>ERZ1066122.332-NODE-332-length-51072-cov-11.866103_pt1 | contig 51072 bp, 39 predicted proteins | sample MGYA00382769_ERZ1066122 | MGnify/ENA primary metagenome ERZ1066122 (study PRJEB33369, sample SAMEA5778352) | biofilm metagenome | biome: Industrial cooling water; feature: Water cooling tower basin; material: Biofilm | place: United Arab Emirates | collected... | reverse complement strand
CGAGCATCTGCCACATCAGGCCGATCTCGGCCATCTGCGCGGCTTCGATCTCGTTCGCGAGCACCGAGATGTCCACCTCCTGTGCCGCGCGCGGCGACTTGAGCAGATCGGCCACCATCGTGATGGCCCCTTCGTGGTGCTGAATCATGAGCCGCAGAAAGAGCCGATCGAACGCGACGCCCTTGGCCTGCTGCAACTGCGCGAGTTGCTCCTCGGTGAGCATGCCGACCATGCGCATGCCACGCCACGAGTCGGTGTCGGGCACATGCTGCCCGTATTCGCGCAGCCAATCCTGCATGATCTTGATCTCACCGGCCTGCGACAGGTCGATCTTGCGGGCCAGCGTCAACACGCGCGCGCCGGCGCCCGCCGAATCGGCCAGCCGGGTCATGTACACCGCCTGTGCGTGGTGCGCGATCATGTGCTGCATGAAGCGCACGTCCGCTTCCGTGATCATCGCACCCGCCGGAATGCTCACCGGCGGCATGCTCGACATGTCGTGGCCGGCGTGCGCATCATGCGCGGCGGCCGGCGTCGCATGCGCCGCGTGCGCATCGTGCGCGGCGGCCTGGGCGGCATTCGCGGGACCAGCTGCAGCGACCGGCGCCGAGGCGGTCGCCGGCGGCGTGGTGGACGCGGCGGCACACGCCGCCAGCAGCGGCAGCATGACGAGCGGGAGAATCGAGCGGGACAGGACGGGAGGCACGGGCCGATCCGAAGCCGGAGTGAACTGAGGGATCTTCGAGCCTATCCTCCAGACGCCAATCGCGCCAGCCGGCGACGCCCACCCGAGCCGGCCGCACATCAGCGACGCCGCGTGGCGACCGCCGGCCACTGCCAGACCGCCTGCCCGTTCGTGGTGCGCCACGTCGGCGACAGAAGCCACACGCCCGCGCCATCACCCAGCGTGCCCGAACGCACGAGCGCATCGCGTTCGGCGGCCGCCAGCGGCGCGACGGTTGCAATCCGATTCTCGGCAACATCGGCGCCGCCCACGAAGAGCAGCTCCACCGCAACGCCGACCGCGCCGTCGATCTGGTTCCGTGCAACGCGGACCGAGTCAACGCGGGCCGTGGCAAAGCCCGTCGGCCAACCGTCCTGCGGTGCGGGCACGTCGAGCCAACCCTCCTGCAACGCGCGCTGCACGTTGACCACGCGCACGCCCACGCCGCGATGCGCCGCCGAGAGCGTGATCGCATTGTCTTCCATCGTCACCCGGGTGCAGTGCGCACCCGCCGCATCATCCGCGGCGATCATGAGCACGACGCCGTGGGCGTGCCCGCGTAGCGTGTTGCCCACAATCGCCACGTCACCACACCGCCCGTCGCGCAGCGGACGCAGCGTGATCGCACTCCCTGGCGATGCGTACGGCACCCGCGTGTCATCAAGCGACTCGATGCGGTTGTCTCGCACTTCGATGCCGCGTCCGAGCAGCTGCAACGGATGATGCAGATGCACGAAGCGATTGGCACGAATGACGGTGGGTGCGTCCGTGTCCGACCACACCTCCACACGCGACGACTCGCGAAAGGTGTTGTCCTCGACGCGCTGCCCACCGTGGGCCTGTGGGATGGGACCCGCGCTGTCGCGTCCACCCGCCAGCACGAGGGCCGTGCTGAAGCGCGTGAACGTGAGGCCACGCACCTGCTGGCGTGCCCCCGTGAGCACCAGTCCCGCACACTCGGCCAGAAACGCCTCCTCGCCCATCGCCTGCACAGCCGTGGGCGAGCACCCTTCGAGCACCGTGCCGTCGGTGTCGCCCTGCAGCACGACATCGGGCACGGACACCACGAGACCGCCGCCCAGCCGATAGGTGCCGGCGCCAAAGTGCAGCGTGTCACCGGGAATCAACGTCGCCACCACGGTCTGCACCGCGCGTCGGTCTTCGCGCACATCGCGGCTGGGCGCGGGCACCGCCACGCGCGTGGGCACCGTGCGCTCGGGCGCCTCGCAGGCGAGGCTGACGAGCGCGCCGCCCAACAACGCCAATCGGAGCGCAGGAGGCCGGAAACGGCGCCGCGCGTGCGGAGCAACGGAACGCATGCCGCAAGATAGACGGTCTGCGCGAAACGCCGCCGTATGCCGTCACGTACTGGGCAGCATGCCTCCTGCCTTCACCGCTTCGAAAGAGCGTGTCTCGCGCTCCGTGCTCGGCCCGTCGGCCGTGGCGGCGCTCCTGCTGCTCGCGCACGTACCCGCTCGGCTCTCGGCGCAGGCGCCGGCCGCTGCGACGGCACAGACCTCGGCGTCCCTGCATGCACTCCTCGAGGCCCGCGTGGCGCTCGGGCGCAACCCGGCCATTGTCGCGGCGCAGATCACGCCGAACGGTACGGTGACCGCGCTGGTCGGGCGCGCCGGATCGCCGAATGGTGCCGCGCCGTCCACCACGACGCGCTTCGAGATCGGCTCCATCACGAAGGCCGTGACGGGGGTGCTCTTCGCGGAGGCCCTGGCGCGCGGCGAGGTGCGCGAAGACGACCGGCTCGTGGACGCGTTGCCGGGGCTGCGCCTGCCGCCTGAGGGCGACCGCATCACGCTCCTCGATCTCGCCACGCATCGTTCGGGGTTGCCGAGCTTTCCCGAACAACACATGCCCGCCAACCCGGCCGATCCGTGGGCCGATGTCGATTCGGCGGTCGTGTGGCGAAGCCTGGCCAACACGGCGGCACTTCGCTTCTCGCCTGGCACGAAGTCGGAGTACTCCAACGTCGGCGCCGGCCTCCTCGGTCAGGTGCTCGTGCGTCGTGCCCGTGCGACGAGTTTCGAGGCATTGGTGCGCGACCGCGTCGCGCGTCCGCTGGGTTTGTCCGAGTTCGGCGTGCAGACAACGTCCGACGACGTCGCCGCGTTCGCCCAGGGGCACGACGACGACGGGCCGAGTGCGCGCTGGCATCTCGACTATCTCGCGAGTGCGGGCGCCATCGTCTCCACGCTCGAGGACATGACAGCGTTTGCGGCCGCGTGTCTCGGGAAGGCGCCGGAGCCGCTCGCGACGTCCATCGCCGAGGCGCAGCGTCCGCGACGCGACTTCGCGCCCCATCGCATCGGGCTGCACTGGATCGCCACCACGGTGCCGAGTGGCGTGGTGCACTGGCACAACGGCGGCACCGGTGGCTTTCGCAGCTTTCTGGGGTGCAATCGCGCGACGGGCTACGCCGCCGTGGTGCTGACCAACAGCACCACGAGCATCGACGATCTCGGGCTGCATCTGATCGACGCTGCGTCACCGCTGCGTCCACCGCCGGCGGCGCGCGCCGCAGCGCCGACGGTGACCGTTGATCCGCGTGTACTCGACGAGCTCGTGGGCACGTACCGCCTCGCGCCCACCTTCGCGATCACAGTAACGCGCGAGGGCGACGGCCTCGTCGCGCAGGCGACCAATCAGCAGAAGCTCTCGCTGCTCGCGGAGTCGCCGACACGCTGGCGCGTGCGTGGTGTGGAGGCGGCGCTCGAGTTCGAACGTGACGCGAACGGAACGGTGATCGCGGTGGTGCTCGTGCAAGGCGGCGCGCGTCAGCGTGGACTGCGCGCAACGCCCTGAGTATCGGGTCGTTCGACAGACGATGGCGCTCAACGCGTCATCCAGAAGCGTTGCCATCGGCTGATCACCCCGTTGATGGTCATCACGCGCGGCGACAGGAAGCGCAGCGGTTCCTTCGTCTCCAGCGCACTCAGCGGATGCTCGGCAAAGTTGCCGTTGCTCACGGCGATGGTGAACGTGCGCAGCACCGTCTGCCCCTGCAGCATGTCGATCGTGAGCGTGCCGTTCACTCCCGCCATGCGCGCGGCGTTGAGCGTGGCGTTGGTGCCGTCGATGCTGAGCGGGATGTCGTAGAACTGGAAGTCGGGCGCGCTCACGTGCGTCGGATGCGTGGTGAACAGCGTGCGTCCCCCAACACGCCCGCGCAGCACGATTGGTGCGGGCTTGCCACCCGGGAGATCGTGCTTGCTCGCCCAGAGGCGCATCCGCATGCCAGCATCGGCTCCGGTGCCTTCCGGATTGTGCGCGATGTACGCGTGCGTCCGCCACGGCCCGTCCAGGACCCACGTCGCCGTCGGATCGAACGCATCACCGCTCGACGCCTTGCGCACCGTGAACGTCATCGCCCCGGCGACCTTTCCGTTCACCTCGAGCTCGAGCGTACGCTCGCCCTCTTCCGGGCCAAGATCGGCGTTGGTGACACGATAGGTGAGCAGCGCCATGGTGCCGACCCGCGACGTCACGCGCGCCGGCAGCTCCCGCACGACGGCCTCACCGCGTCGAATGCGCACGAGCGCCTGCACCGGATCGGGCGGCGCGAACGCGAGCATGACACCACCGTCCTTGAGGCGCGGTGACGCACCCGTGAGAAAGAAGCGCGTGTCGAGAAACGAGTCGAACACCACCATCGGTGCTGGCTGGGCATGAAGCGCCGTCGCGTCCGGGAACGAAGCCGCGAGCAGTGACGTGCCGAGCACAAGCGCCTGGGTCAGCGAGGAAGGCGAGCGCATGGATGAGCGGGTCGGGGAACGAAGCATGACAGCAGGGCATCCCCATCATCGGATTCCACGCTCGGCGCACGACACCGCCCGGTTCCGCGCTACGGTGTCGCGCCCACCCGAGGCCGCTGCAGCGCATCGGTGAACCAGGTGACGTGTTCGATCGCAAGCGCCTCGGCGAGCAGTGACAGCACGGCGTCGCTCGTGCGCCAAGGTTCGGTCATGAAGCGCGTGAGCAGGTGATCCATCGCGGTCTCACCCACACGCGTCTCGAGCTGCGCGAGCAACCAGGGGACACTGCCGTACGAGGCGTTCGCGTCGGGCCGCGACGTCCTGCCGGGGATCCAGACGGCACCCGCGCGCGTGGCGCGGGCGCGCCATTGTGCGAGCGTGCTGGTCCAGGCGTCTGCTCCCACGAGGGTGCGAACGGCGCGCCCCGCGACGAACTCCGCGAAACCCTCGTTCACCCAGTTGTCCGCGCCCGAGGCATCGGCGCCAGAGGCCCAGAAGTGCGCCAGTTCGTGGCAAAGGAAACCCGTCTGTGAGGCGGCACGGACGCGCGCCGAGTCGGCTGGCCCCTGCCACTCGCCAATGGGCACGACGATGTAGTGCTTGCGCGCGTAGCCCGGACCGGTTCGCGACGGCAGCACGAGCTCGACGGGCGGCAACGGCTGGGGGCGTCCGTAGCGCGCGTTCAGGTACTCGGCGCACTGCACGGCCACGCCACGCATCGCGTCCACCAGCGCCGGTGATGCCGTCGTGTGATGCGTTCGCACGTGCACGGTGCCTTCCGATACACCGCCTGCCGCAGTGGACGTGAGTTGCGCGGAGGCGACGAAGGCGAGGTCGGGAAGCGGCACGGTCGAGCGGATCATCGTCGTGTCGCGCACCGATGTCACCTCGCCGCTCGCGATGACGTGCAACGCCGACGGCAGGACGAGGCGCACCGTCCCGACTATGTCCGGGAAGCCCTCGAGCACCGGAAACCAGAAGCTGTCGAGTCCCAACTCGACATAATCGGCACGGACGGTGTTGATCCCTTCATCGCTGATGTGCAACGCTCCGAGTGCCGCAATGTCGAGCGTGATCGTGCGGGCGCCGTCACGGTGACGCAGCTGCACCTCGAAGCGCGCGAGTCCACGTTGGGTGCTGCGTGTCACGGCCCGGACGTCGGCGCCGGTGATCTGCACCTCCCGCAGACTGTCGTTGAGCAGCAGCACCACCTGCTCCGCAGGTGGTGCCGGCACGGTCAGTCGCCACCGAGCCTCGAGGGTCCGTGTTTCAGGATCGAGGCGCGCGACGCCGTCGTACAGGGGGTGCGACGCGGCCGACGAGAACGTGCGTGCAGCCGCTTGCGCCGAGAGCGTCGGGCTGAGCGCCGTGAGCAGGCCAAACGCCGACAGCGCGAGCATCACGCCCCGTCGCGCGCACGAGTTGCCGGTTGTGAACAACGAACGCACGTATGCTCCAGCGAGAACCGGTGAGGATTACCGGTGACTGCGATGCGTCACCAGCGTCGCTGACTTTGACGTTCGCAGCGGATCGACGGTTTGCACATGGTGCGATGCACTGGACGTCATTGTGTGGTCACGATACCGTCGTGTTCGACCAGCTGTACCGACGAGGCACAGCGCACCGCGGCCGTTGCTGCCGGTGAGAGTGGCGCCGCGAAGCCCGCGAACTCGAGGTAGACGTGGGTCGGAGTGAAGCCGTGTGCAGCCGCCAATCGCGCGGTCTCGGCGGCCGGGTTGACCCCCGCCTTGAACTGCACCAACAGATTGGGCGCGAGCGGGTCCCGTGTCCCGAGCAGCGGCGCCGGATTGCTGCAGGCGGGGGTGCGCTCGCCGCGCAGGTCGAGGTCGGGAGACACGGCATCGGAACCACACGCCGCGAGGGTGATGGTCAGCAGGCCAACAGTCGTGCGAGGGAAGCGAGCGGGTGTCATGCATTGCTCCGTCGGAGTAGGGGTCCGGATCACGATCGGGAATTCGGTCTCGTGATGCACGCGCTCCTACCCGTCGTTGGCCGACGCTGCCTACGTCGAGGGATGAGCGGCGGAGCGAGGCGGATGAACTGCGTGAATGCGCGGTCTGGCCAGCCGCCGGATCGCCGCTTGCGCGCACCGCCCGCGACGCTAGGCTTCGCGGTATCCCACCGCTGATCCCGACCCGCATGCCCGACGTTCCGCACGATTCGTCCCACACCGATCCGGTCGCCACCGAGGCGCGTGTCCACACGCGCCGTTCGATGTTGCGCCAACTCGGGCAGGCGGCGCTGGCGCTGGCGGCACTGCCACAGACCGTGCGCGCGCTGGAGCCGCTCGCCCCGCGGGACGGGACGGACGGCGTTCTCCCGTCACCCGCCGTGCCGCTGCGCCGCAGCGAGTTCCACTTCGCGCGTCTGCGCTACAGCTCCGGCGACTGGGACTACAACCCCAAGGTGTGCGCCAACGTGCTCGACACGGTGTTGCAGTACACCACCGTGCCGGTGCGCGAGCAGGAGATCGTGATCGCGGCAGACTCCGCCGAGCTCGCCGCGTTCCCGTTCGTGTTCATGACAGGGCACAAGCTCGTGCGTTTCACCGAACGCGAGCGCGAGGGACTGCGTCGTTTCGTGGATGCGGGCGGGCTGCTCGTGTCGGACGACTGCAATCACGACGTGAACGGCCTCTATGCCACGTCGTTCGAAGCGGAGATGCGCAAGGTGTTCGGTGCGGCGGGTGCCCTGCCGCGATTGCGCAACGATCATCCGCTGTACAGCGCCTTCTTCCGCTTTCCGTTCGGACCGCCGCAGACGAGTCACGAACTCAACGGCTGGGGCGACAACATCGTGCACGAATATCTGCGCGGCCTCACCCACAACGGACGCCTTGGCGTGCTGTATTCGAACAAGGATTACGGCTGCGAGTGGGATTACGACTGGCGCAACAAGCGCTTTCGTTCACGCGACAACACGAAGTTCGCCGCCAACCTCGTCGTCTACGCGATGACGTGACCCCAGCGCAACACGCCGCGTGATGCCCGACGGCACCACGCGGCGTGAGGTGACATCACGCGTGCGCCGAGGTCAGTCGAACGCCGCGCCGACCTGGATCTTGCGCACCAGCAGCCACGGGCTGCCGTGCGAGATGCTGTTCGTCTGTGTGGGCTGCCCCTTGGCATCGCCGCCCGTCCCGAACATGCGCCACTCCTTCGGCCCGGTGATGCCGTCGAGGTTGCCCCAGAAGTCGGTGGTGATCGCGTTGTACGTCACGTCGGTCACCATGCGTGTCTTCTTGCCGTTCTTGATTTCCCAGAAGACATGTCCGCCGAACTGGCCGTTGTAGCGCTGCTGGTCGATGGAGTAGCTGCCGCGTCCGTCGATCATCACGCCGTCCTTCACGTCGGCCACCAGATCGTCGAGCGACGGCGAGCCTTCCGGACCGGCATCCACGTGCACGTTGGGCATGCGCAGGAACGGATAGTCGCGCCACGACGTACCGAAGGTGCAGCCGCGGCTTTCCTTCTCGCCGATCAGATGCGCCGTCTCGCGGTTGGTCTGCAGCCCCACGAGAATGCCGTCGCGGATGAGCGGCCACTCCTGCGTCTTCACGCCATCGTCATCGTAGCCCGTGCTACCGAGTCCGGCGCTCGTCTTGTCGCACGTCACGTTGAGCAGCTTGCTGCCGTACTTGAGCTTGCCAAGGTCGGTGGGCTTCACGAAGCTGGTGCCCGCGTAGTTCGCTTCGTAGCCCACGATGCGATCGAGCTCGGTGGCGTGCGCGATGATCTCGTGAATGGTGAGCATCGCGTGCCAGGGCGACAGCACGAGATCCTTGAGCCCGCTCGATCCGAGTGGCTTGGCCGTGCAGAACTCCACGGCATCCTGCGCCACCTGCTCGGCGTTCTGCAGGAAGTCGGTGGCTTCGGCCACCTCCCAGCCGCCCATCTTCGCTTCGCCCGGATACTGCCGCGTGCGCGTGACATCGCCGACGCGCGCGGTCACGGTCATGTTGGGCGTGGTGGTGAAGAGCTCCTGCTCGATGTACGACCCCTCGCTCGACGCGAAGTAGCGCCACTCGTAACCGTGCGTCGCCGACACGTTGACGGCCGTCACCCCTTCCACCGTGCGCGCCTTGTCGACAATGGCCTGCGCCCACGCTTGCTTGTCATCCACCGACACCGACGTCGGGTGCTTCACCATGGGCGTGACGTAGTTCGCGACGAAGGCGGGGACCGGCGCAAGCTTCAGATCGGCGCGCTTGGCAATCGCGCTGGCCTTCGCGACTTCGACCGCAACGCGCGTGATGCGACGGAGTTCGTCTTCGGTGACGATGGGACTCGACGCGAAGCCCCACACGCCGCTGTGCACGACGCGCACGCCGAAACCGCCGGGACGCCGATCGGCGTCGGCGGGAATGCCCTGCGTGCGCCCGCCACCACCGCGACCGCCGAAGCCACCACCACCACCACCACCACCGCCGCCAAAGCCGGCACCGCCACCGGCGCGCCAGTTCACGGTTGCGCCCGGCAACGACGACGTGAGCGTGAAGCGCACATCGGCGTAGCTGCATCCCGCCATCGTCGCTTCGGCCAGCACGAGATCGGCGAAGCCCTTGAAGCGCGTCTCCAGCACACGACCGCGCGGGGAGAGCGCAATCGTTTCGGCGAGCAGATCACGCGAGTACAACGCGAGTGCGGCCGTGGCGCCGACACCCTTCACGAAATCACGACGAGTCGGGCTCATGGGATCAGACCGCGGGTGAAATGGACGTCATGTAGAACTCCTCGATGCGCACCGGTGGCACGAGGGCGGCGTTGCCGGCGTCGAACGATTCGCCGGTGCCCATCGGCACCGGCTTCCCCACGAGCGTGAGGTTGTTGTAGGCAACCAGCGGACTCATGTTCCAGCGGAAGTTCTGTACCGGGCCCACGATCTCGCCGTTCTCGATGAGGAACAGACCGTCGCGCGTCATGCCCGTGTTGAGCAGCGGCTGCTCGAGCGACGGCACGCCGCGAATGTACCAGAGCGAGTTCACGAGCAGACCGCGCCGCGTCTGTCGCACCATGTCGGCAACCGAGAGCTCGGTGCCTTCCTGCACGAGACTCTGATTCGTGGTCGCGCGCTGGCCCGGCCCGAGCGCCTTGAGCACGCCGTTCTCCAACCACGTCACCGGACCCGCCGGCCGATTGCCCGGACCGATCGGCGACTGACGCAGAATCGGATTGCCGACGTCGCTCTTCAGCGTGAAGCCATCGCTGAAGATCTTGTCGCCGACCTTCTTGCCGGCCATGAACTGCCCGGCGCCGCCCATGGCACCGAAGAGTCCACCACCACCACCACCGCCACCGCCACCGCCACCGCCAGGCGCGTCACCACCGCCGTCGCCGGCGGGAGGCCCACCAGCCGGCGGTCCACCCGCCGCCGCGCCGCCGCCCGCACCACCCGCGCCAGCTCCGCCACCGCCGCCCGGCCGACCGCCGCCCGCGGTGAAGATGCCGGTCACCAGCGACAGGAACCGCGCACTCGCCCGCGGCTCGAGAATCACGGTGTAGCGCCCCGGCTCGATCGCACGCGCGCCCTTGCTGCGCACCGCCTTGCCCGCCGCGTCCTTTGTGAGCAGCTCGGCGTCGAGCATCGCGATGTCCTTCACACCACTCACACCCGCCCAACCGGAGCCGCTGCCATCGGGCATGCGGCACGTCAGCGAAAAGCCCACGTCGGCCGCGCGATAGTACGCGAACAATCCCAGGGTGTTGGCCGTCGCCGTCGCAAGGTCCGACTTGGGAATGAAGCCGGCGCCGACGACACCCATCGACTCGGCGATGTCGAGACTCGTCTTCACCAAACGCGCGCGTTCGGCCGGTCCGAGATTCACCACCGAGGGGAGCGCGGCATCGACCGGGATGTACTCCTGCGGTCCGAGCCACTCGGGGAAGCGGGGCACCTCGCTCGCCTTCGACGCGGCGTCGAACGCCTCGGCGACCATGTCGCGCAAGCCGTCGTCGCTCAGGTCGCGCGTCTGCGCCGTGCCTTGTCGCTGACCCGTGCGCACCGTCACGCTGACCTGCCGCTCGTACTGCACGAGGTTCGTGGTGATGGACGAGTTCGCCCAACGGGTCCCCGAGCGTTCGCCGCCGGAGAACTGGACTTCGACGGCGTCAGCTTTGGACGCCATGTCGATCACCTTGTCGGTGATCGCTTTGACTTGTTCGCGATCGTACATGCGGGCGGTACGCGGGAAGGGGCGGGAACGCTGGAGGGCGGGAGAGGTTCAGGGCTGGCCGAGCCGACGGCGCCACCACCATTCGCCGAGCAGCGCGGCAGTGAACGGCAGCAGCCACCACGGCGAACGCCACGGATGCCACGGCCCGCGACGCACGGCGGGTGCGAGGATCGCGTCCAGTCGTGCGTCCAACGTGGCCAACGATGCAGCCGGGACCACCGCGCCGCCACTCGCTGCCGCCAGCGCGACAAGATCGGTCGGCGCGAGGGGCTCCACCGCACCCTCAACCGGCACCAGCGCTCGCAGGGGCGCGAGCGGCGAAGCGACGGCGGTCGTGTCGCGCGTCGTGAGCGTGACGAGGGGTCCGGGCGTCGGCAGCCGCCACGCTGTGCCGAGTGGCTTGTCGGAGGCGCCGACCGGAGAGAGCGGGACGTCGGCCCCCGTGCTATCGGCGATCGTGAACAGCGTGGCCGTGTTCGACCAGCGGGCAAGCGACTCGGCCTCGCCGTCGAGTTCCGCCGTCGTCCAGCCCTCGGCGTACGCGGACGCGCGCATGACCAGTTCGGCATCCGGCGCACGACGCGCGGCGGCATCCACGACCAGATCACGCCAGGTGCGCGCGAACGCACTGCGACCGACTTCGCGAAATGTCCACGCATCGGGCGCACCGATCACCACCACCGTCCCGCGACCACGCGTGCGCGCCCAGACCACGGGCGTGGTCGCGTCGACGCTCGGACGCGCGGCGGACGCGAGCGCCAACCACGGCTCGGCATCGGGAGGCAGGGCCGCGGGGGCCAACCACTCGCGACCACGCAACGGCGCGGCCGCCGAATCGCGCGCGCTCGTTCCGTTCATGTTGTCCGCAGGGGCCCGCGGCGAACTCGACGCGTGCACGGCCGCGACCGGCTCGGCGGTTTGCACGCGACGCCATGATGCCACCCCGAGCCACTGCGACACCGCCGGTGCTGGCGTCTCATCGAGCAGCAGCACCACGCTTCCACCGGAATCGCGCACCCAGCGATCAAGCGCCGCGAGCGCACTCGGTGTGAGCGCTTGCGCCGCGCCAAGCACCAGCACATCGAGCGCCGGCGGCGTCGGGAGCCGTCCGAGTGCGGGCGCGCTCCCGCTCGTGCGGTCGAGCGACGCAGCGTCGAGCCGTGAAACGGACACGCGCGCCGTGAGCTCTATCCGCTCGTCGGCCGCCAGTGCGCGTCGCGCGAACGTCGCGGCCCACGACGGCTGCACATCGATGCCACTCACGCGGACCGGTGTATCGTACACATCGAGTCGACGACGTAGCGCAGCAGTGACAGCGCCTCGCGCCGACCACGACACGGCCCGCACCTCCCACGTCACAGCGCCGGTCGCGACCGGAACCACCGAGATCGACACCGGCCGCGACGGTGCATCGGCCCGCACGAGCGTATCACTGGGAATGACCTCGCGCGCGATTACGACGTCATCCTGCCGCACTTCAATCACGAGCGAATCCGAACCGCTCCCGAGCGCGAGTTCACCGTCGATGCTGACGGATTCGCCGACGCGCACGCGCGACGGCGCGCGCAGCTGCTGCCAGCGCAGGTACGGCATCGAGCTGTCGTGTGTGGCGATCATGACCGGCTGCGTCGGTGGTGCCACGCGCCACGTCCTCGGTATCGCCTCCCCGAGCAGCACAATCGCGTCGGCGGTGGGCATGGCGCCGTCAACGACGATGAACCGCGATCCGAGCGCCGCACGAACCATCGCACGTTGCGCGGCGATGGTCGAACTCGACACGCTGTCACCAATGATCGACACAATGGGCCGATCGCGACGCTCGCGGGTGCACGACGGATCGATGATTGCCAGCACGGCGATCGTCACGGCCAGCGACCGCAGCACCAACCGCGCGTTCATCGTGGCGTCACCCGACGCGTCGCAGACGGTGCAGCGATGGCGGAGGGGCGCGCGGATTGCAGTCGCGCGCCGCGCACGGTGCGTGAGGTCGAAGACGCCGAGCTCGCCGCGCTGGCAAGTCGCCGCGTAAGGGCTGTGACGACGGAGTCGCGTGCACGCCCCGCAACACGCGGATCACCCTGCCGCAGCGCTTCGGCACCCGCGTTCAACTGCAACACCATCGCCTGTGTGGCGGCATCGCGCGGATCGCCGCGCAGGAGCGTGCCGGCGATCGCCTGCCAACGTGCGGCCTGCTCGGCATGCGCGCCCGCGTCCTTCGCGCTCGCGGCTCGCCCGCGCGATGTGTGCGCGTCCTCGAGCAACGCCCGCTGCGCACGGCGCCAGGTGCTCACCTCCGCGTCCGACTCCACACCCAACGTCGGCTGCGTGCTGCCCGTCACGCCCAGCAGCGAGCCACTGAGTCGCCGCGTCGGGTCAATGGCTTCACGCTCCACGAGCGGGCGCATGAGAAAGCGCGCCGACGAAAACGCGCGCTCCAGATGACCCACGGCCTCGCGCGCGCTCGCCAGCGCCGACGGAAGCACGGTATCGGAGAGCGCCGTCGTCGTTCGACTCATCGCGCGGATCGCGGCAAACACCGCCGCGCGACCCTCGTTGCGCACCCGGCCCGCGGACAGATCGGCGTCGGCCTCGGCGTGCTGATGTTCGTTCAGATCACCCAGCACATCGCCACCGCTCACATCTTCCGCGAGCTCACCGCCCATCATGAACACGAACTCCGCGCGAACGCGACGCTGCTCCACGGCGATGTTCTCGGCCTGCCGAACGAGTGTTTCCGGGTCCACCGGTGTGCGTCGCGGATCACGAGCCGCCGAGTCGCGCGCGGCAATCAGTCGTTCGATGCGCAAGACGATCATCTGCTGGCTGAGCGCATAACGCAGCTCCCCGGGATCCACCGCGAACCCGGCGCCGCCGTCGCCGCGTCCGGAGAGCAGTTCGGCCAACCACGCGTCCGACTCCACCAGCGGCGCCCCCGGTCGGCGATCCTGCGCGACGGCGCGATAGACCACGACGTCACCGGGGGCCAGCGCCAGCGGGGCGAGCGACCAATCCACGGTCGCTTCCCATCGTGTCGAGGAGAGACGCTGCACGCGGAGCGGGACGTCGCCCTCGACGAAGGCATAGCGTTCACCCGAACCCGACACCTTGGTGTAGCGGAGCATGAGCGCACCCAACGCGTGATCGTCGTCGGCCTCGATGCGCACGCGCAGCATGGTGTCGCCGCGCGGCAGCACGAGGTCGCGGGCCGGAGCGATGACCCGTACGCGCGGGTCGGCATCCGCCTGCGCCTGCACGCCCACGAAGGCGCGAGCGGTCTGCTCACCGCGGAACGCAACGATCGCGAGCACGCCACTGGAGTCGGCGCGACGCACGACGGTGAACTGTGCCCCGTCGCGAGTCAACGATGTCTCCGCCTCGCTGTCGAGCCGCACACTGTCGGCACCGTCGGCCGTGACGCGCACCGTGAGCGTGGCACCTGCGGGCACCTCGACCTGCTGCACGTTGCGCCGTGTTTCGCGCGCGCGCTGGAGATACGAAGGTGGTGCGATGTCCACGTCCACCGCGTCGATGCGCAGCGGAACGGATGTCGCACCTGCCGACGAAACGACGCGGTCGACGGGCGCCGTCACCACCGACGCGACCTGCCGCGCGAACTGCGGGCCAATGAGCAGCAGCGCGGCGGACACGATCGACGCACTCAGCAGGCGAAGGGGGGCGATCGGGAACAGCGTCGACAGCTCGATCGATGCCGCCAGCGCCGCGGCGCGTTGCACGACGAGCTGCTGCGCCGCCGACGTCGGCGGTGTGCGCGTCAGCGGCAGCGCGGTGGTGAGCAAGTTGCGACTCGCGCGCACGCGATCCTCGAGCTCCTGCGCGAGCGTGACCGCCCGGGCGCGCTGTCGCGCCCACCACCATGCCCCCAACACCGTACCGCCGAGCGCGAGCGAGGTCGCCGCGCCTCGTGACACACCGCCCGCGATGCCGATAGCTCCGATCGCGGCGAGGATCGGCAACATGCGCTGCACCGCGATCGCGCCTTCCGCGCGTCGCCATTGCGCAAGCGCGCGTCTCGCCCAGTCAGCGAGCGACTGTGCGTCATTCGCTGATGTGGCCGTGGCCGTACGCGGCACACTCACGCCCCGGCCTCCACCGTCACAGTTCGCGGCGCGACACGCCGGCGCACGTACGCTTCGACGCCGAGCGCGAGGAGCGCGAGGCACCACAGGAGTCGCGCCAGACGTGTGTCGGACACCGCCACACTCGCGCGCATCGGCACCGTCTCGGCGACTCGTTGCAGTGCCGCAAGACCAGCGCTGTCCACGACGCGCTGCTCGTACTCGTGGCGAGGGATGTGCCGATGCCCGCAGAATCGCGCCACAGCGGCCGCGATGAGCGCCGCCGTCTCGAGATCCCGCGGCGCGGTCACCGGCTGCACCTCGAGGGCTTCACCCTCACGCAGGAGCAGGACGATGGAGTCCCGCGCATCGCGCACAGCCCACCATGCGCCGACATCGGCGCGACCGGACCGCGGCGCTGCGCCACGTCGCGTTTCCTGCACCAGCGGATCGTCCGCGAGTCCGGTGTAGGTGGTGAGATGCCGCAGCGTATCGAGCGGATCGGGATCGCCGAGGAGCGGGTCGGCTCGCACGAACTGTACGTCCGGTTCGAGCGCCTCGACGCGCGCGCGTAACCAGGCGAAGTCCTCGTCCGCGCCCACGCCGTGTACGGCAACCCGCAGCGTGTCCTCGCGTGCAGCCACGCGGTCCGTCGCCACGCCGACCACCTCCACACGCACCGAGATCGGCTCGGGAAGCATCTGTACATCGGACGGGTGAAGCACCGCGTACTGTCCATCATACAGCACCACCAACTCGCCGCCCCCAGCGTCCGAGAGCCACCCGGCGGCGGCCGGAAGCGCGGCCGCCGGATCGTGCGTATCGATGCGCAGTGCGAGGCGTGCGCTGTTCACGAGCGAATCCGCGCGCGCACGCGCCACGGCGAGCAGTGATCGGGGCTCGCGTGCGGCATCGGCCGCGACGCGACGCGTCATGCTCGCACTGGTATCGAGAATCACGACGCGTGCCGACGGTTGCGTCGAAGGCATGGTCGCCATCGACCAGCGAGGTTGCGCCGCTGCCAGCACGGCAAGCAGCACCAACAGTACGCGCAGGAGCAGGAGCGCACGATCGTCGAGCGTGCGGCGCGAGACGGGAGGAACGCGTGATGCGTCCAGCAACCGCAGCGACGGAAACGCCTGACGGCGTGTCGTGCGCCTGCTCAGCAAGTGCACGAACACGGGGCCGAGCAGTAGCGCGAGTCCCCAGAGCGCGAGCGGTGCGCCGAATGTCATGCGCGCGCAGCGATGCGAGGGGTCGCTGGGCCCGCGAGGGGCGCGCCGCGCAGCAGATCGCGCAGCGCACGTTCGGGTGCGACGCTTGTATCGAGCGACGCCCACACCACACCGTCGCGCTGTGCACCGATGCGACAGCGCTCGACGAACGCTCGATGTGCCATGGCATACGCGTCACCGAGCGTACGTCGATCGACGAGCCGTCGTCCGCCCGTTTCGAGATCTTCGAGCTCCTGCGGGCCACCGGGCGGCAACTCGCGTTCCTCCGGAGCGACGACCTGCCACTGCCGGACATCGTGCCCACGTCGCGCGGCTTCCGCCAGTGCCCGCCGCACGGCCTCCTCATCATCGTAGAAGTCACTCACGACGACCAGCACTCCGCGACGGCGCAACAACGTCGACGCCCGCTGCACCGTCCGGGCTGCGGGCCACGTACCCTGCGCCGTCAGCTGCGCGATCGCCGCGAGCAGCGCGCGTCGGTGGAGTACGCCGGAACGTGGAGCGACGTACACAAGGCGCGTCCCCGAGGCAACGCGCGCATCGGGGACCGCTGTCAACAGGCCCACCGCGTGTCCCTGATCGAGCGCCACCCACGCCAGTGCGGCGCACGCGATCTGTGCATACCGGAACTTCTGGTGCACGCCGTCGGGGAAGGCCATGCTGGCGCTCGTGTCGAGCACCAGCAGCACCGAGGCATTGGTAGTCTCGCGCAACTGTCGCGTGAGCAACCGATCGTGACGCGCCGAGACTTTCCAGTCGACATGCTTGAGCTCATCGCCGATCTGATACGGCCGATGCTGTCGAAACTCGGCGCCGATGCCGAGGAACGGACTGCGTTCTCCACCGCGACGCAGTCCCTCCACCACGAGGCGCGCCGCGAGCTCGAGATCGTGAATGGCCGAGACGACCTCGACACTCAACGGCATGTCGCGTGCCTCACGCCCGATGCCTCGATCACGGCCGGATCGCGCGCAGCAACTCGCCGAGAATCGTATCGACGTCCACGCCGTCGGCCTCCGCCTGGAAGTTGCGCAGCACACGATGACGCAGCACGGGTCGCGCAAACGTCGCCACATCTTCCGGCGCCGGTACCACACGCCCATCGAGCAGCGCCGTGGCCTTCGCGCCGAGCACGAGCGCCTGCCCTGCGCGCGGACCGGCGCCCCAGCGCACGAGTTCACGCACCACACCGGGCGCCGTGGGGTCGTCGGGACGCGTCGCACGGGCGAGGCGCAGCGCGAAGTCGATCACGTTGTCGGCCGCCGGCATCGCCCGCGTGGTGTGGCGGGCCGCTTCAAGGTCGGCCCCGGTCGCGACCGGCTGCACCACCGCGACATCGTCGGTGGTGGTCGCCGCGAGAATGCGGCGTTCATCGTCGAGCGAGGGATACCCGATCACCACGTTGGCCATGAAGCGATCGAGTTGCGCTTCCGGCAGCGGATGTGTGCCCTCCTGCTCGATCGGATTCTCCGTCGCCAGGACGAACAACGGGCGCGCCAGTGCGTGGCGCACGCCACCCACCGTGACCTGATACTCCTGCATCGCCTCGAGGAGCGCGGCCTGTGTGCGCGGCGGCGTGCGATTGATTTCGTCGGCAAGGATGATGTTCGCGAACACCGGGCCGCGAATGAAGCGCACGTGTCGCGTGCCAGTCACCTTGTCTTCCTCGATGACTTCGGTACCGAGGATGTCGGCCGGCATCAGGTCCGGCGTGAACTGGATCCGACTGAACGTGAGGTCCACGGCGTCCGCCAGCGTGCGAATGAGCAACGTCTTGGCGAGCCCCGGCACGCCGCGCACAAGGCAGTGCCCACCGGCGAGCAGGCAGGTGAGCACCTCGCGACGGACGGCCGTCTGACCCACGATGACCCGTCCCACCTCGGCGTCGAGTCGCGCGGCGAGCTGAGAGGCCGCCGCGACGGCGTCTGGGGGAGTGCTGGCGGAGGACGGAGACATGGCGGGAGCAAACGGAGACACAACGACACACGGGCTGCTCTCGAACGTGGCAGCGCGCCCGAGCGTTGGCAACGGACGGGCGGTCGCGAGCGGCGTGCCCGGTCAGGGTAGACGCGCCAACCGAAACGCCGCGATGTCGTGCGCTGTCGTCCCGTGCTGCAACAGATCCGCGCCCACCTCGCCGATCACGCTCGCGAACTTGAAGCCGTGTCCCGAACAGGCGGAGACCAGCAAGACCTGCGGCGACTCCGGCGCGCGGTCGATGATGAAGTGCTCATCGGCCGTGTTGGTGAACAGGCAGGTGCTCGAGCGTACCAGCGCACCACCGGCGTCCGGAAAGTGACGCGTGATCGCTGCGCGCAGCACGGCCTCGTCGCGCGCATCACACGGACGACGCGCAACCGTGGGATCCACGAGTTCACGCAGGTGATGGTAGCACCCGATCTTGAAGCCCGGCACCTCGTACTCGGGAAAGCCGTAGTAGAGCCCGTCCGCGTTCTCGAGTACAAAGACGGGAAAGGCGGACGGCGCATACTGCGCACGTGCCGCCGGTGCGATCGCAAACCAGCCCAGCACCTGGCGCTCAACGGACAGCCGCGGACGCAAGACCTCGTGCTGTGTCGCCATCCACGCGCCAGCCGACAGCACGAGTTGCCCCGCCGTGAATGCACCCGCATCGGTATGTACGTGCACCTCGCCACCCGCGACGCGCCACTCGCGCGCCGTCACATGCTCGCGCACGTCGGCCCCGTGCGCGCGCGCGAGCTGCGCGTGCGCCACGATCGCGCGCTCCGGCGTGAGGAACCCCCCGTCCGGTTGCAGCACGGCGCAGACGTCATCGGCCGGACGCCACGCCGGCACACGACGCGCGAGCGCGGCGGCGTCGAGCACCTCGTGTGGCAAGCCGTGTGCCACGCAACTCGCGCGCGAGCCCTCGAACACACGACTGCCCGCGGGCCCCACGTCGAGCGAACCGGTGATGTGCAGCACCGACGCCCCCGAGTCAGCCTCGAGCGCGCGCCACAGCGCAAACGCCCGTCGTAGCAGCGGCACATACGACGGATGCTCGAAGTACGCGAGACGAATGATGCGCGTCAGCCCGTGTGAGGACCCACGATCATGACCGAGGCCGAACTGTTCGAGGGCGAGCACGCGCAGCCCGCGCGCGGCGGCGTGGTACGCGATGGCGCTCCCCATCGCGCCGACCCCGACGACGATCACATCCCAGCCACGCGACGACGATCCGACGGAAGGCGACATGCCTGCGAATCTACGGCCGCGCCACCTTCGCGTCGTGGATCACTCGCGGGAACATCGGCGCGGCCTCCGCGCTATGTGACTAGCGGTTGCGCGATGTGATCGGCCGCCTTCGTTCTCGCCTTGAGGAATCGCCAATGTCGCGTTCGCACCCGGCTCAGGCCCGGCCAGCCGCCGGGCGATTCGATCCGCAGGTTGCGCTGCTCGATCGCCGGAGCTTCCTGACGGCAGCGGGTCAGGCATCGATCGCGGCGCTGCTGGTCGGAGCGTGCGGCGATGGCGACACGGAGCCCACGGGGGTCGGCGAGCCGCTGCCGCCGGGCGCGCTCCCCGCTGGGATCACGCGCGATGGCAGCACCCTGCGCGTAGACGTGGATCGCGTGCCGACCCTTCGCGGGACAAATGGCTTCGTGATCGTCTCGACGCCGGCGGCCGTCATCGTGCACCTTGCCAACAATGAGTTCCACGCGTTCACGGCGCGCTGCCCGCACGCCGGCTGCCTCGTGGGCAGCGTAACCAGCGCCGGCATCGTATGCCCGTGTCACGGCTCGACCTTCGATCGGCGGAACGGGCGGGTGTTGGTGGGGCCGGCCCTCGAAGGGCTGCTCGAGTTCCCCGTCGCCTTCGACGCCGCGACACGACAGCTCACTGTCAGCACGACGTGACCCGTTCGGCCCGGAACCCACTGGTCACTGACCTCCCCTCGGGTGTCGTTACGCACCCTCGCGGTTCGTCCCACCCGTTGCGCTGGAGTTCCGATGTCGGACCCTGTTGACCCCGTGATCGCCCCGAACCGCGGGCAGTTCGACCCGACCACGCCGCTGGTTGATCGCCGCGGCTTCCTGACGGCGGCCGGCGCCGCGTCGATCGCCGCGCTTCTGACAAGCGCCTGTGGTGGCGGCGAGGGCGCGGGCCCCACCAGTCCAGGGGGTGGTGGAGGCGGCGGCGGTGGCGGTGGGGGGGGCGGCGGCGGTGGCGCCCTGCCGACTGGCGTCACGCGCTCCGGCAATCTACTGCGGATCGACCTCGGCGCAGCCACCACGCTGCAAGGGACCAACGGGTTCATCATCGTCGCGGACCCGCCGACGGTCGTCGTGAATCTCGGCAATGACACGTTTCGCGCTTTCACGGCACGGTGCCCGCACGAGGGATGTCTCGTGGCCAGCGTCAGCAACCGCCGCATCGTGTGCCCGTGCCATGGCTCCACGTTCGACGCCGACAACGGAAGCGTGCTCGTCGGGCCGGCGACCCGCGGCCTCGGCAGCTTCGCGGTGGACTTCGCGAGTGCGACGCGCGTGGTCACGGTGACGACCACATGAGCGGGCCGCGTCTCGCGCGCGCTGTGCAGGGTGCCCTGAGCGTGATCGCGCTCGCGACCGCGGTGCCCGTCGGCGCGCAGTCGAGGATTTGCCGCCCGTCTCCCGGCAGCAACGAAGCCGAGCTGCTCACCCGCTACGCGGTCCCGCTCACGTTCGGTACGGCGCTGCCCAGCGGCGCCCTCCGCCCCGGCGAGATCGCGATCGCCCTCGAAACAACGTGGCTGCCCACACCACCATCCGATGTGCGCCGCAGCGGCGAGTGCTATCTCGACAAGGCCGAGAACACCACGCTCAGCCCGGTGCTGCCACGCCCACGCATTGCCGTGGGGCTGCCGGCCGGGCTCACCGCCGAGGCCAGCCTCCTGCCGCCGGTCACCGTCGCCGACGCCACGCCGTTCCTCGCCGGTCTCGCGCTCAGCTACGCGCGCAGCATGAACGCGTCCACCAGTGTACACGCGCGCCTCCATGGGACCCTGGGTTACGTCGATGGACCCGTCACGTGCTCACGGGACGCCTTGCAGAACGATCCCACACAACCGTGCTTCGGTGACACGCCGTCGTCCGATCGGTACGCGCCCAACGCGATCGGGGCGGAGCTCCTGGCGACGCGGGCGTTCGGCACCAACTGGTCGGCTCAACTAGGCGTCGGCGCCGTGCACGCGCGTCCGCAGTTCGATGTGAACTTCACCAATGCGTTTGGCGTGGTGGACAACACGCGCATTCGCTTCGAGGACACACGGGCGTCGCTCACTGCGGGCGTGGCACGCCGCGTCCATGAGCGCGCGGCGATCGGTGTGGTGGGCTACGTGGTGCCGGGTCGAACCTCCACGGTGCGGCTTACCGGTCAGTGGACCCTGCGCTGACACATCGCCTCGCGTGGGCCCAGCGCTGCCTGTCGGCGGCGCTGCTGTTCGTCGCGCTGGCCAACCCTCTCGTCGCACAGACCACCTCGCTGCGCCTGCAGTCGGGGACCGCCTGGTTCACCGCGCGGGCAACCTTTGGTCCGTTCACCGGCGTGACCAGCAGCGTGACCGGCACCGTCTCGAGTCCCGGCACCGAACGTGCCGCCACCGGTTGGGTCGAGGTGCTGCTCGACTCGCTGCGCACGGGCAACGGCACGCGCGACCGACACATGCGCGAGGCACTCGAGACCTCGACGCATCCCCGCGCGCGCTTCGAGCTTGACTCGCTGGTGCCCGACCCTGCCGGAACGGGTGCGGGTGACGCTCGGCCGGTGCGCCTGCACGGTCGCTTTCGTGTGCACGGCATCACTCGGCCCGTGATCGCCACCGGGACGGTACAGCCGCGCGCAGATGGCGGCTGGCAGCTCGGCGCCACCTTCCCCGTGTCGCTCCCGGAGCATCAGGTCAGCAAGGGGCTCTCGCGTGCGCTCGGTACCATTCGCGTGCAGCCCGTCGTGCAGGTGCGCGTGGAGTTGGTGTTCGCACCGTAACTTTCCGGCATGACCCATCCCACCGCCGGTACACGCCCTACCGCGCACGAGCTCACCGATCTCGCCGCGCTCATCACGGCCTACTACACGCACCGCCCCGATCCGGAGAATCCGGCGGAGCGCGTGAGCTTCGGCACCTCGGGACATCGTGGCTCGTCGTTCAGCACGTCGTTCACCGAAGCGCACATTCTCGCGATTACGCAGGCGATCTGTGAGTATCGCGCGGCTCAGGGCATCACGGGGCCCCTGTTTCTCGGCGCCGACACACACGCGCTCTCCACGCCGGCGCATCAAACCGCGCTCGAAGTACTCGCGGCAAACGACGTGATGGTGTGCATCGCGCCTGCCGGCGACTGGGTGCCCACGCCGGCGCTTTCGTTCGCAATTCTCACCCACAACGCGGCCCATCCGCAGTCGCGTGCCGACGGTATTGGCATCACGCCGTCGCACAACCCACCTGCGGATGGTGGGTTCAAGTACAACCCACCCCACGGTGGGCCAGCCGACAGCGACGCGACCAAGGCCATCGAACAGCGCGCGAACGCGCTGCTCGCCGACGGGCTGCGCGGTGTGCGGCGCGTGAGTGCGCGCATGGCAGGGACGCACGCTACCGTGCATGACTTTCGCACCGCGTATATCGAGGCGCTCGGTGGCGTGCTCGACCTCGATGTCATTCGTGCGAGTGGTGTACGTGCCGCTGTTCATCCACTCGGCGGCGCCGGCGTGCACTACTGGGCGAATCTCGCCGAACGATGGTCGCTGCCACTCCACGTGCTCGACACCACGGTCGACGGCACCTTTCGCTTCATGACGCGCGACTGGGATGGTCAGATTCGCATGGATCCGTCGAGCGCGTTCGCGATGGCCGGTGTGCTCGAGCATCGTGACGCGTACGATGTGATCGTTGCCGCCGACACGGATCACGATCGCCACGGTATCGTGACCGCCTCGGGCGGGCTGTTGCCGGCCAATCACTATCTCGCGGTCTGCATCGACTATCTGCTCGCGCATCGTCCCGCGTGGCGTGGCGACATCGGTATCGGCAAGACCATTGTGAGCAGTGCGCTTATCGATCGGGTTGTTGCGCGCCACGGTCGGGCGTTGTACGAAGTGCCGGTGGGCTTCAAGTGGTTCGTCCCCGGACTGCTCGACGGTTCACTTGGGTTTGTCGGCGAAGAGAGCGCCGGTGCGACGTTCCTGCAACGTGATGGTTCGGTGTTCACCACCGACAAGGACGGCATCATCGCCGGCCTGCTCGCACTCGAGATCACGGCGCGCACCGGTCGCGATCCGAGCGAACGCTACGCCGCGCTCGCCGCAAACCTCGGGGCGCCGCACTACGCACGCATCGACGCCCCGGCCTCGCGCACGCAGAAGGCGCGACTCGGCGCGTTGTCCGCGCAGGATCTGTCCGTCGGGGAACTCGCGGGTCACGCCATCACCGATGTGCGCACTCATGCGCCCGGCAACGGAGCCGCGATCGGTGGCGTGAAGGTGTCCACCGCAAACGGGTGGTTTGCGGCACGCCCGTCGGGTACAGAAGACGTCTACAAGATCTACGCCGAGAGCTTCGTGAGCACCGAGCATCTGGCGCAGATGCAGCGTGAGGCGCAGGCGCTTGTGGATGGGGTGCTCGCGCGCTGCTGAACGACTGGCGACGCGTCGCTACCGACGCGTCGCCGCGAACCGCACGTACACCGCCGTCGTCTCCAAACCCGTCTCCGTCATGCCGCGCGTCAGCGCGTCATGCTGCACCGCCCGCACGTCCTCGCGCTGCGCGAGATTGGAGAGGAAGTGCGGCAACCGCGCCGGATCGGTCATCGCCACACTCACGTGCCAGCCGCTATCGCGGGGCGCAATCACGAGGATGCGCAGGCCGCTCGGCACTGCCGCCGTGATGCGCTCGGACGCCTCGCGCTGCCCCGTGGCCGGCGGCCCGTGTTCAAGCGCGTGATTGGCCTGCCACACTGGATCGTTCGCGATGGCCTCGCTGACCGAGACGCCCGCCTCCTGCGCCGCGATCTGTGCCTCGATCGAGGAGGGCTGGCGCGCTCGCAGACGCGCCAGCGCGGCGGGACTGAACGACTCCGTGCGCAACCACGCGTGCGCCGACTTCCACGTCCAGGGCAACGGAATGCCATCGCCGCTTCCTGGCGAGTACGGCTGGAAGCCCTCGAACCAGTGGCCCACGAGCTTCGCAATCAGTGCGCCCTTCGTTCCAGGGGCGATGCGCAGCGAACCTCGCTTCGGTGCGTGCCCGCCAGGCCGCACGAGATCCGGCCAGCGCGACGACACCCCATCCATCGCGACCTTGAACCACCCGTCGTCGCAGTAGTAGTCGCCGGCCCACGCGTTGCCACGCCGCAGCACGGCCTGCCCGTCCTCGCCCTGTTCGTAGCGCACCGACACGGTCAGCGTGGAATCGCCCTGATCCTCGACCGCAAACGAGACGGGCGTCCGCCCCTCACCGCCACGCACGTGCCGCACGGCGAGCTGGAAGGGGACGGGGGAGTCATCTACCAGATAGCGCCCGATGAGCACGGGACAGGCATCTCCCTCCGCCAAACGCGGGGCGCCCCATGCGCGAGGGCGCCGCTCACCCGAACTGCAGGCGGCGAGCAGAAGCAGGGCGGCGCACCACCCGAGAGACCGGTGAACAATCGGCATACGTGAGAGACGACCGACCGTTCGCCCGCGACACAGCGGGGCCACTCGCGCTCCCCCCGGCATGCTCCAGTTGGAACGACCCGACCAGCTCCTGCAGCGCGTTGGCCTGACTGTCCAACTCGGTGGCGGCGCTGGCCGACTCCTCGGCGTTCGCCGCCGATCGTTGCGTCACCTCACTCAACTCCTCGACCGACGCATTGATCTGTGTGATGCTCGACGCCTGACCCGCAACGGCGTCAGCGATCTCCGAGACGACGCCGCGCACCTCAATCAGTTGCGCAGCAATCTGCTCGAAGGCCTCGCGCGCCTCGGTGTTCAGCGCCACGCCTTCGCGCGTACTCGCCGCTGCGCGTTCAATCAGCTCCGACGTCGTGCGAGCCGCGTCGGCTGAACGCTGCGCCAATGCGCGCACTTCCTCGGCCACGACCGCAAAGCCACGACCGGCGTCGCCTGCGCGTGCGGCTTCCACCGCCGCGTTCAACGCCAGCAGGTTGGTCTGGAAGGCAATGGCTTCGATCGTCTTCACGATGCCAACAGTCTCGGTGCTCGACGCCGCGATCTCCGACATCGCGTCCGTCAGGGCGCGCATACGAGCGATACCAGAGGTCGTGTGATCAGCCGTCGCCACGACCAGCTGACGAGCCTGCTCGGCCGCGGTGGCCGACGTCGCTGCGGTCGCGCGCACGACCTGCACACTGGCCGACACTTCCTCCAGACTGGCCGCTTGCTGACTGGCACTGCTCGCCAGCGATTGACTCCCAGCCGCGATCTGCCCACCCGCAGCGGAGACATGCTCAGCTGCTTCCTGCACGTGCTGCAACGCCGACTGCAACGCATCGGCTGTCTGATTCATCGCCGATTGCATGCGGGCATAGGCGCCCACGTAGTCGCCGCGCATGCGGCGCGTAAAGTCACACCCCGCCAGCGACTCGAGAACGGTCTGCGCCTCGTCAAGCGGCACCGCCACCGCATGCAGCGTGCCATTCACCCCAGCCACAACCTCGCGGAAGCCGCCGTTGAAGCGATCGGCATCGGCGCGATAGAAGACATCGCCCGCTTGCGCCGCCGATGCGGCACCATTCACCTGGGCAATCACGCTCGCCACGACGCCGCGCGTCTCGTTGAACGCCAGCGCTGTCAGGCGAACATCGCGCACGATGGCGTCCAGCGCTCGGGCGATGGCCCCACACTCATCCTGCGTGTCCGAGTCGATCGGGGTCGTCACCGGAGTCACTTCGTGGTTCAGGTCACCACGCGCCAATGCCTGCAAGCCATCGCGCAGGCCGGTAATGCAGTGCTGCTGCAGAGAATTGCAGGTGGACTGAATCGCGGCGACCGAACTCGCCATCTGCCGACTGAACGCACGCAGCCCCAGACCAGCCGCGATTACCAACACGAGAATCATCGCAGCGCCGGTCCACTGTGCGCTGCGATACGCCGCATCCACAGCCGCAGCCGCACTCGTTGCCTCTGCTCGCGCGCTGCCGACGCTCGCCTCGAGGAGCCGTGCGACCTGGTCGTACAACCGGCGCATGTCACCGTTCAGGAGCGCCAGCGCGATCAGAGTGTGGCCGTCGTCCGACGCCAGCAACGCCGAGTCAGCGAGCGTGCGATAGCGATCCCACAGTGCGCCGAGCGAATCGATGCCAGCACGCTGGGCGTCGGCGGAGGTCTGCGTCGCGTAGCGCGTGCGCGCATCGTGAATCAGCGAGTCGGTGGCGCCGAGCATGGCGCGCACCCGTTGCTTCTCGGTCGGCGAGTCGCTCGCGATGTGTCGAAACTGCAGGACGCGTCGATCGAGGATCGCCGCTTGCAGATCGGTGATCGCGTCGAGGGCCGGAATCACGCGACCGGTGACCTCATCGCTCGCCGCATTCACTCGCGCCAGCTGGCGCATCGAGACGGTCGTACTCAGCCCGGCACCACCGAGCAGCACCAGCGTGAAAACCAGCAGCTTGCGAGACAGCGGGAGATTCAGGAACCATCGCATGACACACTCACGTCGGACGGGGGCACTGGGGAGTGCGCGGGTGTCCGGAGGCCTGCGTCGTCGCAGGAGATCGTTGAGGAGTGTCGACCACGAGGGTCTCAGCAGCACGCCGCCGAGAGGCTCAAGATCTGATGGTCCGACATAGAGAGACGGTATGTGACGTTGTCCGCCCTCAAGCGTCCGCGACGAGTCCCCGCTGCCTCATCCCCTCGGTGTGGTGCCGCGTGTGCGCGCTGAGCAGACGCATCGCAAGCAAGGGGCGCAGCGGTCCGAAGTACGCGTGGGTAATCCGCACACGCGGTCGCGTGCGCGCTGCCTCCTGCAGGGCGTCCACCGCCTCCGCCGCCACCCGCTCGAGGCGCACCCGCATCTCGGCCTGGTCGAGCGACGCCGCCGCGTGCGGATCCGGCACCACTTCGTCCGGTGCCCGCGCGCCGCGCGGAAACGTTTCGGACGCGAGCAACCGCGGCAGGAGTACGGTGCGCGCAAACCACGCCACCGGCGCCGGCGTGCGTCGACGCATGGCCGCGCGCCCGAACGCGGCCTCTCGCCCGAACGCGTAGGAGTCGGCCACATGCAGCGCGAGCGCGGCTGCACTCCACGTCGTCGCGCCAGGCGACACCTGCCACTGCGGTGCCGGCACCGCCTCCATCGCCCTGATGAAGGCGGAGAGCACCGCAGCATGCTCCGCCAGCGCGTCGTCCCAGGACATCGTCACCTGCGACCAACGCGCGACCGGTGCGCGCTGTTCACCCCACGTGCTTCCGGAAGAACGCGAGCGTGCGATCCCACGAGAGCTTGGCCGCAGCCGCGTCGTACCGTGGCGTCGTGTCATTGTTGAAGCCGTGCTGCGTGCCGGGATACAGATGTCGTTCGTACGGCACCTTCGCCGCCTTGAGCGCCTCTTCGAAGGCCGGCCAGCTCGCGTTGATGCGCGGATCGTTCTCGGCCGACTGAATCATGAGCGGCGCGGTGATCTTCGGCACGTCCTCGAGATTGGGCGACGACCCATAGTAGGCCACACCGGCCGACAGATCACGACCCACACGCGTGGCCAGGAAGTTTACCATGCCGCCGCCATAGCAGAAGCCGACCGCGCCGATCTTCCCCGTGCACTCGGGGCGCGCCTTGAGCACACCACAGGCGGCCACGAAGTCCTCGCGCGTCTTCGCCTGATCAAGCTTCGGAAACACCTCGCGCGCCTTGTCCTCGTCACCGGGATAGCCGCCCAGGGGAAAGAGCGCGTCCGGGGCGAATGCCACGAAGCCGTCCACCGCGAGTCGCCGCGTGATGTCCTCGATGTGCGGATTCAGGCCGCGGTTCTCGTGAATCACCAGGACGCCTGGCCGCTTGCCCGCCGCACCGGCCGGCTTCGTGAGATACCCGCGCATCGTGCCGTAGCCGTTGGGCGACGGATACTCGACGTACTCCTGCGTGATGCGCTCATCCGTCGGGGCGACCTGCTGCGCCTCGAGAAACTTCGGGCTCAGCTGCTCAAGCAGCATCATCGCCGTGACGCCACCCACGGCGTACTTCGACGCGCGATCGAGGAACGTGCGACGATCGATGCCGCCGTGCACGTAGGCGTCGAACAGAATCAGCAGGTCCTGGTCGAAATCGTGGGCAGTCTTGCGTTCCATGGCGGGACTCGGCGGGACGAGGTCGGCGGGCGGGTGATCCGCCGGCGGACCCGGCGATCACGATCGGTCGCGGGAAGCTACGCACCAGACGACGGCCTCGCTGGTGCGCAGCGCTGGCACACCGCAGATTCGGCGCGCGCGACCCGCCGGGGCCTCGTCGCGCGCCCCTCCCCACTGGCCCCACCACCACGAGGTCACCATGTCCCGCCCGCGTTCGGCCGCTGCACGGCTCGCGCCTCTTGTCTTCCTCGCCTCCAGCGCGCTCGCCTGCGGCGGCGGCTCGGCCGATTCGGCCGAAAGTGCGCCGCCCACCAACGATGCCGCCGCGCCGCCACCAGCGGCGGTCGAGACGCCCGTCACGGCGGTCTCCGCGTGCGCGGTGCTCACCGCCGACGAGGTGCAGTCCGTGTACGCCGGCAAGCAGTTCGCGGTCGAATCACGGCGCGACGATCCCCCCACGCCGTACGAAGCGCTGTCCGCGTGCCGCTACAGCGAGGCCGGCAGCGACGATCCGATGGTCTATCACGTCGATCTCGAGATTCGCGCGAAGCCGGATGCCGACGAGGCGCGCAAGTTCCTCACGGACGCGAAGGACATGGACCCGCAAGGCAAGGCGCGCGACGTCACCGGGCTCGGAGACGCCGCCGTGTTCTTCGACTACTCCATGGCCGGCGGCGGACCGCAGCTCGCCTTCGTGCAGGGACCGGTGTTCTACCGCCTCACCATTCAGACGCTCTCACGCGGCGCCCTCAACACCACCGAGGCCGAGCTCAACACACTCGCCGGTCTCGTGCTCGCGCCGCCGCAGTAAGGCGCGCGCTCACACGCCAGCGCCAGCCCACTTGGCCACGAGCGGATCGCGACGCCGCCGCTCGTGGACAGGGCGTGGCGCGTCGTGCACATCGCGTCGCGCCAGCGGGCGGGCGCCACCCTCGGCGTTGCGGACGCGGAAGCGCTGCACCAGCCCACGCAGCATGGCGGCCTGCGCATGCAGTTCTTCCGAGGCACTCGCCGATTCCTCCGAGTTCGCGGCCAGGCGCTGCGTGAGCGCATTCACACCATCCACCGAGGCGCGCACGGCGTCGATCTGCTCCCGCTGTCGTTCGCCATCGCCCGCGACGGTCGCCACGAGCATCGCGACGTTCTGAATGCCCGCGTCGATGGTGCTCAGCTGCGTCTGCACGTCGCGTGTGACCTGCGTACTCTGCGCGGTCGTCTCCTGCGTCTCGTTGATCAATCGCGCGGTCTCGTGGGCCGCCTCGGCCGCGCGCAATGCGAGCGCACGCACCTCATCCGCCACGACCGCGAAACCACGGCCTGCATCACCGGCGCGCGCGGCTTCCACCGCCGCGTTCAACGCCAGCAGATTCGTCTGAAACGCAATCTCGTCGATCGACTTCACGATCGACGCCGTGCGCGCCGCCGACTCCACCGTGCGCTGCATCGATTCCGCCAACAGCGCCACACTCGTGTTGCCTTCGCTCACCTGCACGCGCACCTGTTCCGCAAGCGTCCGCGTGTCGCGAATGCGTGTGGCCGTATGCGTCGCGAGCGCGACCTGCTCCTGCATCGCGGCCGTGATCTCTTCGACGGTGGCGGCCTGCGTGGACGCACCACCCGCCATGTCCTGACTGCCACCCGCCACTTCACGCGCAGCGCCGGCAATCTGCTCGGCCGCCACTTCCACTTCGTGCAACGCATCGGCCACGTTCCCGATCGCCGTGTTCACGGCGCCCGCCAGCCGCGCGTGATCACCGGCGAACGACCCCACCACACGCTCCGACAGATCGTGATGCGCGACGCGCTCCAGCGTGCGCAACGCCGCCTGGACTGGCGCCTGCGCGGCGGACTGCGCCTCGTTGAAGCCATGCAACAGCTGCGCGTACGCACCTTCGAAGGCCGACGCGTCGGCCTGCGCCGTCAGTCGTCCCTCGCGCGCGGCCGTCACGAGGGCACCAGCTTCCGTGAGCAATCGAGCCAACGTCTCACGCGACTGTGACGTCGCCTCGGCAACACGCCCGGCCTCATCCGCCACGGCATTGAGGGCAATTGCGAGTTCGCCCAGTTCGTCGCGCGATGCCACTGGCAACGGGGTGAGCACCGGCGTGTCCACGGGCGCAAGATCGCCTCGCGCCATCGACTCCGCCGCCGATCGGACATTCGGCAACAGCGCGAGCTGCAGCTGCTGCATTCGTCCGACGAGCGTTGAGACTCCATGCGACAAATAACGCGCGGTACTCCGTCCCAACCAGAGCGACACGATCAGAATGCCGAGTGCCGTCAGTGCCAGCAGCACACGCATGCGCTGGTAGAGCGCCGAATTCGACGCGAACGCCTCGGCCGCCACTCGCACCTGCAAGTCGATCAGGCGACTGATGCGATCGGACACGGGCTCGATCGCCGGATAAAGCGCCGACTCCGCGAAGACGCGCAGTCCGGCGGTGTCGCTCGCCGCCATGAGCGCCTGCGCCCGCTCGGTCGCCGCATTCGCTGCGGCGCGCACCGACTCCACCTGCCCGATCAGGGCCTGCTCCTCCGCCGTCAGCGTGGTTGCGAGGTACAGGGCCCACGCGCTGTCGATGGTCACGGTCGCGCGCGCGATGCGGGCGCGACCCGCGGCGAAGGTCACGGTGCCCGCCCGGACCTTGTGGACCTCGTCCACGATGGCCACCGCGTACGCGTCAGCCACGACCTTGAGCTGCTGCAGGGGCACCACGCGGTCGGCGTAGATCGTGCGCGCGCCCGCGTCGAGCTGCGCCATCGCGCCGATCGACAACCCGCTGAGGACCACAATCAGCACCGCCACACTGGCAAAGCCGGCGAACACGCGCGTACCGAGTCGTTGGTGCTGGAACATGGGCCTGTCCGGTGAAATCCATGGGACGTGGCCTTCGTCGGCCTCCGGCGCCGTCACGGCCCCGGCTAACTTCCGTCCGATTCGTTCCCTGAAACTGTCGGCACCTCCGGTCCGTGACTGAAGCAGGGCGCTGCTTTCGGCGACCGTTCAGCAACGCTCTCCCTTCCTGTTCCGTGCGACTGCTCCCTGTGCTTCCCGTCCGTCGTTTCGCTGCCGCGCTGCTCCTGGCCACGAGCGCCACGCGGCCGTCCGTCGCCCAGACCACGACGCCACCGCCCCCCGCACTCAGCGCGGTCTGGCTCACCGCTCCGATCGCGCTCGACGGACGCCTCGACGAACCGATCTGGTCCACCGCACCCGTCGCCAGCGGCTTCGTGCAGCGACAGCCCGCCAATGGTGCGCCCGCGTCGCAGGCGACCGAGGTCCGCGTCGCGTACGACGCCCACGCGCTCTACGTCGCCGTGCGCAATCACGACACGGCCGCCGATTCCATCGCGCAGCAGCTCGGCCGTCGTGATGCCGACGACATCTACGCCGATTGGTTCTTCGTCGGACTCGACAGTTACGGCGACAAGCGCACCGCCTTCGTGTTCGGCGTCAATCCGCGCGGCGTGCTGCGCGACGAGTACCTCTTCAACGACGATGACGGCGATCAGTCCTGGGACGCCGTCTGGAACGTCGTCGCACGCGTGGACAGCGCCGGCTGGACGGCCGAGTTCCGCATTCCGCTGTCGCAGCTGCGCTACGATGTGCGCGGCGAGCGTGGCGCGGTGCGCCCATGGGGACTCAACTTCTCGCGCGTGATCGCGCGACACGGCGAGGAGTCGTTCTGGGCGCCCACGCCGGCCGATGCGCCGGGCTTCGTCTCGCGGTTCGGCACGCTCACGGGTCTCGACTCGCTGCAGCCCGCGTCGCGACTCGAGCTGCTGCCGTATGTCCGCTCGCAACTCGAGCTCCAGCCGCCAGCGCAGCGGTCCCGCTTCACGCCCACGCGCGACGTCGCGTCGGCCATCGGTGGCGATGCACGCATCAAGCTCCCGCAGTCGCTCACGCTCACCGCGACGCTCAACCCCGACTTCGGCCAGGCCGAAGCCGATCCGGCCGTGGTGAACCTCAGCGCCTTCGAGATCTTCTTCCCCGAGCGCCGCGCGTTCTTTCTCGAAAACGCCGACGGCTTCGCGTTCGGTGGCACGCGCACACTCAACGACAACGATCCACCACAGTTCTTCTACAGCCGTCGTATCGGACGCGCGCCGCAGCGGCGCCCCACGGGTAACGTCGTCGCCACCAGCGTCGCGCCGCAGACCCCCATCGCCGCCGCACTCAAGCTCTCGGGCACCACACCCTCCGGCTGGCAGGTTGGCGTGCTCAACGCGGTCACCGTGCGCGAACAAGCCGACGTGCTGCGCACCGATGGTTCCATCACGCGCGAAGCCGTCGAACCACGCACCAATTATCATGTCAGTCGCGTTCGTCGCCTGCTCGATGGAGGCAATACGGGCGTGGGCGCGTTTCTCGCCGACACGCGACGCGCCCTGGGCGACTCGCTGCTCGATGCGCGCCTCGCCTCGAATGCAAGTGTGCTCGGGTTCGATGCCGAGCATGCGTGGCAGAATCGCACGTACGCCGTGAGTGCGGTGTGGGCGGCAAGTCGCGTGCAGGGTTCGACCGACGTACTGCGTCGTCTACAGCTCGCGAACTACCGCGCGCTGCAGCGCCCTGACGCTGACCACCTCGGGTTTGATCCGGAGCGGACCTCGCTCACCGGACACTTCGCCGCCCTCTCCATCGCGAAGCTGGCCGGCGAACGCACGCTGGGCAGCCTGACGTATGAAGAGACGAGTCCCGGTTTCGAGGTCAACGATCTCGGCTTCCAGGTGCGCAGCGACGTACGCTCGCTCTCGAGTGCGCTCACGTATCGCAATCCGTTTCTGAGCGGATGGTCGCGCGAATGGAGTGCGAGCGTCTTTCAGACCCTCGGCTGGAACTTCGGCGGGGACCGCACCGAGACGCGCACGAGTCTGCTCGCGGATGTCACCGCGCTCAACTTCTGGTCGGCCAACTATCGACTGTCCGTATCGCCTCGCACCGTCGATGATCGACTGCTGCGCGGTGGCCCGCTCGCGTTGCGTCCCACCGAAGTCGTGAATGCGCTCGAAGTCACGAGCGACGAGCGTCGATCCCTGATCGGATCGCTCGAAGTGCAGCGCACGACCGACGCTGGCGGCCGACGGTCGCACAGCGCGGAGTTCGAACTCGACTGGCGACCGCTCCCGCAGGCGCGCGTGCGCGTCGGGCCGTCGTTCGAGTCGGGACGGATCGTGGGCCAGTACGTCCAGGCGGTGCCCGACGCGCGCGCGACTGCGACGTTCGGCACGCGCTACGTGTTTGCCGACGTGCAGCAGCGCGAGGCGCGCTTCGACACGCGGGTCGACTGGACGTTCTCCCCGTGGCTGTCACTGCAGCTCTTCCTGCAGCCGTTCGCCTCGTCGGGTGCCTTCACACGCTTCAAGGAGTTTCGGACGCCGCGCACCTTCACGTTTGCCGAGTACGGGCGTGATCTGGGTCGCGTGACGTTCATCGGCGGTGGTCTGCGCGTGGACCCCGATGCGGACGGCGACGCGCCGTTCTTCGAGATTCCAACCCAGGATTTCACCGTGCGGGCGCTGCGCGGCAACGCCGTGCTCCGTTGGGAATACCAGCCGGGCTCGACCATCTTCGTCGTCTGGTCCCAGCAGCGGGAAGCCGCGTTCGAGCAGGCGACCACGGGGCTGCCGCGGCAGGTCGGTCGCGCCTTCGCCGATCCCGGCCAGCATGTGTTCCTCGTGAAGTTCTCGCGCTGGTTGGGACGGTAGGCCGAGGGCACGAGGCGGGGCGGATCGCGCAGCAGATCCACCCGCCTCACACCATCACGCTCCGCATGCCCCGGATCGCGTCGATGAGCAGCGGATCGCCGTCGGTTTGATCGAACACATCGGCCTCGCGCGGGATCGCGTTGAACCACAGCCGCCACGCCGTCGTCGCCGGCAACACGACACGTGCGACGGGCGCCGGTGCGTCACCCACCCCGACGATCCACGCCTCGCGGACGCGCTCCGCGTGCCAGAGGCCACCGGCCTCGCCCGTGAGCTGCACCACGACGCGCGTGCCCACGTCGCGCGCGTGCGGCGCGAGCGCGCGTCGGAGCGCCAGAACCGAGAGCGCCAGCACCGGGTGCAGCCAGCGCGGCTCCTCGAGGAGCGGTGCCCCCACCGCCATGCGGATCTGCTGCTGATGGTGCCACAGCTCCGTGTACTCCCGCCCCACATCCATCCAGTGCGGTGAGGTCGATTGACCGGCCCACGCCACCGGATACAGCGCCGGCGCGTCGGGATCGATCGCACCGAGGACCGTCGCACACTGCGGGCCGACCATGGCGAGCAGGTCGATCAGCAGCGGAGGGCTGATGCAGGCGCTGCCACGCAACCACCGCGCGTTGAGCGTGTCGAGCCACGCGACCAGCGACGCATGATCGACGATCGCCTGCTCCGGGGCTGGCCCGGAAAAGCCATCGCGTTGTTGCGACACGCGTCGCAGTTGCACATCGAGCAGATGGGCCACGACATCGCGCACGCACCAGGAGGGCGCGACCGTTGGGCGCGACCAATCGGCGGGCGTCAACGTGCGCAGCAGCGCGAGGAGCGCGTCGTGCAGTGCAGGCAGCAGCGAGGCGGTGTGAATCACGGACATGGTTGCGTCGACACACGACGAGGGACGAACGGCGAACGCCGGGTACCACAAAGTTAGCGCGAACTGCTGGCGCAAATCGGTTCGGCACTGAATGTTGGGGAAATGCGCCGGTTCCTCTCCTTCCACGAACCGCTCGCACGCTGCGCCTCTGCCACCTCTGCGCCCCACCTCATGTCTCGACCGCGTCGACTCGCCGCCTGTCTGCTGCTCGCGCTCTGGTCCGCCTGGCCGCCCAGCGCTCTTGCCGCCCAACCTGCCACCGGGACGCTCACGGGTCGCGTCACCGATGCCGCGAGCGGGCAACCCGTCGCTGCCGCGCAGATCAGCATCGTCGGCACCACCAACGGCACCATCACCTCGGCCGAAGGCCAGTATACGCTGCGCGTCCCCGCCGGATCGGTCACGATTCGCGTGCTTCGCGTGGGCTACAGCGAGCAGCGGCAGTCAGCCACGATCGCGGCAGGTCAGACCACGACGCTCGATGTCGTCATCACGTCGGTGCCGGCATCGCTCAGCGCCGTGGTTTCCACCGCAACCGGGACGCAACGTCGTCTCGAAGTCGGCAACGCCATCGCGCAGGTGAACGCCGCCGATCTCACGGCCACGCGTCCCATCACCAACGTCGGCGACCTGCTCAATGGCCGCGCCGCCGGTGTCGCCGTGTTCGGCGGGACGCAGCCCGGCGCGGGTATTCGCATCCGCATTCGCGGCACGAGCTCGCTGTCCCTGTCGAATGATCCGATCTACATCATCGACGGCATTCGCATGGAAGGGACCACGGGTTCGTCGTCGGTGAGCGTGGGTGGTACGACCCCGAGCCGCATCGGCGATCTCAACCCCGAGGAAATCGAGACGATCGAGATCGTGCGCGGTCCGTCGGCCGCCACGCTCTACGGCACCGACGCCGCCAACGGCGTCGTCGTGATCACCACCAAGAAGGGTGTGGCCGGACGTCCGCAGTGGACGTACTACACGGAGCAGTCGGCGGTGAGTGATCGCAACAACTACCCCACCGCGTACACCGGCTGGCGCACCGGCACGACGGCCGCAACACGCACCACCACCACGAATGCGCTCGCCGTCTTCTGCACGCTCTCGCAGGTGGCGGCTGGCACGTGCGTGCAGGATAGCGTCACGTCGTACAATCTCACCAAGGATCCGGACGCAACGCCGTTCGGTACCGCGTATCGCTACCAGCACGGCCTGCAGGTGCGCGGTGGCTCGGAGGCCGTGCGCTACTTCGTGCACGGCGAGTTCGAGAGTGAAGACGGCGTGACCACCGTGCCGGCGTTCGAGGAGCGCTACATGGCGGCTCGCGCGCGCTCACTCACGGCCCGTCAGCGCAACCCCGGGGGGCTCAGCAAGATCACCACGCGCGCCAATCTCAACATCACGCTGTCGCCCAAGGCCGATCTGGGCATCAGCGCCGGCTACATCTCGCAGGATCTCAACCTGCCGCGCAGCGATGACAGCGGCACGCCCGGCATCGCGGCCAACATCTACGGTGGCCCCGGCTTCCGCAACAATACCAGCGCCGCCGGCGACACCCTGTTCGGCTGGCGCGAGTTCACGCCACGCGACATCTACCAGACGGAAACGACACAGCTCATCGAACGCTTCACGACCTCCATGGTGGGCAGCTGGCGCCCCACCTCGTGGCTCGCGGGTCGGTTGAACACCGGTGTCGACTTCATCAGCCGCACCGACGAGCAGATCTGCCGCTTCGCCAACTGCGCGTCCATCATCGATCGGCAGGGCTTCAAGATCGACAATCGCACCACGTTCTTCACGTACACCGTCGACGCCGGCGCCACGGCCACGCGCTCGCTGACGTCGTCGATCGAATCGAAGACTGCGGTCGGCTTCCAGTTCATTCGCAATACCTTCGACCGCAACGGCTCGTCCGGTCAGGGACTGCCGCCGGGTGCCGTGCAGATCACGGCGGCCGCCACGCGCAATGCGGACGAAGCGAGCAGCGAGACGCGCACACTCGGCGCCTACGTCGAGCAGAGCCTCGCGTTCAACGATCGGCTGTTCCTGGTGGGTGCCGTACGCTCCGACCGCAACAGCGCGTTCGGTGCGAACTTCAAGACCGTCTTCTACCCGAAGCTGTCGGCCTCGTACGTGATCTCCGACGAAGGCTTCTTCCCCGATGCCTCGTGGATTGATCAGGTGCGCCTGCGTTCGGCCTACGGCGCCTCTGGCGTGCAGCCCGGCACGACCGACGCCGTGCCCTTCTTCTCGGCGACGCAGTTCCGCGGTGAGAGCGGCGACGCACCGGCGGTGGTCTACACGACGCTCGGCAATCGCAACCTCCGTCCCGAGCGCTCCACGGAGTTCGAGGTCGGTATCGACGGCAATTTCTTCGGCAATCGGGTCGTCACCGAGTTCACGTACTACAACAAGGCGTCGAAGGACGCGCTGGTGAGCCGCATCCTGCCGCCGTCGCTCGGCACGGGCGCAACCGCACGCCTCGAGAACGTCGGCGAGGTACAGAATCGTGGCATCGAAGCGCTCGTCACCCTGCAGCTCATCAAGCGCGAGCAGCTCGGCTTCGACATCACGTTCAACGGCACGACGACGCGCAATCGCCTCGTGACCCTGAGTGAGCTGCCGAACATCGTCTTGTCGTCCACGCAGCAGCATCGCACGAACTATCCGCTGTTCGGGTGGTGGTCACGCGGGCTGACGAGCTTCGAAGACAAGAACGGCGACGGCATCATCCGCTACAGCACCAACGCCGACCTCAACGAGATCACCGTCACCGACACGGCGGTCTTTCTCGGCGCACCCCTCCCCACGCGGGAACTGGTGGTGACGCCGGGCGTCGATCTCTTCCGCAACCGCGTGCGCATCACCGCCCAGCTCGACTACAAGGGCGGCCACAAGGTGTACAACAACACCGAGCGCATCCGCTGTGCGAGCCGCAACAACTGCCAGGGACTGTTCGATCCGAACGCCTCGCTGTTCGATCAGGCGCGCACGGTGCTCGTGCGTGAACACCCGAGCCGGTCGGTGGCCGGCTTCATCGAGGATGGTGATTTCCTCCGGCTGCGCGAGATCTCGCTCACCGCGACGCTTCCGGAGCGCTGGGCCGCCATCGCGCGCGCGCGGTCGCTGGCGGTGACCGCGTCGGTGCGCAACGTCGGCATCCTGTGGACCAAGTACACTGGCGTCGACCCCGAGGCCTTCGGGACCACGGTCAATGCACCGTCGTCGTTCCAGGCCTTTGCCCCCCCGACCTATGCGTCGTTCCGCTTCACGTTCGGCTTCTAACCGGAGAGCGCCCCGCATGTCCGTCTTCCCTTCGTTTCGTGCGCGCTCTGTGCCCTCTGCGCGCCGATCGCTGCGTCACCTCGTCACACCGCTCGCCGCCGCGCTCGCGCTCTCGGCCTGCAGCGTGACCGAAGTCCTCGAGGTCACCGACCCCGACCTCATCAACCCGAGCGATGTCACCTCGGCTGCCGGCGCCGACGCCGTACGCCTCGGTGCACTCGCCCGCTTCAACAGTGCCACCAGCGGTGACGAAAGCCTGCTGCAGCTCGGCGGCCTCTTCTCCGACGAGTGGAACAATGGCGACTCGTTCATCGCCCGCCAGGAAATCGATCAGCGCACGATTACCATCGAGAACTCCTTCGTCACCGCCGCCGACCGCGTCTGGCATCGCGCGCGCATCGCATCGCAGCTCGCCATCGAGCTGCTGCGCGAATACGCGCCGGCCGCACCCGGTTGGCAGCTCGCCGAGATGTATCTCGTGCAGGCGTACCTCGAGAACCTCGCGGCCGATCACTTCTGCAGCGGCATCGTGTTCAGCAGCATCGTGAACGGCGCCGAGGTGTACGGGGCCGCCACGCCCACGGCCGACGTGTACGCGCGCGCGCTGGCACACGCCGATTCGGGACTGGCGCTCATCACCGGCACGTCCACCAACGACCTGCGCGTGCGCTACGCGCTGCAGATCGTGAAGGGACGCATCCTGCTCAACCAGAACAACCCGTCGGCCGCGGCGAGCGCGGTGACCGGCGTGCCGAACAGCTTCCAGTATCTGCAGTTCCATTCGCTCACCACCACGAGCAACACCTACTGGAATCTGGGCAACATCGCGGGCCGCTACAGCGTCAGCGTGAACGAAGGCGTAAACGGTCTCGACTTCGCCACGGCGAACGATCCGCGCCTGCCGATCTGTCAGGGCAATGATGCTGTGTGCCGCACCATCGGGGCCGTGCGCCCCAATCGTGACGATCTGAGCACGCCGTTCTACGTGCAGCGGATCTGGCCGGCGCGCGAAACGTCGGTCGCGATTCTGGTGGGCACAGAGGCGCGTCTCATCGAGGCCGAAGCGCAGTTGCGGGCCAACCAGCCGGCCGCTGCACTGGCCACGCTCAACGCCGTGCGCGCGACGGTCCCGGGGCTCACGCCGCTCACCGACGCCGGCAGCGAAGCGGCGCGCGTGAGTCAGCTCTTCCGCGAGCGCGCTTTCACGCTCTTCGGCCGTGGCACGCGCACAGGCGACCTGCGACGCCTCATCCGTCAGTACAACCGTGCCGCCAACACCGTCTTCCCGACCGGCGCGTGGCACAAGGGCGGCAACTACGGCACCGATGTGAACTTCCCGATCCCGTTCGTCGAGCGGAACAACCCGACGGGTGGTGCCGGCACCTGCCTCGATCGCAATCCCTGAGCAGTTGCTCCCTCGCGATACCACAACCGGCCGTCTCGCACTGCGAGGCGGCCGGTTGTGTTTGGATGCCGAATCAGCGCGCTGGTGACTCGGGCCTCACCAGCGCCACGCGAGGCCCACCTGCATCGCACCGTCACGACGCGGGCCGATCGCGAGTCGCGGCAACGCGATCCGCTCCCAATGCTCGCTGAACAGCACACCGAAAAACCGCCATGTCCCACCGCCCTGCCCCACGATCACCCCCGTGAGCCGACCGGCCACCGCGTCTGGTGCACGCACTCGCACGCGCGTCCCGACGGTGAGTTCCGACACCTGCGCCGGCAGCGCGGACGCACTGAGCAGCAGGATGGCAAGCATCGGCACGAGCAACAGCGCCACCCAGAAGATGAGGCGCACGAGTCCGCCCATCACTCGTCGTCGCGGTGGAACCACGGGCCACGGCGAGGGAGCTGGCGCAGCGGGCGCGTTCGACTCGAAGACGTAGTACGTCCACGACGCGGCTTCGCGCACCAGCCCCTGCGCCACGAGCGCATCGAGCTCGCGGCCGGACAGGCGCGGCAGCGCGGTGAGCGGTTGCGCGCGATCCGGTGCGAGCGCCCCCATCGAACGCGCCGCGTCGACGAACGCGCGCTGAGCCGCACTCAAGCCGGCAGGAAGCGGCCTGCTCATGTCTGCTCCCGATCGGAAGAAACCACCTGCGCGAGACGTCGTTCGGCGCGTCGTCGCGTTCGGCCATCGCACCTCGCCCCCGAAACATGGCACCACCCGGGCGCGTCGCGCGAGGTGGTGGTGGCCAGCGACAGGATCCATCGCCACATTCGACGCACCCTCTCGCACCTCACCATGTCCGTCCTCGCCTCCCTCGCCGACTACGAACGCGCCGCCCACGCGGCCCTCCCCGCCATGGCGTGGGAGTACCTCTGCGGTGGGGCCGGCGACGAATGCACGCTCCGCGCCAACAGCGACGCGTGGAACACGCTGTGGCTGCGCACGCGCGCGCTGATTGATGTCGGCACGATCGACACGCGCACGACGCTGCTTGGGCGTACGCACGCCCACCCGATCCTGCTCGCGCCCACCGCGTACCAGCGCCTCTTCACCCCCGACGGCGAATGCGCCACGGCACGCGGGGCCTCGACGGCCAACACGACGTTCGTGCTGAGCTCGTTCTCGACGACGTCGCTCGAGGACGTCGCGCGCCACGCCACGGTGCCCTTCTGGTTTCAGCTCTACATCTCGCCCGATCGTGGTTTCGCCGAAGCGCTCGTCCGGCGCGCCGAAGACGCCGGCTGCGAAGCCATCTGTCTCACCGTCGACACACCGGTGCTGGGCGCGCGACACCGCGAGACGCGTATCGGCTTCGCGCTGCCCGATGGCCTCACCCGCGTCAATCTCGAGGGCATGGCGCACGCACCGGCCAACGCGTCACATCGTCCACCAGACGGGGCGATCTACAACGACGTGCTCGATCCGCGCCTCACCTGGCGCGATGTCGAATGGCTGCGTCGCATTGCCCGTGTACCGGTGCTGCTCAAGGGGATCATGGATCCCGAAGACGCCCGTCGTGCGGTCGACACCGGGGTGGACGGTCTCATCGTGTCGAACCACGGCGCACGCAATCTCGACACCGTGCCACCCACTGTCACCGCGCTGCCGCACGTCATCGACGCCGTCGCCGGTCGCCTCCCCGTGCTGGTCGACGGCGGCATCCGCCGCGGCACCGACGTCCTCAAGGCCCTCGCACTCGGCGCCGCCGCCGTGCTCATCGGCCGTCCGTACACCTACGCGCTCGCCGTGGATGGTGCCGACGGTGTCGCGCGCGTGGTGCAGTTGCTGCACACCGAACTGCAGATGGCGATGGCGCTCACCGGACGTTCCACGATCGAATCGATCGATCGCAATGTGTTGTGGTCAAGCCTCGATCGTCGCGCATCAGTGTCGTCGTGACCACCACAGCGCATCGATAAGCGTCGCCGCGAGCACACCCACGGCGTACGCGACGAGGTCGCTCCACAGGAACCCCTGTCCGAGCACCAGGGCGCCCAGACGGGTCGCCCGCACGGCGTCGAGCCACGGCGTGTGCACCAGTTGGCTGCATTCGACGGCGATCGAGATGCCAAGCGCCGCAATCGCCAGAGTGCGACCCGACGCCGACGGTCGCACCAACGCCGCGAGCCAGAAGATCAGCATGGCCCAGAGCGCGTCGCCGCCGAACGTCGTCACGACCGCCGGGAACGCAGACGGGAAGCGTCGCGTCGCGAGCCCCAGGGCGACTGTCGCGCACGAGTAGGCCAGCAGCAGGATGCGTGGACGTGGCGCATTGCCGGCCGCGTCGGGTCGACGCGAAGGAAGATGCACAGCTGGTCTATGGTTGCGACGCGTTTGTCGTACTCGAAGCGTCGCGTACGGAGTCTGCAGCGGCGATCGCACCGGTCGCGCGCAGCGCCCGCTCGAAGCGCGCGCGGGCTGACGCGAGCCCGGCCTCGTCGCCCGGATATCGCGCGATAATCGCGGTCCAATAACTCCGGTACAGACGGACCACCTCAGCATGATCCCCACGTGTCGCCGCCAGCTTCGCGAGCGCTTCGACCGGATGGCCGACGCGAAAACTCTCGGGTCCGACAATCGGCAGCAGTCGCTCCAACGCCGTTGCGTACAGCACGGTGGCTTCGCGGACACGTCGCTGCCCGAGGAGTACTTCGCCCAGCATGTGTTGCGTCATCGGGGCGGTATGCGCGTCCGCACCACCTGATGTCTCGGCGATACGCAACGCCTCGCGCAACACCGCCTCCGCCTCGCTGAAGCGACGGAGACTGTTGAGCGCAATGCCGAGATTGAAGCGCGGATAGTAGGCGCTCCGATGTCCGGGAGGCAGGACCATGTCATACACCCTGATCGCTTCTTGATACCACGGCAAGGCCTCCTCGTACGCCTGGGCGATATTATGCGCGTTCCCGATGGTCATGAGCGTATTGGCCACTGGACCACTGGTCGTGCCGTACGCGACGCGCCGGATGGAGAGCGCCCGCTCGAGTAACGCGAGCGAGCTATCGCGGTCGCCCAACGCCTGCACCGCCGTCGCAAGGTTGTGCATGGCATCGGCCGCCTCCACGTGCTCCGGCCCGAACACGTCCTGTGCAAGCGAGAGCGCCTCTTCGTAGTAGACGCGCGCACTGTCGTGCTCACCGCGTTGCGCCCACGCACCCGCGAGCAGATTGGCGGACTCCCCGCGCTGCGGATCGTTGCGCGGCAGGACCCGCGATCGCGCCGCGTGTACGGCACGCAGTGCGTCGATCGCATCCTGTGTCCGTCCCTGTCGCAAGGCTACCATCGCCAGTGAATAGCGGGTCGTCAGCATCTCGCGATGCTCAGGCGCAAGCACCTGCTCCTGTAGTGCGAGCGCACGCTCATACAGCAAGCGCGCGCTATCCAGCGATGTTTGCATCTGCAATGCGGCTTGCTGCCGCAGCGAACCCGCCAACGGCAGCGGATCGCCAATCCGTTCGCGAATCGCCCGCGCCCGTGCCGCGAAGCGGCGGCCCTCCTCTGTGCGCCCTTCGGCCGCAGCGCGCGAGACCTGCAGCTGTGCCAGCTGCTCGAGCACACTCGCCGTCCCGACGCCGCCCATCGGTGCTTCCAGTGCTTCGTAGAGCACCAAGGCGTCACGCAGCACCGTATCGGCGGTCGCAAAGAGCGACAGATTGCGATAGGTGATCCCCATGGCGTGCAGCAGTCGCGCTCGCACGGCGGGCTGCGATGCCAGCTCAGTCGCCAGACGACCGCGCGCCTCGTCGAGCGCTGCTCGCACGGTGAGCGTGTCCCCGCGCGCCCGCGTGGGATCCGCGCGCCGGAACATGTCTGTCAGGAAGCTCGTGGTCTGTTCTGCCGTCAGGCGCTCGGCCTCGGCCACGTTGCGTGCGCGTTGCAACGACCACGTGTAGTACGACGTCGCGCCAGCAAGCAACGCGAACCCCGACGCGCTCGCGACCACGGCAGCCCGATGGCGCCCCACGAACTTGCGCAGCACGTACCACGGCGTCGCCGGTCGCGAGAGCAGCGGTCGGCCATCGAGGTGCCGACGCAAGTCATCCGCGAGGCGCTCGACGCTGGCGTAACGCTCCCTCGGATCCTTGCGGAGCGCGGTGCGTACGATCGTGTCGAGGTCGCCCATGAGTCGCTGCGCATCGACGTGTCGAACTGTCCCCGCCGCTCCCGCCGCAACAGCGCGTGAGGGAAGTGGCGGATCGGTCGTGAGGATGCGGTGCCTCGCCGACGATGCATCATCGCCCAGCTCACGAAATGGCTGCGTACCAGTGAGCAGTTCGTAGAGGACGACACCAAGCGAGAAGACATCGGTCGCGACGGTGAGCCGTTCCCCCCGCACCTGCTCGGGACTCGCGTAGGCCGGCGTCATCGGACGCACGTCGCCGGTCTCATCGGCACTCGCCGCGTCGAGCAGTTTCGCGATGCCGAAGTCCACCAGCTTCGGAACGCCCTCGGATGTCACAAGGATGTTCGAGGGCTTGAGATCGCGATGCACGACGAGCGCCCGATGCGCGTAGGCCACGCCGTCGCACACCTGGAGAAACAGACGCAGCCGTGCCACGAGGCTGAGCCGTTGGGCGTCGGCCCAGGCCGTGATCGTCGCACCGGGGACGTATTCCATGGCCAGGTACGGGGTCCCGTCGACCGACGACCCGCCGTCGATAAGGCGCGCGATGTTCGGATGTTCGAGATCAGCGAGGATCTGCCGTTCGGTGCGGAACCGACGCGTCAGCTCCTCGGAGGCTCGTGTGCTGCGTAGCTGCTTGATCGCGACTCGGGCCTCGTACGCGCCGTCAGCGCGCTCGGCCAGCCAGACCACGCCCATGCCGCCACGTCCGAGTTCATGCAGCAGACGCCACGGTCCCACCCGCGCGTCGGCTCGGGGCGGGGCCTCCGACGCGAGCACGTCACGCGCCGCCGCCTGCACCGCCGCATCGAGGAGCGGCACATCAGCGAGCTGCGCATCGGCCGCGAGTAATCGAATCACCTCGGCGCGCAGGTCAGGATTCGTACAGTTCGCGACAAGCCAGGAATCACGCGACTCGACCGGCTGTTCGAGTGCTTCGTGAAAGAGCGCCTCGATTTGGCGCCACCGTGCATCGGCCATTCGCTACTCCGACGCCAGTTCCGCCGCCAACCACGAGGTCGCGAATCGTAGCTCGCGATGCACCGTCGCGATCGACACCTCGAGCACGCCGGCGATCTCGTCGAGTGTCAATCCGGCGAAGTGGCGTAACTCCACTACGCGCGCCTTGCGTTCGTCATGCGCCGCCAGTCGCGCGAGTGCCTCATCGACCGCGAGCAGGTCGAGCGGATCCGCTTGCGGCGCCACGAGCGACGGCATGGTGACCTGCACAGCGCCACCGCCGCGTCGGTCCGCGTGCCGACGGCGCGCGTGGTCCACGAGGATGCGGCGCATCGTGCGCGCCGCGACGGCCAGAAAATGCGTGCGACCGGACCAGGCGAGATCAGCACCCACCAGGCGAAGGTAGGCCTCGTGGACCAACGCCGTCGGCTGCAGCGTGATGGCGTTGGCTTCTCCGCGCAGCTGCCGCGAGGCGATCTCCCGCAACTCGGCGTACACCAGCGGCAGCACCCGCTCGAGGCTGGCTTCATCCCCAGCCTGCCACGCCAGCAGCAGGCGACTGACGTCATCATCGGCGTGTGCCGTCATCGCTTGTCCTCGTGCGTGACGCATGATCGCGATCATGCGATCCATCGACGCGATCCAGACGCGGCGATGACCGCCCACCCGGCGCGCAGCGGCACCTCGAATATGGAGCGCGGGCGCGCGTGCAGCCACTCGCGACGCCTCGACGCTCACGCGCCAAGTCCCTTCGCCACCCACGCGGCGGCCGCATCGAGGACTGCCTGCGGGTTGAACGGATCGATGAGGCCGAGCTCGTGACGGCGTCCGTCCATGATCACGTACAGCGAGAAGGCACCGCCGCCGCGATGACCGACGGTGAAGCCGTATTCCGTCACGGCGGGGATGATCGCGGTCCCTCGTTCGATCTGTCCGCGGATCTCCGCGAACACGGCTTCACTCGGGAACTGCTGCCAGAGTGCCCGTGCGGCGAGCGTGCGGTCCGACGCCGGCTTGATGTGGCGCACATGGTCCGCCGCGCGTTGGAGATGTGTCTGCTGATCCGACGTCAGGATCGTGCGCGACACGCGCACGGTCTTGACCGTGATCGGACCCGCCTTGACTTCGTACGTCGTCTCGAAGCGCGGGTTGGCAAGCACGGCGCGCAACGCGGACTCGAGTTCGCGGCGCGTCTGGTCGTTATCACGCATGTCGGCTGCGCGCGCCGCGAGTTGATCGAGACGCGCCAGATGCGGCGCGGCCTGCGCCCGCAGGTGACGGCTGAGCGATCCGTGATACGGCATACCACGATGCGCGTCGGCCGCGTTATCGATGGTGAGCGTCACGAGGTTGCGCACCGTACGCGCCATCGCGGGAATCCCCGACCGCAGGCCGCGCAGGCTCAGCTCGAACTCGTAGTTGGCCGTCTCCCGTTGATAGTGCGCCAGCGCGGCGCGAGCGGCGGCGAGTCGCGCGTCCACCTGTTGCATGGTGGCCACACGCATCGCGTTCCCCATCCACGAGGGCGGCTGCAGACCGATCGCTGTCGCAGCCTCTGTCACACTCCCGACGAGACTCAGCGAATCGGCACCGGCAACGACAGTCCCTCGCACCCGCATCCCCTGCGGTGACACATCGAACTGCCCGACCATCGCACTCCGTCCGACCGGAAGCTGCCAACCGAACTCACCATCCAACTGCACGGCGAAGTCCCCCTCCGTGGTGAGAAGCGCCTCGGTCTGCAGCCCACTCGTCGGTTGTACCGGCAGCACCGTCGGCCACCACGCGGACGCGGGGTCGGTGGCGCCGCGCACCCACACGTTGCCGCTGAATCCGTCGGTGGTGGAGAGCGTGCGCCTGAGCCCACCGCTCGCCCGTGCCAAGGGGATCTCAAGCGACCAGGCATACTTGAGATCGAGCGCGATCGTCGCGGCGCCGTTGAAGCCCATGCGGTAATCCGACCGCAGCGACGACGACAACGGATCGGAGCGCACCAGGTGCACCTCGGTGTCCTGATTCTCGACGATCTGCCCCGTGATTGAAAGAAACTTCTTCACGGGGAACGTGCCCGTGCGCGTGGTGCTCCCCTCGAATGGACCGAAGTCGCGCACCGGAAGCATCGGCACAAAGGGAATGCGGCTGTGCGCCGACCAGCCAATGCCGGCAGCGAGCCCAAGCTGATCATGCGCACCGTGCACGTAGTACATCGGATCGAGCGGATCGAGCACCAGGAGCACCTCGCCTCCCGGCACGGGGCTGAAGACCAGCGGCGTCACGTCGCTCGGGCCCGTCGCAATCCCCATCTGAAGGCGGGCTGCCACACGGAACAGGAGGTAGTCGCGCTGTGCGTGGAGCGGAATGGGCACGAGTCCGCTCGCGTTCACGTCACGACCGTTGAGGTAGGCAACGTCAGCCCGGACCGGCGTGCTGATGTGTACGCGATCGCTCGGAGCCGGAACGAGCGCCGTGCCGCGCATGCTACGGAGGCGACCGTCTGGCGCGAACTGCAGTGCGACGTCGGCGTCCGCCAGCTCCAACGTGCGGCCGGCGATCGTCATCCCGACGGCGCCTCGCACTCGCGTCTCCGTCGGCGACTCGTGGATCTCGCCGCTCAGGCGGAGCTGCCCGCGCGTGAGGGAACCCAGCGGCGACGTGCCCGTCGGGCCCCCCGCGTCTGTTTCCGGGGGTGCGGTCGGCGACGTCGATGGCGGCGGCGTACTGGGCAGCGGCGCGGGCGCGACCGGTGCGTCCGCGCACGCCGACAGCGAAAGCATCGTAGCAAGGGCAAGGCCGAGGGAACGGTGGGGGCGGCGGCTGGGCATGGCGGTCTCCGTGGCGAGTGGGCGACACCGGAGCTGGTGTCCCCTCACCAGGAAAAGCGCAGTTTCCCGCCAGGTTTTTCATCGCCCCCATCGCGCCACGCATCTCGGCCCGACGCCCCACACCGCCGGACGCCCCACGCGCTCAGGCGTGGATGTACTTCTCGAACACCGCGCTGAAGTCGCGCCGCGTGTGGCGCACCTGAATGGCCTCGTTCACACCGGCCAGCAGTGCATCGAACACGCGCACCGGTGCGTCAGGCGATGACACATCGCTCAGCTTGAACATGCCGCCCATCTGCCCCAGACAGTGCAGCGCGTGCTCACGCGCCTGCGCGTCGAGTCGCTGCAGCTTCCCGATCGTGTGCAGCGCCTTGTAGATGTCCTTCAGCTGTTCGATGAAGTTCTTGCGCACATCGATCGACAACCGCGAACCACCCACGGTGAACTTGAGCTCCACGTCGAGATCCACCGTGCCGGCCGTCTCGATCGCGACATCGTCAATCAGATAGCTCGCGTAGTCGTAACGCTTGATCGAACGCTTGCTCGACACCGCCGAATCGCCGTCAACGTGAATGAGCGCGAGGTTCGTGAAGCAGTACTCGTCCTTCTTCGACTTGATGAGGAAGAAGATGCGCTCCTTGTCTTCGTGAAACAGATAGTCGTCGGAATCGACCTTGTCGAAGTCCGACGGCGGCACGATGATCCCGATGTCGGAGAGGCCCAGCGCTTCGGCGGCGAATCGTTTCAGCATGTTGGCGTCACGGGTGAAGGGACGTGGTGCAGCCGACCACTCGTGGCCGGCCACGACTACCCCAAGATACGCGCTGGCGTGCAGCGTGGTTTCCCGTCGCCAGCGCACCGCACACAAGAACGCGGTCGCCACTCAGGGCGTGCGACGCCCCAGCAGGCGATACGTATCGCCCACGATCGCGGACCACTCATACCCGTCGTCCTCGCTGCGACGACCCGGGTGGTCCCACCGCGCCAATCGCACCACGACCGTCCGGGTTTCCGGAAACAGCAGCAGCCACTGCCCCCACGAACCCGAGTGCGCCACCGCCTGTGCCGGCGTCCGCCAGCGCGTCGGCATGACACGCCCCTTCGTGTCCGCGTACCACCGCGGCACACCGCGGCCCGCCCCGAACGTGCTGTCGAGCGTGGCGCGCAGTACCGCCGTGCTCATCACGCGCGAGCCGGACGCCACGAGGCGTGCCACCACCTGCGTCAGCGAGTCAGAGACAGGCACCGCGCGCAGCTGCGCAAGCAGCGCGCTGTCGAGCCGCACGCTGTCCGCGCCGTAGTACTGCCACAAACCGACGAACGCCGTCGGTGCCAGCTCAGCCACCGGACCGCCACGCATCGCCGTGAGCGTATCGATGATCTCGGCGCGCAGCAGTTGCCGTCCCTGCCACGCGCCGCGATCGAGCACCAGCTGGCCGAGCGCCGCGAGGTCGCGCGCCCGCAGCTCGACGCGCGAGTATCCGTATGAGGCGCCGCGCGCGTCCACCGCCCAGCGCCAATCGCGCATGCACAGCGGCGTGAAGACGGCCGAGTCGAGCACGGCGTGCAACGGCGCGCCGGCCGCGGCCTGTACCACGTGGCTCACGAGCTGCGCGCCCACGTTGCTGTAGCGGAACGTCGTGCCCACCGGCTCGGCCAGCGGTTGACCACGCACGAACGCGCCGGCGTCGCTCCGCCCGGGCACGTAGAACTGTGCCTCCCCTCGATCGGCCGCGATACCGGACGTGTGCGTCATGAGATGACGCAGCGTCACGGCGGCCTTGTCGCCCGTGGTGAACTCGGGGAAATAGGTCCCCAGCGGCACATCGAGCGACGGCAACGCGCCGCGATCGAGCAGCACGCCCACGCCGAGCGCGGTGATCGCTTTCGTGATGGACTGCGGATTGAACGGCTGCTCGAACCCCGAGTCGGTCCATTCGTGCACGATGCGTCCGTCACGCACGATGACGAACGCATCACTCTTCATGGCGACGGCCGCTCGCTGCAGCGAATCGATCGCCGCTTGCGGTACACCCAGCGACGCTGGCGTGGCGGTTGGCAGCGACGTACACGTCGCCATCGCATCGGCGCTGATCGCCGACGTCGCGTAGCGGGCGCGATTGCACGCAGCCAGCGACAGCAGCGTGCTCGCGAACAACAGACGCGACGCATATCGCCGCGTCGGGCGAGTCACCAACACGCTCACGCGCGGAACTCCACCGCAGCAGTCGGCAGCGCGACCAGACGTGGCCCGAAGCTCGTGATGTCGGGCAACGTGGCATTCTCGTGTGCCCGGATCTGCTCGGCCGACGCGTGCGCCTTGTCGTGCGTCGTGTGCGCGTCTGCCACCAGACAGACGTCATACCCGAGCGCCGCCGCACGACGACACGTGGTGTCCACACAGAACTCGCACGCGTAGCCCGCCACCATCACCTGCCGCACACCGTGTGCCTCGAGCAGTGACTGCAGCGACGTGCGCAGGAAGGAATCAGGCGTTGTCTTGCGTACGAACTGATCGCCTGGGGCGGTCTCGAGTCCTGCCGCGAGCTGCCAGCCGTCAGTCCCGTAGGCCAGTGCTGTGCCATCGCGTTCATGCTGCACGAACACCACGGGACGACCAGCAGCGCGAGCGGCGTGCGCAAGCGCATTGATGCGCGCAATGACCGCATCCGCTTCGAACGGACGGGGCGCTGGTGCGAAGAGCGCCTCCTGCACGTCGATGATGAGCAACGCCGACGACATGATCACACCCTCGAGAAAGACGCCTGCGCCGCCCCCGTTGGATTACGGCGCACCCAGCGGCGACTTGAACACGGCCGCATCGGGCACGCCGAACGTTACGCTCGTGATGACAATCACGACATCACCCTGCCCGTTGTTCTGCACGATGCGCGTCGGCACCTTGCGCCCCTCGAACGCCTTGTAGTCGCTGAACACCGCACGCACTTCCGTGCCGGCCACCTGACGCACGGTGCCGATGCGCAGCCCGCTGGCGGCATCGAAGTACTCGGTGACCTGCTGACCTGACGGCGCCGTCACCGCGAGCTTGAAGGCGTCCAGTCCGGCAAACGTCTCACGCCCCACCACCTCGACCTTGGCGTAACGCGACGGATCCAGGAAATGCGCGCCATCCCGCTGCACCTCGGCGAGGTCCTTCTCCTCCTCGGGCGACATGCGCTGCGGCGGCCCGCCCTGCACTTCCCAGCCGCGCTCTCCATCGAACCCGTTGTCAATGGTCACGACGCCGAGGTCGATCAGCAGGCGCGTCTTGTTGGGCAGCGCCGAATGTCGCGTGTAGCTCCCCGACAAGCCGGCAAAGGTGATGTCGGCCGTCCCGGTCTCCGTGCGCCCCTGCACGCCGCGCCATGCGTCTCGCCCGCCCACCGCCTCGGCGTAGCGATCATACACCTGCGCGACGGTCGGCAGCTGCGCCGCGGCAACGGCGGGGGCCAGGAGGAGACCAACGGTGACGGCGGTACGGATCAGGGCGTGCATGGGAACTCCGATGCGCTGAGGAAGGACCGGACAGATCGTCTCGTCCCTACGCGCCGTCCGACGCGTGGTTTCCAGAGCCC
>ERZ1066122.330-NODE-330-length-51104-cov-39.089443_pt1 | contig 51104 bp, 40 predicted proteins | sample MGYA00382769_ERZ1066122 | MGnify/ENA primary metagenome ERZ1066122 (study PRJEB33369, sample SAMEA5778352) | biofilm metagenome | biome: Industrial cooling water; feature: Water cooling tower basin; material: Biofilm | place: United Arab Emirates | collected... | reverse complement strand
GACGTGGCCCTCTCAAGGCTAAAACACGGGTTCGAATCCCGTAGGGAGCGCCAACATCGAAAACCCGCGTCGCAAGACGCGGGTTTTCTTTTGGCGATCCCGGAGGGTTCGAACCCCGGGTGCGACCGCGCCCATGGGTACAACGCACCGCGCGCAGGCCGTACACTTGCCGACCGAACACCACTCGCCGGGACGCCTGCATGCCCTTCGTCGTCACCGAAAACTGCATCAAGTGCAAATACACCGACTGCGTCGAAGTCTGCCCCGTGGACTGTTTCCACGAGGGACCGAATTTCCTGGTGATCGATCCGGACGAGTGCATCGACTGCACGCTCTGCGAGCCGGAATGCCCGGCCAACGCGATCTTTCCCGAGGATGATGTGCCCGCCGGCCAGGAGGCCTTCATCGCGCTCAACGCCGAACTGGCGCAGGCCTGGCCGGTGATCACCACCCGCAAGGAAGCCTCCGAAGACGCCAAGGACTGGGACGGCAAGCCCGGCAAGCTGGCACTGCTGGAACGCTGATCCGTCCGACCCCCGCCGCTCGCGCCGGGCCATCGGACGGGCCCTGACACAGGCATCGTTCCGACGGGTTCCGGCGAATTCCGACGGATTCCGGCGCCGCGGATCGGGTTCGCACCGGATCGGCCGGAGCAGGCGACCGATCAACGTTCGACACGATCGAACTGCGACGTTGCCGCCTCTTTCTCGGGCCGGGGCACGCCGGCAGTGAACTATCGGAAACGAAACGGGCGCCCATCGGGCGCCCGTTGACGTCTGCAGCAGTGTGCGTCTGCGTCGCGGTCGCGACGGCGGACTCAACGCCCGCCCATCGCTTCCTTCAGGGAGGCGATCAGCGCAGCAGGCGCGTCGCCCTGGGCCGCCTGCCCGCGCGGGTCGACCGCTGACACGTAGGTGGAACCGCCCGACTCGGACACGCGCACCAGGAACTTGGCACCGCGGTAGTCGACATCGTAGGCGCCCAGCAGCTGCGCGCGGCTGGCGATGGTCAGGCCGGGAGTCTGCTCGAGCAGCTGCCCGACGCGGGCGAAAGCGGCATCACGCCCGCCATCGACGCTGAAGCCGCGGGTGTTGCTCACGGCCGCGCCGCCGCCGAGCGAGGAACGGGTGACCGAGCTGCCCGCGCCGGCCTCGGCCTGGGCCACCTGGCGGGTGTCCAGCGGCGGTGGCACTTCCAGCGGACGCTCCGCCTCGTCCATCGCGTAGGGGTCCTTCTTGCGCAGCCAGCCGCAGCCGGAGGTGCCGGCCACGGCCACCGCCAGAGCGAGGAGGACGGCGGTACGCAGGGCGGGACGGGACGCGGGACTGGGGCGGGACATGCGGACTCCTGAAACGACTGCAGGGAATGTAAGGATGGGCCGGGTCGTCGAGCGCGCCCGGCGACGGGCGGCGGCAAGCGGATGGCCGTGGAGTGTGGTGGCGTCGGGCTGAACCGGCGCGGACGCGCAGCTTAGCAGGCGGGGCGCGCGGCGCGGCCTGACCCTTCCGCTGGCGAGGCGCAGGCCGTCTGGCCGACGCGGTCAGGCCGAGGCAGCGTCGCGCTCCAGCGCCTCCACCGCCGCGAGCACCTGCGCCAGCGCATCGGCATGAACGGGCGACAGCGTGGTCAGCGGCAGACGCAGGCCGTCGCCGATGCCCTGGGCGGCGAGCACGGCCTTGACCGGGATGGGGTTGGGCTCGACGCCGAGGAAATCGAAGACCGGCTGCAACCGCGCGTCCCAGGCTGCGGCAGCCTCGCTCCGGCCGGCACGGGCCAGATCGCACAGGCGTCGGAAGGCCGCCGGCAGCACGTTCGAGGCGACCGAAATGGTGCCGTCGGCGCCCGCCAGCATGGCCCGCATCGCGGTCGGGTCGTCGCCGCTGAGCACCGCGAAACCGGGGGCGCGCAGCGCCAGCAGCGCCTGCATGCGCTCGGGGGTGGCCACCGCCTCCTTGATGCCGACGATGCGCGGGTGATCGACCAGCTGGGCCACCGTCTCCGGCAACAGGTCGCAGCCGGTGCGGCCCGGCACGTTGTAGAGCAGCACCGGCAGATCGCCCTCGTCGGCGACCGCGCGGTAGTGCGCGATCAGGCCGGCCTGGGTGGGCCGGACATAGGGCGGTGTGACCACCAGGGCCACGTCGGCGCCCAGCGCGGCCGCGCGGCGGGTGGCGGCGATGGTCTTGGCGGTGTTGGAGGTGCCGGTGCCGGCGAGTACGGGCATCTGCCCGCGCAGGGTGCCCACGGCGGCGGTCAGCAGGGCCGCGTATTCCTCATCGTCGAGCGCATTGGCCTCGCCTGTGGACCCGGCCACCACCACCGCCTGGGTGCCCTGCGCCCGCTGCGTCTGCAGCAGCCGATGCCAGGCGGCCATGTCGACGCCCGGCTGACCGTGGGGGATATCGCCGGGTGCAGGCGGCCTGGAGGCCGACAGGAAGGGCGTCGCGAGCGCGGTGATGCTGCCGGACAGATGCACGGTGAAGGAACCTCGGTGAGTACGACGTGGAGGACGGCGCCGGGCGCGAGCCGACGCAGTGCACAGACGGCGTGGATGCGAACGAACCGGGCCAGTGACAATGGTCGCCGGGTCTCGACGCGCACCGCCGGAGAGCCGCCTGCAGGGTCGCGATCATAGCATCCGCATGTCACGGCCGCGGCCTGCGGCGCCTTCCGGATCAGCGACTTGCGCGTCATCCCGCACGATCGCCAGCGTCGTATACGGTGCGCCCTTGCGGTGCACACCCCCGGCCCATATCCTGCCCCGAACCTGCCGCAGACAGGCCCGCCCGCATCCTGACCGGCGGGCCGTCCGGCGCACCGGCACCGGCGCGCGCGATGCATCGACGAAGTCGCCACGATGCCGCCGCACCGGTTCCATTCGGCCTCACCGCTTCATTTCTGGACATCATCTTGAGCGACTCCAACAACAACCAACGGCCCTCGCCCAACGAGAACCACCTGCTGATCAACGCCTACACGACGCATCCGCACTCGCCGCTGCTGGCCGTGACCCGGCGCATCGCCGACAGCGGCTGCAACATGGCCGATGCGCGGCTGTCCACGGTGGGCCGCGACGTGTCGGTCACCGCCCTGGCCGTGGGCTCCTGGGACGCGATCGCCAAGCTCGAGGCCATGCTCGGCCGCCTCGAGCGCGAAGACGGGATGAAGCTCAACTGGTACCGCACCGGCCCCAAGGCCCTGCAGTCCAATCTGCTGCCGTACGTGGTCGAAGTCGTGGCCGCCGACAAGCCCGGCATCCTCTACCAGCTGGCGGATTTCTTCGACCGCCAGGGCATCACCATCGAAGGCCTGCACTGCTCGCGTTATCGGGCGATGCAGACCGGCGCGGACATGTTCTCGGCGCAGATCACCATCGGCGTGCCGGCCGACATGCACATCGCCGCGCTGCGCGACGATTTCCTCGAGTTCTGCGACCACCTGAATCTCGACGCGATCATGGACCCGATGAAGTTCTGAGGCCCGACGCGGCCGCGCATCTTTCCCCTCGCCCCACACACGGACGCCACGCATGCCCATCGCCGTCGGCAAGCCCCTGCCCAAGACCACGCTGAAACTGCCGCTGGCGCTCTCCGACGGCAGCACCGCCACCCTCGCCGACCACGCCGAGCGCTGGCTGGTGCTGTACTTCTATCCCAAGGACTCCACGCCGGGCTGCACCACCGAGGGCCTGGAGTTCAACGCGCTGCTGCCCAAGTTCGCCAAGCTCGGCTGCGACGTGGTCGGCGTGTCGCGCGACTCGGTCAAGTCGCACCAGAACTTCTGCACCAAGCAGGGCTTCAAGTTCCAGCTGGTCAGCGACGGCGACGAAGCGCTGTGCAAGGCCTTCGACGTGATCAAGGAAAAGAACATGTACGGCAAGACCGTGCTCGGCATCGAACGCAGCACCTTCCTGATCGCGCCCGGCGGCGTCCTCGCCGCGGAATGGCGCAAGGTGAAGGTGGCCGGGCATGCGCAGGCGGTGCTGGATGCGCTGAAGGCAGCGCAGGCCGGGTGAGCCTCCGCGTCATCCCGCTCGCGTTCGATCGCAGGCTGCGGCAGCGGAGCTGCGCTCCGCTCTACAAAGGCCGGCCGGCGGAGATCGACATGGACATGACGATCGATGCGACACCTGTAGAGCGGGTCGAAGACTCGCTGCGCCCTTCGATGCCTCGCGATGTCTCAGGCATCCGCAGCGGAGCTACGCTCCGCTCTACGGCACGCATGCACTGTCGGCTCTGATCGACGCGGCGAGCCGCGCATCCCGCATCCCGCATCCCGCATCCAGAATCCAGAATCCCGAATCCCGAATCCCGAATCCGATGATGACCAAAGGCAAACGCATCTACGTCCTCGACACCAACGTGCTGATGCACGATCCCACCGCGTTGTTCAAGTTCGAGGAGCACGACGTCTTTCTGCCGATGCAGGTCATCGAGGAGCTGGACAACGCCAAGAAGGGCACCTCCGAAGCCAGCCGCAACGCGCGCCAGGTGAGTCGCTTCATCAACGAACTCATCGAGACCCACGGCACCGACAAGATCACCGTCGGACTGCCGCTGAGCCGGCCCAAGGGCCTGCAGCTGCGCGCGCCCGAGAGCATCGGCCATCTGCGCTTCCAGACCGGCAGCTTCGACTCGGCCAAGCGCTTCGGCGCGGTGATGCCGGACAACCAGATCCTCGGCGCGATCCTGGTGCTGCAGGAAGTCGAATCCGAAACGCCGGTGGTGTTCGTCTCCAAGGACATCAACCTGCGGATCAAGGCCTCGATCGCCGGTATCGCGTCCGAGGACTACGAGAACGATCGCGCGCTCGACGATTTCAGCCTGCTGTACACCGGCGCCACAGCGCTGTCCGCCGATTTCTGGTCGCGCCACGGCAAGGACCTGAAGTCGTGGACCGACCGCGGCCGCACCTTCTACGAGATCGCGCGCGGCGAAGACGACGAGTGGCATCCCAATCAGTACCTCTACCTGCCCGGCGACGAGGACGCGGAGATGCGCGTCGCGCGCATCGACGGCGACCGCGTGGTGCTGCAGATCGTCGACGACTACCGCAGCCAGCAGCATGCGGTGTGGGGCATCACCGCGCGCAACCGCGAACAGAATTTCGCGCTCAATGCGCTGATGGACCCGGAAGTCGACTTCGTCACCCTGCTCGGCACCGCCGGCACCGGCAAGACCCTGCTGGCGCTGGCCGCGGGCCTGACGCAGACCATGGACATGCAGCGCTACCGCGAGATCATCATGACCCGCGCCACGGTGAGCGTGGGCGAGGACATCGGCTTCTTGCCCGGCACCGAGGAAGAGAAGATGACGCCGTGGATGGGCGCGCTCACCGACAACCTCGAAGTGCTGATGCCCAGCAACGCCGAAGGCGGCAGCTGGGGCCGCGCAGCCACCAACGACCTGCTGGCCTCGCGGATCAAGATCCGCTCGCTGAACTTCATGCGCGGCCGCACCTTCCTCAGCCGCTGGTTGATCCTCGACGAGGCGCAGAACCTCACGCCCAAGCAGATGAAGACTCTGATCACCCGCGCCGGCCCGGGCACCAAGATCGTCTGCCTGGGCAACGTCGAGCAGATCGACACGCCCTACCTCACCGAAACCACCTCCGGCCTCACCTACGCCGTCGACCGCTTCAAGAACTGGGCACACAGCGCGCACGTCACGCTCAAGCGCGGCGAGCGTTCGCGGCTGGCGGATTACGCGTCGGAAGTGCTGTAGGACGAGGCTGTGCAGGCGCCCGAGGACAGCGAGGCCTCCGCTCGGGATCGCTCGTCGATCCTGATCCGTGCACTGCGCAGCGAAGATGCGGCTCCGCTGCACGCCGCCGTCCGCGCCAGCCTGCCCACGCTCTCGCAGTGGCTGCCCTGGGCGAGCGAGGCCTACGATCTCGCCACCGCCGAGGGCTGGGTCGCGCACTGCGCCGCCGCGCGCGCGGGGGACACCGAGCACCATTTCGGGGTATTCGATGCGGGCAGCGGTGAACTGATTGGCGGTGTCGGCATCAACCACCGCATTCCCGCGTATCGGTCGGCGAATCTGGGCTACTGGACGGCGGATGCGGCGCGCGGGCGCGGGGTGGCGATGGAGGCTGCGCGGCAGGCGGCGCGTTTCGGTTTCGAGCGGCTGGGCCTGCAGCGCATCGCGATCCTGATCCAGCCGGAAAACCGCGCCAGCCTGCGGGTGGCGATCAAGCTCGGTGCGGTCTGCGAAGGCGTGGCGCGCGATGCGATCGTGGTCCGCGGCCGGCCGCACGAGGCGCTGGTGCATTCGCTGCTGCCGCGCGACCTGGGCATGGGTCCGGCCAGGGGCGACGCGGCGGACACCGCCGCACCGCGCACGGACTGATCCGATGGGCGTGCAGCTGCCGCGCTGGGTGTGGGTCGGCGCCTTCGCGCTGTCCTGCATCGCGGGCATGGTCAACGTGGTGGGCTATCTGGGCTTCGAGCATCAGGCCATCACGCACCTCACCGGTACCACCACCCTGCTCGGCGCCGCGCTCGCGGGCGGCGACCTGCGCGCCAGCCTGCATCTGGCGGGCGTGATCGTGGCCTTCGTGCTGGGCGCCGCGCTCAGCGGGATGATCGTGCAGGACAGCAGCCTGCGCCTGGGCCGGCGCTACGGCGTGGCACTGGCGCTGGTCTCGCTGTTGCTGTTCGCGTCGATACCGATGTTCGAGCGCGAGTGGGTGCTGGGCGCCTGGTGCGCGGCGGCCGCCTGCGGGCTGCAGAACGCGATGGTCACCACCTACAGCGGCGCGGTGGTGCGCACCACGCATCTGAGCGGCATGTTCACCGATCTGGGCATCGGCCTGGGCCATGCGCTGCGACGCATGCCGCTGCCGGCCCGCCGCCTGCGCCTGAGTGCGCTGATCGTCGCCGGCTTTCTGCTGGGCTCGGTCGCGGGCGCATGGCTGTACGCCACGCTGTCCTATCGCGCCCTGCTGTTGCCGGCCACGCTGACCGGCGTCGTCGGCTGCGCCTACACCCTGCTGCGTCATCGCTCCGTGCTGCGCCAGCGTGCGTCGGGCGGGAACGACGGCGACAGGTGACACAAGGGCCGGCATCGCGAATGCGCACGGGGCTGTGCGCGTGGCTGTACATGCCTCCATGCATGCGCCCCTGCACGCGCCCATGCACGCGCGCCCATGCACGCGAGCAGGCCCGCGTGCAGAGGCGCCCAGGTTGGCATCAACGGCCGGGCGTTCGGCAACACGTCGCGCTGACCTGGTAGCTGATCACCGACAGCAGTGAACCGACGAGATCGCAGCTCCAGCCCTGGGGCCTGCCGGCATTGACCAGCGGCTGCGAATTGCTGATGCCGATGCCCAGCGGCCCGCCGCAGCCACCACCCATGGCCGCATAGCCCGCAGGACAGGACACATTTCTCGTCTGCAGGCCGCTGAGCAGATCGAGATTGCCGGTCTGCTGGGCGACCACGCAGTCCAAGGCGGTGGCCTCAGGCTCGATGAAATAGCCGGTCACATCGACGACCAGGTCGGTCTCCCGGAAACTGTAGACGGAGAACTGCGTAGGGCAGCCGGGCCGGCACAGTTTGAGGTGGGATTCGTTCGAGGTGTCGACACCGCTGATGTAGTTCAGGGATGAGGCCAGAGGGCGTGCCACATCGCTGGGATAGGCGGTCAGGTAGCCGTTGAAGCTGGGCCGCGAGGCGGCCAATTTGACCGAGATGGCCGATGCGTTTTCGGGGACGCCGCAATTGCTGGCGTCGCCGCCCTGGGCGGTGAAATCCGTCGCGCTGTAGGCGACGAAGCTGCGGGTCCCGTCGGCCGCAATCCTGCCTCCCGCATTGCGGGTGTCGACGATCCGGCACGGAGTGATCGGGGTAAACACCAGATCGCTGCCCGGCGAGCCCAGCGCCTTGGCGGACACGGCGACGGGTGCATGACCGGCGCCCAGCAGCGCCCTGCTCATGTTGTCGAAATCGGGCGCACTGGCCGCATGTTCGAGATTGGCCAGATCGGCCTTGGCATAGGTGGACTCCATCCGCGAACGCCACTGCGCCGCGGAGATTCCGTAACGTGTCGCCGCCTCTCCGGACCAGCGCGCGTTGACCATGCCGGCCAGCTCGGCGCGCATCGATTCGGGCGGAACACCGGTGTCGATGCTGTCGCGTATCGACCACCAGGCGACGCCCGCGATGGCGAGCGGCGCTGCGAAGACCAGCGTGAACAACATCGATTTCAGAAACATGGCACGCATGAGAACTCCCTCTTCTTGCGAAAGCGATGGAATGAACCGGACGAAACGCCGGATGTCGATGACATCGGCGGGCAAGGCTCCATCTCCCGTCGATGCGGCTTCACGTTGTCGGATTCCGTGGCGCGCGTCGAGCTGGATGATGTGACAGGGTCGGCTGTCGGTGAATCGAAACCACCCCGCGTTCCAAGCAGACGACCGCGCTGCGCCATGCCTGCGACCGATCAGCCAGTCGCGGCGGACGCAGGGTGCCCATCGACACCAGCGCATCGCGGAAGACCGAATGCCTGCGCTGTGGTGCTGGTCGCCGCCTTGGGTCAGAATCGGCGCGTTGGCGCACACGCGGCCCGGCCATGCTTCGCGGGCATGCGGCCTCGCCACGCGGCGCTGCCGTCTCCAACCATCCCTGCAGAGACCACGCCATGTCTCGACTGCTCTCTCGCACGCTGTTCGTCACGCTCGTCCTGCTGTGTTCCCAGACACAGGCCGCAGGCCCGGGAAACGTGGCGCTGGATGCGGCAAGCTGGGAACGCGGGGACCGCGGCGCGGTCATCGTGCAGGCGAACTGGGGCAGGCAGTGGCCCTGCGCCGGATTCGAGAATGCGCAGCTGGTCGCGATCGAATTCCGGCAGCAGGACCCGCCTGCAGACACGCGGGCCGAACGGCTGCTGCTGGAGACGCCGGGGATGCTGCGGGTCGACGACCGTTTCAGCTCGTACGCGTACCTGCTGCCACCCGGCACCTACACGCTGAGCGGCTACGAGATCAAGGCCGCCAGATCGGTGCGCGACGTCGGTCGGATCAAGGCGGACGAGGCCATGCTGACCCGCGACGGCCGCCAGCCGGGCAGCTTCCGCGTCGGCGCGGGCGAGATCGTCTACATCGGCGGCTTCGGACTGGATTGCACCTACGAACCGATGCCGTGGCGCTACTATCTGGAGAGCCGCAAGGCGTTCGAGGAAACGGTCGCCGGATTCCGCAGCACATATCCCTTCACTGCGGACACACCGGTACGCTACCGTCTGTTCGAATCCGAGCTGATCGCTCAGCCGCCGCAGTTCCCTGCAGGGCAGGAGCCTCCGATGGAGCCCCCCGCCCCGCCGCCCGCTGCCCCCTCCACCGACGCTGCCGGCCCATCCGCTCCTGCCCCTGCCGCGACGGCCGACCCGAAGGCCGCCCAGCCCGGGAACGCACCCACGCCGCCCGCAACGGCGAGCGCGACGCCCGCACGCCAAGACTGAACCGTCCCCCGACGCCATGCCCCACTCCGCCAGCACCCGCCACGAACGCCCGGTCTCCGCCCTCACCATCGCCGGCTCCGATTCCGGCGGCGGCGCCGGCATCCAGGCCGATCTCAAGACCTTCGCCGCGCACGGCGTGCACGGCTGCAGCGCGATCGCCGCGCTGACCGCGCAGCACACTCGCGGCGTGAACGCAGTGCATGTGCCGCCGGTGGAGTTCCTGCGCGCGCAGATCGACGCCTGTTTCGACGATTTCGACATCCGCGCGGTGAAGATCGGCATGCTGGCGGACGCCACCGTGATCTCCGCGGTCGCCACCGCGCTGGATCAGCACTGCCCGCCGTACATCGTGCTCGACCCGGTCATGATCGCCACCTCCGGTGCGCGCCTGCTCGCGGACGACGCGATCCAGACCCTGCGCCGCAAGCTGCTGCCGATGGCCAGCGTGCTCACGCCCAACCTGCCCGAGGCCGAAGCCCTGCTCGAACGCGAGATCCGCGATGTCGACGCCATGCGCACGGCCTGCGACGACCTGCTGAGGCTCGGCCCGGGCGCGGTAATGCTCAAAGGCGGGCACCTGGCGAGCGAGGACGAGAGCGTGGTCGACCTGCTCTCCTGGCGCACCGAAGAGGGCGATGTGCTCCGCCGCGAAATCCGCCACCCGCGGCTGCGGCTCGATGCACACGGCACGGGTTGCACGCTGTCGTCGGCGCTGGCCGCGCAGATCGCGCTCGGCCTGGCCATGGACGAAGCCGCCCTGGCCGCGTCGGATTACGTCTACCGCGGTCTGCTGGCGGGCACACGCCCCGGACGCAGTGCGCTGGTGGTGCTGGATCATGTCGGCGCCGGCCGTCCGGGCGCATGAGCGCCGGCGGCTCCGACACGCCATCGCGTGACGGCGTGGGGGATGGGCCGGTTGACGGACCGGATGACGGGCTGGACGACGGGCCGGGTCATGGGCCGGGTCAGTGGCTCGATCAAAACCTTGATCACCCGCTTCCGTCGGTCGATCTGGAAGCCCCCGACGGTCATCGCTTCGCGCTGCTGCGTCGCACACCGGTCAGGCCGCGCGCGCACCTGCTGTGGTTGCCGGCGCTGGGCGTGGCGGCGCGCCACTATCTGCCCTTCGCCGAAGCGCTGGCGGCGCGCGGTGTCGATGTCTGCCTGCACGAATGGCGCGGCCACGGCAGCAGTTCGGTGCGCGCCGGACGGACGGCCGACTGGGGCTACCGCACCCTGCTCGAACAGGATCTGCCGGTCAGCCTGGCCGCGGCGCTGGGCGAGCGCCGCATCGCCGGCACCGACACTGTCGACGGGGGCCGGGGCGCTGAGCGCGGGGGACGGGCACCGACGATCGTCGGCGGGCACAGTCTTGGCGGCCAGCTCGCGGCGCTCGCGCTGGCGCTGAATCCCGCGGCCGCCGATCGGCTGTGGCTCGCCGCCAGCGGCGCGCCCTACTGGCGCACTTTCCCCGGCCCGCGCGGCTGGATGCTGCCCTGGGCCTATCGCTTCCTGTGGTGGCTGGCCGAAGCGCGCGGCGCCCTGCCCGGCCGCGCGGTCGGTTTCGGCGGACGCGAGGCGCGCGGGGTGATGCGCGACTGGGCACGCACCGGGTTGTCCGGGCGCTATGCGGCCGCCGGGATGGCGATCGACCTGGAAGCCGCGCTGTCCGGCGTGCGCACTCCGGTCGAGGCGCTGCGTCTGGCCGACGACTGGCTGGTGCCGGACGGCTCGCTGCGGTATCTGCTGGGCAAGATGCGGCCGGCTTCGGAGCGCATCGCGGTGATCGACGCTGACACCCTCGGCGCACGTGCCGATCATTTCGCCTGGATGCGGCATCCCGACGCGGTGGCCGAGGCCTTCGTGCACGCCGCGGGCATCACGGACATCACAGGCATCACGCGCAGTGCGCACGCGCGGGCTGAGGCAGGAATTGTCCGGCCCGCGACCGCTCAGTCCCCGTAGCCGTTCGGGTTCATCGACTGCCAGCGCCAGGCGTCTTCGCACATCCGCGCCACATCCAACTCGGCCTTCCAGCCGAGCAGGCGCTCGGCGAGCGACGGGTCCGCCCAGACTTCGGCGACATCTCCCGGGCGGCGGTCGACGATGCGGTACGGAACCGGCCGCCCGCTCGCGGCCTCGAAGGCACGCACGAGTTCGAGCACGCTGATGCCGCGGCCCACGCCGAGATTGATGGTGCGGTGGCCGCGCAGGGCATGGCGTTCGCGGCCGGAACCGGCTTCCGGGCCGTCGTCGCGCCCCAGCGCCTCGACCGCGTGCACGTGCGCACGCGCGAGGTCCATGACGTGGATGTAGTCGCGCACGCCGGTGCCGTCGACGGTGGGCCAGTCGCCCCCGTAGACCTGCAGCTCCGGCCGCCGGCCCACCGCCACCTGGCAGATGTAGGGCATGAGGTTGTTGGGCACGCCGCTGGGCGACTCGCCGATCAGCCCCGAAGGGTGCGCGCCCACCGGGTTGAAATAGCGCAGGCTGATCGCGGCCAGGTGCGGGTCGGCGGCGCAGGCGTCGGTGATGATCTCCTCCACGAACAGCTTGGTCCGGCCGTAGGGATTGGTCACCGCCAGCCGCGCCGACTCGTCCAGCGGCAGCCGTTCGGGCTCGCCGTAGACCGTGGCCGACGAGCTGAACACCAGGCGCGATACGCCGTGCGCAGCCATCGCCTTGAGCAGCGCGATGCTGCCGCCGAGGTTGTTGTCGAAGTACTCCAGCGGCTGGGTGCAGGACTCGCCGACGGCCTTGAGCGCCGCGAAATGGATCACCGCGTCGAAACCGCCGCCTGCGATCAACGCCTCCAGCCGGGCGGTGTCGCGCAGATCCATGCGATGCGCCTGCGGCGCGGCACCCAGCAGCCGCTGCAGGCGCTCCAGCACCTTGGGCGAGCTGTTGACGTGGCTGTCGACGATCACCACCTCGTGGCCGCGCTCGACCAGCGCCACGCAGGTGTGGCTGCCGATGTAGCCGGCGCCGCCGCAGACCAGTACGCGCATTCGGAATCCTCGAACAGGGACGGAAGGGAGCGCGGCCGCCATCTGCCGCAGTCAGTGCCGACACCGCATCACATCATCGCACCGCGTCGTGTTGGCGACAGCGCGCTGCGCGCGGGGATGCGCGCGGGGAAGCCCCACTGGCCTCGATCCAGGCGATTCGCCGTATATAGCCGTGGGGACGCTTCGACACCGCCGAAGCAACACCGGCATCGGGGCCGCCGCGCATGTTAGCCGCGAACGGCGGCACCGAACAGCCGCACGCCGCTGCCCGTTGCGGCCGTCGAGCGTGGATCGTCGGCCTGTGTCCATGCGCCCCCACCATCCGTCGCCCCGCCGCCACCCGGCCGTCACTCGCCCCTGATCCGGTCCTCACTGGTCGCCACTGATAGACTGCGCGCCCGCGGAATCCCGGGCGGACAGTCCGTACGGCCCGGCGTCAGTGTCGCCCCAGCCCCCTTCCTGCCCTGCCCGAGCCGATGCACCAGACCACGAATTCCGCCGTCCTGCCCGCCCCCGCCGACATCCGCATTGCGATCATCGGCCTGGGCTATGTGGGCCTGCCGCTCGCCGCCGCGTTCGGCAAGCGCTACGCCACCGTCGGTTTCGACATCGACACCCAGCGCATCGAGGCGCTGCGCCGTTTCCACGACCACACCCTGGAAACCAGCGAGGCCGAGCTGCGCGCGGCAGAGAAGCTGAGCTTCAGCGCCGACGCCGCGGATCTGGCCGGCTGCAACGTGTTCATCATCACCGTGCCCACGCCGATCGATGAATACAAACGCCCCGACCTGCGCCCACTGGAATCCGCCAGCCGCACCGTCGGCCGCGCGATCAAGCCCGGCGGCGTGGCGATCTACGAATCCACGGTGTACCCGGGCGCCACCGAGGAAGTGTGCATCCCCATCGTCGAGCGCGAATCGGGCCTGCGCTACAACGTCGACCTGTTCGCCGGCTACAGCCCCGAGCGCATCAACCCGGGCGACCACCAGCACCGCCTGGAAACCATCATGAAGGTGACCTCCGGCTCCACGCCCGAGGTCGCCGATTTCGTCGATGCGCTGTACGCCAGCATCATCACCGCCGGCACGCACAAGGCCAGCAGCATCCGCGTGGCCGAGGCGGCGAAGGTGATCGAGAACATCCAGCGCGACGTGAACATCGCGCTGATCAACGAACTGGCGCTGATCTTCCACCGCCTGGGCATCGACACCCACGAAGTGCTGGCCGCCTCGGGCACCAAGTGGAACTTCCTGCCGTTCAAGCCCGGCCTGGTGGGCGGGCACTGCATCGGCGTCGATCCCTATTACCTCACCCACAAGGCGCAGCAGATCGGTTACCACCCCGACGTGATCCTCGCCGGCCGGCGGATCAACGACGGCATGGGCCCGCACGTCGCGCAGTGCACGATCAAGGCGATGGCCCAGCGCGGCCTGCCCACCTCCAACGCCAAGGTGCTGGTGCTGGGCCTGGCGTTCAAGGAAAACTGCCCCGACCTGCGCAACACCCGCGTGGTCGACATCCTCGAGGAACTGCGCCGCTTCAACGTGCAGGCCGATGTGCACGACCCGTGGGTCGACACGCATCTGGCGCAGGAGGAATACGGCCTGACCCTCACCGCGGCGCCGGCCGAAGGCCAGTACGACGCGATCATCCTCGCCGTCTCGCACCGCGAATTCGCCGCACTCGGCGCCGAGGGCATCCGCCGCTACGGCAAGCCCGACGCGGTGCTGTTCGACGTGAAGGGCGCACTGCCGCGCGAGGCGGTGGACGGGCGGTTGTAGGCGCAGCGACGAAGGGCAAATCCCCCCTGCCCCCCTTTTTCAAAGGGGGGTGACTCGGTGTGACATGGATGTGCGAGCAGTGCTTCAGACGCGATGCCACGCACACTCCAGTTCGGTGTCTCTGCGACCACACCCGGCATCTCGGCCAAGGCAAACGCAGGCCATGGCCGAAACGCACGACAGCCCAGTCCAGGCAAACGCCGCCCGCCCCGACAAACGGGCTCCGAAACTGCGTCTCTTTGGACAAACCGATTCCAAAGCCTCGGTGTCTTGGACGAACGGAGTCGAGGCCCAGCCCCCTTTGAAAAAGGGGGCCGACGCCGCGCAGCGGCGGCGGGGGGATTTCCGGCCGCAGGCCGGCTGCGCCGTCTGCGGCCTACAATAGTCAATCGTCTATCGGGACACGCCCCATGCGCATCCTCGTCACCGGCGCCGCCGGCTTCATCGGCTCCACCCTCAGCCACCGCCTGCTCGCGCGCGGCGACGAGGTGCTGGGCTACGACAACCTCAACGCCTACTACGACCCCACGCTGAAGGACGCGCGCCTGGCGCTGCTGACCCCGAAGCCGGGCTTCTCGTTCGTGAAAGGCTCGCTGGAAGACCGCGCCACGCTCGAAGCGGCGTTCGACAGCTTCAAGCCACAGCGGGTGGTCAACCTGGCCGCGCAGGCCGGCGTGCGCTATTCGCTGGAAAACCCGCACGCCTACATCGACAGCAACATCGTCGGTTTCATCAATATCCTCGAAGCCTGCCGCCATCGCGGCATCGAGCACCTGGTCTACGCCTCGTCCAGCTCGGTCTACGGCGCCAACCGCAAGCTGCCGTTCGCGGTCGAAGACAGCGTGGACCATCCGGTCAGCCTGTACGCGGCCACCAAGAAGGCCAACGAGCTGATGGCGCATACCTACAGCCACCTGTTCGGCCTGCCGACCACCGGCCTGCGCTTCTTCACCGTGTACGGGCCCTGGGGCCGGCCGGACATGGCGCTGTTCCTGTTCACCCGCAACATCCTGGCCGGCAAGCCCATCGATGTGTTCAACCACGGCCGCCACAGCCGCGACTTCACCTACATCGACGACATCGTCGACGGCGTGATCCGCAGCCTGGACAGCGTGCCCGGCCCCGATGCGTCCTACGACCCGCTGAACCCCAGCCCGGCCACCTCGTCTGCGCCCTACCGCGTGTACAACATCGGCAACCACCAGCCGGTGGAACTGCTGCGCTACATCGAAGTACTGGAAGAGTGCCTGGGCCGCAAGGCCGAGAAAAATCTGCTGCCGATGCAGCCCGGCGACGTGCCCGACACCTACGCCGACGTCAGCGCACTGAACCGCGATACCGGCTACCAGCCGACCACGTCGGTGGAGGTCGGGGTGCGGAAGTTCGTGGAGTGGTATCGGGAGTTTTATGGCGTCTGATCACCTGTCGGCGGCCGCACAGAAGGACATCGATGCTCTGCGTGCGTTGATGCTGGAATTGGCCGACGACGTATGCGCCAGCAGGATCGTGCCGAATACAGACGGCGCGCGTTTGCTGATCGCGCCCTCGGCGAGTCATGGCGACTTGGATGTGCCTCCCGCGACCCAAGCAGGCAGCGCCGACGACATTCGCCATGGCCATCACCCTTTGCTCATCTCGGCAAGCGAAGGCCGATGGATCATCGATTTCGAGCAAGGCACGCCAGGCGGGCAGGCAAGCTTTCCATACAGGAACGAGGCGCTGGACTTCATCCAGGCATGGATCGAAGGCTACTGGCGGGATCACCATGCCGAATCCCGCAGCGACGGCGCCGGCTCACCGCTGCGAAACGTTTATCTCGACGACGAACGTCGCACTCCCGAGGGATGGGTCCGCGTGTATTGGCCGGCTGAAGCCATCGCATTGCTCGATACGGGCATCGTGGCCGAAATCAGCCTCGATCACGACCTCGGGGACGATGCGCGCGGCACCGGTTACGACGTGATCGCCTGGATCGAGGAAGCGGTGGCGACCCGACATTTCGTGCCTCCAGTGATCCGTGTGCATTCCGCCAATCCAGCCGCCCGGGTCCGGATGGAGGCAGGCATCGCCGCCATCGAACGCCTGCACGCACGCAACGCAGGCGCCGTGCCAGCGGCCGGCTAGACCCGCACAGCCCCCTCGCGCACAATCCCGCCTCATCCGAAGCACCCCACATCGTCGAGGACAGGCTCTTGAAACCGAGACCGGGACTTTCTCGCCTCGCCACCATCATCGAAACCCCCATCCGCTGGATCGGCGCGCTCTGCGGGCTGTGTACGGTGGCGGTGGTGGTGTTGACCTTCGGGCTGGTGGTGCTGCGCTACGCTTTCGATACCGGCAGCATCGCGACGCAGGAGTTGGTGCTGCATCTCAATGCCGCGGCCTTCCTGTTGGGCGGTGCGTACGCGCTGGTGCGCGATGCGCATGTGCGGGTGGACATCCTGCAGCAGCGCTGGTCGCCGCGGACGCAGCGCAATGCCGAACTGGCCGGGCTGGCGCTGTTGTTGCTGCCGTTCTGCGCGGTGCTGTTCTGGGTCAGTCTCGATTACGTGGCGGCGTCGTGGAGCCTGCGCGAGGGCTCGCGCGAGTCCGGCGGGCTGCCCGGGCTGTATCTGGTCAAGAGCCTGATTCCCGCCGCGGCGGTGCTGCTGGCGCTGGCCGGCCTGGCGCGCGCGCTGCGGCTGCTGGCGAGCGAGCCGCAGGCGCCGGTCGCCGGAAGCAGCCAGGCCGACGCCGCGCTTTCTCATGGAGGCGGTGCCTGACATGGATGCCTTCGTTCTGAGCGAGATCCTCGCAGTCCTGATGTTCGCCACCCTGTGCGTGGCGCTGCTCTCGGGCTTCCCGGTGGCGTTCACGCTGGGCAGCGTGGCCCTGGGCTTCGCCGCGCTGGGCATGGCCTTCGGCGTGTTCGACTGGGTACTGCTGCAGGCCCTGCCCAACCGCGTGTTCGGCGCGATGGGCAACGAAACCCTGCTCGCGGTGCCGCTGTTCGTGTTCATGGGGCGCATGTTGGAGCGCTCCGGCGTGGCCGAAGACCTGCTGGAGACCGTGGGCCGGCTGTTCGGCCGGGTGCGCGGCGGGCTGGTGGTGGCGGTGATGCTGGTCGGCGCACTGCTGGCGGCGTCCACGGGCATTGTGGGGGCCACCGTGGTGGCGATGGGCCTGATTTCGCTGCCGGTGATGCTGCGCAACGGTTACGACCCGCGTCTGGCCAGCGGCACCATCTGCGCGGCCGGTACCCTGGGCCAGATCATCCCGCCATCGCTGGTGCTGGTGCTGCTGGGCGACCAGCTGGGCAGCGCCTACCAGCAGGCGCAGCTGCGCGCGGGCAATTTCGCGCCGAAGACGGTATCGGTGGGCGACCTGTTCGCCGGTGCGCTGCTGCCGGGGCTGGTGCTGGTCGGCCTGTATCTGGCGTACCTGCTGTGGACCGCCTGGCGACGCCCGGAACTGGCGCCGCCGCTGCCGGCGCGCGCCGAGCCGCTGCCCAAGCGTCAGCTGCTGCTGGCGCTGGTCGCGCCGCTGGTGCTGGTGCTGCTGGTGCTGGGTTCGATCCTCAAGGGCTACGCCACGCCCACCGAGGCCGCGGCGGTGGGCGCGGTGGGTGCGACGTTGATCGCGCTGGCCGCCGGGCGGCTCAGCCTCGCCCGCGTGCGCGAGGTGGTGGACGGCACGGTGACCATCAGCGCGATGGTGTACTTCATCCTGATCGGCGCGACGGTGTTCACCCTGGTGTTCCGCGGCCTCGGCGGCGAGGACATGGTCCATTACTGGCTGGCGAACCTGCCCGGCGGGATGTGGGGCGCGCTGCTGATCGCGTTGTTCGCGATGTTCCTGCTGGGCTTCGTGCTGGACTTCATCGAGATCGTGCTGGTGGTGGTGCCGATCGTCGCGCCCGCGCTGCTGGCGATGGGCGCCGACCCGGTGTGGCTGGGCGTGCTGATCGCGATGGTGCTGCAGACCTCCTTCCTCACCCCGCCCTTCGGCTTCGCGCTGTTCTACCTGCGCGGCGTCGCGCCGCCGGAGGTGCCGACAGTCACGATCTACCGCGGCGTGGTGCCCTTCATCCTGCTGCAGATGGCGATGGTGGGTGTACTGCTGGTCTGGCCCTCGCTGGCGACGTGGTTGCCGGGGAAGATGCTGTAGGCAGTGCGAGATCCGCGACATGATCGTGGTGGCCCCGCTTCTGTTTGTCGTCCCGAGCGCAGCGAGGGACCTGCTTCTGCTTTCTGCCGTGTCGAAAAAAGCAGGTCGCTCGCTGCGCTCGGGACGACATCGGAAAACGTCGGCGAGTGTGCCGGATCAGAAAAGGTAGGCGCGTCCGCGGCTCGTGGAGGACGACGGGTTTCGACCTCAACCCGTCGCCGCAGCCGGTGGCGCAGCCACCGGCGCGGCATCGGCCACCGCCGACCCACCATCCCGCGCGATGTAGTACGGCAGCTCCGATGTGCCATGCCAGAGCGCCACGCGCGACTGGTGGGCGCGGTAGGACTCGAGCACGCGTTTCGCGAAGGCGTCCTTGGCAGCGATCTCGTCGATCACTGTCGTGGATTCCGCCTTCAGCGCCGCGAGCACGTCGGCCGGCAGCGGTTTCACGCTGACCTTGTGTTCGTCGATCAGCTGGCGCAGGGCCTGACCGTTCTGCGCGGTGAGTTCGGCCAGCATGTCGTCGTTGACCGCGCGGCAGCAGGTTTCCACGATCGCCTGCAGATCTTCGGGCAGTGATTCGAAGGCCTGCTTGTTGACGATGGCCTCCAGCGTGGAACCCGGCTCGTGCCAGCCCGGGTAGTAATAATGCTTCGCTGCGCGGTGCAGGCCGAAGGCGAGGTCGTTGTAGGGGCCCACCCATTCGGCGGCATCCAGCGCGCCGGTCTGCAGCGCGGTGAACACTTCGGCACCCGGCAGATTCACCGGCACCGCGCCGAGGCGGCCGATCACTTCGCCACCCAGGCCCGGGATGCGGATCTTCAAGCCCTTGAGGTCGGCGACGCTGTAGATCTCGCGATTGAACCAGCCGGCCATCTGCACGCCGGTATTGCCCGCGGCGAAGGGCACCAGGCCGAATCCGGCATACAGCTCCCGCCACAGGTCGAGGCCGCCGCCGTGGTAGAGCCAGCCGTTCATTTCCTGCGCATTGAGCCCGAACGGCACCGCCGCGAAGAACGCGCAGGCCGGCGAACGCCCGGTCCAGTAGTAGGCCGCGCCGTGGCCCATCTCCACCGTGCCCCGCGAGACCGCGTCGAAGGTCTCGAACGCCGGCACCAGTTCGCCCGCGCCGTGCACCTTGACCGTCAGCCGGCCGCCGCTGGCCTTGCCGATCATCTCGGCGAGCCGGCTGGCGCCGGTGCCGAGCGCGGGAAAATTGGCCGGCCAGGTGGTGACCATGCGCCACTTGTAACGCCGCCCGTCGCCACCCGTGCCCTGGCCGCCCTGCCCTCCGGAACCCGAGCAGGCCGCCAGTGTGCCGGCGGTGGCCGCAAGCGCGCCCGCGCGCAGGAAACGACGACGTTGCATGCTCATCCACATTCTCCAGGTCCATGCGCCGCGGGCGGGTGCGCGGCGGCGCAGGCCCGGGTTCGCGAAAGGCCGTCATCCTCGCCACTCGCCGAGCGCTTGGCAACTGCCGGCCCGCCCGCACGCCCCTGTCCGTGCCGGTCGAATGGGGACAGGCAGGTGAACCCCGACGCAGCCGCAGGCGCGGGGCATGACCATCGGCAGGGGGCGCGGTCGGTCCGGGGCGGCTAGGGTCGGCGGTCGTTTGCCTCTTGTCCGCGCGGGCCCGGCCCGCGACAGGACCACGCCATCGCCACCGTCCCTTCATCGCCCGTCCGAGACCGTCCCGATGCCCGACTTCACGCCGATCCGACACCCCGCGCCGCGCCGCCAGCCGATGCGGCTTCCGCTGTACCTGCTCGGCCTCGCCTTCGCCGCTCTCGCAGTGCCCGCCTGGGCCCAGCGCAGCGTCGAGTTCGCCGCCTACGCGCTGCCCGCAGACGGCACGGTCGCGGTGACCATGCGCCAGGGCGAGCCGCAGGACCCTGCATTCGCCGAGCTGGACCGCGCCACCGGCGGCGCGCTGGCGCGTGCGGCCGCATCGGCCGCCTTCGAGGGCAAGCGCGGCACCACGCTGAACCTCCACGGCATCGGCCCGTATGCGCATGTGCTGGTGATCGGCCGCGGCGACGAGGCACCGAGCCCGCGCCTGCTCGAAGACATCGGCGCACTGGCCGGCAGCGCTGGCGCCTCCAGCAAGGCCGCGCGCATCGAACTGCTGTGGCCGGAAGCGGCACCTGCCGGCGGCGGCGCGCATCTGGCCTTCGGTGCGGCGCTGGGCGAGTACCGCTTCAACACCTACAAGGCCGCGAAGGCCGACGGCGACAAGCCCGGCCAGGGCCGTCTGGTGCTGCGTGTGGCCGCACCGGACGCCGCACGCGCGGCCTGGACCCGCGATTGGCAGCCGGTGGCCGAGAGCGTGCGCTTCGCCCGCGATCTGGTGACCGAGCCTGCCAACATCATCTACCCGGAGAGCTTCGTCGCGCGCACGCGCACAGCCTTCGCGGGCGTCAAGAACGTCGAGATCGAAGTGGTGGACGTGCCGGCGATGCAGCGCCTGGGCATGAATTCGCTGCTCGCCGTCGGCCAGGGCAGCGTGCGTCCGCCGCGGCTGCTGGTGGTGCGCTATCGCGGAGCTGGCGCAGGCGAAGCCCCGGTGGCCTTCGTCGGCAAGGGCATCACCTTCGACAGCGGCGGCATTTCGATCAAGCCCGGCGAGAACATGTGGCGGATGAAGTACGACATGAGCGGCGCGGCCGCGGTCACCGCCACCGTGCTGGGCCTCGCCAAACGCGAGGCGAAGGTGAATGCCATCGCGGTGGCCGCGCTGGCCGAGAACATGCCCTCCGGCAGCGCCGGCCGCCCGGGCGATGTGATCCGCACCATGAGCGGCAAGACCTACGAGGTGATGAGCACCGACGCCGAGGGCCGCATGGTGCTGGTGGATGCGATGTGGTTCGTGCAGACCCGCGACAAGCCGCGGGTGCTGATCGACGTGGCCACGCTGACCGGCTCGGTGCGCACCGCGCTGGGCGACGAATACGCCGGCCTGTTCACCCGCGACGATGCGCTGGCCGACGCGCTGCTCGCCGCGGGCCGCGCTTCCGGCGAAGAACTCTGGCGCCTGCCGCTGCACCCGAGCTACGCCAAGGATCTGGAATCGCCGATCGCCGAACTGCGCCACAGCGGCGGCAGCGGCGCGGGCGCCGGCGTGGGCGCGCACTTCATCGGCGAATGGGTGCAGCCCGGCGTGGCCTGGGCACATCTGGACATCGCCTCGATGGCCTGGCGCGACGACGGCTCGGTGCCGACGATGCCGGCCGGCGCCTCGGCCTTCAGCATCCGCCTGCTCGACCGCTATGTGCGCGATGCGGTGGAGAAGGCGGACTGAGCCCGGCACTGGCCCGACCACGGAACCGGCACCCGCGCGCGATGCCCTCGGCGCCGCGCGCATGGTGTCCGCTTCGTCTCCGTTGATTGCCCGCTTAGTGCCCGCTGAGTGCCTGCTCCAGCGCGCGATCACGTGCACCACGTCCTCGCGCATGCGGGCGAGCGCGTCGGCATCGAGCGTCGCCACGGACCAGCGCTCGCGCCCCAGCAGCGTGAATTCCCGGTCCAGGCCGCCGTCGTAGACGTGGTGCAGCAGTCCGATCCACGGCGTCTCGCCCGAGGCGAGCACCGCACGCAGGCACTGCAGCCACGCCTCGGCGCCGAGTGTGTCCGCACCTTCGCCTGCGGCCGTGCGCCCGGCCTCGACGCGTGCATCGCGGACGTCGGCATCGTCGCGCTGCGACAGCGCACGCGCGATCTTCGCCGCGCTCCAGCCCTTGCGGCGCAGCTTCCGAGCCTCGACGGCGGCGCTGTCTTCGGGCCGCCCGGATGACTTGCCGGCACGGCTGCACGCACTGCCCAGCGCGGTCCCGCAGTCGCAGTGTCCCCAGGTGGTGAGGAAAGCGGCTTCGCCGGCCTGCAGCTGACGCGCCAGACCGGGATTCGCCTGCGGCTGCAGGCGCAGCCGGTGCGCGTGCAGACGCGTCTCGAGCGCGGCACGATCGGCTTCCGCAGGCAGGATGGCGGTGATGAAGGTACACATGCGCGTGTGCGCTCGATGGTGAAAAACAGGCGCGAAGCCAGGCGTCGGCGTCCGGGTCGCAGCCTCAGCAGGGCAGCTTCAGGAGCGCGGCCTCAGGGCGCGGCCTTGCGCACCTCGAACTCGCCGATCAGCGTACGCCCGTCGGCGAGGGTGAAGGTGACTGCCACGCGGCTGCCGGGCGACAGCGCGGCGGCCGGGCGCATCAGCATCAGGTGCAGGCCGCCGGGCTTGAGCACGGCGCTGGCGTCTGGCTTGATGCGCAGCTCGGGCACGTGACGCATGCGGTTGACGCCGTCGACCAGGCGCGTTTCGTGCAGTTCGACCTCGGCGAAGGACGGGCTGCTCGCGGAGACGAGCGTGGCCGGTGTGGTGCAGGTGTTCACGATCCGCCCGAAGCCGGCCATCATCGGCATCTTTCCCGGCGGCAGGCGCACCCAGCCTTCGCGGATCTCCGGCACGCATGCGGCCGGCGTGGCCGGCGGCGCGGCGTGCGCGGGGGCGAACAGCGGCAGCAGTGCGAGCGCCCACAGAGGCAGGGCGCGCGGGAGTCGGGCAGAAGCGGGAACGGTGCTGGACATCGGCAGACCTGACACATCGGGCAGGGCCGTTATCATAACCGCCGCACTCCTGCACCCGGCACCGCCACGAGGCCCATCGCGATGACCGCATTCATCGACACCGAAACCCACGAGGCCCGCAGCGGCCGCATCCGCATCCTGCGCATGGCGCGCCCGCCGGTGAACGCACTCAATCCGGAGCTGTGCCGCGGCCTGATCTCGGCGCTTGAGCAGGCCGCCAGCGACGATGTCGACGGCATCGTGCTCGCCGGCAATCCGAAGATCTTCTCCGCCGGGCTGGACGTGCCCTATCTCATGTCGCTGGGCGAGGACCGCCGCGGCCTGTTCGAAGCCTGGCAGGCCTTCTTCGGCGCAGCGCGGCTGCTCGCCGGGTCGCGGGTGCCGGTGGTGGCCGCACTCACCGGCCACTCGCCCGCTGGCGGCTGCGTGCTCGCGCTGTGCTGCGATTACCGGGTGATGGCGCGCAGCAGCGACCCGGCACGCCCGATGCAGATCGGCCTGAACGAGACCCAGGTCGGTCTGGCGGTGCCCGAAGGCATCCAGCGCCTGATGCGCCGCATCGTGGGCCACTACCGCGCCGAGCGGCTGTTGATCGAGGGCGCGATGATCGCGGCCGAAGACGCGCATGCGCTGGGGCTGGTCGATGCCCTGGCCGAGCGCGATGCCGTGGTGCCCACCGCCGTCGCCTGGCTGGAGCGCCTGCTCGCGCTGCCGCGTCAGCCTCTGCTGCACACCCGCAGCCTCGCGCGCGCCGACGTGATCGAAGCGCTGGAGCCCGAGCACATTCCGCTGCAGCGCTTCGTCGACGACTGGTACGGCGACGACACGCAGGCCGCGCTCAGGGCGCTGGTGGCGAAGCTCGGCAAGTAGGGCGCAGCGCGCGCCCCGTGCGCGCGGATGTGTCTGCGATGCGGGCGCACGCATTGCCCGTGCGCGCTCGCGCATCTCGCGCGCGCACGATGCGCGCCTGTCAGCCGCGCGTGCACACGGCACGTGCGCGCGGGCCGCAGGCTCAGCGCGGCGCCACCACTTCGCCGTCTTCCTTCACGAACGGCGTGGCAATGGGCGGCAGGATCTCCAGCACCACCTCCGACGGCCGCGACAGGCGCACGCCGAGATCGGTGAACACGAACGGCCGGTTGATCAACACCGGCTCGGCCACCATCGCGTCCAGCAGCGCATCGTCGCTCAGCGACGCATCGTCCAGGCCGCGCTCGAGATACGGCGTGCCCTTCTGCCGGATCGCCGCGCGCACGCTCAGGCCGGCGGCGGAGATGGCCGCAGCCAAGCGCGCCTTGTCCGGAGGGGTGTTCAGATACTCCACCACCACCGGCTCGATGCCGGCATGACGAATCAACGCCAGCGTATTGCGCGAGGTGCCGCAGGCGGGGTTGTGCCAGATTTCGGCGTGCATGGTGTCGCTCCGATGAGGGAATGAACGAGAGAAGGGAACACGCGCTCAGGCCGAACCGGTCGCCACCGGCCGCGTCGGGTCGTCGATCCAGCCGCTCCATGAGCCCGTGTACAGCGCAGCGCCGTCACGGCCGGCGTGGGCCAGGGCCAGCAGGTGATGACAGGCGGTCACGCCTGAGCCGCACATCGCGATGGTCCGCTCCGGCGGGCGCCCTGCGAGCAGTGCGTCGAACTCCGCCGCCAGTGCGTCCGCGGGCTTGAAGCGGCCGTCGTGCAGGTTCTCGGCATACGGCCGATTCAGTGCGCCCGGCACATGCCCGGCGATGTGGTCGATCGGCTCGACCTCGCCGCGGAAGCGCTCGGCAGCGCGGGCGTCGATCAGTACATCACCGGCATCCAGCCGCGCGCGCACGGCCTCCGCATCGAGCAGCAGGCGGGTGTCGAAGCCCTCGTTCGAGAGCGGGTATCCGGGGTCGGACGAGGTGTCGGCGAATGTCTCGGCGGGCGTGTCGTGGGATTGCGGCGCGCCGGTCTCCACCGGCAGCCCCAGCGCGGTCCAGCGCGCCCAGCCGCCGTCGAGCACCGCCACATCGCGATGGCCCAGAGCCCGCAGCAGCCACCACAGCCGCGCGGCGAACGCGCCGTCGCCGGCGTCGTAGGCCACCACCTGCGTGCGCGGGCCGACGCCATGGCGACCCAACCATGCGCCAAAAGCCTGCGCCGTGGGCCAGGGGTGGCGGCCGGTGCCGGGCGTGTGCGCGCCGGAGAGATCGCGATCCAGATGCGCGTAGCGCGCGCCGGGCAGCCGCGCCTCGCGCCAGGCGGCCTCGCCGGCCGCGGTATCGGCCAGCGAGAAGCGGCAGTCGAAGACGACCAGGTCATCGCCCTGCTCGGCGCGTGCGCCCAGCGCCGCGGCCAGGGTCTCGGCCTGCACCAGCGTGCGCCAGCTGCGCATGCCCTCGCTGCGTTCGTTGCGGGCGTTCATCGCGATACCTCCATCGCGACCGACGCCAGCCGTTCGCGCAGATTGAACAGGATCGATGCGGTCACGCCCCAGATCCGCTGCTGCGGCGCCTGCGGCGCACTGCGGTACTGCAGGACATGCCGGGTACGCCCGCGCCAGTCCAGCGCGATGTGCTCCAGATGATCCGGGTGCAGCAGGAAGTCGAGATCGATCTCGAACACCTCCGCCACTTCGTCGGGATTGGGCACTGGCACGAAATCGGTGGCCAGCGTGGCCACCACCGGCAGCACGCGGAAGCCGGTGACGGTCACCAGCGGGTCGAGAAAGCCCAGCGGCTGGGCCTGTGCAGGCGCCAGGCCGATCTCCTCGGCCGCCTCGCGCACCGCGGCGGCCACCGGGCCGTCGTCGTCGTCGTCGATGCGTCCGCCCGGGAAGCTCACCTGCCCCGCATGCTGGCGCAGGCTGTCCGTGCGGCGGGTCAGCACTACCTGCGGCCCGTGCGCGCGCGGCACCAGGCCCAGCAGCACCACGGCCTCGCGCAGCTGCGCGGGGTCGGGCAGGAGATCGGCGATCTCCTCCAGATTCCACGGAACCGCGGCAGGCACCGCATCCAGTGGATGCAGCGCGGCGCGCAATCGATCGAGGGCGGGGAACGCGGGAGCGACGGGAATCACCATGCGGCCTGTGCGTCGCGCGCGGACGCGGACGCTCGTGGGGAGGGGAAAGGCGATTATCGCCCATGCGGGCAGCACGCACGGCGACCTGCGCCGCCCGGCCGTCACCCGGGCGATGTCGACCCGACCACCACCGTGCACAGGTCGCGCGCTTTCCGATGTGTCGTCGGGGTGCAGGGCTGTCCGCGCGGGGCGCGGTGCCCGGGGTCAGCCGCGCGCCGCGCCCAGTGCCGCCTCGCGCGCGGGCAGGACCACATCCATCAGATGCGCACGCTCGGCCTCGCTCATCTGCAGCCAGGCGGCGATCTCGTTGCCGGTGCGGAAACAACCATCGCAGAAACCCTGGGGATCCAGGGTGCAGACACCGATGCAGGGCGTGAGGACAGGCGGAAGCGCGGCGGTCATGATCGATGCGAGGGAATGTGGAGGAATTGCGGGAAAGCCCGGCACGGGAGGAACCCAACCGATGCAGCGGGCCCCGGGAACTCCGGCAGTGGCTGTTCAGGGCATGCCTGTCCGGAAAAGACTGCGCCCGCGCGACAATGCCGCAGCGGGCGCAGAGGGTGCGCGCGGCAGAGCCGCGCGTCACGGTTGAGGCGGTGCCGAGGCTTACTTCACCGACACCAGCTTCAGGTCGAACACCAGCGCCTGGTTGACCAGACGACCGGCTTCCTGGCCGGTACCGGCGGCGAGGTTCGCCGGCAGCACCACTTCCCAGCGCGAGCCGGCGGTCATGTTCAGCAGCGCCTCGCGCAGGCCCGGCATCGCCACTTCGCTGATCTTGACCGTCAGCGGGCCGCCCGCCTGGCCGTTCACCGGCTGGGTGGTGTCGGCGATGGTCTGGCCGTCGTGGAGGCTGGTCTTGTACTGCACCTGGACTTCACTGGCCTGGGTCGGCTTCGCGCCGCTGCCGTTCTCGATCACGCGGTACTGCAGGCCGCTCGGCAGCACCTTCACGCCGGGGGCGGTGCGGTTGCGGGCCAGGAAAGCGTCGCTCTTGGTCTTGTTGTCGGCCGAGACTTTCTCGAATTCGGCCTTGGCGCGCGCCAGCTCGCGGCGCTGCATGTTGTCGACGGCGGCCTGCAGCTGGTCGCGCGGAACCGCGGGTTCCTTGCCGGCAGCGGCATCCTGCATCGCCTTGATCAGGGTGGCCATGTCGACCTGTTCGCCGCGCTTGGTCATCCGGGCGATGTCCTGGCCGGTGGAGTAGCCGAGCGCGTAGCTCAGCTTGCCCTTCTCGGACGTGGTGTCCTGAGCGGCGACGGAGCCGGCGGTAAGGGCCAGGGCCGCGAGGGTGGCGGCAGCGAGAAGACGCAACTTCATTCGGTGACTCTCCGGAGTACGCCGCACACGGTGGCGGCGAGGGGTGAGGCGGACATCGGCCGGGATGGGGCCACGACAGATCCGCCGCGGGGGTGGACGGCCCGAGCGGGCCGGCAAAGCGGGTTAGGATACTGTCCGCCGTGCATGGCTGCCACTGCGAACGGGAGCATCCGACCCGCAGTCCGGCCACAAGTTCCCGCACAAGGCCGCGGAGGCGCCCCTCGGCGTTCAGCTGCACGGGTTCCGCTGGACGGCCCGGACGGCCCGGCGGCGTGTGCGGCAGCGTGCCTGAGCGGGGCTCCTGAACAGACATCCGAACAGCAGGCATCTGAACAGGATGCCCGGTACCGCGCCCAGGCAGCGCGTCCGCCGTACTGCGTCCGGAGTGCCGTGCGCATCGCCGGCCACAGGCGTCGGCGCGACGGTCTGCGCCGGCTTCCCATCCCTTTCACGACTCCGCCGCGGAGTCATCACCCAGACCCCCATCGCGATGACCACAACCGACACCTCCTCCCCGCTCCGGATCGAAGACCGCGGCGCCGTGCGCCTGATCGCCATCGACCGCCCGGAACGCCTGAACGCGCTGAACAGCGCCACCCTGGACGCCCTCGACGCTGCCTTCTCGGCCGCCGCCGACGAGGACAACGTCCGCGTGGTGGTGCTGACCGGCAGCGGCCCCAAGGCTTTCGTCGCCGGCGCCGACATCGCCGAGATGGCGGACCTCACTCCGGTCCAGGCCCGCGACTTTTCCCTGCGCGGGCAGCGCATGATGCGCCGCCTGGAGCGCATGCCCAAGCCGGTGATCGCGATGGTCAACGGCTTCGCCCTCGGCGGCGGGCTGGAGCTGGCGATGGCCTGCCACCTGCGGATCGCCGCCGACAGCGCGAAAGTGGGCCAGCCCGAAATCAACCTCGGCCTGATCCCCGGCTTCGGCGGCACCCAGCGCCTGCTGCGCCTGTGCGGCCGCGCCGCCACGCTCGAACTGTGCCTGACCGGCGCGCCCATCGATGCCGCCCGCGCGCAGGCGCTGGGCATCGTCAACCGCGTGGTGCCGGCTGCCGAGCTGGAGGCCGAGACCATGAAGCTCGCCGAACAGCTCGCCAACGCCGCGCCGCTGGCCCTGCGCGGCATGCTCGACTGCATCCACGTCGGCGGCGAATGCGGGCTGGACGACGGTCTGGAATACGAATCCGCCCAGTTCGGGCTCACCTTCGCCACCGAGGACATGCGCGAAGGCACCCGGGCGTTCCTGGAGCGGCGCAAACCGGTGTTCACCGGCCGCTGAGCGACGCGCCCGCGATGACCGCACACCCTCCCGTCCGCTGCGCCGCCGACTGCACGCTGGCGGCCGAAGCCAGTGCCGCCCTGCACCACTTGGCGCAGGCGGTGCTCGCCCACGATATCGACCGCGCGATCGCGCTGGGGCTGCTCGGCTACGTCTCGCCTGTCGCCGCCGCCGACGCATCGGTGCAGAACGATGACCCGCGTGGCGATGCCCCGCCGCACGGACTTTGCGCGCACTGTCTGGACAACGACCGTGTGGTGACCCGCGCCCGCGACGCCCGCCTGCGCGCGCTGGCCGCACGCGAGCGCCATCGCGCACGCGAGGCGCGGCTGCGCAGGCGCGCGGAGGCGCGTGCGAACCGCCGCACAGCCATCGCATCGACCGCGCCGACCGCCGTGCCCGCGTCGGAAGCCAACGGCGCGGCAGCGACCGCGTCCGTACCGCCGGCCGCATCAAGCGTGCCGACAACCCGCTCTGCCCTGCCCCCGGCCGCCGCCGCCGCGCTGGCGCGCGCAAAAGCAAAGGCTGCCGCACGCGGGGCGAAGGATTGAGCGCCATGGCGGACAAGGCCGGCAAACACGCTGCGAAACACACGAAGGCCGCGGTCAAAAAAACAGCGGCGAAAAAAACAGCGGTAGAAAAAACAGCGGTGGAAAAGACCGCCAATACCAACGCCGCGTCAAGGCAGGCCATGGCGAAAAAAACCGTCACCAAGAAGACTGCGACAAAAAAGGCCGCGGCGAAAAAAATCAACCCCAACAAGCAGCCCGCCGGAAAAATCGCCGACCAGCGCCCGAAGCGCGACGCGAACACATCCACAGGCCGCACACAGATCAAGTCGGCTGCGCCATCGTCGGAACGCCGGGCTGCCGGCACGCGCGGCGGCATGCCGCCGCAGGACCGCGCCACCTTCTTCGCCCGCCTGCGCGAGCTCAACCCGCATCCGCAGACCGAACTCGAATACACCAGCGCCTTCGAGCTGCTGGTCGCCGTGGTGCTGTCGGCGCAGGCCACCGATGTCGGCGTGAACAAGGCCACCCGGCGGCTGTACCCGGTCGCCAACACCCCGCAGGCCATCGCAGCGCTCGGCGTGGACGGCCTGAAGCCGTACATCTCCACCATCGGCCTGTTCAACACCAAGGCCGCGAACGTGATCGCGCTCTGCGAACGTCTGATCGCCGAACACGATGGCGAAGTACCGCAGGACCGCGCCGCATTGGAAGCCCTGCCCGGCGTCGGCCGCAAGACCGCCAACGTGGTGCTGAACACCGCCTTCGGCCAGCCGACCATGGCCGTGGACACGCATATCTTCCGCGTCGCCAACCGCACCGGCCTGGCCCCGGGCAAGACCGTGCTCGCGGTGGAGCAGGCCCTGCTCAAACGCGTGCCGCCGGACTTCCTGCAGGACGCCCACCACTGGCTGATCCTGCACGGCCGCTACACCTGCAAGGCCCGCCGGCCCGAATGCTGGCGCTGCCCGGTGCGGGATGTGTGCAGGTTTGGGGACAAGAGCGAGGATGCTGAGCCGCGCTGATCGCAGGGCGGCCGCACTCACGCCCCGCGCGCGGTGAGCATCCTGCGCAGCATCGATTTCAGCGCGAGCGCCTTGGCCGGTTTGGGCAGCAACGCAAGACCATGTTCGAGCGCGATGCGGCGGACTTCGCCGCTGTCGTCGGCGCTGAGGATCAGGGTCGGGCGGGTGCCGTAGGCGGCGGAGAGGCGGTGGTACAGGGCCACGCCGGTGTCGCCGTCGTCGAGGTGGAAGTCGAACAGCCACAGCGCCGGCTGCGCGCCCACGGCCTCCGCTGCGCGCGTCCCGCTGGCGTCGCTGGCATGCGCACGCAGCAGGGCCTCGGCAGCGACGCCGTCTGCGCAGGCGTGCACGCGACAGCCCCAGGCGGCGAGCATCGCGGCCAGTGCCGCGAGTGCCTGCGGGTCGTTGTCGACCAGCAGCACCGGGAGACCCTCCAGCGTCGCGCTGGCGGCGGCCGGGGCATCCTGCGCGGCGGGCGGCGCCAGCGGCAGCGACAGCGCGAACACGGTGCCCTGCCCCACCCGGCTGCGCAGCGCGAGCGGCGCATCGAGCAGGGCCGCGATGCGGTCGGCGATCGCGAGCCCGAGGCCCAGCCCCTGCCCCGCAGCCCCCTCGCCGCGGCGGAACTCCTCGAAGATCAGGCGCTGCTGGGCGATCGGAATGCCCGGACCAGTGTCGTGCACCTCGACCCGCAGCCCGTCGCGGGTGTGCCGTACGCCCAGCAACACGTCGCCCCGCGCGGTGTAGCGCACCGCATTGGCCAGGAAATTCTGCAGCGCGCGGCGCAGCAGCTGCGGGTCGCTGCGGGTCCAGGCGCGGCTGCCGCGGTAGCGGAAACGCAGGCCACGCTCTGCAGCGAGCGCGCGGAACTCGCTGGCCAGCGGGTCCAGCACTTCGGCCAGCGGGAAAGCGCGCGGCTGCGGCACCAGGCCGCCGGCCTCCAGCCGCGACATGTCGAGCAGGCCGGCCAGCAGATCGCCGGTGGAATCCAGCGCGCCGCGGATGCGCTGCGCGCCGGTGCGATGGCCGGCGTCGGGCAACTGCGCGATCAGCGCATCGGTGAACAACTGCGCGGCGTGCAGCGGCTGCAGCAGGTCGTGGCCGACCGCGGCCAGGAAGCGGCTCTTGGCGTCGTTGGCGCGCTCGGCCTCGGCGCGCGCCAGCTCCAGCCGCGCGGTGCGGTCGACGACGCGCTGCTCCAGGGTCTCGTTGCTGCGCTTGAGTGCGGCCTCGGCGCTGCGGAAGGCGGTGACATCGGTGAAAGTGGCGACGAAGCCGCCGTCCGGCATCGGGTTGCCGCGGATTTCGATGATGCTCGGTGCGGCTTTGCCGGGTTCGAGTTCGTCGCGGCCCGGATCAGTCGCGCCGGCGGTTGGAAGCCCACCGCCGCTGCCCGGGAACCTGCGCTCGCTCACGTACGGCGTGCCGGCGTGCATGTGGCGGATGCGCTTGTCGATTTCCGCCTCCACCACATCGGCCGGCCAGCCCTGGGCCAGATTCCAGCGCAGCAGTTCGGCCACCGGCACACCGACGCGCAGCAGCGAGTCGGGATAGCCGAACAGCTCGGCGTAGCGGCGATTCCAGGCCACCAGGCGCAACTCGCGGTCGACCACGCTGATGCCCTGGCTCATGTTCTCCAGCGCCGCTTCCAGCAGCCGCTGGTTGAAGCGCAGGTCCTGCGAAGCCTCGCCGACGATCGCGGCCACGGTGTCGAAATCGCGGCCGGTCTCGCGCCGCGCCGCGTCCAGCAGCAGCCGCGCGGAAGCGGCGCCCAGCACCGCCGCGAGTTCGCGCTCGATCCGCGCTTCCTGCGTGACCGGCACCGCGCCCTCCTGCGGCGCGCCCTGCAGCGCGGCGTCGACGGTCTCGCGCGGCAGGAAGCGCAGCGCGGCATCGCGCAGGGTCTCGCGCGCCAGCCCGCGCGCGCCCGCGGGGCGCGGGCCTGCCTGCCACCACGCGGTGCCGCGGGTGGCGGCGATCCAGGTCACCGCCACGCCCGCGAAGAGGCTGAGTGCCACCGCGCGGCCCAGACGGCTCCAGCCGGTGAGGCCGAAAAAGGTGTCCGGCGCGACCAGACGCCAGGCCCAGGGGCCGTCGCGCAGCCAGTCGTCGCGCAGCGACAGCGCCTCGGTCAGCACCGGCACCAGCAGCAGCCAGACCCACAGCGCCACCGCCGCGACGATACCGGCCAGTACCGCGCGCGGCGGCGTGTGCGGGCGCCACACCGCATAGCCAAGCGCGGGCGCCAACGCCGCCAGCGCCGAGAACGACACCGCGCCCACATCCGCCAGCGCCGCGTTGCCGCCGGTCAAGCGGCCGTAGCCCCAGGCCAGCAGCACGATGCCGAGAATGCCGAGGCGGCGCTGCATCAGCACCGCGCCGCGCAGGTCGGCGCGCTCTGTCGCCGCGGCATCGCGACGCGCCGGCGCCCATCGCCCGCGCAGCCACAGCGGTGTCAGCCAGTGGTTGCCGATCATCAGGCTGAGGGTGAGCGTGCTGACGATCACCATGCCGGTGCCTGCGCTCAGGCCGCCGAGGAAACCAAACAGTGCGAGACCTTCGCGACCCTGGCTCAGCGGCAGCGCCAGCACGTACAGGTCCGAAGGCACGCCCTGCGCCGCCAGCAGCGCATCGCCCGCGCGCGCCAGCGGCAGCGCAGGCAGCGCGATCAGCAGCAGATACAGCGGGAACAGCCAGCGCGCACGGCGCAGATGACGCTCGTCGCGGCATTCCACTGCACCGACGTGGAACTGGTGCGGCAGGGTGAACATCGCCAGCACGCCCAGCAGCACCAGGGGCATGAAACCCGACAGATCCCCCGTCTGCGGACGCAGCAGCTCCGGCGGAGACGGCACGTCGGGCAGGGTCAGCACGAACACGCCGATGGCGAGCATCGCGGCGAGTTTCAGCAGCGCCTCGAACGCCATCGCCAGCACCAGCCCGCGGTTGTGCTCGGCGGCGCTGGCGCTGCGGGTGCCGAACAGCATCGCGAACGCGGCCATCGCCAGCGCCACGTACAGCGCGCCGTCCTGCCACGCGGGCGCGGTCGCGGCCGTGTCCTCGGCGCGCAGCAGCAGCGCGTAGCTCATCGCCACCGCCTTCAGCTGCAGCGCGATGTAGGGCACGATGCCGAGCACCGCCACGCCGGTGACGGCTGCGGCCAGCCAGCCGTCCTGACCGAGCCGGCTGGCGACGAAATCGGCGATGGAGGTGCTGTTGCTCTCGCGCACCTGCCGCACCAGGCGCATCAGCAGGCCAAAACCGAAGGCGTAGAGCAGGATGGTGCCGACGAAGGTGGGCGTGATCGGCCAGCCGTAGCGCGCCGCCTGGGTGACGGTGCCGAAGAAGGTCCACGACGTGCAGTACACCGCCAGCGAGAGCGCGTACACATCGCCCCAGCGACGCGTGAAGGCCTGCGGCCTGCGTTCGCCGTACACCGCGACCGCGAACATCAGGCCGAGCCAGGCCAGGCCGGCGAAGATCACGCCACCGACGCTCAGCATCGCGCTGCCGCCGGCCGTCGGTGCATGGGTCTGTGCGCGCGCGGATTCACGCTTTCAACCTGTCGTCCACGGAGGTGGCGGCGAGGATAGCGCATCGCCCCGCGTGGACATCGCGCATCACGGTGTGATCGGATTGCGCATGACATCGTCGAGAGCGACTGTCTCCCCCTCACCCCAACCCTCTCCCCCGCAGGCGGGGGAGAGGGAGTCGAAACACCAGCTCTCCCCTGCAGGCACGGGAGAGAGAGTCGAAACACCAGCTCTCCCCCGCAGGCACGGGAGAGGGAGTCGAACCACCAGCTCTCCCCCGCAGGCGCGGGAGAGGGAGTCGAAACGCCAGCTCTCCCCTGCCTGCGAAGCAGGTGCCCCTTCACCCCTCCCCGCAGGCGGAAGAAAGCGTCAGGATGGATGCGATCAGAAGTCGTAACGGGCGGTCAGCGACACCTGGCGCGGCGGGCCGTAGAAGCCGGTGTAGACGCCGAGCGCAGCGCTCAGGTTGTAGCCGGTGGTCAGGTATTCCTCGTCGGCCAGGTTGTTGCCCTGCAGCGAGAAGGTCCAGGCATCCGTGGGCTTCCACACCACGCCCGCGCCGATCAGGCCGTAGCCATCCTGCGAGATCGGCACCGCGCCGGTGCGGACGATTTCGGTGGTGGCCACCACATCGTCCTGCCAGCTGTAGCCGACCCGGGCCGAGAGGCTGCCCATGCTGCCGAGCGTGGTTCGGTATTCGAGATTGATCGCGCCGGAGAACTCGGGGGCGTTGGTGAACTGCTGCTCGTCGGCGATGTCGACGCCGGCATAGAGGAATCGGTCGTATTGGGTATCGAGCCAGGCCAGATTGCCGGTGATCGCCCAGTTCGCCGAAGGCAGCCACTGGTATTCCACTTCCAGGCCATTGACGGTGCCTTCGCCGGCGTTGGTGAAGTCGCCGAAGAACGCGTCGTTGGTGCCGTCGCCGTTGCTGTCGTAGGCGGTGAACACCGAGAGCTGGATGTCCTTGTACTGGTTGTGGAAGGCCGCGAGGTTCAGGAACAGCGTGCGGTCGAGCAGCGCCATCTTCGCGCCGATCTCGTAGCTGTCCACCTGCTCGTCGTCGAAGGGCTCGGCCGAACGCGGCACCGCGGTGGCCTGCGCGCGGATGTTGTAGCCGCCCGACTTGAAACCGCGGCTGGCGAGGCCGTAGATCATGATCTCTTCGGTGACATCGTAGTTCAGCGCGATCTTCGGCGACGTGTTCTTGAAGCCGATGCTCTTGTCGAAATTGGCGACCACGCTGATCGGCCGGGTGTAGGTGGCGTCGGAATAGCCGCGGTTGAGCACGCGCGCACGCTTGTCCTCGTCGGTGTAGCGCGCACCCACGTCCAGGCGCAGGCGGTCGGTGAGGTCGAAGGTCCAGTCGGCGTAGACCGCGACGCTTTCGGTGTCCACCTTGCCCTGGGTGTCGCCGAACAGCAGGCCGAAGAAGTTGTTGAGCACGCGCCCGCCGGCGACGCCGTCGAAGCCGTACACGCCGACCACGCCACGTGCCCGGCTGCCACCGTCGTAGGCGGCCTGCAGTTCCCAGGAGGTCTGTTCGTCGCTGTAGAACGCCTTCACGTCGGCGATGGTCTGCGGCGTGGTGTCGAAATCGATATTGGTCTCGGTGTCGGATTCGCGCTTGGCGCCGACGAACTTCAGCGCCCAGTCCGCATTGGGGCGCAGGTTCAGGGTGAGCGATGCGCCCTTGAGCTCGGTGTCGTTGACGTTGGGCATGCCGTTGCGCACGTCGTAGCGGCTGTCCAGCGGTCGGAAAGTGGGAGTGAAGCGATTGGGCGCCAGCATCTGCGCGCCGCGCACGCCGGATTGGTCGTCCACCCAGTCGAAGGCGAGCTGCGCATCGAAATAGTCGCCCGCATAGGCGCCCAGGCTGAAACGCACCGCGTCGATGTTCTTGTCGCTCACCTGCGCGCCGGTGCGCACGTTCTCGCCGAACCCGTCGCGATTGAGACTGGCCACCGCCAGTCGCGCGCGCAGGCCGCTGTTCGGCCCGAACAGCGGGCCGCCGATCGCGGCCTTGACGTCGAGCTGGTCGTATTCGCCGACGGTGATCGATGCGAAGCCTTCCACCTCTTCCGGCAGCGCCTTGGAGACGTACTTGATCGCGCCGCCGATGGTGTTCTTGCCGTACAGCGTGCCCTGCGGGCCGCGCAGCACTTCGACCCGGCCGACATCGAACACGTCCAGCAGCGCGCCCTGCGGACGTGCGATGTACACATCGTCCAGATAGATGCCCACGCCAGGGTCCACGCCCCACAGCGGGTCGGACTGGCCGACGCCGCGGATGTAGGCGGTCACCGTGCTGCTGGAGCCACGCGCGGCATAGATGGTCAGGTTGGGCACCTGCGCGTCCAGGTCCGAGAGGTCCTGCACGTTGAGCTTGTCCAGTGTTTCCGGCGTGAACGCGGTAACCGCGACCGGCACGTCCTGCAATGTTTCCTCGCGGCGACGCGCGGTGACGGTGATGGTCTCCAGCGTGGGCTGCTCGCTGCCGTCGGCAGGCGCATCGGCCTCCTGGGCGAAGGCGGCGGGCACCCAGAGTGCGCAGGACAGGGCACAGGAGATCGCCACGCCGAGCGTGTTGCGACGCGGGCGGGCCACGAAGACGACGGAATGGTCGGCAGGACGGTCGACGGAAGACGGGCGGAACATCGGCAGGACTCTCCTCGGATGGCGTGCCGCGGTCGGAGGACGCACGGGCGGTCCCGGCATGGACCGGGACGTGAGGGGAAGCCTAGGTCCGGTCGCGCGGCGGCGGCATCGTACCTTCGGACAATGGGCCGCGGCGGCGGCGCTGCCGACACTGGCCGCGCCCTCCGACGGACCCGCCGGCGTCATGTCCTTTCTCATCGTTCTGGCTGCCCTGTGTTTTCTGATGTTCGTGGCCTACCGCGGCTACAGCGTCATCCTGTTCGCGCCCATCGCCGCGCTCGGCGCGGTGCTGCTGACCGATCCGCAGCTGGTCGCGCCGATGTTCACCGGCTTGTTCATGGACAAGATGGTGGGCTTCCTCAAGCTCTACTTCCCGGTGTTCCTGCTCGGCGCCATCTTCGGCAAACTCATCGAGCTCTCGGGCTTTTCCAAGTCGATCGTGAAAGCGATCATCGGCCTGCTCGGCGCCGAACGCGCGATGCTGTCGATCGTCGCGGTGTGCGCGGTGCTGACCTACGGCGGGGTGAGCCTGTTCGTGGTGGTGTTCGCGGTGTATCCGTTCGCGGCCGAACTCTTCCGCCAGGGCGACATCCCCAAGCGGCTGATCCCGGGCACCATCGCGCTCGGCGCCTTCACCTTCACCATGGACGCGCTGCCGGGCACGCCGCAGATCCAGAACATCATCCCCACTTCCTTCTTCGGCACCACCACCTGGGCGGCGCCGTGGCTGGGCAGCATCGGCGCGGTGTTCATCCTGGCCGTCGGCATGAGCTATCTGGAATGGCGCCGGCGCGTGGCGAAGCGTGCGGGGGAAGGCTATGGCGATGCGGCGACGCTGCTCAACGAGCCGGCCCCGTTCGCCGAGAGCCGGCTCGCGCATCCGCTGATCGCGCTGCTGCCGCTGGTGCTGGTGGGCGTGGTCAACAAGCTGCTGACGGTGTGGATTCCGCAGGCCTACGGCACCACGCATGAGTTCGTGCCGGCGGTGATCGGCAATGCCGCGCCGGTGGTACAGGAGGTGTCGAAAGTCGCCGCGATCTGGGCGGTACAGGGCGCGCTGCTGGTCGGCATCCTCAGCGTGCTGGTGCTGGCCTGGAAACCGGTGACCGCGCATTTCGCCGAAGGCGCGAAGACCGCGATCGGCGGCGCGATGCTGGCAGCGATGAATACCGCCTCGGAGTATGGCTTCGGCGCGGTCATCGCCGCCCTGCCCGGCTTCCTGGTGGTGGCCAACGCGCTGAGCGCGATTCCCGACCCGCTGATCAACGAGGCCATCACCGTGACTTCGCTGGCCGGCATCACCGGCTCGGCTTCGGGCGGCATGAGCATCGCACTGGCGGCGATGTCGGAGACCTTCATCGCCAATGCCAATGCCGCCGGCATCCCGATGGACGTGCTGCACCGCGTGGCGTCGATGGCCTCCGGCGGCATGGACACCCTGCCCCACAACGGCGCGGTGATCACCCTGCTGGCGGTGACCGGCCTCACCCATCGCCAGGCCTACAAGGACATCTTCGCGATCACCCTGATCAAGACCGCGGCGGTGTTCGCGATCATCGCCGCGTATTACGCGACCGGGCTGGTGTGAAGCCATCGACTGGTGTGAGGCGATGAGGTTGTTGTCAGGCAAGCAGGCGGGTACGACGCGACCGGGCAGATGCGATCTGCGCGATTCGCTTTGAAGCCCTCCCCTTCAAGGGGAGGGTTTGGGTGGGGATGGGTTGACCCGGATGTACGCGCGCTTTCGGCAGATTGTTGCCGGAACCCATCCCCACCCCGGCCCTCCCACTGAAGGGGAGGGAGAACAGCGGAGAGCCTGCGTCGGCAGATCCGAGCCCTTCCACAGGCCCGAGCCCTTCCACAGGCCCGTGCCCTTCCACAGGTTCTGTCACGACACCTCGCGCATAATTTCCCCTCTTGCGCCGCTCCGGCGGCGCTCTTTTTTCATCCCCACGGTTTTCATCATCAGGGACACTCGCCATGACCGATCGCTTCCTTACCGACCGCACCGCCCTCGTCACCGGCAGCACGTCCGGCATCGGCCTGGCCATCGCCTGCGCGTTCGCGCGTGCGGGGGCGACGGTGGCGATCAACGGCCTGGGCTCGCGCGAGCAGATCGACGAGGCCCTGCGCGCGGTGCGCGAGGCCGGCGGCGGCGAGGTGCGGCATTTCGACGCCGACCTGCGCGATGCCGAGGCCATCGAGGCGATGATGGCCGGGATCGACGCCTGGTCGCCGCTGGATGTACTGGTCAACAACGCCGGCATCCAGCACGCGGTGCCGCTGGCGGAGATGCCCACGCAGAAGTGGAACGACATCCTCGCGATCAATCTCAGCGCGGCCTTCCACACCATGCGCCTGGCGATGCCGGGCATGGCCGCGCGCGGTTACGGCCGGGTGGTGAACATCGCCTCGGTGCATGGGCTGGTGGCCTCCACGAACAAGGCGCCGTACGTGGCCAGCAAGTTCGGCATCGTCGGCCTGAGCAAGGTGGCCGCGCTGGAATACGCTGCCGAAGGCAGCCGCGAGGGTGGCGGCATCACCGTCAACTGCATCTGCCCGGGCTGGGTGGAGACCGCGCTGATCGAGCCGCAGATCCAGGCCCGGCGCGAGGCACTGGGCGGCGACGCCAGTCGCGACGACGGAGTGCGCGCGCTGGTCGGCGACAAGCAGCCGAGCCGGCGCATGTCGCTGCCGGACGACATCGCCTCGCTGGCGCTGTGGCTGTGCCGGCGCGAGGCGCACAACGTCACCGGGAGCAGCTTCCCGATCGACGGCGGCTGGACCGCGCAATAGCGCTGGCGCAGGCGCAGGCGCCACTGCGCGCAGGTGAAGCCCGCCTTCGGACGGCCTGCCGCCCCGGCACCGTCGCGCCCAGCCGCATGCGCATCGCCCGCCGGGATCTCGCTCTGTCGGGATGGCCCGTTCGAATGGCCCTCCCGGATCGCACGCTCGGATCACCCTCTGCCGTCGCAGGATGAACGGCACCTCGCGCGCGCAGGCCGGGGCGCCCGCGGGGCCGGCGACTTTCGACCGGGCGTGGAACGCTCTGTGCGGGGTGTCACGTTTCGAAACGGGCGTTCTGGCATCCTGTCGCGGGGGTCCGGAGCCGCGCGCATGGACGTGCAAGGCGCGACCGATGGTGAAGACACCCGGTCAGGCGAACAGAGTTTTCGACGTGTGGGGATGTACGGCCTGGGCTGTGCATCCCTGCGCAATGCCCGGCATGTCCGGCGCGCGCGACCGTTCGGCCCGGGTGGCCGTTTCGGTCCGTCGTCAGGCCAGACCGGGCCCGTCCGACCGCTGACCCGGAGCCGATCCGCATGCCACGCACCCCAGACCGCAGCGCTTCCAGGCGCTTCCGCCAGCAGGTCTACGCCACCCTCGCCAAGCGTCATCGCATTTTCGGGCCACTGCGGTTCCACGCGCCGTTGCGCAGTGTGGATCCGGACAGCGTCGGCCTGCCTGCCTCCGCAGCGCCCACGGCAACCGGCGCAGCCGGCTCCGTGCCGGTCAGGCCCGCGGGCACGGCGCGGGCGGCGCTGGCCGGAGCGGCTGGCGACGTGCTGCGCGACGACGACGCCGGGCTGGTGCATTCCGCAGGCCACGGCGGCATCTCCGAAAAATCCGCGGCCAAAGCGCCGAGCACCGCCGGCCAGCGTCGACCGGCGCTGGTGACACTGGCGCGCGCGCCATTCGCGGTGCGGGCCCTCAACCGCATGACCTACGGCGCCACCGAGGCCGATGTCGCGGCCTTCAATGCCCTCGGCGCCAACGACACCGCACGCCTCACCGCCTGGGTCGACCGCCAGCTCAACCCGGCCGGCATCGACGACAGCGCGCTCGACACCCGCCTGGCCAATGCCGGCTACAGCACGCTCAACAAGTCGCTGACCCAGCTCTGGGCCGATCATGTGCTGCCCGATCCGCCCTTCGCCACGCGCATGCGCCCGGCCACCGAGGTGCAGCGCGGCGCGCTGGCCCGCGCGGTGCATTCGCGCCGCCAGTTGCAGGAGGTGATGGTCGGGTTCTGGCACAACCACTTCAATGTCACCGCCAGCGATTTCTCCGCCGGCCCGGTGTTCATGCACTACCACCGCGACGTGATCCGCGCCAACGCGCTGGGCAACTTCAGGACGATGCTCGAAGCGGTGGCGCAGAGCACCGCGATGCTCTACTACCTGGACAACGCCTCCAACACCCGCTCCGGCCCGAACGAGAACTTCGCGCGCGAGCTGCTGGAGCTGCACACCTTCGGCGCCGAGAACTATCTGGGCTTCGTCGACCCCTTCCAGGTGCCGCCGGCGCCGGAAGACCCGAGCTATCCGATCGGCTACACCGATGTCGACGTGTACGAGACCGCCTCCGCGTTCACCGGATGGTCGGTGCGCGACGGGCACTGGCAATACCCGACCGAAGACGACGGTACCTTCGTGTATCGCCAGGCCTGGCACGATGCCGGGCCGAAGTTCGTGCTCGGCCGCTTCCTCAACCCGGAACAGCCGGCGATGAAGGACGGCCGCGACATCCTCGACCGGCTGGCCAGCCATCCGCGGGTGGCCAAGTTCATCTGTCGCAAGCTGATCCGCCGCTTCGTGAGCGATACGCCCGGCCAGGACCTGGTGGACAGTGCCGCCGCGGTGTTCCGCAACAACTGGCAGCAGCCGGACCAGATCGCACGCACCCTGCGCCACATCCTGCTGTCGGATGCATTCAGGCACAGCTGGGGCACCAAGGTGCGCCGGCCGTTCGAGCTGGCCGCCGCGGCGCTGCGCGGCCTGGGCAGCGACTGGACGCCACGCATCGATGGCAAGACCGACGAATTTTTCTGGCTGTTCGACGCCACCGGCCACACGCCCTACGCCTGGCCCGCGCCGAACGGCTATCCGGACACGGCGCTGGCCTGGTCGGGCTCCAACAGCTATGCGATGACCTGGCGGCTGCTGACCTGGCTCAGCGAGACCCAGGACAACAGCATGCCGCTCACGCCCATCCTCGCCGCCAGCCGCAGCGGAGTGAGCAGCTGGACGGCCAACAATCTGGTCGATTTCTGGTGCCGTCGCCTGCTCGGCTATCTGCCGGCGGCGTCGCGCCGCGCCACGCTCACCCAGTTCCTGGCCCAGAACGGCGACCCGGCCAGCTATGTCATCACCGACACCAACAGCTGGGCGGCGAGCGACCCGAAACGCCATTACAACCAGGAGCGCCTGCGCAGCACCGTGGCGCTGATCCTGATGTCCCCCGAATTCATGAGCCTGTGAGGACATCGCCATGACCCATTCCCCCCTGGACCGTCGCGAGTTCCTCAAGGGCTGCTGCGCCGCCGCCGCGGTCGGCACCGCCGGCCCGTCGCTGTTCTTCGCAGACTCCGCTGAAGCCGCGGTCAACAGCTACGACACGGTCGTGCATGTCTTCCTGCGCGGCGGCATCGACGGCCTGAACCTGGTCGTGCCGATCTCCGGCAACGACCGCGGTTTCTACGAGGAAGCGCGGCCGAACCTGCAGATCGCCGCATCCGGCACCTACGGCGCCCTGCCGCTCACCCTCGCCAACGGCAGTCAGACCGGCTTCGGCCTGCACCCCTCGGCCAGCGGCCTGCGCGACCTGTGGAACGACGGCAGGTTGGCGGTGGTGCACTGCTGCGGCCTGGAGACGGTGGTCACCCGCAGCCATTTCGACGCGCAGCTGTATCTGGACCTCGGCACCCCCGGCGCACAGGGCAACGGCACCGGCTGGATCAGCCGCGCCTGGGACGCGCAGGCCGGCGGCACGCCGCTGATGCCGATGCTCGGCGTCGCCACCCGGCAGCCGGCGAGCCTGCTCGGCGCGACCGCCGCGCTCAGCATCCCCGACCCCAACGATTTCGCGATCAACACCGGCTCCTGGCAATGGCGTACCTACCGGGATGGCATGCCGGCGGGTACCAGAGGCGTGCAGGAGACCATGGCCGCGCTCTGGCAAAGCGCGACCGGCAACGCCACCGGTCAGGAACTGGCCGGTCAGCGGGCCGACAGCGCGCTGCGCGCCGTCGCCGCCCAGACCTATGCCAGCCTCCCCGCCAGCTGGCCGACCAGCACCTTCGCCCGCCAGCTGTGGACGGTGGCACAGAGCATCCGCTTCAACCTGGGCCTGCGTTACGCCGCGGTCGATCTGGGCGGTTGGGACACCCACGACGGCCAGGGCTCGGCAGGCAGCGGCTATCACTTCTACCAGAACAAGATCGCCGAACTCTCGCAGGCGCTGTCGGCGTTCTATGCCGAACTGGCCGCGAGCGGCGAGATGAGCCGGGTGACGGTGATCGTGCAGTCCGAATTCGGCCGCCGCGTGCGCGAGAACGGCAGCCGCGGCACCGACCACGGCTACGGCAATCCGCTGCTGGTGCTCGGCGGGCCGGTCAACGGCCGCCGCTTCTACGGCCAGTGGCTCGGCCTCGACCCGCAGGTGCTCTCGCCCTACTTCGGCGATATCCCGGTCACCACCGACTACCGCCGGGTGATGAGCGAGCTGCTGATCCGGCGCATGGGCAACAACAAGCTCGGCGCGGTCTTCCCCGGCTACACCGGCTACAGCCCGCTCGGCATCTTCCAGGGCAGCGACATCGCGCCGCAGTACGCGCACTTCCAGGTCGCCGCCGCCGGCTACGGCGCTGCGGCGGGCGGCGACGGGGTCGCGCCGCCTGCAGCGACGCTGCCGGCCAACCCGCAACCGGAGTACGGCGAGTCGCTGCGCAGCCTGATGCAGGAAGCGCCGCAGACACGACACGAACGGCTGCGCTGGGTCGACCGTCTGATGTCGATCCTGCGGGTCTAGGCGTTCGCGCGCATCGAAAGCGCTGGCTCAGGCAACGCCGAGCCGGCACAGCCCGAGCCGCAAGCGATCGTACTGGAAGCACAGGTTCGACAAGCACCGGTTCGACTAGCACCTGTTCGACTAGCACCTGTTCGACTAGCACCTGTTCGACTAGCACCTGTTCGACAAGCAGCGCGTTCGACACGCACCCGATCCGCAAGCGTCCGATCCGCAAGAGGGGGAGGTATCTCGGCCGCGCAGACCGCGGCCTTGCGTGATGTCTCACCCGCGCATGCGCCTGCACGCGCGATCCGAATGTAGTCCGCCGTCCTCGATCTCCACCACCGATCATCCCCCGTCCCAGCGTCGGAGCCGACCATGTCCCCCATCCAGCCCTCCGCATCTCCGTCCCGGGCCAGACGCCTGCGTACGCACAGCGTCGAACAGGAACCCGTACTTCCCGGCCAGGCAAGCGACAGCCTCGGCGCGGCGCCTGCAGGCGGACGCAGCGTGAACCCGAGCGCCTCGCGGGCCTCGCGCCCGCAGCGGGTCGACCTGGCCCGCCCGCCGTTCGCGGTGCGCGTGCTCAACCATCTGACCTTCGGCGCCACGCCGGAATCGATCGCGGAATTCAACGCGCTCGGCGCCAACGACAGCGCGCGCCTGACCGCCTTCGTCGACGCCCAGCTCAACCCGTCGGCGATCAACGACAGCGCGCTCGACACGCGCCTGACCGCGGCGGGCTATACCACGCTGAACAAATCGCTGGCGCAGCTGTGGACCGAGCACTACCGCAACGCGGACTTCGGCATCCGGGCGCTGCCCGGGCGCGAGACGCAGCGTGCGGCGCTGGTGCGGGCGACGTATTCGCGGCGGCAGCTGCAGGAAGTGATGGCCGACTTCTGGCACAACCACTTCAACGTCCACGTGGGCAACAGCAATGCCGCGCCGGTGTTCCCGCACTACGTCCGCGACGTCGTCCGCGCCAACGCCTTCGGCAATTTCCGCACGATGCTCGAAGCGGTGGCGCAGAGCACCGCGATGCTCTACTACCTCAACAACAACAGCAACACGCGCTCAGGGCCCAACGAGAACTTCGCGCGCGAACTGCTGGAGCTGCACGCGTTCGGCGCCGAGAACTATCTGGGCTTCGTCAGCCCCGCGCAGGTGCCGCCCTGCCCGGAAGACCCGAGCTTCCCGATCGGCTACACCGACCTCGACGTGTACGACACCGCCGCCGCGTTCACCGGCTGGACCGTCGCGGACGGCCGCAACGGCACTGCCGACACCGGCGCCTTCGCCTACGTGCAGTCGCTGCACGATGCCGGCCCGAAACTGGTGCTGGGCATGTACATCCTGCCCGAGCAGCCGATCATGAAGGACGGCCGCGACATCCTCGACCGCATCGTGCGCCACCCGCGCGTGGCGAAGTACATCTGCGGCAAGATCGTGCGCCGCTTCGTCGGCGACCTGCCCGACCAGAGCCTGATCGACAGCGCGGCGCAGATCTTCCTCGCCAACGTGCAGAGCCCGGACCAGCTCCGGCTGGTGCTGCGCCACATCCTGCTCTCGCAGGCGCTGCGCAACAGCTGGGGCCGCAAGCGCCGACGTCCGTTCGAGTCGATCGTCGCCGCGCTGCGCGCGCTGGGCAGCACCTGGACGCTGCTGCCGTCCAGCTCGCGCAGCGACGACTTCATGCGCCGTCTCGGCGCCACCGGCCACGTGCCCTACAACTGGCCGGCGCCGAACGGCTTCCCCGATATCGCGCCGGCCTGGTCCGGCTCCAACGGCATGGTGATGACCTGGCGCATGCTGAACTGGCTCACCGAAACCAGCGACGACAGCGGTGCGCCGCTGTGCCCGGTCCTCGCGCTCAGCCGCAGCAGCGTGGCCAGCTGGACCGCCAGCAACCTGGTCGACTTCTGGTCGACGCGGCTGCTCGGCCGCGTGCTGACCGGCCAGCGCCGCCAGCAGATCGTCGGCTTCATGGCGCAGAACGGCGACCCGGCGAGTTACGTCATCGAAGACACCGACACCCGCGTCAGCAGCGACATGAAACGCCACTACAACCAGCAGCGCCTGCGCAGCATGGTCTCGCTGATCCTGATGTCCCCCGAATTCATGAGCCGCTGAGGACACCGCCATGGCCCATATCAAGATCGACCGTCGCGACTTCCTCAAGGGCTGCTGCGCCGCAGCCGCCGTCGGCGCCGCCGGCCCGTCGCTGTTCTTCTCCGAGGATGCGCAGGCCGCCGTCAACGGCTACGACACGGTCGTCCACGTGTTCCTTCGCGGCGGCATCGATGGCCTGAACCTGGTGCTGCCGATCACAGGCAACGACCGCAGCTTCTACGAACAGGCCCGCCCCAATATCCAGGTGCCGGTGAGCGGCACCGCCGCAGCGCTGCCGATGACCCTCGCCAACGGCACCCAGACCGGGTTCGGTCTGCACCCGTCCGCGACCGGGCTGCACGATGTGTGGACCGCCGGCAAACTGGCGGTGGTGCACAGCTGCGGCATGCAGACCGTGGTCACCCGCAGCCACTTCGACGCCCAGGCCTTTCTCGACCTCGGCACACCCGGCACGCGCAGCGCCAGCGGCTGGCTCACCCGCGCATTCCAGAGCGGCGGCACGGGCGCGGCCACGCTGCCGATGCTTGCGGTCGGCAACGGCACGCCGCTCGGCATGCTGGGCGCGGCCGAAGCGCTGTCGATGTCCAGCCCGTCGGATTTCCAGCTCAACTCCGGCGCCTCGCAGTGGCGCGCGTACACCAGCAGCATGCCCGCCGGCACCAAGGGCATGACCGAGATGATGGCCGAGATCTGGTCGTCGGCCGGCATCTCCACCGGCGTCGAGGTGGCCGGGCAGCGCGCGGACGGCGCGATGCGCGCCATCGCTTCGCAGCCCTACAGCGGCACGCTGCCGGCCGGCTGGCCGGACACCTCGTTCTCGCGCCAGCTGTGGACCATCGCCCAGAGCATCCGCTTCAACCTGGGCCTGCGCTACGCCACCGTCGACCTCGGCGGCTGGGACACCCACGACAACCAGGGCTCGGCCGGCGGCGGCAACTACGCCACCCGCATCGCCGAGCTGTCGTCCGCACTCGCGGCCTTCTACACCGAGATGGCGGCCGGCGGCGAGGGCGCGCGGGTGACGGTGATCGTGCAGTCCGAATTCGGCCGCCGCGTGCGCGAGAACGGCAGCCGCGGCACCGACCACGGCTACGGCAATCCGCTGCTGGTGCTCGGCGGGCCGGTCAACGGCCGCCGCTTCTACGGCCAGTGGCTCGGCCTCGACCCGCAGGTGCTCTCGCCCTACTTCGGCGATATCCCGGTCACCACCGACTACCGCCGGGTGATGAGCGAGCTGCTGATCCGGCGCATGGGCAACAACAAGCTCGGCGCGGTCTTCCCCGGCTACACCGGCTACAGCCCGCTCGGCATCTTCCAGGGCAGCGACATCGCGCCGCAGTACGCGCAGTTCCATGCCGCCGCGGCGGGCGGGGCCGCCTTCGACACCTCCGGCCAGCCGCGGCCTGCGTCGCTGCCGGTCAACCCGCAGCCCGAATACGGCGAATCGCTGCGCAGCCTGATGCAGGAGCAACCGCAGACCCGACACGAGCGTCTGCGCTGGGTGGACCGGCTGATGTCGATCCTGCGGGTGTAGCAGGAGCGGGTCCAGCTGGCCCCGCGGAAGATCCGGGCCTCCGCCGTGTCGACGGCAGGAGGTCACTCCCAGTCAGCACGGATGCCGACAGTCCATGTCCGCCCGGCCGCCGGCTCGAAATAGCGGGCATTGCCCTCGTTGACGATCACCGAACCGACATGGCGGTGGTCGAAAAGATTGTCCACGCGCGCGAACGCGCCCAGGCGCGGGCCGCGTGCGCGGGCCTGCCCGCGCCACTCCGCGCGCAGGGCGAAACGCACATGGCCCGCGGCGCTGTCGCTGTTGCTGTCGTCCACCGCCACCTCGCCCACCGCCAGCGCTTCGACCGCGACGCGCCAGCGGTCGGCAGGCGAGGCCCAGGCCACGTCGGCATACGCATCGCCCCGCGGGATGCCGGGCACGCGATTGCCGGCCGGCACCGTGCGCACGGCACCATTCGCTGTGAAGCGGTAGGTCTCGGTGAAGCGCGCATCGATGACGCTCGCCGCCAGCGTGTAGCGCCAGGCACTGCCGAGCGGGCCGGAGAGGCCCAGCTCCACACCCTCGCGCCGGGTGCGGCCTGCGTTGACGAAACTGCTGCGCCCGCCGCTGCTGGTCGCCGGCACGATCTCGTCGCGGCCGTCGATGCGGTACAGGCTGAGCGACAGCACATGCGGCGCATCCGCCTGCCCACGGCCGGCCTGCGCGGCATCGTCGTTGCCGCTATCGTCGTCGACGCCGTCGTCCGCAGCGGCGAAGCGCCAGCGCAGGCCCAGTTCGGCCGAGCGCGTGCGCGCCGGGCGCAGCGCGACGTTGAAGCCGGCGCCGCCGTCCGGACGGTAGGCGGTCTCGTTGAGTGTCGGCGTTTCGTAGCCGCTGCCCCAGGCGACGAAGGCTTCGCCATTCGTCCAGCGCCGCGACAGGCCGAGCGACGCTGCCGTTTCGGCGCGACGCACGCCGCCGCTGTCGTCGCCGTTGCCAGGAACGACATAGCGGTCGTCGCTGCGGAAGCGCAGCCAGGACCGCCGTACGCCGGCAAGCGCCGACCAGTCCTCGCCCAGCGCCACATCGGCCAGCACGTGGGCGTCGAGCGTATCGACGCGGTTGCGCTCGTCGCGACGCAGCGCGCCGCGCACGCCCAGCGTGGGTGCGGTGGCGCTGCCGGTGTAGTTCTCGAACCCGCGCCGCGCTTCGTCCAGGCGCACCGCCTCCATGCCGAGGGTGAGCGCGACGGCGGACCAGGCGCGGCGCAGTCCGGCATTCACCCCGGTGCTGTCGCGCGCGAGGTCGATCACGCCACCCGCACTGGTCGGCGCGCGCTGCGCGGCCACCGGGATCGACAGCACCTGCATCACCTCGCGCCGCGTGCGCCAGCCGCCGGCCCACCATGCCGTGTCGTCGCCGTCGTGGCGCCAGTCCAGGCCCAACTGGTCTTCGGCCGTGCGTTTGCGCGTATCGAATGTCAGCGCCGCGGCCGCGGTGCCGTCCGGGTCGCGCGTGTAGCTCGCGCGGTCCAGGCCCAGCGGGTCCTGCGCCTCGGGCTGACGCAGGCTGTTGACCACCACCCGCAACCGTCCGGCGTCCGAAGGCGACCATTCGGCGATGGCGTTGAACTGCCGGCGCTCGGCCGCGCTCTGCGCACGGACGCCGTCGGTCTCGAAGGCACTGGCCGATGCGCGCCAACGCCAGTCGCGCGCGCCGCCGTCGCTGCGCAGCGCGACGCGCCGGCTGGCGTGACTGCCCACCCAGGCGTCGACCGCATGCGCCGGCAGTCCGTCCAGCACGCTCTCGCCGACGATGGCCCCGCCGCTGGCGTTGCCGTACTGCAGCGCCAGCGGCGCGCGCAGGATGTCGATGCGGTCCAGCGTGTCCAGCGGAAAGGTGGCCGCCTGGCCCTGCCCGTCCGCCGCGCTCGCCGGAATGCCGTCGACGATCAGGCGAATGCCACGGATGCCGAACGTGGACCGCGCACCGAACCCGCGCGACTGGATCTGCAGGTCCTGAGCGTAGTTGTTGCGGTCGAAACCGCTCACGCCCGGCACCCGCTGCAGCGCTTCGGACAGATGCACGCGGCGCTGGCCGTCGCGCAGCGTGTCGCCCTCCAGGCTGTCCACGCTGCCGGGCAGCATCCGGCGCGAAAGCCGCGTGCCGACGACCTGCACGCGGTCCAGTTCGACCGCAGTCTGCGGCGACGTGGCGGGCGTCACGGGCGACGCGGGCTCGCTGCCGCTTGCGGTGGACGCGGCGAGGCACAGCGACACCGCCAGCGGCATGCGACAGGGATGGACGAGGTCGATTCGCATCCACTGGATTGGCACCCACTGGATTCGCACCCACTCGATTGGGATGAGACGGATTCTGATCATCCGCGGATTTTCACATGCGCAGCACTCGCGCGCAGGCGCGGGCACGACCACGCGCTGCCGGGGCGCTGGGCCCCGGCAGCGACAAGCTCAGCGCCAGAGCGGTCAGTACGTGACCTGCAGGCTCACATTGGAATAGGCCTGATAGCCGTAGACCTCAATGTAGAAATCGCCATCGGGAGGCGTACTCACCTGCACGGATTCATTGCTGCCGTTGAGGCCGGGGTAGATGTCGTACGTCGACTGGCTCGGCAGCGCCGCGTAACGGATCACCAGATCGGCATCGCCATTGCCGGTCATCGCCACCACGAAGCTGGAGATGCCCGGCGGAATCGCGATCTTGAAGAACCGCGAGGAGCCCAGCGCGCCGGAAAGGCCGGTCGCTGCCACGCCGTTCTGCAGGGTGGTCACCTGCGGCAGCGTGTCCATGACATAGCGGCGGCCATACACATTCCACTTCGCGGAGGCGGTGTCGTACTGGGACCACACGACCAGGAAGTTGCCGGCCAGATCCATCGACAGACGGCCCTGGTAGCCCCCGATCGCGGTATCGCTGACCCTGAACTCCGACGCCACCGCGGTGCCGTCGCTGCGGTACTGGCGTGCGAACACACCCGGGACCGACGCCGGCACGGCCTGCGTGTTGTCGTTGTCCCAGACCACGGTGTAGCTGCCGTCGTCCATCATCGCGACTTCGTTGTTCTGACCGTTGCCGGCGGTGTCGCTGATCAGGACATTCCCGCCCAGCCGCGTGGCGGAGGCATTGAAGCGCTGCGCCATGATCCTGCGGCTGCTCGCGCCGGAGGCGAACTGCGACCAGGTGATCACCATCTGGCCATCGGGATTGATCGCGATGCGCGGGAGCAGCGACTGTTCGGAGGCATCGCTCACACGCTGCGTACTGCCGATGGCCGCACCGGTGCTGGTATAGCGCCGCAGCCACACATTGATGCCGATCGGCGTGCTGAAATCGCGCTGGATGTACGCCACCGAGGCATTGCCCAGACGGTCGACGACGACGCTGTTCGCTTCGAGGATCGGATTCTGCAGCGTGGCCACGGTCAACACGCCGGTCCTCGCGGTGCCGTTGCGGTTGAACATCCGGTAATGCACCGACTTGCTGCCGGTGGAGGACTGGAAATTGCTCCAGGTGACCGCGATCAGGCCGTCCGCGTTCATCCCCACCAGCGGATATCCCAGCGTGCCTGCAGCGCCGCCATCTACCCGGAATTGCGGCGTGATCAGGGCGCCGGATCGATCGTACACGCGGGCATAGACGCCCGGCGTCCCCGAGATCAGCCCGACCACCGCCTTGTTGCCGGCTCGATCGGTGGCGATGGCGTCGCCGCTGTTGCCGACCGCACCGAATGCGCCGCCGATCAGGCTGCCGTCGCTGCGGTAATGCGCGGTCCATCGCGATTCGTTGCTGAAGTTGCGCAGCATCACCACCTGATCGCCGTTGAACGCCGCAGCGGTATCCACCACGGAACGCTCGCCCGACACGGCGCCATCGTTGATCTTGAAGGCACTGCCCAATGCCCCCGCCTGCACCTGCATCGTGCCCAGCATCGTCGCCCCTGCGACGGCCAGACCGACCAACATCCTCGTCATGCCCATGGTTGCTCCTGATATGTGATGGTGATCGCCGCGACGCGATCCAGCCCGAGCGGGACACCGGAACCCGCGCATGCGGGCACCCGGATGCGCGGGCCGGCGATCTCGTGTCCGATGCGTCGTCGACGACAGACACGATAGCGTCCGCATGTGTCACCGATTGAGACCGGGAAGCGGCATGCCGCACCGAATCGCAGGCAAAGAAAAAGCGGGCTTTCGCCCGCTTTTTCTGCAACCGAGGCTGCGGCGTCGAGACTTACTCGACGATGCCCTCGCCTTCGGCCACGGCCTTCATCGACAGGCGGATACGGCCCTGCTTGTCGACTTCCAGCA
>ERZ1066122.326-NODE-326-length-51285-cov-9.728421_pt1 | contig 51285 bp, 37 predicted proteins | sample MGYA00382769_ERZ1066122 | MGnify/ENA primary metagenome ERZ1066122 (study PRJEB33369, sample SAMEA5778352) | biofilm metagenome | biome: Industrial cooling water; feature: Water cooling tower basin; material: Biofilm | place: United Arab Emirates | collected... | reverse complement strand
CGGCAAGATCGCGCCGGTCATGGTGAGCGCCCTCGTGCAGCAGTGCGAGCCGGCGTTCAGCGGCGGAATAGCGGGACATGAAGTCCGCCGGCAGCAGGATGCGCCGCCGCCAGATGCCGGCGGCCATCGGGCCCGGCACCGCTGGCGAGACGATCACCTCGACATCGCCGACCATGGTCAGCCGCTCACCACCCGCCACGGCGCCGGCGATGAAGCGTGTGTGGCGGCGCCACTGCACGGCGATGAACACGGCGGCACCCACCGCCCACAGGCAGAGCAGCAGCGCCGGCCAGTCCGGAACGAGGCCCACCTCGCCCATCTGGAGGCTGGCCGGCGGCAGCGGCTCGGCGTAGCGCGCAGCATCAACCGGCGGCATCAATGCCAGCGCCACATCGCCCTCGGGGCTCGCCTGCGCCACCGGCACATAGAGCGGGGTCCAGCCCGGAATCGCCGGCAGCAGCATGCGCAGGGCGGGCAATGCCCACAGCGCATAGGCGGCATGGGCACCCCACAGCCGCGCCACCGGGCGGCGGATCGCCAGCACCAGCAGCATCAGCAGCGTGGCGCCGATCAGCGCTTCGGTGAACCAGTCCATCATGACTTCAGCTCCCGGATCAGGGCTTCCAGTTCGGCGATGTCTGCGGCCGACAGGTCGCCGCGCTCGGCAAGGTGGGCGACCAGCGGCGCCGGGCGGCCGCCGAACAGGCGGTCCACCAGCCGCCGCGATTCCCCGGCCACCACGTCGGCGCGTTCAACGGCCGGCGCATAGAGATAGCGGCGGCCGTCCTCGGTGGTAGACAATGCGCCCTTGGCGGCCAGGCGGGAAAGCAGGGTCTTCACCGTGGGCAGGCTCCAGCCGGTGCCGGTGAGCGCCTGTGCCACGTCCTGCGCGGTGCGCGGGCTCTGTTCCCACAGCACCTCCATCACCTGCCATTCGGCTTCACTGATGCGTTCCGTCATGCCGCGTCCGATTCGATTACATCTGTAGACAAAGTATCGACTACATCCGTAGTCGTCAAGGAGCGTTTTATGCGGGCGATACAGTTGCTTGCTGTTGACCCGGCCCGGCGTGCATGGCAGTTGCCGCTCACCTGAGCGGGTATGATGTAATGGTAGCCTGTCAGCTTCCCAAGCTGAACGCGCGGGTTCGATTCCCGCTACCCGCTCCATCGCAGCCGGGCGCGTGACCAGCGCGCAGCGCTGGCCACCGGCTCCGGCAAGATCGGCCGGCGACCAAAAAAGGCGGCACCCGAGCCGCCTTTTTCGTGTGTCGTCCGACGGCGTGGCTTTGCCACGGCGTCCGCGCCTCCCCCTATTCATCCCCCAACCGTGTCCGCCGCGCCACACCCGCAGCGCGCCCGCCACCCGTGCGCGATTTGCGTATGTTACACTTTTGTATCCTTCAAGCATGACTGGAGTCACAGAGAGGAAACAAAAATCAAGAACAAGAAAAAAGGCGTGATCAGCCTTGGGGCGGAGCTTTGTTCAAACAGAAAGGACTCCCCCCGATGCCGTTCTTCAAGTCTCCGATTCGGTCCCTGTTGCTCGTTGCTTCTGCCGCCGTGGGGCTGATCGCCGCACCCGCGAGCGCACGTGATGCCAGCTACACCGTGACCATGAACCAGGACAGTTTCTTCGGCTTCAACCCGTCGTTCAACGGCCTGGTGCCGGCGGGCGACAATGTCGATTTCAGCTTCTATGGCACCTTCTGGACGCGCCCGGCGTTCGGCCTCGGCGGTTCGGGCGGCAGCCTGTGGACAGAGTTCGGCGTGGGCGCCAATTTCCACCTGGCCGATGGCAAGCTGAAGGTGAAGCCGCAGATCGGCATCACCAATGGTTCGCTGCTGTCGGGCGGCGCCGCCGGCGGCACCGGCCCGGCCTTCGCCGATGGCATCGTGCCCAGCCTGACCATCAACTATGCCGATGATTCGTTCGAAGCGGAATATTATGGCGGCTATTATGCCGCGCTCCGGAACCGCAACAGCACCGGCGGCCTGGACTTCCTGCACACCTGGGTGAACATCGGCTACAAGGCGTCGAGCACCGTGTCGTTCGGCCCGCATTACGAGCTGCTGTCGAACACCCGCAACCCGGTGGCCGGCGCCAGCAAGACCTATGAATGGCTGGGTGCCTATGTGCAGTTCGCACTGCCCAAGGGCTTCTTCGCCCGCTTCACCGCCGGCGCCGATCTGGACAAGGACAATGCCGGCGACTTCTACAAGATGAGCATCGGCATGAGCTTCTGATCGGCGCGATCAGGCATGACCTTTAGGGGCGTCCGGGCAGCCGGGCGCCCCCTTTCTCATTCCGCCGCCTCGCTGAGCGGCGGCAGGTTATGCCCCAGCAGGCGGAGCAGTTCGGCGGCGGCTTCCACGATGTTGGTGCCGGGGCCAAAGATGGCCACCGTGCCGGCCTTCTGCAGGAATTCGTAATCCTGCGCCGGGATCACGCCGCCGGCGATCACCTTGATGTCCGGGCGGCCGGCGGCCTTCAGTTCGTCGATCAGCGCCGGCACCAGCGTCTTGTGGCCGGCGGCGAGCGACGAGGCGGCGACGAGATCGACATCGAGCTTCAAGGCCAGTTCGCGTGCTTCCTCCGGCGTCTGGAACAGCGGGCCCACCGTGGCATCGAAGCCAAGATCGGCGAGCGCGGTGCCCACCACCTTGGCGCCGCGATCATGCCCGTCCTGGCCCATCTTGACGATCAGCACACGCGGCTTGCGGCCAGTGCGGCGCTCGAACGCCGCCACGCCATCGGCCACGCGGGCATAGGCGGGATCGGCCTTGTAGGCATCGGCATAGACGCCCTTCACCATCTTCACGACAGCGGCGTGGCGGCCGAACACGTCTTCCATCGCCTTGCTGATTTCACCCAGCGTGCAGCGGGCGCGCGCCGCTTCGATGGCCAGTGCCAGCAGGTTGTCGCTGCCGCGCGCGCCGTCGCGCAGGGCGTTCAGCGTGGCCTCGACGCGGGCCGGATCACGGGTGGCCTTCACCTTCTCGATGCGGGCGATCTGGGCGGCGCGCACCGCGACATTGTCCACGTCCAGCACCGGCACCTCGTCAACCGTGGCCGGCTTGTACTTGTTGACGCCGACAATGACGGTCTCGCCCATGTCGATGCCGGCCTGCTTGGCGGCGGCGGCCTTCTCGATCTCCAACTTGGGCAGGCCGCTTTCCACGGCCTTGGTCATGCCGCCCATCGCCTCGATCTCGTCGATGATGGCCTGGGCGCCATCGACCAGCTGCCTGGTCAGCGCCTCGACATAATAGCTGCCGCCCAGCGGATCGACGACCTTGGTGATGCCGGCCTCTTCCTGCAGCACCAGCTGGGTGTTGCGGGCGATGCGGGCGGAGAAATCGGTGGGCAGCGCGATGGCTTCATCCAGCGCGTTGGTGTGCAGGCTCTGCGTGCCGCCCATCGCAGCCGCCAGCGCCTCGATCGTGGTGCGAATGACGTTGTTGTAGGGGTCCTGCTCCTGCAGGCTCACACCGCTGGTCTGGCAGTGCGTCCGCAGCATCAGGCTGCGCGGATCCTTGGCGCCGAAATTGGTCATGATGCGCGACCACAGCGTGCGGGCGGCGCGCAGCTTGGCGACTTCCATGAAGAAGTTCATGCCGATGGCGAAGAAGAAGCTTAAGCGCCCGGCGAATTCATCGACATCAAGGCCTTGGCGCTGGGCGGCGCGGACATATTCCATGCCGTCGGCCAGCGTGTAGGCCAGTTCCTGCAGCGCCGTCGCCCCGGCTTCGTGCATATGATAGCCGGAGATGGAGATGCTGTTGAACTTCGGCATGTTGCGGGCGGTGTGGGCGATGATGTCGGCCACGATGCGCATCGAGGGTTCGGGCGGATAGATATAGGTGTTCCGAACCATGAACTCCTTCAAAATGTCGTTCTGGATGGTGCCATCCAGCTTGGCCTGAGGAACGCCGGATTCCTCGGCGGCGACGATGTAGAAGGCCAGGCACGGGATCACCGCACCGTTCATCGTCATGGAGACGGACATCTGATCAAGCGGGATGCCGTCGAACAATATCTTCATGTCTTCCACGCTGTCGATGGCGACACCAGCCTTACCGACATCGCCGGACACGCGCGGGTGATCGGAGTCATAGCCACGGTGAGTGGCCAGATCGAAGGCGACCGAAAGCCCCTTCTGCCCGGCCGCCAGGTTGCGGCGATAGAAGGCGTTGGATTCCTCGGCGGTGGAGAAACCGGCATATTGGCGCACCGTCCACGGCCGCCCGGCATACATCGAAGCGCGCACCCCGCGCGTGAACGGCGCAAAGCCGGGCAGGCCAGGCTCCCAGCCTTCGGTATCGGCTTCGGTATAGAGCGGCTTGACCGTGAAGCCTTCCGGGGTGTGCCAGTCGAGGCTGGCGCCCCCTACTTCCTTGGCCGCCATCGCGGCCCAGTCGTTCACCGTCGGCTTTGTCATCTGTCCCTCCGTGCGGCCATCCCAAGCCACGCGGGGAGAGACTCGTCAACCAGCGCGACAAATAGGCCGCAGTCGGAGGATCAGTTGCCGGGCTCGGCCGGCCGGTGCAGCGCGCCATGGGCGATACTGCCCAGATAGGCCGCGACATCGCCTGGCGCCCAGCGAAAGCAGCGGCGCACCTCGCGGCTGAAATGGGCGCTGTCGGCAAAGCCGGCGCTGTGGGCCGTTTCGGTGAGGCTGGCGGCGTCGCCGCTCACCAGATTGATCCACGCCAGCCGCTGGCGGCGCAGGCGCTGCCACGATTTGGGCGTAAGGCCGCTGGCGGCGGCAAAGCGGCGCTGCAGCTGGCGGGGGCTGAGCCCGAGGCCGGCGGCAACCGCGGCCACCGCCTCGCCCCGATCAAGCGCGGCGGCCGCCCGGGTGATCAGCCGGTCGGGCGGCGGGCCGTGGCGGGCGCGCTCGGCCAGCGCCGCGCCCAGGCCGCCCAGACCGCCTGAAAAGGCATCTTGCGCCCAGTGTTTGGGCGGCAGCATGGTCACGGCGCCTTTCAGCGCAGCCGGCCGGATGCCCAGCAGCCGCTCGGCGGCGCCCGGGCAAAGCCGCGCGCCGATCACGGTCATGCCCTGGTGCAGCGGCACCTGCTGCGCGGTCTCGCCGGGCCCCATCAGGGCCGCGCCCAGCAATTGCCCGTTCCAGAGGCTGCCGGCCAGGGACACGGCACCGTCCGGGACAATGGTGTGGACCAGATCGGCCGGGTCCTCCGGATCGAGTGCCAACTGCCAGAAGACCTCGACAAAGGGCGCGAGAACGGGCGCGGGGAGATATTCTTCGTAGCGCACCGGCATGTCCGATTTGTTCAAGCCACCAACGTATCTTCCATGCTTTGGCCGGTTCGACAAGATTGCAGCGCAGCGGAGATGGCGATGGCAGGCATGACGGGGAGAGCAATGGCAGCGTTGGCGGGCGCCCTGCTGGCGGCCGGCGGCGCATGGGGGTCAGCGCAGGCCAAGGATGCCGCAGCACCGCTGGGCTATCTTGTTGGCGAATGGACGGGTGAAGGCTGGATCGACATGGGCAGGGGCCGGATGGGCTTTCGCCAGCACGAACGCATCACCTCCCGGCTTGACGGCAACATCATCACCATCGAAGGCACTGGTCGCAATCCGGACAACGCGCGTGACATCGTTTTCGAGGCCTTTGCCGTACTCAGCGCCAGCGGCAAGCCGGGCGAATTCGTCATGCGCAGCTATACGCGCGAAGGCCAGGCCGGCACCTTTGCAGCCGTGCTGGAAACGCCCGGCCGGCTGGTGTGGACCATCCCCGTGCCCGGTCGCCGCATCCGCTATCGCAGCGAGGTGACCGGGGATCGCTGGGTTGAGATCGGCGAAGCCAGTGTCGACGAGGGCACCAGCTGGACGAAATTCTTCGAGATGAGCCTCAAGCGCATGTCTGCCGGGGGCTGACCGGCAAGCATCCTACTCCGCCGCTTCGGCCCCCACGTCCACAAGCGTCTCCACCTTGGGGCTCGCCGTCGCTGCGATGGCCAGCAGCCGCTTTTCGATGGCTTTCAGGCGGGTGGGATTGTCGATCTTGGCGCCGGTCAGATCGGTCACATAGAAAGTGTCGGTGGCCTTCTCGCCATAGGTGGCGATGTGGGCGCTGTGGATGGTCAGCTTCTGCTGGAACAGCCCGTTGGTCAGCGCATAGAGCAGGGCCGGCCGGTCCGAGGCGTTGACCTCAATCACCGTGTAGCGGTTGCTGGCCTTGTTATCGATCAGCACGCGCGGCTCCACGCGGAACAGCTCGGCCTTCCTTCGCGCCAGCGGCCGGGCGGCGAGCTTGTCAGCCAGGCGCACGCGGCCGGTCAGCACATCCTCGATGCTGCGCTTCAGCCGGGCGAGCTGCTGCGCCTCGGCGAAGGGGCGGCCCAACGGATCGAGCACCACGAAATTGTCGATCGCCATGCCATCGCGGGTGGTGTGAATGCGCGCATCGAAGATGTTGGCGCCAGCGAGGCTGATGGCGCCGGCGATGCGGTAGAACAGGCCGGGATGGTCGGTCGCGTAGATGGTCACCAGCGTGGTGCCGCGCGCCGGATCGGGCGTGCAGCCGATGGCAAGCAGCTGCTCATGGCCGTCCGCCTCCGCCACCAGCGCGGCGTTGGCAGACAGCACATCGGGCGCTTCGGCAATCCAGTAGCTGTCGGGCAGCCGCTTCGCATAGGCAGCAAAGCGCTTGTCGGCCCAGCCCAGTGCCGCCTTCAGCCCGGCCTGCTTGGCGGCGATGCGCTCGGCGCGGCCCTTCTGCTTGTGGCCCAGCCGCAGCACCTCCTCGGCGCTTTCATACAGCTCGCGCAGCAGCTGCGCTTTCCAGCCGTTCCACACACCGGGGCCCACCGCGCGGATGTCCACCACGGTGAGGATCAGCAGCAGGCGCAGGCGTTCCGGGCTGGCCACCGCCTCGGCGAAATCAAGGATCGTCTTGAAGTCGGCGAGGTCGCGCTTGAAGGCGGTGCGGCTCATCAGCAGGTGAAACTCCACCAGCCAGGCCACGGTCTCGGTTTCTTCCGCCGTCAGCCCCAGCCGCGGGCACAGGCGCCGCGCGATGTCGGCCCCCAGCAGGCTGTGATCGCCGCCGCGCCCCTTGGCGATATCGTGCAGCAGCACCGCCACATGCAGCACCCGGCGGTTCACCAGCTGGTGGATGATGGCGCTCGACAGGCTGTGATCAGCCTTCAGCTCGCCGCGCTCGATCTTGGCCAGCAGGCCGATGGCGCGGATCGTGTGCTCGTCCACCGTGTAATGGTGATACATGTCATATTGCATCTGGGCGACGACACGCCCGAAATCCGGTACGAAGCGGCCGAACACGCCGGCCTCGTTCATCCAGCGCAAGATGGTCTCGGGATCGCGCGGGGAGGTGAGCACAGCCAGGAACAGCGCATTGGCGGTCTTGTCGCGGCGCACGCGGTCATCGATCAGCCCGGCATCGCGGGCGGCGGCGCGCATGGCCAGCGGGTGGATGGCCAGCCCCTCGCTGTCGGCCAGCGCGAACATCTCCAGCAGGCGCACCGGATCGGCCTTGAAGAAATCATCCGATGGCACGCCGATCTGGCCGCGCTTCAGGGTAAAGCCCTTCAGCCGCGCCGGGCGGCGGGTGAGGGAAGGCAGCCAGCGCGAGCGCGCGGTCGATTCATCGAGATGCGCGAGGAACAGGCCGGTGAGATCGCCCACCGTTTTCGCCATCAGGAAATAATGGCGCATGAAGCGTTCCACCGCGCTCATGCTGTCGCGATTCGCATAGGCAAGGCGCGCCGCCAGCTCGCGCTGCACGTCGAAGGTCAGCCGCTCCTCGGCGCGGCCTGTCACATGGTGCAGCATGATGCGCACCGCCCACAGGAAGCTTTCGGCGCGGCGGAACTGGCGATATTCGGCCGCCGTCAGCAGGCCCTTCTCGACAAGATCGGCCACGCTGTCGACCTGGTGGAGATATTTGCCGATCCAGAACAATGCGTGCAGATCGCGCAGGCCGCCCTTGCCTTCCTTCAGATTGGGCTCGACGACATAGCGGCTGTCCCCCATGCGCTGGTGGCGCGCCTCGCGCTCGGCCAGCTTTTCGGCCACGAAGGCGCGGGCGGTGCCGGCCACCACCTCCTTGCGGAAGCGCTGCGTCGCCTCGTCGTAAAGCGGCTGGTCCCCCCACACGAAGCGCGATTCCAGGAAGGCGGTGCGCACCGTCATGTCGCTGCGGCCGATGCGCACCACATCATCCAGGCTGCGGGTGGCATGCCCCACCTTCAGGCCGAGGTCCCACAGCAGGTAGAGCAGGGTCTCGATCACCTGTTCGCCCCACGGCGTCTGCTTCCAGGGCGTGATGAAGACGATGTCGACATCCGAGAACGGCGCCATCTGGCCGCGGCCATAGCCCCCCACCGCCACCAGCGCCAGCCGCTCGGCCTGGGTGGGATTGGCCAGCGGATAGAGGCTGGTCACCACCGTGTCACAGGCCAGCCGCAGCAGCTGGTCGGTCAGGAAGCTCTGCGCCGCCGCCAGTTCGAGCCCGCGCCCGGGATGCGCTTCCAGCCGCTGCCTCAGCTCGGCGCGGCCTGCCGCCAGCGCAGTGCGCAACGTGTCGGCCAAGAGCTTGCGGCGATCCTCGAAGCGTTCCCGCGCCGCCAGCCCATCGGCCAGCCGATCGGCCAATTGGCGGCGATCGATGATCGCGCGGCGGTTGGGGATGGCATCAGGCCGGATCATTGCGGTGCAGCATAGGGCCTGATTCCGCCACTGGCCAGTTCAGCCCCAAAGGTCCGGCTCGGGCGGGAAGACGTCGCTGCCGTCAAAGCGCAGGCCGTGCGGGCGATCGTGCACCAGCAAGGGCCCATCCAGATCGGCAAAACTGCCCTGCATTGCGACATGAAAGGCCGGCGCGATGGCGAGGCTGGTGCACAGCATGCAGCCGGTCATCACCCCCAGCCCGCGCGTGGCGGCGGCATGCCTGAGCGCCAGCGCCTCGGTGAGCCCGCCGGCCTTGTCCAGCTTGATGTTGATGTGGCTGTAGCGGCCGATGATGGCATCGAGGCTGGCGCGCGTGTGGCAGCTTTCATCAGCAGCGATCGGCACGGCGGCGCGCACGCCTTCCAGCTCGGCATCACCGCCCGCCGGCACCGGCTGTTCCACCAGTTCGACGCCCAACGGCGCCAGCCGCGCCAGCGTGCGCTCCACGTCCAGGCCACCCCAGGCCTCGTTGGCATCAGCGATCAGCCGCGCATCAGGCGCAGCACGGCGCACGGCAGCCATGCGCTCGATATCGGCATCCGGGCCGCCCTCGCCGCCCAGCTTCACCTTCAGCAGTTCGCGCCCGCGTGCGGCATGGGCGGCCGCCGCCATGGTTCCCGGATCGCCAAGGCTGATGGTGAAGGCGGTGAGCAGCGGCTGCGGAGACGGCAGGCCGATCATCTGCCAGACGCGCCGGCCCGCCTGCTTCGCCTCCAGATCCCATAGCGCGCAATCGAGCGCGTTGCGCGCCGCACCCGCCGGCAGCAGCGCCAAAAGATCGGCGCGGCTGGCCCCGGCGGCGATGGCGTCGGCAGCGCCCTGCAACGCCGCCAGCGCCGCTTCGGCACTGTCCCCTTTGTAATAGATGGCGGTGCCCTCGCCGCGGCCGGTGATGCTGCCCTCGCGCACCTCGGCCAGCACCACATCGACATGGGTTTTCGCCCCGCGCGCGATGGTGAAGCTGCCCTTCACGGGGATGCGTTCGATGCGGGCGTCAAGCTGGCGGGCCATGGCGCTCCTTGGCGCAGCCGTGCCCCCTTCGCAAGCGGCTGAAAGCGGCTATCATCGCGGCCATGAGCGAGGAAGATGAGTCCGTTGAACTGGATGCCGTGGCCACGGTGTCACGCATCACCGCCCTGGAAATGCTGGTGCGCCAGATCATGGTGGTGCAGCTCAAGATCCTCGACAAGATGGGCGAGATCAAGCTGACGCCCGATTATGTGCAGACCATCGCCAAGGCCTATGCCGAGAAGGTCGATGAAAGCACCATCATCGAAAGCGCCTCGCCGGCGGTGAACTATGAATTCAAGATGATGGTGCTGCACAACCTGGAGCGCTTCTTCGACGACCTGGAGCGCCACGTGAAGGACAATCCTTAGGCTCTGGCCGTAAGCTCACGCCCGATAGCGCGCCCTCAGTTCGCGCTTCAGCACCTTGCCGATCTCGCTGCGCGGCAGTTCGGGCAGGATCACCACGTCGGCCAGCTTCTGCATCCGCCCCACGCGTTCGTTCACCCAGGCATTGAGCGCCTCAGGGTCCGTATCGCCCACCACGAAGGCCACCGGGGTTTCGCCCCACTGGTCCGATGGAACGCCCACCACGGCGCAATCGCGCACTTCGGGGTGGGCGGCGATCACCTGTTCGATATCGATGGGATAGATGTTGAAACCACCCGAGATGATCACATCCTTGGCGCGATCGAGCAGGGTGAGGAAGCCATCGGCATCGAAGCGCCCGATGTCGCCAGTGCGGATGAAGCGCTCGCCGGCCGGGCTGAACCATTCCACGTCGCGTGTCGCCTCCGGCAGCTTGTGATAGCCCGTCATCATTGCCGGCGAGCGCCCCACCACCTCGCCAGTGGCGCCCGGCGGCAGTTCGTGGCCATCGGCATCGATGATGCGGATGTCGCTGCCGGCTGCCGGCTGGCCCACCGTGCCCAGCTTGTCGGGGAATTCATGCGCCTGCAGGATGCAGGTGCCGCCGCCTTCGGTCATGCCATAATATTCGGTAAGCCCGCCGGGCCAGCGCCGCAGCACCTCGGCCTTCAGCGCCGCCGGAAACGGCGCGGAGGTGCAGAACTTGCGGCGGTAACTGGACAGATCAAAGTCATCGAAGCCGACAAAGTCCATCAGCCGGCGATATTGCACCGGCACCAGCATCACATGGGTCACCCGGTGGCGCTGGCTCAGTTCCAGGAAGGCCTGGCAATCGAACCTGGGTAGCAGCACCAGCGTGCCGCCCAGCCCGATGGTGGGAAACAGGCTGACCAGCGTGGTGTTGGAATAGAGCGGGGTGGCCACCAGCGTGACCGCATCCGGCCCATAGCCCTGCGTCACCCCGCGCTGCAGATGCGCCCAGCGCTGCCGGTGCGGCTGCACGATGCCCTTGGGGCGCCCGGTGGTGCCGCTGGAATAGATGAGGTTGAAGGGATCATCAGGGCCAAGGGTGACAGGCGGCGCAAGTGCGCCGGGCGGGGCCAGCCACTGCGCCGGATCAGCCAGATCGGCATCGCGATAGAGGCGCACCGCATCGGCATCCTCGGCCATCATGGCAATCGTCGCTTCGGTGGCGGACGCCGGCAGCGGCGCCACCGCCAGCCCGGCCCGCAAGGCCCCCAGCCACAGCAGCAGATAGGCCGGCGACATGGCGGCGCTGATGGCGATCACGTCGCCCTTGCCGTGCCCGGCGGCGGCCAGCGCGGCAGCGGCGCGATCCGCCAGTGCATCCAGCTCGGCCCAGCTGATGACGGTGTCGCCCATGATGATCGCCGGCTTGGCACCCTGGCGGGCGTGTCCGCGCAGCAGATCGGGCAGCGGGGTGAACTGGTCAGGCAGCATCGATCCTCATCATCATCGTCTGGCGGGGGCCGGTGCGCACCGCGACATGGCCGGCCAGCCGCCGGTCGAGCATTTCATCGCCGCTGTCCACCAGCAGCCGCCCCCCCGGCAAGGCAGCAAGCTTGGCGGCAGAGGCCAGCACCAGCGGCGGCCAGGCGACGCGGTCCAGCACGGCCGGCGACAGTTGCTGGTTGCCGCGCCCCAGCAGGAAGCCTTGCCCGCCGACCACGCCCAGCACCAGCCGGGGGGCGGCGTCCCGGGTGAGCACGAGCAACTGTTCTGCCGTCGCATCGGCGTGCAGCAGAAGGCCATCGGCAAACACGTCCACGCCCAGCAGCGTGCCCTGCGCCCCCAGCGCCTGCTTCAGCGCCAGCATGGTGAGGCCGGGGCCGATCAGGCACAGCGGCGCCGTCTTCAGTTCAACCGCAGCACCGGCCACCGCCGCCGCCAGCGCCGCATCGGCATCAGGCCCGGCGGCCTTGGCGGCCTGGCGCGGCGGGGTAGCCAGCACCGGCAGCCGGCCGAACAGCTGCATGTCGCCATGCGCATCGCGATCGATCACTTCGGCCTCGCTCACCCGTGCCAGCGCGGCGCCCGGCAGTCCGGCCAGGATGGCAGCAGCGGCCGCCGGTGAGGTCGCGAACACGGCGGAATGCATCTTCACCCCGGCTGGCACGCCCAGCACCGGCACGTGTGGCGCAGCGGCCAGGACATCGCGCGCCGTGCCGTCGCCGCCCACGAACAGGATCAGCTCCGCCCCCGCTGCCACACAGGCCGCCACCGCTGCAGTGGTGTCTGCCCCGCTGCTCGGCGATCCCGGCTGATGGACAAGGGTGGGCAGCAACCCGACGGCGGCGGCAGCATCCGCACCCATCGCGCCGCCCGCGGTGACGAGTTCCACCGGGCGCCCCGCCAGCCCGGCCAGCGCCCGCCGCGCTCGCGCCGCCGCCCAGCCACAGCCGCAGCGCAACCCGTCGCTGCCCTTCAGGGCCAGTGGCCCCCCGGTGCCGGCCAGCGGGTTGACAACCAGGCCGAGCTTCACTTTATGCTCCGGGTTGTTCGCATGCCAAACATCTTGTGCGCTCTCAGCACAAACTGGCAAGCGCTTTCGGATCGGAAGGTGGCAGGTGGCAGAACGGCGCGCGCATCCCTTCATGCCCAATTCGGCGCCGGCCATGAAGGCGGCGCTGCTGGCCGAACTCGGGCTTGCCGGCACCGAGCCGCTGTTTGCCCAGATCCCTCCCAGCCATCGCCTCGCCGCCCTGCCCGCACTGCCGCCGGCGCTGACCAGCGAGGCGGAACTGGCCCGCCATCTCGCCGCGCTCAATCGCCGCAACCGACCCGCCGGCGAGGCGCTGTCGTTCCTGGGCGGCGGCATCTGGCGCCATCATGTGCCGGCCGTGGTGGACGAGATCGTCGGCCGGGCCGAATTCCTCACGCCGGTCTGGGGCACGCCGTCGAGCGATTTCGGCCGCAACCAGGCCTGGTGGGAGTTCACCAGCCAGCTGGGCGCGCTGCTGAACCTCGAACTGGTGGGCCTGCCGGTCTACAGCTGGGGGGCGGCGGCCGGCCACGCCCTGCGCATGGCCGCGCGGCTCACCGGCCGCCGCCGCGTGCTGATCCCGGCGGCCATGTGCCCGGAACGGCTGGCGGTGATGCGCGGCTATGCCGCCAGCGCCGATCCGGCGATGCACATCGAACTGGTGCCGGTGCCCTGCGATGCCGTGGGCCGGCTCGATCTGGCAGCGCTGGCGGCGCTGGCCAACGATGCCACGGCAGCCGTCTATTATGAAAACCCGGCCTTCCTTGGTGGGCTGGAAGCCGGCGCTGCCGACATCGCCCGCATCGCCCGCGCAGCCGGCGCCGAGACCATTGCCGGGGTCGATCCGCTCACGCTCGGCGTCATCGCGCCGCCCGGCGATCTCGGCGTCGATATCGCGGTGGGCACGATCCAGACGCTGGGCGTGCATTGCCATGCCGGCGGCGGTCTGGGCGGCTTCATCGCCAGCCGCGACGAGGCGCGCTACGCCGCCGAATATCCGACGCTGCTCAACAGCCTCACCACCACGGTGGATGGCGATCTCGCCTTCGGGCTGATGCTGTTCCACCAGTCCAGCTATGGCAGCCGCGAGCTCGGCAAGGACTGGACCGGCAACAGCACCTATCTGTGGGCGGTGGCGGCCGCCGCCTACATGGCGCTGCTGGGGCCCGAAGGCTTTGCCGAGCTGGGCCGCCTGATCCTGGCGCGCACGGCCGAAGCCGCAGACCTTCTGGCTGAGGTGCCGGGTGTGACGGTGACGGATCGGCGCGGGATCTTCCGGGAAGTGCGGCTGGATTTCGCCGCCAGCGGGCGCAGCGCCACCGACGTCAACGCCGCGCTGCTGGCCCGCCACGGAATCTTCGGCGGCGTGCCGGTTTCCGGCACCGCAGCGCTGTTTGCCGTCACCGAGTGCCACGCGCCGGATGATCTTGCGCGGCTGGCCAGCGCGCTGAAGGAGGTGCTGGCATGAGCCGCCCACCAAGCCGCATGCGCCGCTATCACGCCGCCCGCTGGGACGAGCCGCTGATCCACCAGCTCGGCGCGCCCGGCCGGCGCGGCCAGCATTTCGAGCTGGCTGACAGCGATGGCCTGGTGCCCGCTGGCCTCGCCCGCACCACGCCGCCCGATCTGCCCGAGCTGTCGGAGCCCGAGGTGCTCACCCATTATCTGCGGCTGTCGCAGGAAACGATGGGGATGATCGGCGTCTCGCTGTTCGGCACCTGCACGATGAAATACAACCCGCGCGCCGGGGAACAGGCGGCGCGCGCGCTGGCCGGCATCCACCCGGCACAACCGCCTGAAACCATGCAGGGATTGCTGGCGGCGGTGCATGGCCTCGATCTCGCCCTGCGCGCCCTATCGGGGATGGACCGCTTCACCTTCCAGGCCGCCGGCGGGGCGGACGCAGCGTGGACCCAGGCCGTCATCACCCGCGCCTGGCACGCCGCGCGCGGGGAGGCCGGCACGCGCACCAAGATCATCACCAGCCTGCAGAGCCACCCGTGCAACCCTGCCACCGCCGCCACCGCCGGCTTCGAGGTGATCACCCTGCCGCTGGGCGAGGCGGGCTATCCCAGCCTTGATGCGCTGAAGGCCGCCATCGGCCCCGACACCGCGGCGCTGATGATCAACAATCCCGACGACATGGGGATCTATAACCCCGAAATCATGGAGTGGGTGCGGCTGGTGAAGCAGGCTGGCGCGCTGGCCTTTTACGATCATGCCAATTTCAACGGCGTGATGACCAGGATCCGCGCGCGTGACCTCGGCTTCGATGCCTCGATGTTCATGCTTCACAAGACCTTCGGCGTGTCGAAGGGCGGCGGCGGCCCGGCCGTGGGCGCCTATGGCTGCACGGCCGAACTGGCCCCCTTCATGCCCGGCCCGCTGGTGGTGGAACGCGATGGGCACTATGGGCTGGAACAGCCGCCGCAGCAGGCCACCAAGGTGCGCGAATATCTCGGCAATCTGCACCAGGTGTTCAAGGCCTATGCCTGGGCGCGGGCGATGGGCGCGGAAGGCCTGGCCGAGGCCAGCGACCTTTCGGTGCTGCTCAACAACTATATGGAGACACGGCTGCTCACCTTGCGCGGTGTCACCCGGTCCCACCCGGAGCAGACCAGCCCGCGCCTCGAGATGACGCGCTACAGCCTCGGCACCCTGTTCGAGGAGACGGGCGTGAGCGCGGTCGACGTGCAGAACCGCATGGCCGATTTCGGCATCGATGCCTTCTGGCTGTCCCACGAGCCGTGGATCGTGCCGCAGCCCTTCACGCCCGAAGCCGGCGAGATGTGGTCACGCGAGGACATTGATTACTGGATCGACGTGCTCGCCCACGTGATCGACGAGGCCTGGCGCGATCCTGATCTGGTGCGCTCGGCCCCGCACAACCAGGTGGTGGGGCAATTGTCTGCTCGCGACATCAACGATCCCGCCAACTGGGCGACGACCTGGGCAGCCTGGCGGAAGAAGATGCGGTAGTCCAATGCCTGCATACGCGGCCGGACATCTCGCGACCGTCACGCTGAACTTGTTTCAGCATCCATTGGACCAACGCCCCGCCGAGAACGCGCGTCGAGGCATGCGCGCCATGGATGCTGAAACAAGTTCAGCATGACGAAAACTTTGAGGATGAGCGCTTTTGCGCCCTAGCGCCCCAGTTCGGCCGCCACTTCATCGGCGGCTTCGCGGAAGGCGTTCACTGCGATGTCGATCTCCTCGCGGGTGACGACGAAGGGCGGCGAGAAGGCCACTGCGTCGGCTGACGGCAATGCCCGGCCGATGACACCGCGCTTCAGCGCCGCCTTGACGATGCGCGGTGCCACCTTCAGCGCCGGATCGAAGGCCACTGGCCCCGTGTCCTCGATGCGATCGACAAACTCCACCGCGCCAATCAGCGCCTGGCCGCGCACCTCGCCTACCAGCGGATGGCCGCCAAAGGCCGCGCGCAGCTGCGCCTGCAGATGCGCGCCCATCTCGGCGGCGCGCGCCACCAGGCGCTCGTTCTCGATGATGTCGAGATTGGCAAGGGCAGCCGCCGCACCCACCGGGTGGCTGGAATAGGTATAGCCATGGCCGAAGGCGCCGAACTTGTCGCCGCCCGCCACCAGCACATCCCACACGCGTTCCGACACGATGCAGGCCGACAGCGGGAAATAGGCGGAGGTGAGGCCCTTGGCGACCGTCATCATGTCCGGCTGGATGCCGAACACGGTGGAGCCGAACATCTCCCCCAGCCGCCCAAAGCCGCAGATCACCTCGTCGGCGATCAGCAATATGTCGTGGCGCTTCAGGATCGGCTGGATCGCCTCGTAATAGCCGGCAGGCGGCGCGATCACGCCGCCGGCGCCCATCAGCGGCTCCATGATCATCGCCGCGATCGTGTCCGGCCCTTCGGCTTCGATCAGTGCTTCCAGATCGGCCGCCAGCTTGGCGGTGAATTCGGCATCGGAAAGCCCATGGCCTTCCCACAGCCGGCGCGGCGCCGTGGTGTGACGGATCATCGGCAGCGGCAGATCGAAGCCCGCGTGGAGCCCCGGCAGGCCGGTCATCCCCGCGGTCATCACCGTCACGCCATGATAGCCGCGTTGCCGGGCGATGATCTTGCGCCGGCCGGTGCGGCCCAGCGCATTGTGATAATACCAGGCGATCTTCACCTGCGTATCGTTGGCATCCGACCCGCTGTTGCCATAGAAGACCTTCGACATGCCGGCCGGCGCCATGCCGATCAGCCGCTGTGACAGCAACGCCGGGGTGTCGCTCGTCATGCTGGAAAAGGCGTGGCAATAGCTCAGCTTCTCGGCCTGCTCCGCCATCGCCTGGGCGATTTCCCGCCGGCCATAGCCGACATTCACGCACCACAGCCCGCCCATGATGTCGACATAGTCGCGCCCCGCCGTGTCGGTGAGCCGGGACCCGTGGCCATGGGTGACCACGAAGGCCGGCCCGTCGCGCTGGTGATCGGCCAGCGCAGTGAAGGGATGGAAGACATAGCGGCGATCGAGCTCGGCAAGGTCGTCGGGGGCGTTTCGGATGCTCATGGGGAAAAATCTCGCCGATCAGGGACAGCTTGGCAAGAAGTGTTCGCATGGCGGGCGCCTGTGCGCTAGCGTGCAACAACGCAAATCTTCAGTTCCGGGGAGCCACCGTGACCGTGCCAGCCACCATCCCGCCGCAGCTGTGGCGCGAGGATCTGTTCATCAACGGCGAGTGGGTGGGCCGCGATGCCCGCTTTGCGGTGATCAATCCGGCCACCCGCGCTGCCATCGCTGAGGTCGCCAAGGGCAGCGCCGACGACACGCGGGCCGCCATTGCCGCTGCGCAGGCCGCCAAGCCGGCCTGGGCCGCCCTGCCGGCCAGGGCGCGCGCGGCGATCATCCGGCGCTGGCATGATCTGATCGTGCAGCACGCCGATGCACTGGCCCGCATCCTGACGCTGGAACAGGGCAAGCCGCTGGCCGAGGCGCGTGCCGAGATCCTCTATGGCGCCGCCTTCTTCGACTGGTATGCCGATGAGGCCAAGCGCCTCTATGGCGACATCATCCCCAGCTATGCCGCCGATCGCCGGCTGCTGGCACTGCGTCAGCCGATCGGCGTGGTGGGCGCCATCACGCCGTGGAACTTCCCGATGGCGATGATCCCCAGGAAGGCGGCCCCGGCGCTGGCTGCCGGCTGCACGATGGTGCTGAAACCGGCCAGCGCCACCCCGCTTTCCGCCCTCGCCCTCGCCGCGCTGGCCACCGAGGCCGGGGTGCCGCCGGGCGTGTTCAACGTGATCCCCGGTGGCGCTGCCGACGTGGGCAACACGCTGGTGGACGATCCGCGCGTGCAGAAGATCACCTTCACCGGCTCCACCGAGGTGGGCCGCGCCCTGATGGCGCGGGCCAGCGCCACCATCAAGAAGCTGAGCCTGGAACTCGGCGGCAATGCCCCGGTGCTGGTGTTCGATGATGCCGATCTGGAAACCGCCGTGGCCGGCACCATCGCCACCAAGTTCCGCAACATGGGGCAGACCTGCGTGTGCGCCAACCGCATCTATGTGCAGGCCGGCATCCATGATCGCTTTGTCGAGGCGCTTGGGCGTGCGGTGGCGGCGATGCCGGTGGGCGACGGGCTGGCCGATGGCATCGTGCAGGGCCCGCTGATCGATGATGAGGCCGTGGCCAAGTGCGAACGCCATATCGGCGATGCCGTGGCGCGCGGCGCCCGCATTGTCACCGGCGGCAAGCGCCACACGCTGGGCGGCAGCTTCTTCGAACCCACGGTGCTGGCCGGCGCCACCCACGCCATGCTGATCGCCGCGGAGGAGACGTTCGGGCCAGTGGCGCCGGTGTTCCGCTTCGAAACCGAGGCGCAAGCGCTGGCGATGGCCAACGACACCGAATATGGCCTCGCCGCCTATCTGTTCACCACGGATCATGGTCGAATCTGGCGGGTGGGCGAGGCGCTGGAATATGGCATCGTTGGCGTGAACACCGGGGCCACCAGTTATGAAGGGGCGCCGTTCGGCGGCTGGAAGCAATCCGGGCTGGGCAGAGAAGGCGGCCATGAAGGCATCGCCGAGTTCCTCGAGACGAAATACATGTGCATCGCCGGCATTGCGCCACAGGACCAAGCCCGATAGGGAACCGGGAAGGCGAAGGGGAGCCGTTCGTGTTGGCCGAAGCAGACGAGATCAACGACCGCGACTATGTGAATTCGCTGGCACGCGGCCTCGAAGTCATCTGTGCCTTCACCCGCACCCGACCGCGCATGACGCTTTCGGAGATCGCGCGCGCCACCGGCATGACCCGCGCCACCGTGCGCCGCTTCCTGCTCACCCTGGTGCGCGAAGGCTATGCCGAAAAGGACGACAAGGTCTTCAGCCTGAAGCCCAAGATCCTCGAACTGGGCTATTCGGCGCTGTCGTCCATGGGCATCCTGGAAGTGGCGCAGCCGATCATGAACGATCTGGCGCGCAGCCTGCAGGAATCGGTGTTCTGCGCGGTGCTGACCGGCGAGGATGTGACCTATATCGCCCGCGCCTCTTCGGACCGGCTGGTCAACGTGTCGATTGCCGTCGGCGGCCGGGCGCCGGCCCATGCCGTGTCCACGGGGCGCGTGCTGCTGGCCGCCGAGCCGCAGGACGCGCTGCTGCGTTATCTTGATCGCGTCACCCTGCAGGCCTTCACCAGCAACACCCTCACCTCCAAGGTGAAGCTGCGCGCCGAGATCGAGAAGGTGCGGCTCGAAGGCTACAGCATCGTCGATCAGGAGCTGGAGATCGGGCTGGGCTCGATCTCGGTGCCGATCCGCAATCCCGATGGCCGGGTGCTGGCGGCGCTCAACGTCTGCTGCCCCTCCTCGCGCTCGACCATCGAGGAAATGCGCACCCGCATCCTGCCGGAGCTCCAGCAGGCCTCCCAGGCGATCACGCGGGGATTGTAACGGGGCTCACTCCGCCGGCAGCGGATCGCGCTTCCAGAAGTGGCGCACCTCATCGTCAAGGCCGGTCATGTCATAGCGGATCAACGACATCGGCAGCCGCCCGGCGGCCATGAACTCGTCGTGGAACTGCTTCAGCACGAACGTGTCGCCGAGCTGGTGGCGGCGATCGGCCAGCAGCTTCTGCATCTCGATCATGCCCACCGTATAGCCCAGGCCATAGCCGGGCGGGCGCCGCAGATAGATTTCCGCATCGACGCGGGCGACATTCTTGTCGAGCCAGGGCGTCCACTTCATCCAGTCCGCCACCACTTCGGGCACGGTCTTCTTGTTGAGCTGCAGCTCGATGTCGCCGGCGACGCGCACGGCGCGGAAGATGCCGAAGATGTCGATCAGCTCGCGCACGCGCGGACGGTCTTCCATGAAGCCCAGCTTCTGCGCGGCTTCCTCCAGATAGACCCCCCAGCCTTCGGCACGCACGCCATCGCCGATACGGCCACGGATCGGCCTTGTGTCGCGGCGGGCCATCTGGCCATCAAAGGCATGGCCGGGCAGGGTGGCGTGCAGCAGATCGGGCGTCGGATCGCGATACTGCACCTGCTCCCAGAAATTCGGGCCATCCGGCCGAACGATCCACGGCACGTTGATGTAGAGCTCGCCGATATCCTCGGGCACGGTGATGATCTCTTCCTTCGCGATCCAGTCGCGGATCAGCTTCAGGGTGCGATCCTTGCGGGCCTGATAATCCTCCGGCGTTGTCGGCAAGCCGATCATGGGCAGCTTGCGGTTGCGATGCTCCTCCAGCGCGTGGATGGACCACAGGCGCTGGGTTTCGCGGGCGCCCAGCACCATCAGCTGATCGGAGGTGTAGGGCAGCAATTTGACGTTCTTGAGATACCAGTCGAACCGCGCCTTGCCGACCCCGGCCTTGGCGGTCATCGCCGGCCGGCCGGCCTTCAGCCAGGCCTGGAAATCCACCACGGCGGCGCGCGCCTTGCGGATATCGGGCAGGAGCTCGGGCTGCTGCTGCTTCGCGCGGGCAGCCAGATCATCGAGCCAGCCCAGCACGCCGGGCGGCGGCACCGGGCGATAGGGGTGGCCGTGGCCCACGCCATCGGCGGTATCGAGATTGTGCAGCGCCAGATCGGCATAATCGCCGGGCACGTTCTTCAGATTGGCCTTGGCCACCGAAGCGAGGCGCGGCACATCGGCCAGCCGCGCCTTCAAGGACGTCAGCGCCTCCCCTTTCGCCGGCAGTTCGGCAAAGCCGATCGAGAGCAGCTTGTCGACATAGAAGCCGGGATCGCGCTCCCAGGGGCGCGCCACGTCCAGCAGGAAGTGATGCTCCAGCATCTTGGCACGCGCCGCCAGCCATTCGGCGCGCTGGCCGCGGTCCATGGCGGCCACGTTCATGTCCTCGACGCGGGCGAGGAAGCCCGCCATGGCCGTGCGCTCGGCGGCCATGGCACTGGCCGACCAGTCGGGCGTGCGGGCGCTGCCGCCGCCGCGCCAGGCGAGGAATTCGCCCCACACGGCCAGCAGATCCTGATAGCTGCCCCTGCCGGCCGGGATGCCGGCATCGGCCGCCATCGCGGCCTGCGCCTGCACCGGTGCCGTGGCAGCCGGCAGGGCGAGACACGCCATGGCCGCCGCCAGCAGGAAATGCGCCTTCATCGCCCGTCTCCCCCTTCGCTCGCCCGCCTCAGAAGCGGGTGCCGATGCCGATGAAATATTGCCGGCCGATCACATCATACAGCTGCGGATTGGTGTTGGAATCCCCGCCCGCGGCAAAGCCCATCACCGGCGGCTGGTTGTCGAGCACATTGTTGATGCCGCCGAACAGCGACAGCCACTTGGTGATCTCCACCCGGCCCGAGATATCCCAATAGGCCTCGCGGCGCAGGGTGCCACTCTGCGACGGTGGCGCGCCGGGCAGCAGTTCCAGGGTGCCGATCATGCGCAGCTGGTTGCGGATGGAGACCGGGCCGCTCTTGTAGTCCGCGCCGAAGAAGGCGCGGAAATCGGGCGAAATGCGGGTGGCGTCGGAGGAACAGGCGCCACCATAGAAGCCGGCGCAATCGATGGTCGGCAGGCCGGTGATCGGCACGGTGCTGTTCTTCAGCTGCCACGACAGGTTGGCCGAAAGATCGAGCCGGCTGCTCTCCCCTATGTTGAAGAAGGTCGGCAGATCAAAGCCATAGTTGGCACCGACGTCGAGGCCGCGGACCCGCCGCTCGGCGACGTTCAGCAGCGGCGCGCGCACGAAGTTGATGTTGCCCGAGAAGGTGTCGCGCACGATCGACTGGCAGGGGATCGAGCTGCCATCCAGCGTGTTGAAGCAGGTATCGATCAGCACCTGCGCGCCCACCTGGGCAATCGCGTCCTTCACCTTGATGTCATAATAGTCGACGGTGAACGACAGGCCGCGCAGCGGGCGGATCACCGCGCCCAGGGTGAGCGTATCGGCCTTTTCTTCCTGCAGGTTGAGGTTGCCGCCGCTTTCCGTGTTGAAGCCCTGGCTGGCCCCCACGGTGAGCGTGTTGATGAACGCCTGCGGCACGCCTTGCGCCACGCACAGCTGTTTCTGGGCCGCGCTGGGGTTGTTGACGGCCAGGCAGGGATCGCGGCCGCCGATGAAGCCCTGGCTGGTGGGCGCATAGAGTTCAGACAGGTTCGGCGCCCGGATGGCACGGCTGTAGTTGCCGCGCAGGCGCAGCCAGTCGTTCACTTCCCAGTCCAGCGCCGCGCGCCAGGTCGTCACGCCGCCGATGGTGTTGTAATCGGCGTAACGCACGGCGCCTTCCACAGCGAGCATCTTGAAGAAGGGCGTATCGGCAAGGATCGGCACGCGCACTTCGGCGAAGACTTCGAACAGGTTGAACGAGCCGGCGTTGCGGATGGGCGGCACCTGCACCGCCGCCAGATCGTTCGACAGCGCCACTTCATCGGGTCGGATCGAGAAACTGTCCTTGCGATATTCGACCCCGAAGGCGGTGGCGACCATGCCGGCCGGCAGCTTGAACAGGTCGCCGGCCACGCTGCCGCCCGCCACCGTGCGCTTGAAGGTGCTGGCGGTGGTGGTGTCGACACTCAGGAACTCGGCCATCTGCGGCGTCAGCGTATCGAGGCCGAAGATGTTGACCGGGATGCAGCCCGGAATGATCTGGTTGCGGCAGGCCACCGTGCCGTTGGGATTGACGACGACATCAAGCCCGGCGGTGGTGCGCGAGCGCGACAGCAGGTTCTGGCGCTCGCTGTCCTCGTCCACCTGCTGATACTGGAAGAACGTGTCCCAGCGCCACTGGTTGTCGCCCAGGTTGAACTTGCCGCGCAGGCCGGCGGTGGCGTTGAAGCTGTCGGTGGTGAAGCGCACCGTGCGCGGGCCGAACTCCTCGAAGCGGCGGCCATAGCCGCGTACCGTGTAGGTGCCATCGCCATCCGGATCGAAGAAGGCGGTGTTGGCGGCGAAGAAATTGCGCTGCGCCTGGGTGAGCACCGGGTTGGTGAGCGCATTGGGGATCAGCACCGTGCCCGCCGCCTGGCCGGACGAGGAGGGGTTCACCGCCTCGGCCGCCTGCTGGAAGGCGTTTTCCTTCTTGGTGTAGAAGAACTGGCCATAGGCCTCGATGCCATCGGTCAGCTCGTAATTGGCGGTGATCGCCGCCTGGTAGCGTTCCAGCGGGCGCAGCAGGAAGTTGGGCGCGGCATAGTTGAACTGGTCACGCAGGCGGCAGAAGGGCTCGGGGCGCCCACCGGGCTGGGTGAAGCGCACGCCGGCATTGCCAACATTGCAGGCGCCTGACGCATTGTTGAGATCGGGCACGCCGTTGATCTGCGCCAGCTGGGCCGCGTTCAGCGCAATGGCGCCGCCCGGGATGTTGCCGGAGCCAAAGGGCTGGAACCTGCCGGCGGCGTCGGCGAGCAGCGGATTGCGGCTGAAATCGCGATCGCCCATCAACACTTCGTCGCGCTTGGTATAGCTGAAGAAGGCCGTCACGTTGCCGCGATCATCGGGCGCATTCACGCCCATCATCACGTCCACCTTGTGGCTCTGGCCGTCGCCGCGGTCGGTCTGACCGAAGGTATATTGCGCCTGCACGCCTTCAAAGCGGCGCTTCAGGGTGAAGTTCACCGCACCGGCCACGGCATCCGAACCATAGATGGCCGAGGCGCCGCCGGTGATCACTTCCACCCGCTCCAGCATCAGGTCGGGGATGGTGGCAAGGTCGGTCAGGCCGGAGAAATTGGCCGGATTGAAGCGCCGGCCATCAACCAGCACCAGCGTGCGTTCCGGCCCCAGGCCGCGCAGATCGGCGCTGAGCACGCCCGAACCGCCCGACTGGTTGCTGCTCGACGTGGTGTTCGGCTGCAGCTGCGGCAGCTGATTGAGCGCGGTTTCCAGCGTCGGCACGCCCTGGGCGGTGAGGATCTCGGCCGGCAGGGTGACGATTGGGCTGCTCGATTCAAGGTCGCGGCGCGACAGGCGCGAACCGGTGACGACGATCGCCGCATCCTCGGCCACCCCGTCGGCAGCCGCCGTCTGGGCCTGGGCAAGAGCCGGCCCGGCCAGGCCGATCGCGGTCAGCGCCGTGGCCAGCAAGAGCCGCGGCGCCTTTGACCGCAGAGCGAACAGAGCATCGCGATTTGCCTGGTTGATCATGTCCCGTCCCCATTTGACCCGTTCCTGACCCGGAACAGCTGTTGAAACACGCGTTTTATCAACGGCTTGATTGCAAACCCCACACAAGCACCAGCCGCCGCCACACCCCCCGGGGCGTTCCTTGGTCGGGCCGAATAACACCGCTTCAACCCGGCGCTGTCAACCAAGAATGCGCGGCTAGCGCACGTAAGCCCGCTATGCGAACATGTTTTCTCTGGCATCTGTGGCAAATTTGTTATCCTGTGCCGCCATGATTGCTGCGCCGCCCGGCCCCGTTGATGAATGGACCGCCTGGTGGCGCGACAGCGAAGCCGATGGCTGCACCGCCGCCTTCCCGCCGCAGGTGGCAGCGGCGATCCGCACCGGCTGGCAGCAGTTGCTGGCGAGCCTGCCGGCCGACGCCAGCCTGATCGACATCGGCTGCGGCAAGGGCGCCGTGCTGGCGCTGGCGCGGGCGCGCGGGCTGTCAGCGCTCACCGGCGTCGATGCCGCCCGCATCAGCGGCGGCGATCCGGCCATCATGGCCGGCATCGATGCCGCGTCCCTGCCCTTTGCCGATGGCCAGTTCACGGTCGCGGTCAGCCAGTTCGGGGTGGAATATGCCGGCCTGGCCCGGGCGGTGAGCGAAGCGGCGCGGGTGGCGCGTTGCCAAGTCTGGCTGCTGCTGCACGCCAGCGATGGCCCGGTGGTGGGCGCGGCGCGCGAACTGGTGGTGCAGGCGGATTGGCTGGCCGGCGATGCCTTCCCCCGCCTCGCCCGCCACGCCGCTGCCCCCGATGCCGCCAGCCGCGCTGACCTGGAGGCGCTGCGCACCGCGCTGGTTGCCCGCGCTGAAACCGCCGCCAACACCAGCCTGCTGGAGGCCGTGTGGCAGGCCGCCGGCGCGCAAGCCGAGACGCCTGATACCGCCGCCGTCGCTGGCCTCGCTGCCGAGGTGGCGGCCTGGGCGCGGCGGCTCGATCTGCTCAGCCACGCGGCGCCCGATGCTGCTGCCGTTGAGGCGTGCGCAGCCGGGCTGCGGCAGGCCGGCTGGCGCGTCAGCGTGCGCGACGAAGGCGCCCCACCGGCCGCGCGCTGGCTGCTCGCCAACCGCTAGGATTGTTCCACCACCCAGCGCGCCACCTCGGCATGGGTGGCGAACCAGATCTGCCCGCCGCTGTGTTCGATGGCGCGCTCGATCAGCGCCTCCAAAATCCAGATGCGGCTGCGATAGCCGATCACGAACGGGTGCATCACCAGCTGGAACAGGCCCCCTTCGGCAATGGCTGCATCCAGCTCGCGCGCGAAGATGGAGAACACATCGTCCGGCGTGGCCCAGGGCCGCGTGGCCGGGTTGCGGTTGAACATCAGGTAGACGGCATCATCGCGCAGCCATTCCACCGGGATCTCCACCATCCCGCTGGCCCGGCCATCGAGCAGCAGCTCGTAGGGCGCTTCGTCGGCCATCAGCGAACTGTCGTAAACGAGGCCCATCGAAGCGGCGATGGCGAGCGTGTGGGGCGACAGGTCCCAATTGGCGGACCGGAAGCCCACCGGGGCCGTGCCGGCGATCTCGCTCAGCGTGTCGAAGGCGCGGCGCATCAGGTCGCGCTCGGTCGCTTCGTCGAGCAGGCTGTTGTTCTCGTGCAGCCAGCCGTGCATGCCGATCTCGTGCCCGGCGGCGATGATCGCCCGCGTCTCGTCGGGATCGAGCCGCGCGCACAACGCCGGCATGAAGAAGCTGGCCGGCACCTTGTGGCGGGCCAGCACGTCGAGGATGCGCGGCACGCCCACCCGCCGGCCATATTCGCCCCAGGCCAGCCGGCCCACGGCGCGGCCGCCGCCGCCCAGCTCGAAGCACTCGTGGTCGCAATCAAAGCTCAGCGCCACCGCCGCCCGCGCGCCGCCCGGCCAGGCGTGCGGCGCCAGCGAGCGCCCGGCCCGCACCCGCCCGATGATCGCCCGCGCCTCGGCTTCGGAAAGGGTCCAGGGCGGGGGTGGCGGCACAGTCATCGAATTTCCTTGGCGGCGGCGTGACGATGGGTCAATGTTCGCACATCACACACATGTTCGCAAAACCGGGGAGAATGTCATGAAGCGGCAGATCATGGCGATGCTGGCCGGCCTCGTCGCGCTGGCGATGCCGGCCAATGCTGCCACCCACCAGGATCTGGTCGCCCGCTATGACCGCTTCCGGCAGGAGGTGGCGCTGCCGGTGAAGGCCGGCGTGCCGGATCATTCGCCCGCCGCCATGCAGGCTCGCGCCGCGCTGGCTGATGCCGCCGTGGCCGATCTGCTGGCGATGGACAGCACGGCCTGGCGCCTCCCCGAACGCGCCGATCACCTGATGGTGCTGGCCGAAGCGCGCAGCGTGCAGTTCCAGCACAAGGTGCTGCGCCAGTGGCAGCGCGATCCCAGCTGGTGGGCGACGCTCGATATCGGCTGGGGGCCGAAGATCCCGACCGCCTTCGATCTGCCGCAGCTGCCCTTGAAAGACAAGGCAGCCCGAACCGCGCTGGCTGCCCGGCTGGCCGCGGTGCCGGCCACGCTGGCCGCCGCCCGCGCCAGCCTCACCGACATGCGGCGCGATCTCGTCACGCTTGGGGTGGCGCATCATGGCATCGAAGCGCGGCTCTATGACCGGATGGCGCGCGACCTGAAGGCCGCCGGCGAGCCGATGCTGGCCCGGCAGGCCGAGGCGGCGGCACGCGCCAGCCGCGATTTCGGCCAGTGGCTGGTGGCGCAGAAGGCCGATGGCCCATCCGGCATCGGGCGACCGGCGTTTGAATGGTATCTGCGCTATGTGCTGCTCTACCCCTATGATCCCGCCGAGATGCGCACGCTGGGCGAGCGTGAGTGGGAACGCACCATGGCCTTCCTGAAGATGGAGGAGCATGAGCACAAGGCGAGCCCGATGCTGCCCATGGTCTCCGATCTTGCCGGCTTCGAGGCGCTGCGCCGCGAGGCCGATACCGACCTGCTGGCGTTCCTGAAGGCAAAGCGCATCATGACCGTGCCGGACTGGCTGGTGGTGCCGCCGCCCGAAGGCCCCTATGTGATGCCGATGAACCGCGATCCGGCCGCGCCGGGCGCCTTCACGCCGGCCGGGCGCAACTTCTTCCGCGAGGCCGAGGATCGCGATCCGCGCACCCTGCGCGCCCACAACCTTCCCGGCCATATCTTCGACATGGCGTATCGCAGCCGTGATCCCCGCCCGATCCGCCGCGATGCCCGCCTCAACTTTATCGACAGCCAGCGCATCGAGGGCTGGGCCTTCTACCTGGAGGAGATGGTGGTGCAGGCTGGCTTCCTCGATGCCCGGCCCAAGGCGCGCGAGATTCACTATATCCTGATGGCCAACCGCGCGGCGCGGCTGCTGCCGGAGTTGAAGATCCACGCCAACGAATGGGATTTCGATGCGGCACTGACCTCGCTCACCACCCGCACGCCCTACTGGATGGAAAAGACCGACGACACCGCGCTCTATGACATGGCGCTGTATCTCCGGCAGCCGGGGCTGGGCATCAATTATTATTTCGGGAAGCTGCAGCTGGAACAGCTGCTGGCCGAAGTGGCGCTCAAGGAAGGCCGCAACTTCGACCTGGGCCGCTTCCACGATCGCTTCATCGCCAGCGGCATCATGCCGATCACCCTCATTCGCTGGGAAATGACCGGCAACGTCGATCAGGTGAAGACGATGTGGAACGCCCCGCCCATCCCCTGAGAGTTAGCTGAACTTGCGCCGCTCCAGCCAGAAGCCCAGGCCCTGCGGCAGCAGCCGGTGCGGCTGCGGGTGGCCCAGGTCCAGCGCGGCGCGGTGCACGAAGGCCGGATCGGCGAGCAATTGCCGGCCCACCGCCACCAGATCGGCCTCCCCCTCGGCAATGATGCGGTTGGCCAGCGCGCCGTCCATGATCAGGCCCACCGCCATGCTGGCCACCCCGGCCTGGCGCCGCACCTCGCTGGCATAGGGCACCAGATAGCCCGGCGACGGCGGCACCGAGGCGACGCCCGAAGGCCCGAGCACACCGCCGGTGGAACAATCGATCACATCGGCGCCGGCGGCCTTCAGCTGCCGCGCCAGCGCCACCGTGTCGGCCATGGTGATGCCGCCGTCGACGCCATCGACGCTCGACGTGCGGTAGAAGACCGGCACATCCTCGCCCACTGCAGCGCGCACGGCGCGGGTGACCTCGATGGCGAAGCGGAAGCGCTGGTCGCCGCCCCAGCCATCGTCGCGCGTGTTGCTGATCGGCGAGACGAAGCTGTTGACCAGATAGCCATGGGCGCCGTGCACCTCGACGAAATCGAAGCCCGCAGCCATGGCGCGGCGGGCGGCGGCGGCGAACTGGTCGATCACCGCGGCAATGCCGGCTTCGTCGAGCGCGCGCGGCGCCTGCCAGCCGGGGCCGAACGGGATCGCGCTGGGCGCCACGCTTTGCCAGAATTGCGGGTCATCCGGCCCGAGCGGCTGGGCGCCGTCGAAGGGCGTGGCGGCCGCAGCCTTGCGCCCGGCGTGGGCGAGCTGGATGCCCACCGGCACGCCTTCTTCATGATAGATGGCCACCAGCTCCTTCAGGCCCGGCAGCTGCGCATCATCCCATATGCCAAGGCAGCCCGGCGTGATGCGCCCTTCCGCCGCGACGGCCGTCGCTTCCAGCAGCGCGCCCCCCAGCCCGCCCAGCGCCAGCCGGCCATGGTGGCTGCGATGCCAGCGCTGCGCCACACCATCGATGGCGCGATACTGGCACATCGGCGCCAGCACGACACGGTTGCGAAACGTGACGCCGCGAATGGTCAGCGGCGAGAACAGCGGGGTGGTGAACGGGGGCAATTCGGCCATGGATCAGGCCCAGGCTCAGGCCGCGTGGGCGCGGCTGTCTGCCGTGCGGCTGTCGATATCGGCCATCAGCGCCTTGATCTCGTCGAACACGCCAAGGATCTGCTTCAGCTTGGTGCGGCCTTCCTCGCCCAGGCTGGCGAACTTGGTCAGCGGCGCGCGCACGTCGCCCACCGGATAGCCGCGCGCCCCGGCCAACGCCTTGGAATAGCATTGGTGGCCATAGGTGGGGTGGCCTTCGGCGATGATCTTGTCGAACTTGTGGACCAGTGCCTGGATATGCGCGGCATCGTGCACGCGGCCTTCCACCAGCAGATCCCACATCCGCCGCGTTTCATAGGGCAGATAATTGCCATAGGGGTTCACATAGCCGACCGCGCCGAGCAGGAAGCTTTCCACCGGGCGCTCCCCGGCAAACACGTTCATCACGCCGTGCGTGGCCTCCACGATGTCATAGACGCGTGCCACGTCCATGCTGGCTTCCTTGATGTAGCGCACCTGTTCGAAGGCCGACGTCAGCCGCGCCACCAGCGCCGCCGACATGTCGCGGTTGGAGGTGACCGGGTTGTTGTAGAGCATGATCGGGATCGTCACCGCCGCGCAGATGGCGCGATAATATTCGAAGATCTCGTCGTCGGTGGGCGTGTAGTAATAGGGCGGTATGATCATCAGGCCATCGGCGCCCAGATCCTGTGCCTCGCGGCTGTAGCGCACGGCGTTGGGCGTGTAGGCGTTCATGGTGCCGACCATCACCTGGTAGCGGCCGGCGGCATGGCGCACTGTCGCCTCCACCAGCCGGCGGCGCTCATCGTCGCTGATGGTCAGGAATTCGCCGGTGGTGCCCAGCATGATCACGCCGGGCACCCCGCATTCCACCTGCCAGTCGAGGAAGGCGTTGAGGCGGCCGATGTCGATATCGCTGCCATCGTTGTTGAACGGTGTCACGGCAACGGTGTGGCTGCCCCGGAATTCCATTGTCATGAACCTGCCTTTTGTTTGATGGAGGGCGCATCGCCCCTAAAGTTGCTGCGGTTGTAGACGCTGTTGCTGGTGCCCAGAATATGCGAAGTGCGAACAATTGTCAGCATAGCGCCCACTTCTGGTGTGGCAAGCCGCGCTGAACAGGGATGCAGAACAGGCAGTGATGCAGGCAGACGTGATCATCCTGGGCGGCGGCATCGCCGGCCTCGCCACCGCGCTGGAGCTGGCCCGCGCCGGCATGGCGGTGACGCTGGTGGAAGCCGGCGTGCCGGGCGCGCAGGCCTCGTCAGCCAATGCCGGCAGCCTGCACGCGCAGATCCCGCACGATCCGTTCCGCACCCTGGGGCCAGAATGGGCACGGCGCTTCCAGCCGGCGATCCAGCTGTTCATCGCCTCCATCGACCTGTGGCGCGGGCTGGAAGCCGATCTGGGCGCCGATCTGGAGATCCGCTTCGGCGGCGGGCTCCTCGTCGCGGTGAACGAGGCCGAGATGGCCGAAATCGAAACCAAGGCCGCCATCGAGCGCGAGGCCGGGCTGGACGTCGAACTGATCGGGCGCGATGCCCTGCGCGCGCTTGCCCCCTATCTGTCGCCGCGCGCGGTGGGCGGCGCCTTCGCCGGCATCGAGGGCAAGGCCAATCCGCTGCTGGTCGCGCCCGCCTACACTTCTGCCGCCCGCGCCGCCGGGGTGCGGATCGTCAGCGGCGCCGGCCCGGCCAGCCTGGCCGCAGACGGCGAAACCTATGTCGTCAGCGCCGGCGGCCAGAACTGGCGGGCGCCGCGCGTGGTGATCGCCGCCGGCTCCGAATCCGGCCGGCTGGCCGCCCAGCTGGGCACGCCGCTGGCCATCGATGCCGTGGCCATCCAGGTCAGCGTCACCGAGCCGGCCGCGCCGCTGGTGCCACACCTTGTCTATTGCGCCAGCCAGAAGCTCACCCTGAAGCAGGCGAAGAACGGCAGCCTGCTGATCGGCGGCGGCTGGGATGCGCTGGTGGACAACGAGGGCCGGCCGCAGGTCGATCCGGTGAACCTCGCCGCCAATCTGAAGGTCGCGCTCGCGATGGTGCCGGCGCTCGCCAGCCTCAACCTGGTGCGCAGCTGGGCCGCCTTCGTGAACGGCACCGAAGACTGGATGCCGATCATCGGGCCCCTGCCGGGCCACAACAACGCCCATGTCTGCTTCGTGCCGTGGATGGGCTTCACCGGCGGCCCGGCGGCGGCGCGGCTGACGGCCGACATGGTGCTGGGCCGCGCGCCCTCGCTGCCGGTGCCGGTAGAAAGCTTCCTGCCGCGCGCGCTCTAATGCCGGATGATGGCCTTGATGAAGGCCTGGGTGCGCGGCTGCGACGGGGTTTCGAAGATCGCCGCCGGGCTGCCAGCCTCCACCACGCGGCCTGCGTCCATCATCACCACCTTCGTCGAGATGCCGCGCACGAAGCCCATCTCGTGGCTCACCAGCAGCATGGTGATGCCGGTATCGGCCAGCGCCTGGATGGTATCGAGCACTTCCCCCACCCGTTCCGGATCGAGCGCCGAGGTCACCTCGTCGAGCAGCAATATCTCCGGCTGCATGGCCAGCGCCCGGGCGATGGCGACCCGCTGCTGCTGGCCGCCCGATAGTTCGGCCGGATAGGCGCCGGCCTTGTCGGCCAGGCCCACCTTGGCCAAGAGGTCGCGCGCCCGCGCCTCGGCCTCGCCGCGCGGCACGCCCAGCGTGCGGATCGGCGCGATGGTGAGATTGTCGAGCGCGGTCATGTTCTGGAACAGGTTGTACTGCTGGAACACGATGCTCATGCGGCGCCGCAGCTGCTTCAGCGCCGCGGCATCGCCATAGTCCACCGCCGTCCCGTCGATGCGCACCGTGCCGGCGCTGGGTGGGGTGAGCCCGATCAGCACGCGCAGCAGCGTCGACTTGCCCGATCCCGAAGGCCCGATCAGGCTGACGATGTCACCCCGCTCGGCGGTGAGCGAGACGCCATCCAGGATGGTCTTGCCGCCATAGCCGGCGGTGAGCTCAGCGATGTCGAGCAGGGGCAAGGCGTTTCTCCAGGGCAGCGGCAGCGCGGCCAAGTGGCCAGCTGACAAGGGCATAGAGGACCAGCACGGCGCCAAAGCCCAGCGCCGGGGAGACCCCCTTGTTGACGAGAATCTTGCCGGCAAAGGCCAGCTCGACCACGCCGAGATGGCTGGCGAGTGCGGTGTCCTTCACGAACATCACCATGAAGGCGGCAGCCGGCGGCAGGATCACCCCCCAGGCCTGCGGCAGCACGACAAAGCGCAGCCGGTCGAGCGCCGACAGGCCGAGCACCTCGGCGCCCTCCACCTGCGGGCGCGGCACCGCTTCGAGGCCGGCGCGGATGATCTCCGACAGATAGGCGGTGGCCGCCAGCGTGACGGCGATGGTGGCAATGCCGAGCAGCGAAAGCCCCGGCGCCACTGCCTGAACCGAGAACAGCACGAGGATCAGGATCACCAGGAACGGCAGCCGGCGGAAGGCTTCGACATAAAGGCCGGCGAGCAGCCGCGCCGGGGCGAGCAGCCGCCCCCGCGTGCGCCGCAGCAGCGCCAGCGTGGCCCCGATGAGGAAGCCCAGCGTGCAGCCCAGCGCCGTCATCCACAGCGTGCGCGCGAGCGCGCCGGCCAGGAAGGCGGCGGTATCTAGGGTGAAGAAGGCGTCCGCCCCGGTCATGCCCGCACCTTCAGCAGCCAGCGTCCGGACAGCGCCAGCAGCGCGGAAGCAACGAGCGTGAGGCCGATATAGAGCAGGCCGGTGACCGCGAAGGTCTCGATGGTGCGCAGGTTGGCGGTGGAGATGTTGATGGCGCGGCCGGTCAGCTCCTCCACCCCGAACAGCGCCGCCATCGAGCTGCCGAGCACCAGCACGATGAAGAAATTGGCCAGCGGCCGATACACGGTGGCGATGATGTGCGGCAGCATCACGTGGCGCAGCTTGTCCATGCGCGAAAGGCCCAGCACGTCGGCTGCTTCCATTTCCGATGGGCGGACAGACTGGATGCCGGCGCGCAGGATGTCGGACAGATAGCCACCAGCATTGAGCGTCAGGCCCAGCATCACCGCCACGATGCCGGGCAGCATGATGCCGGCTTCCGGCAGCGCGTAATAGAGCAGGAAGATCTGCACCAGCGCCGGCGTGTTGGTGATGGCGCCGACATAGAAGCCGGCGGCCCGCTGCGCCCAGCCGGAGCCGTAAAGTCGGGCCAAAGCGGTGCCCAGCCCGATCAGGCAGCCGGCGGCAAAGGCGACCAGCGCGATCTCGAGGCTGATCAGCGCGCCGCCGGCCAGATAGGGCAAGGCGGCCAGCACGGGCTGCCAGTTGAAGCGATAGCCGCCCCCCTGCCCGCTGGCCGCCACGCGCTGCAGCTGCTCCGGCCCCACCGGCACCGTCATCGCCGCGCCATAGGCCGCCTGCCACAGCCGGGCCACCGTGCCATCGCGGTGCATGGCGATCAGCGCCTCGTCCACGGCGGCGCGCAGGGACTCCTGCCCTTTTGCCAAGCCAATGCCGCACCAGGCGGTGAAGATCGGCTCGGGCAGCACCCGCCAGCGCACCTCGGGGTAATTCCGTGTGAAGCCGAGGAAGAAATCGACATTCTCCACCAGCGCATCGGCGCGCCCTTGCGCGATGGCGCGGATGGTATCGGCATTGCCATCCACCAGCAGCCGGCGCGGGAGCGGCAGCTTCTCCTCCAGCACCGCAACCGACTGGTTACCGCGCATGTTGACCAGCGTCACATCGGGCCGGTTCAGATCCTGCCAGCGCGTGACGGGCAGGCGATCGGTGGTGATCACCCCCATCGATTCGGCGTGCAGCGGCACCGAAAAATCGATCAACGCCCGCCGCTCCGGCGTGATGGTGAGCGCGCCCAGCGAGACATCGATGCGCCCGGACACCAGGAAGGGCACGCGGCTGGCGGCCTCCGTGGGCACCAGCTCCACCGCCACGCCCAGCCGGCGCGCCAGTTCCCGCGCCACCGCCACGTCGAAGCCCTGCAGCGTGCCGCCGGGGCCATAGCTCGACATCGGCGGGAAGTTGGGATTGACGCCCACCCGGATGACGCCGCTGGCGCGGATCTCGGCCAGATCGCGAGCCATGAGCGGCGCGGCCAGCAGCAGCCAGAGCAGGGCAATGAGGCGCATCATGGTGCGGCCGCTGCGATGTCGGCAAGGCGCGTGGGCTTGAACGGCGGGCGCGGCGCGAACAGGTCATCAGCCGAGGGCGAGCGCCCAGCCGCCTCGGCCAGCCGCGCCGCCAGCAACGGCGCGCAATAGCGGCCCTGGCAGCGCCCCATGCCCAGGCGGGTGGCGCGCTTGATGCTGCCGGGATCGCTGCAGCCGCCGGCCACCAGCGCATCCACCGCGCCAAAGGTCACGCCCTCGCAGCGGCACAGGAGGGTTTGCGGGGAGGCCAGCGGCCGGGCCAGCGGCACCGGCGCGAACAATTTCCACAGGCCGCGCTGGAAGCGCCGGGCGCGGGCCAGTGCTGCTTCCCTTCGTGCCTGCTCGGCCGCCAGTGCTGCCGGCAGCGGACCCAGCAGATCGCGCGCTGCGGCGGCACCGGCCAGCCAGCCCTGCGCCAGCGCCGCGCGGGCACCGCCCAGCCCGCCGCCATCGCCGGCGACGAACACCGAAGCCACGCTGGTGCGGCCCGCCTCATCGCGCACCACCAGCGGGCCGCCATCCTGCCAGGCCAGCACGCAGCCCAGTTGCCGGGGCAGCTCCAGCTGCGGCTGGAAGCCGGCGCCGATGCACAGCGCGTCGATCTCGAACCATTCGCCCGCACCGCCCGCCGCCGGCGTGATCAGCGCGCGGCTCACCCGACCTTCGCCCTCGGCGCGGGCCACGACATGGCCGTGGCGTACCTGCACGCCGGCCCGGCGCAGCCGCGCCAGCTGCACCACCCCGGCGGCCACCAGCGCCGCATCACCGGCCAGCATGTCGAGCAGCGCGCCCAGCCCCGCCCCGAGCCGCGCGGGGCCGGGCGCCGGCGCCTGTTCCGCCACCGCCACCACGTGCACGCCGGCGCGCACCAGCTCATCGGCCAGCTGCAGGTTGAGCGGGCCGTTGCCGGCCACCAACACTCGGGCACCGGGCGCCACCAGGCCGGCACGCAGCAGCGTCTGCCCGGCACCGGTGGTCATCACGCCGGGCAAGGTCCAGCCCGGCATCGGCCACGGCCGCTCCATGGCGCCGGCCGCCAGCACCAGCCGCCGCGCCGTGATGGCCAGCGCGCCGTTCGGCCCGCTGCAATCCACCTGCACCCCGCCGTCGGCCAGCCGCGCCGACCAGGCCTGCACGCCGGGCAGCAGCACGGCGCCGCTGGCCGCCACCATCGCGGCCAGCGAACGACCTTCGGCAAATTGGGCATCGATGGCAGCTGGATCGACGGCAAAGCCCTTGCCCGGCTGCTTGAAATACTGCCCGCCCGGCTGCGAGCGCTCGTCGATCAGCACCACGTCCAGTCCGGCGGCCCGCCCTGCCGCTGCCGCCGACAGCCCCGCCGGCCCGGCACCGATTACCAGCAGGTCGCAGCGCCGCAGCTCGGCAGCGCCGGTTTGCGTCTCGATTGCCGGGGCGAGCGCCGGGGCCGGCTCGACCTGCAGGCCGGGCGCGGCCGCCGTCATGCAGGCGCGGGCCGGCACGCCATTCACCAGCACCGCGCATTCCTGGCACACGCCCATCCCGCAGAACAGGCCGCGCGACGCCCCCGCCGCCGTGGTGCGCAGCGCCAGCGCGCCGGCCGCGGTCAGTGCCGCCGCCAGGCTCTCGCCGGCAAAGGCCTCCACCGGCTGGCCGGCAAAGTGAAAGGCGAAGCCCTCGCCGCGCCTGATGCCGGGCAGATCAACGCGCATCAGCGGATGTAGGAGGCGCCGTTGACATCGATGGTGCCGCCGGAAAGCTGCGGCACCGCGCCCGACGCAAGGAAGGCGACCAGCCGCGCGAGCTCATCAGGCGTCACCCATTCGCCGCTGGCCAGCCCGGCCGAGACCACCGCCTCGCCGCCCTGGGTGGCGGCGAACTGCTCCGAAAGCCGGGTGCGCACCACGCCGGGGGCGACGATATAAGCCAGGATGCCATGCTTCGCCTGGGTGCGGGCGATCGACTGGGTGGCGGCGCGCACCGCCGCCTTGGAGGCGCCATAGGCAATGGTGGCCGGGTTGCTCACCCCGCGCTGCGCCGCCCAGCTGCTGATGGTGATGATGCTGCCGCCACCCGTTTCCAGATAGTGCCGCACCGCCCGCCGCATCAGCCGCGCCGGCGCCTTCACGTTGACGGCGAGCGCCCGATCCCACACCGCATCCCATTCATCGAGCGGGGCATCGAAGCCGCCGGAAAAATCCATCACCGCCGCGTTGTTGACCAGCACGTCGATCCGCCCGGTCCACGCTTCGGCGGCGTCCCACAGTCGCTCGACGGCATCGAGATCGGCCAGATCCGCGCCGATCAGCCGGCAGCGTTCCGGCGGAATGGCTGCCGTGGCGGCCTCCGCCCCGGCGCGATCACTGCCATAATGCGCCACAAGGTGCGCGCCGGCGGCTCCCAGCACGGCGGCGGTGGCCGCACCAATGCCCTTGGACGCGCCGGTGAGCAGCACCGTCTTTCCGGTGAGATCGGTCAGCATGGCGCATTGCTGGCACATCGCCGGGCCGCCGCAAAGCCGGAAATTGGCGATTTGCGAACAAATGTTCGCATTGTGGCCATGCTGCGCTATCATCCGGCCACAACAGGGGGAGGGCAAACATGGCACGGCACGGCATCAGCCTGCGGATTGGCGCAACACTCGTCGCGGCCCTGCAGGGCGCACCGGCAGCGGCCCAGGTGGCGGCCCAGACAGCCTCAGCGCCGATAGCATCAGCAAGCAACGAACAGGCCGTCCTGATCGCCCTGTTCGGCGAGTTCCAGGCGTGGCAGCGCGGCCTGTCCGGCGATTATGGCAGGCCGGCCATGGCGCGGCGGCTGGCCGCGCTGGCCGATCTGCAACGGCGCCACGCCGCGCTGCCGGTGGCCGGCTGGCCGCGCGAGGCGAAGGTGGACTGGCTGGTGGTGCGCAGCGAGCTGGACCGGGCCGAGTTCCTGCTCAAGGTCACCCGGCCCTGGGCGCGCGATCCCGGCTTCTATCTCGAATCCATCCAGCGCATGGCCTTCACCGAGCTGCCGGCGCCAGGGTTGAAGGCGCAGCTGGCCCGCGTGCCGGCCATGCTGGCGGCATCGAAGCCGGTGCTGGACGACATGGCCCGCGATCATGTTGATCTGGCCCTGCGTTCGCTCACCATGTCGGACGGGGTGGAGGACGGCTTTCCGGCCCGGCCGGTGCCGCCGCCCGGCGTGATCGGCTGGCTGCAGGACCTGCGCCAGCGCGCCACCACCCAGCAGCCGGACCTGCTGCCCGAGATCGATGCCGCGCTGGCCGCGCTGGCAGACTGGCAGCGCTGGCTGACGGCGCAGCAGCCGCGCATCACGGCGCCAGCCGGTGTCGGCACCGCGCGGCTGGACTGGTATCTGAAAACAGCCCTGCAGATGCCGTGGGACAGCGCCGCCGCACTGGCCATCAGCCAGCGCGAGCTGGACCGGCTGATGGCCTTCACCGCCATTGCCGAGCACCGCAACGCGAAACTGCCGAAGCTGGCGATGGCGGCGAACGAGGCTGACTACAAGGCCCGCGTTGCCGAAACCGATGCCCGCGTGCGTCGCTTCCTGTCAGGTGGCTTCATGACCATCCCGCCCGGCATTCCCGACCGGCTTTCCGGGATGGTGGTGCCGCCATATAGCGAGCCCTACAACGTGCCCTTCGCCCGCCGGGCGACGCCGCCGAATTTCTGGGAGCAGGTGCAGTATCGGGATCCCTCGCCCGATCATCTGCACGCGGTGATCCCCGGCCATCGCATGGATCTGATGCTGGCCAACGCCCATCCCAATCCGATCCGCCGCGCCGTCAACGATGGCGCACGCTGGCAGGGCTGGGCGGTCTATCTGGAGGAAGCCGCGCTGCAGGCCGGCTTCTTCGATGATCGCCCGCGCGTGAAGGAGCTGATCTACATCTTCGGCCTGTGGCGCGCGGCGCGCAGCGTGGGCGACATCTGGAACCAGCAGAATGTCCGCAATGCCGGCGAGGTGGCGGCCTGGTGGCAGCAGGTGACGCCGTTCCTCGATCCGGACGTGGCGCGCAAATATGCCCATATCCGCGCCCTGCCCGGCCACGGCCTCGAATACACGATGGGCAATGTGCAGATGTGGGAACTGCTCGCCGCACGGCGCCGGCAGCTGGGCGAGCGCTTCGACCTGAAGGCCTTCCACGACGACTTCATCCGTCGCGGCCGCATCCCGATCGCGCTGATCCGCTATGAGATGACCGGCGACGAGACGATGTGGCCGGCGCTGAAGGCGCGCCCTCCCATCCCGGAGTGACGGCTACAGCGCCAGTGCCTCGGCGGGCGGCGTGAACGTCTGGCCCAGCGCCTCGGCCACCGGCGCGCTGGTCAGCCGGCCGCGATGCACTGACAGGCCGGCCAGCAGCGCCGGCGAGGCGGCAATGGCGGAAAGGCCGCCATCGGCCAGCGCCAGGCCATAGGGCAGCGTGGCATTGTTGAGCGCGTGCGCCGAGGTGCGCGGCACCGCGCCCGGCATATTGGCGACGCAATAATGGATGATGCCGTCCACCACGAAGGTGGGGTGTTCATGCGTGGTCGGCTGGCTGGTCTCGAAACAGCCGCCCTGATCGATGGCCACGTCCACCAGCACGGTGCCCGGTGCCATCAGCGCCAGGTGCCGGCGCGTCACCAGCTTTGGCGCGGCGGCACCGGGGACCAGCACGGCGCCGATCACCACGTCGGCCCGCGCAATCTCGTCCTCGATGCTCGAGGCTTGCGAGAAGCGCGTGCGCACCCGGCCCTGGAACAGCTCGTCCAGCTGGCGCAGGCGCGGCAACGAACGATCGAGGATCGTCACATCCGCGCCAAGCCCCACCGCCATGCGTGCCGCGTGCGTGCCGACGATTCCGCCGCCCAGCACGACAATGCGCGCCGGCGCCACGCCCGGCACACCGCCCATCAAGAGCCCCTTGCCACCCTCGTGGCTGCGCGAGGCCACGGCGGCGGCCTCAATGGCGAGGCGGCCGGCCACCTCGCTCATCGGGGTCAAGAGCGGCAGGCCATGGCCATCGCTCACCATCTCATAGGCCACCGCCGTCACGCCGCTGGCCAGCAGGCCTTTCGTCTGCGCAGGATCGGGGGCGAGGTGGAGATAGGTGAACAGGATCTGCCCTTCGCGCAGCATGGCCCATTCGGCCGGCTGCGGCTCCTTCACCTTGACGATCATGCCGGCGGCCGAAAACACGCTGGCGGCATCGGGCGCGATCTGCGCCCCGGCAGCGCGATAGGCGGCATCATCGGCACCGATACCGGTGCCGGCGCCGGTTTCCACCAGCACCTCATGGCCATGGGCCACATACTCGCGCACCGCATCCGGCGTCAGCCCGACACGGGCTTCCTGCGGCTTGATCTCACGGGGCACACCGATCTTCATGGTCGCTTTCCTTTCAGCAGGCCTCGCACAGTCTACTCCGCAAAGCCTGCAAGTTGCGAGGCTTGCCGGCGGCTTGTTGCGCGATGGCTTCCCGCCTAAGGTGAAGCGGGGTTCAGCGGGGATGGCATGAGCGGGGAGCAGCCAGCAACGGATACCAGCGTGTTCGTCAGCTATTCGCGGGCGGACCGCAAGCGCGCGCTGCCGATCATCAAGCTGCTGGAGGATGCCGGCCACGCCGTGTGGTGGGATGGCAAGCTGGAGGGCGGCGAGCGCTTCGCCAAGACCACCGCGCACGCGCTCGACACCGCGCGCGCCGTGGTGGTGCTGTGGAGCGAGACCAGCATCCAGTCTGACTGGGTGCATGATGAAGCCACCAGCGGCCGCGATCGCCGTATCCTGGTGCCGCTGAGCCTCGATGGCAGCCTGCCGCCGCTGGGGTTCCGCCAGTTCCAGGTGATCGATCTGTCGCAGAGCCGCATGAAGCGCGGCGATGCCGGGGTGGAGGCGATGCTGCGGGCCGTGGCGGCGCTGCATGAAGGCGCTCCGGTGGCGGCACCGAAAGCATCAATGGCCGCGCCAGCCTCGCCTGATCGTCGCCTGCTGCTCGGCGGTGCCGGCGCGCTGGTGGCCGCGGCCGGGGCCGGCGCGCTGTGGTGGCGCGGGCGCGGCGAGGCGCCGCCGGCGGCGGTTCCCCCCGCCGCCAGTGTCGCGGTGCTGCCCTTTGCCAATCTCGCCGGTGCCGGGGACCAGGCCTATTTCGCCGAGGGCCTCGCTGCCGAGATCCGCGCGGAACTGGCGCGCAACCCGCGCCTGCAGGTGGCGGCGCAGGCTTCATCCAACCGCTATCGCACCCGGGCCGATGATGCCCGCACCATGGCCCAAGCGCTCGGCGTGGGCTTCCTGCTTGATGGCAGCGTGCGCCGCGCCGGCAACATGGTGCGGGTGGCGGCCGAGCTGATCGACGGGCGCAGCGGCTTCAACAAGTGGACGGAGCAGTTCGAGCGGCCGCTGGCCGACGTGTTCGCCGTGCAGGACGAGATTGCCGCCGCTGTGGCGACCGCACTCAACGCCCGCATCGCCGGGCCGGCCACGCCGTCATCCGCGCGCGCCGTGGGCGGCACCAGCAACGTGGCGGCCTATGATGCCTTCCTGCGCGGGCGCGACCTCTTGCTGCTGGGCACCGATGAAGCCGGCGACCGGGGCGCGCTGGCGAGCTTCGACAAGGCGATCGCGCTGGATGCCGGCTATGGCGCCGCCCATGCTGCCCGTGCCCGCGCGCTGGTGGTGGTGGGCAGTCTTTATGCCGGCCGCGACGAGCGGGTGCGCCTGTATGGCGCCTCGGTGGACGCCGCCCGCCGCGCCGTCACGCTGGCGCCTGATCTTGCCGATGCCCATTCGGCGCTGGGCTTCGTGCTGTTCAACAGCGCACTGGATGCCAGGGGCGCGCGCGGGCCCTTCGACCGGTCGGCGCAGCTCGGCCAGGGCGATGCCGATGTGCTCAGCCGCTTTGCGCTGTTCTGCGCCCGCACTGGCCGTTTCGACGAGGCCCGTGCCGCCATCGCCCGCGCAACGACGCTCGATCCGCTGAACGCCCGCAGCTTCCGCCAGGCCGGCGAGATCGAATACGCCGCCCGCAACTATGCCGCCGCCATCCCGCCGATCGAAAAGGCGCTCACGCTCAATCCGCGCATGGGGGTGGCCCGCTCCACCATCGGCTATTGCCGGCTGCTCCAGAAGGATCTCGCGGGTGCGGAGGCTGCCTTCCGGGCCGATCCCAGCGCGCTGTTCGGGCTGACCGGCCTTGCCATCACCCTGCACCGGAAGGGCGACCGGGCCGGCGCCGAGGCCACCTATGCCAGGCTGGTCGCCGAGCATGGCGAACAGGCCGCCTATCAGCGCGCCCAGGTGCTGGCGCAATGGGGCCGGCCAGAAGAAGCGATGGCCATGCTGCAGCAGGCGCGGGCCGAGCGCGATGCCGGCCTCATCTACACGCGCAATGATCCGATGATGGATCCGCTGCGCACGCTGCCGGCCTTCCGCGAATTGCAAAATGTCCTTGGCTTCAGCTAAGCTCAGAGCGTTTCGAGAGGGGAAACAGACATGCGCATGAACCAGACTGCTGCCACCGTGATCGGCCTCGCCCTGCTGCTTGCGGCCTGCAACCAGCCGGCTGCCGCACCAGCCGACAACAGCAGCGGCGCCGGCGACGAGGTGCGTGCCGGGAATGATGACCGCAGCGACAGCGATGATCGCGGCGACAGCGATGATCGGGCTGGCAACGACGACCGCGCCGGTAACGACGATCGTGCCGGCAACGACGATCGCGCCGGCAATGACGATCGGGCTGGCAACGACGATCGCGGCGGCAACGACGACCGTTAGCGCCCGGCCTGAGGTGGCAGGCAGTTCAGCCTGGCCCGCGCACCGCGGCCAGTAAGGGCGCAGCGCGACGACCTGCCCGCCGGTGACTGCGCCTTGGCGAGCCGGATCCAGTCGGCATAGCGGTCCACCCGCGTGTAGATCGCGGGCACGCCCTTGAGGCCGCAGCCGACTCCGCCCTGCACCAGGCCGACCAGCACGCCTTCGCGGGTCAGCGGCCCGCCGCTGTCGCCCTGGCAACTGTCCTGATCGGTGTCGTCGCTGGCCACGCACAGCACGTTGGCCGACATGGTTTCCCTATATTGCCGCACCGCGCGGCAGCGTTTCGCATCCACCGGGTGCACCAGCCCTTCCAGCAGCAGGGTGGAGCCACGGAACGGTCGCCCCCGGTCATCGCGCAGGGCGCCCACCTCGCGCTCGGCGGTCACGCCCCAGCCGGTCACCAGCAGACGATCGCCATTGGCCAGCGGTCGGTCACGCGGGCCGATCACCGGCGCCGGGCGCGCCCGGGCCAGCACCGCCGGCCGCGTCTTTTCGTCCGGCACCAGGTGCAGCAGCGCGATGTCGTTCTGGCGGTTCGTGCCGTCCGGCTGATACTCGGCGTGCACCACCACCCGCTCGATCTTCATCTCGGTGGCCAGCTCCAGCGCGACATGGCCCAGCCGCACGCGGCGATCCTCCACCGGGCGCAGTTCGGGCTTGTCGCCCTTGGTGAAGAAGCAGTGCGCCGCGCTCAGCGCCCATTCCCTGTCGATCAGCACACCGCCGCAGACATGGTCACGCTCCACCGCGCTCTTGCTGGCATAGAAGCGCTTGTTGCGATCATCGTTGGGCAGGGCGCGATCGGCGGCAATCTCCTCAGGCGACAGCGCCTTGGTGGTGAAGATGCCGATCTGCCACGGCGACGTGCCCACCCGCGCCGGCGTGCCGCGCACGATGCGCGAGCCTTCTTCCTCATCTTCAGCGGCGTCCTCACTTGCCGGTGGTGCCGGCGGGGCTTCGGGCGCAGGCTGCGCCGCCAGCAGCGTGGTGGCGGCCAATGCCAGCAGCAGTGGCCGGCGATCAATGGTCATGGCGAAACCTCTGCATCGATGATGGTGACAGACCAGCCCTCGCCGGCCGGCCCGCGATCACGGTTGTGGGTGGGGCAGAAGCGGCTGGCCGCACTTGCATCGCCGCAGGCCTCGCGTTCCAGCACGCCTGCAGCTTCCTGCGCCAGCACGCCAGGATCGATGGGCCTGGCACTCGACAACGCGACGAAGCGATAGCGGCCGGGCGTGTTCGGCGTCAGCCGCGCGATATCGTTGGAGCGCAGCTCGTCATCGGCCTTCAGCGCCTGATCGCGGCCCTGGTTGGGCGGCATCACCACCAGCACGCTGTAGTCCGGTGACACCACCAGCACATAGACATGGCGGTTCTGCCCGGCCTGGTTGCGCACCGAAAAGCTGCTCTCACGGCCCAGGGGCATCGCCACTGGCGCGCGCTGCGGCGGACATTCCATTGGACTGCGCGCCGTGGCACTGTCGGGCCACAGGCAGAGCAGCAGGCCGGGCGCGCGCGGCATCCCCTGCAGGCCGGCCAGCCACGCCTCCACCCGCGCCACCTTCTCCAGCGCCCAGGCGAGGCGCAGCGGGAACTGCGCATCATCCGGCAGCGGCAACCGCGCGATCGGCGCGCCGCCGCTGCGCGCCAGCAGCGTGGCATCGCCGCTCACCGTCAGGCTGAAGGGCGCCCCGCGCTCGGCCCGCACGAAGCCCAGCTTCTGCACCACCGCCAGCGCCGCCGCATCAGTCACCGCCAGCCGCAGCTGGAAGCGGCCCCACTCATGGGCCAGCTCGCGGGCATAGAGCGCGGCCGGCAGCGGCGCGGCGGCCGGCGCCTCGGCCTGCAGCGCGGCGCTGGCGGGGCCGGCGCTGGCCACCCGGGCAGTGACCAGCGCCCGCGCCGGCCCGGCGGAGAGCGCGGTGCCGACATCGCCGAACAGCGCAAAGCGCGAGCCGGGCGTGACCCCCACCAGGCTGCCGCCCTGCAATGCCATTTCCTGCGGGCCGGCCATCACCGCGAACACCGGCACCCGCACCTCCTGCCCGGCGATGGTGGCCCTCAGCGCGCCTTCGGCCTGCGGCTGCTGGGCGCCGCTGGTGGCGGTCTCCACCTCGGCGCGCACCCGCTCGGCAATGTCGAAGAAGGTGGCATCGGGCATCGCCTCGATGGCGCCGGCCAGCGCCCGGGTGAACAGGCCGGCGCGGGTGCGGATGCCGCCGGCATCGGTGACCGTGCGTTCCAGCGCTGTCTGATCATCGGCAGAAGCGGCGAGATGCACGCGCCAGCCGGGGACGGTGCCGGCCGCCACCGGGCGGCGGATCTCAGGCAGTTCGCCCGGCCATGGCCCTGACAGCGTGAGCGCCGGGGCCCAGCGCGGCGCACTGTCGTCGGCGCCGCTGCGATTGGCGGTGCCGCTGTGGCAACTGTCGAACCAGGTCACCACCCTCAGGCCACGGGCGGTGGCGGCATCGATGATCTGCCGGGTTTCGAGATCGGCAATCTCGCCGGTGCCGGGCAGTTCGGGATTGCGGGCATCATGCGCCATCAGCGTGCTGTTCTCGCCGCCGGCCTGGCTGAAGCTGCCGGTATCGCGGAACACCGAGCCATGGCCGGCAAAATAGAGGATCAGCGTGTCGCCGGGTTGGCTAGCTTCGATCATGTCGCGCCAGGCTTCAAGAATGGCATCGCGCGTCGCGCATTCGTTGGTGAGGGTGATCGAGATGGCGTTGGCCGACCGGCAATCGCTGCCCGGCTGATCGACAGCAAGGCCCATGGCCTTGGCCAGCGCAGCCTTGATGCGGGCCGTGTCGCTCACCGCGCCGCGCAGATTGGCAAAGCGCAGGGCCGGCGGCCCCTTGCCGGCAAACTGGTAGCGATCGATGCCGACGAACACCGCCCGCACCTCGGCTGCCGCCGGCACGGCCAGCAGCAGCGCCAGCAGCAGCGCGGAAAACAACCGCCTCACTTGCCGCCTCGCAGGATCACCGGGGATTCATTGCTGTCATAATCGAACAGGCTGGGTTCCTGCACGCGGCGGCTGGCGGTCGGCGCGCTGGTGAACACCACGCTCATGCCGCGCGCCTTCAGCTTGCCGCCGCCCGACATCGCGTCGCGGCTCACCGCCGGCAATTGCTTCACTGCATAGCTCAGCCATTCGCTCAGCCGCACGATCCCGTCCCCATCGCCATCGGCGGGCCAGGCACTGCCATCGGGTGTCAGCGCCTGTTCCAGCGTGTGGGTGAGCAGGCCCTTCTGCAGCCGGCCGTTTTCCAGCGCCACGTCGTTGGCCTGGGTGGCGGCCAGGATGCGCATCGACTTGTCATAGGCCAGCTGGCCCAGGCTGGCATCGCCCATCGGGCCGGGCTTGAAATCCGGCGTTTCCACGCTGGCGCCGGCGTGGCAGGCATCGATGATGAAGGTCATCTCGCCGGCGTTCACATAGCGAAGCCAGCCGGCCAGATCATCGGCGCTCACCACGCTGTCCGGCGGCTGCTTGCGATCCGGCCAGCTGGCATCGGAGGCCAGCAGCGCGAAGCGGCCGGTCGCATCGGCATAGCCATGGCCGGAAAAGCTGATGATCACGATGTCATCGGGCGTCGCCTGATCGAGCGCCGAGACATTATGGCCGGCCGCGGTGAGCGTCTTGCGCGCATCGACGCCATCGAGCTCCAGCCCGCCCAAAAGGGACAGCGCCAGCTGCACATGCTCGGCGGTCAGCGGCTTCTTCGCGCCGCTGGCCGTGCTGCTGGTCAGCGTGGCGCGGCGCACCTGGTAGCCCGGGATGCTGGCCAGCAGGCCGGAAATGGCGTGAGCGTCCGCCTCGGCGAACGACAGATCAAGGCCCTTCTCGTCATACTGGTTGACGCCGATGGCGAGCACATAGGCATTGCGGGCCCGGCGTGGGCGGGCGCTGGCCGGCGGCGTCCATTCCAGATTGGCATTGTTGCTCTTCACCCGGTCGCTGTTGAAGGCATAGGCAGAGAATTCCACCGGCTTGCCGTCACTGGGAATGCTGGCCGACAGCGAGAGCGTGGCGCGCCCGCTGGTCATGGCGATCCGGCTCTTCTGGCGCCATTCGGCCATGTCCTGCGGCGGGGTTTCATTGGGATCATCGGGAAAACGCGCGACTTCGCGATCGTTGACCATCAGCTTGATGGCGAACAGGCCGGATGGCGTGCGCCTGATCGGGTCAATCCCCTCCTCGGCCTCGATGTCCACCCAGACATCGCCCTTGTTATCGGGATCAGGGCGTACGCCAGTGATCGTCACCTTCGGCAGCACGCGGTTGAGCCCCATGATCGAGCGGACCGGCTTCAGCGCCGTGGCGCAAGTGCCGGCGCGGGTGCAATCGATCAGCTTGCGGTGCAGGCGCGGCTCGAAATAATCGCGCATGAAGGTCTGCGACGGCAGCGACTGGAACGGCGTGTCGGGGATGAACCAGCGGAAGCTTTCCGAATCCGGCCAGTTGTTGGTGTCGTAGCGGCCATCAGGCGCGACCGTGACGAAGCGCATGTCCACCAGCAAGGACGTGGTGAACAGGGTGCGCCCGGCGGCAAGGTCGACCCAGGTGACATCGCCCTGCAGGCCGGCCAGCCACAGCAGCGGCGGGGCCGCCGGGCGCGTGTCTGGCGCTGGCAGCAGGCCGGCGGCGATCACGCCGGGCAGATCGAGATCGGGCAACATCCTGCCGCTGGCCAGATCGATGCGGAACAAGCGATCCTCGCCATCGCCGGCCACCAGCAGCTGCCCGGCGGCTTCCTGCAGCATCCCGGCTTCGTTGGTCACCTGGGCGAAGCGGCGTTCGGGCAATGCGGCTCCGGCGGGCGCAGCGGCGATGGCATATTCGGTCACCCCGCGGGCATGCGCCAGCCACAGAAAGCGGCCATCGCGGGAGAACAGCGCTGCCGTCACAATGGCATCGTCTGCCGGCAGCATGACCTCGCGCTCCACCTGCCAGCGCACGGTGTCGATCAGGCTGAGCCGCAGGGCGCCATCGGCCAGCCGTGTCACCACCGCCGCGCGCTGGCCGGTGGGGCTGGCGATGATCCGCCGGATATCGGCACCGGCCGGCACGGTGAAGCCGGGCACCGGCTGCCAGGCCGTGCCTTCCCGCCGCACCAGCGCCCGGTCATTGCCCGCGCGGGACCGGCAGTTGGCGAGGCCGGCGCCGATCATCACGAAGTCGCTGCCCCTGGCCAGCGGGGTCATGAAGCAGCGCGAGTTCAGCTCGTCCTCGACCAGCCCGGTCTCCACGCCCATCACCTGGGCCAGGTCGGGCTTGCCGCGGGCGGCGGCGCTGCGCGGATCATCGCTGCTGTGCTGCGGCAGCAGGGCGATGCGCTCGGTGCCCAGCCAGTGCACGCGGTGCAGCGTGCCGGGCAGCGCGTACTGGAACTCGATGGTGCCATCGGCCGGCGTCATCACGTCGATGCGGGTGACCGGCTTGCCCTTTTCGTCATCGCCCAGATGCAGGAACACCAGCCGCCGGCCATCGGGCGACATGGCGGCATCCTCGATTTCCTGGAAACTGTCCTGCGCCTCCAGCGTGCGTTCGCTGCCGTCGCGGCCGCGCAACACGAGGCCGGTGCCGGCACGCTCCACCTGCCATTGCCCGTCAGGGGAAGCCGGCAGGGCGGGCAGCAGCGCGGTGGCGGCCGCCGCCTCGCGCGTGCCGGCCTGCGCCGGATCGCCGGCCACATCCAGCGCGCCCTGCCACTTCTCGGTGGCGATCTCCACGTCCTCGCCCGCCGGCAGCGGCGGCAGCGGCGGCATGGTGGCCGGCCGGCTGATGCGGCGGGTGGCAACATCAACGACATAGCTGCGCGGGCCGCGCCGATCAGGCGCGTCGAGATCAAAGCCTTCGCCCTCGATCAGCAGGCTCTGGCGATCCGCGCTCAGCCGCATGGCGGTGAAGCGGGTGAAATGGCCGCCGGCGCCGCCCTGCGAGGGCAGGCGGCGGCGATCGACGATGGTGCCGGTCTCGACATCCCACACCAGCAGCTCCAGCCCGGCGCCAGACGCGGTGAACAGCGTGCGGCCATCGCCGGAGAAGGCTGCGGTTTCCACCACATGCTGGCTGGCCTGCACAACAATCCGGGGTTCGATGCGGAACGTTGCAGGCCGGCGGGTCAACACCCTGCCCGGCTGGGCGCTGGCAGCCGCTGCCGCCAGCGCGAACAGCACTGCCGCTGCCAGACCAATCCGAACCGCTGCCATGCCTCCCCCAGGACGCCATCCTCGCCGGCGGGGAAGGTCGCAAAGTCGCACCCGCCCGTCAATGCGGGTGCCCATCTCGTCAGCAGGCCAGCGCCAGCTCCGTCGCTTCGGCAATGGCGCGCTTGGCATCGAGCTCCGCCGCCTCGTTGGCGCCGCCGATCAGCCGCGCCGGCACGCCCCGCGCCCGCAGCGCATCATAAAGCCCACGCTCCGGCTCCTGGCCGGCACAGATGATCACCGTGTCGACACCGAACAGCGTCGGTTCGCCATTCACCCGCGTGTGCAGGCCATCATCGTCGATCTTCAGATACTCCACCCCGCCGATCATCTTCACGCCCCGCCGCACCAGCGACAGGCGGTGCGTCCAGCCGGTGGTGCGCCCCAGCGTCTTGCCCGGCGCGCCGTCGCGGCGCTGCAGGATCACCACCTCGCGGTCCGCCTTTTCGATGTGCAGGTCCACGCCGGTCACGCCGCCGCGCGGGTGGTTGGCGAAATCCACGCCCCATTCCCGGCAGAAGGTGGGGATGTCCAGCGCTGCCGACTTGCCGGCGTGGGTGATCAGCGTCGCCACATCGAAGCCGATGCCGCCCGCGCCCATGATGGCGACGCGCTTGCCGATCGGCTTTCGGCCCAGAATGGCATCGATGTAGGGCACGGCCTTGGGATGATCGATGCCGGGCACGTCTGGCGTGCGCGGGCGGATGCCGGTGGCGACAATCACCTCGTCGTGGCCGGCGGCGGCCAGCATGTCGGCATCGACGCGGGTGTCGAGCCGCAGCGTGATGCCCAGCTTTTCGATCATGCGCCGGAAATAGCGCAGGGTTTCGTGGAATTCCTCCTTGCCCGGCACCCGCTTGGCCAGGTTGAACTGCCCGCCGATCTCGGACGCGGCGTCATACAATGTCACCTTGTGGCCACGCTGCGCCGCCTCCACCGCAAAGGCCAGACCCGCCGGCCCAGCGCCCACCACGGCAAGATTGCGCGGGCTGGCAGCCGGCATTGCCACCAGCAGCGTCTCGTTGCAGGCCCTGGGGTTGACGAGGCAGGAAGTGAGCTTGCCGGTGAAGGTGTGATCAAGGCAGGCCTGGTTGCAGGCGATGCAGGTGTTGATCTCGTCCTCCCGGCCTTCATACGCCTTGTTGACCAGATCGGCATCGGCCAGCATCGGCCGCGCCATCGAGATGAGATCGGCATGGCCGGCGGCCAGCACCTGTTCGGCCACTTCGGGCATGTTGATGCGGTTCGATGTGATCATCGGCACGCGCACATGCTTGCGGATGCGCCCCGTCACCTCGGCAAAGGCGGCGCGCGGCACCATGGTGGCAATGGTCGGAACCTGCGCCTCGTGCCAGGTGAAGTGCGTGCTGATGATGGTGGCGCCGGCCGCCTCGACTGCCTGGGCGAGCTGGATCACCTCGTCGCCAGACATGCCGCCTTCCAGCATGTCCATCGCCGGGATGCGGAAAACGATGATGAAATCATCGCCCACGGCGGCGCGCGTGCGGCGGATCACCTCGACCGGGAAGCGCATGCGGTTCTCGAAACTGCCGCCCCACTCGTCCTCGCGCCGATTGGTCTTCTCGACGAGGAAGGTGGACAGGAGATAGCCGGCCGAGCCGATGATCTCGACACCGTCATAGCCTGCCGCCTTGGCCTGCACCGCGCAGTTGGCAAAATCGGCGAGCTGCTTCTCGATCCCGTCTGCATCCAGTTCGTTGGGCGCGAAGCGGCCGATGCGCGAGCGGATGGCCGATGGCGCCACGCAATCGGGCGTGCCGGCCAGCGGGCCGGCGTGCAGGATCTGGAGAACGATCTTCACATCGGGCGCTACGGCATGCACGGCCTCGGTGACGATGCGGTGCTGTGCGGCTTCTGCAGGTGTCGACAGCTTGGCCCCGCCGCCGCCTTCATGATTGGGCGCGATGCCGCCAGTGATGATCATCCCAACCCCGCCGCGTGCGCGGGCGGCGAAATATTCGGCCATGCGCGGGAAGCCGCCTTCGATGTCCTCCAGCCCGGTGTGCATCGAACCCATCAGGATGCGGTTCTTCAGCGTGGTGAAGCCCAGATCGAGCGGCGAGAACACGCGGGGATAGCGAGGATGAGCAGCCATGGCGTGATGGCTACCAGCCCCACGCCGGTGCGTCATCCTCCCCGAATTGGGCAGACGGCGAGCCGCCAGAGCACAGGGTTGGGGGGCCGGCCGTGCGCTGGCGGCCAAAAAAATGGAGGCCCGAGCCGGAATCGAACCGGCGTGCACGGATTTGCAGTCCGCTGCGTCACCACTCCGCCATCGGGCCTCGACGAGCGGACGCGTGGCCTAGCAAGGTGGCGGCGGAACGGCAATGCTGAAATGCAGCGCGACCGCCGGCAGGGCTGACACAGGCATTGCGCGACACGCCGCCGCAGGGCAAAGACGCGGCCATAAGAAGGATGAGGCTGATGACGCTGCCCAGCGCCGAACTGCGCCAGACCATGGTGGACACCCAGTTGAAGACGGTGGGCGTCACCGATGCCGCCGTGCTGGCCGCCTTTGCTGCCGTGCCGCGCGAGCCCTTCCTGCCGGCGGCGCTGGCGCCGCTTGCCCATGCCGATGCCGCGCACCAGGTGGCGCCGGGCCGCCATCTGCTCGCCCCGCTGGCGCTCGCCCTGCTGCTGCAGCGGGCCAGCGTGCAGCCGGGTGCCCGCGTGCTGGTGGTGGGCAGCGCCAGCGGCTATTCGGCGGCGATCCTGGCCCATATGGGCGCGCAGGTGACAGCGCTGGAAAGCGATGCCGCGCTGATCGCCATGGCCGAAAAGGCCGGCATTCCCACCGTTTCGGGGGCGCTTGCCGAAGGCTGGCCGGCGGCAGCCCCCTACGATCTGATCCTGTTTGAAGGCGCCATTGCCGCCGCCGTGCCGGCTGCGATTGCCGGGCAACTGGCAGCCGGCGGCCAGATCGCCGCGGTGCTGCGCGAAGCGGGCGTGGGCCGTGCCTGCGTGGGCCCGCTGGGCAGTGATGGCCGGCCGCGCAGCCTGCCCTTCATCGAGATGGCGGCCCCCGATCTGCCCGGCTTTGCCGCCTTCCGCGAATTCGCCTTCTGAGGTCAAAACGCAATCTGGCGCTTTGCTTCATCATGGCGTAACC
>ERZ1066122.324-NODE-324-length-51331-cov-10.561393_pt1 | contig 51331 bp, 44 predicted proteins | sample MGYA00382769_ERZ1066122 | MGnify/ENA primary metagenome ERZ1066122 (study PRJEB33369, sample SAMEA5778352) | biofilm metagenome | biome: Industrial cooling water; feature: Water cooling tower basin; material: Biofilm | place: United Arab Emirates | collected... | reverse complement strand
AACCCAGCGCGAGTCCGACGAGCACGAAGGTCATGTACCGACCAACGACCTGCGCATCGATCGTGATGAGGCCCGTCGCGGCGAGGACGAAGAACATGGCGATGATGCCGAGGCCTGCGCCGACCACGAACTTGACGGAGCGCTCCTGCGCCGCTTGCGCGGTGGGATCGCTCAAGCGTGTGGGCGCGACGCCGATCGGGCCGAGGGTGCGGTGGGAGGTCAGCCAGTACACAAGGAGACCGAGTGCCATGCCGACGCCGGCGGCACCGAAGCCCCAATGCCAGCCGACGGCTTCGCCGAGAATGCCCGTGATGAGCTGGCCGGCGAACGCACCGACATTGATGCCCATGTAGAAGATCGAGAAGCCGGCGTCACGACGCGCACCGCCTTCGGGATACAGGTCACCGACGATGGCGGAGATGTTCGGCTTGAGCAGGCCGGTGCCGAGCACGATCAGCAGCAGGCCGAGGAAGAAGAAGATCTTGCCGGCGGACGCACCCGCGAAGCCCGACAGGCCGATGCTGAGATGGCCCGCGGTAATGAGCACGGCGCCAATGAAGATCGCGCGGCGCAAGCCGAGCAACCGATCGGCTACCCAGCCGCCGGGGAGCGACGCCACGTACACGAGTGCGCCGTAGATGCCCACGATGGCGGACGCCTGCGAACGCTCGAACCCGAAGCCACCGTCGGCCAGCGCGGCCGCCATGAAGAGCACGAGCAGCGGGCGCAGTCCATAGTACGAAAAGCGCTCCCACATCTCCGTGAAGAAGAGCGTGGCGAGACCGCGTGGATGACCGAAGAAGCGCGTGTCCTTGACGTACGAACTGACGTCGGCGGAGGAAGGCGTGGACATCAGGGCAGGAGTGAAGGGGTGGGAGATGCCGCGTCGACGGGCGCGTGATGGCAGGCGACCCAGTGGTGCGGGGCCTTCTGCTCGAGCACCGGCACCTCACGCCGGCAGCGCTCATCCTTCGCGGGATGAAAACATCGTGGATGAAACCCGCAACCGCTCGGAGGGTTCACGGGCGAGGGCGGATCCCCCAGCAGCAGAATACGCGAACGCGCGCCTCCGGGGCGAGGGACGGGCACCGCAGAGACGAGCGCCTGCGTGTAGGGCATGCGCGGCTGCGCGAAGAGCGCGCGTCGCGGGGCGAGTTCGACGATGCGGCCGAGATACATCACGGCGACACGGTCCGCCATGTGCGCGACGACCGCGAGGTCGTGCGCGATGAACAGGTAGGACAGACCGCGTCGCTGTTGGAGATCCCGGAGCAGATTGATGACCTGTGCCTGCACGCTCACGTCGAGGGCGGACACGGGCTCGTCGCACACGACGAAGCGCGGCGACACGGCGAGCGCGCGCGCGATGCCGATGCGCTGGCGTTGCCCGCCGCTGAACTCGTGCGGGTAGCGGCGCGCAAACTCCGGGCGCAGCCCGACCTCACGCAGCAGTTCCTCCACGCGCGCATCGGCGGCGCGGCCGGACGCGAGGCGATGCACGAGCAGCCCTTCCTTGACCGTCTCGCCGATCGTGAGCCGCGGGTTGAGTGAGCCCCACGGATCCTGAAACACGATCTGCAGATCTCGACGTCGTGCGCGCAACGCCTCGCCACGCAACGCGAGCAGATCGTCACCATCGAAGGTGATCTGACCACTCGTTGGCTCGATGAGGCGAAGGATCGTTCGACCGGTGGTCGTCTTGCCGCAGCCGGATTCGCCAACGAGCGCGAGTGTCTCACCGGCGTTGATGTCGAAGCTCACGTCGGCCACGGCGCGCACGCGTTGCGTCGAGCCGCGCCACCAACCGCGTGACTGGACAAAATCCCGCGTCAATCCGCGGACCGAGAGCAGCGGTGTTGCGCTCATGCTCGACGTCGCTCCGGTTCATCGACGAGGTGACAGCGCACGCGATGCGCGGGGGCGACTTGCGTCAGCGCGGGCGCGTCAATGGCGCAACGCTCCCACGCGTGCGCACATCGGTCACGAAAGCGACAGCCGGCGGGCCACGCGGTCGCCGCCGGGACGGTCCCCGGAATGTCGGGCAGTCGCTCCCGCTCGACATCGAGCGTCGGTACGGCGGCGAGCAGCCCGGCGGTGTACGGGTGCGTTGGTGAGTCGTACAGCAGGGCAACCGGTGCTTCCTCGACCACCTGACCCGCGTACATCACGATCACGCGTGAGGCGAGCTCGGCCACGACGCCAAGATCGTGCGTGATGAGGAGCAACGCCAAGCCGGTGCGTTCGCGCTGCGCGCGCAGCACATCGAGTACCTGCGCCTGCACGGTGACGTCGAGCGCGGTCGTGGGCTCGTCGGCGATCACGAGGGCCGGGTCGAGGAGCAGCGCCATCGCAATCATCGCGCGCTGGCACAGGCCACCGCTGAGTTCGTGCGGATACTGCCGGGCGCGCAGCGGTGCGTCCGGCACGCCCACGCGCTCGAGCATGTGCACCGCGCGTTGCCACGCCTCGTCGCGCGAGGCCTCGGTGTGCGCGCGCACGACCTCGGCGAGCTGATCGCCAATGCGCAAGACGGGATTGAGCGCGGCCATCGGCTCCTGAAAGATCATCGCGACCTCGCGGCCGCGGATCCCACGGAGGGTGCCGGGTGCGAGCTCGGTGAGCTCCTGATCGCGCAGTGTGATGCGGCTCGTCGGCGCGAGGTGGCCACCGTCCGGCAGCAGTTGCAGAACGGAGAGCGCCGTGAGCGTCTTGCCACAGCCGGACTCACCCACCAGAGCCAGCGTCTCGCCGGCGTGCAGCGTGAACGACACACTGTCGACCGCGCGGGCAGGGCCCGTCTCGGTCTCGAAGGTGACGCGCAGATCGTGAACGGTGAGTAGTGGCTGAGTCACACGCCAACCTGTCGTCCGTCGAAGCGTCGGCGCAAGGCATCGGCGAGCGCGTTGCACGTGAGCACGGACGACACCACCGCAATGCCGGGGAACAGGGTCAGCCACCAGCGACGCCCACCCGGCACGTAGCCGTCGCCCAGAATCGAACCCCAACTCGCCTGCGGCGGCTGAACACCCAGCCCGAGAAATGACAGGCTGGCTTCGAGCACGATGGCGTTCGCGAGTCCGAGCGTGCCGAGCACCAGCAGCGTGGGTTGCAGATGCGGTACGAGATGGCGCCAGAGCACGCGCGCGGGCGACGCTCCAGCCGCGCGCGCGGCGGCGACGAAATCGCGACCACACAACGCCCGCACATCGGCGCGCACGAGTCGAGCGACATCGTACCAGCCGGTGAGTCCGAGCAGCACGATGAGTCCGCTCAAGGGCAGCGACTCCCAGAGCGCCGTCACCACAAGCAGGAGCAATAGCCGAGGAATGGCGAGCAGCACGTCGACGAGGCGCATGAGCACCGTGTCCACGACGCCCCCCATGAAGCCTGCGACGGCGCCGATCACGCCGCCGAAGCCCACCGCGAGTGCCACGCTGAGCGTGCCGACGCCGAGCGAGACGCGAGCACCGTACAACACGCGGCTCAGCACATCGCGACCGAGGGGATCGGTGCCGAAGGGGTGCGCCATTGTCGGCGACGACGCCGTGATCAGCCCATCGCTCGGAATCTGATTGGGCGGCACCGGCGCAAGCCATGGTGCGGCCACCGCGATCGAGGCGAGCAGCACGACTGCGACGAGCGGTACGTGCAGCGCGCGATCACGTGGGCGGCGCATCGCGCGCGGGACGGCCAGGGTGGTGGTCCTCGATGCCGAGTGCATCATGTCGCGACACGTGGATCGAGCCGACGTTGCAGCAGATCCGCCAGCAAGGTACCCACCACCGTCATCGCACTGCCGAGCAGCACAGCCGCCGTCACGAGGTCGTAATCACGCGCGCTGACGGCCGCGACCGTTGCGTGTCCCATGCCGGGCCAGGCGAACAGTCGCTCGACGAGGACTGCACCACCGAGCAGCGACGGAAACGTCAGGCCGGCGAGGCCGATCACGGGCGTCAGCGCGGTGCGCCACGCATGCCAGCGCACACGCCACGGAGGCAGCCCCTTCGCGCGCGCGGTGCGGACATGCGCCTCGCGCCACGCTTCGCGCATGCTCGCGCGCTGAAAGCGCGAGAAGAGTGCGGTCCCCACGAGCGACAGCGTGAGCCACGGCAAGACCAGATGGCGCGCGCGATCCTGGAGTCGCTCGCCGAAGGGGAGGTACTCGTGCGTCGGTGCGACGATGCCACCCGCTGGCAGCCACTGCAACTCCTGCGCGAAGAGTTGCAGCAGCAGCATGCCCAGCCAGAACTCGGGTAGGGAGTAGACCACGAGTGACACGGTGCTCGCCGCCTCGTCACCCACTGTGCCGACGCGTGAGCCTTGCCAGGTACCGAGTGCCATGCCCGCCGCGAGACTGGTGACCAGGGCAAGCGACATGAGACCGATTGTGCGCGGCAGCGCTTCGCGCAGCACATGGGCGACGGGCCGCTGCTGCATCGTGGACCAGCCAAGATTGCCGCGCGCGAGGAGGCCGAGCCATCGGACGTACTGCACGAGCATGGGTTGATCGAGACCACGCTGCGCCCGCAGCGCGTCAGCCGCTGCCTTCGAGAGGCCGGCGCCGTCCAACGGCCGACTGTAGGGATCGCCCGGGGCGAGGCGCATCAGCGCGAAGGTCAGCGTGGCCGCTGCCCACACCACGACGAGCGATTGCAGCAGACGCGCGATGATCCGCTGTCGTCGCCCACCCGTTGAACGTGCGTCGGGCACCGGTCAGCGCGCGGGTGGGAGGCCCAACTGGTCGCGCGGGAGCTGCTGGCCCGGCTTGACCGACCACGACGCGAGATCACTCCACCACCCGAGCGGTGAGGGCGTGCCGACCTCGAGGCGGTTGTGCACGCCGGCCAGAACCTCATCCTCGACCAGCCAGATGGCGGGCGCGTCATCGACGACGGCCTGCGCGACGCGGCGAATGAGGTCGGCGCGCTGCGCCGCGTCGAAGGTGTCCAGCAGGGAATCCACCATCGCGTCGACGGTCGCATTCGCGTAGCGGCCGTAGTTGCTCTCCACGGCATTGGTCCGCCACACCTGGCGCAGCCCCACCAGCCCAGGCGACAGCGTCCATCCGTTCGTGACCGCGTCGAAGCGGCCGTTCGAAATGCGGTCGACCAGCGCCTCCACCTCGGATACCTGTACCGTCACCTCCGCGCCGATCGCGCGCCATTGATCCTGCAGCAGCACGGCAATGCGTTGGCGACTCTCGCTGGTGCTTGGCACGAGCAACTCGATGCGGAGTCGTTCGTTCCCGCGTCGGCGCACGCCGTCGGGACCGGGTTGCCATCCGGCCGAGTCGAGCAAGGCCTGCGCGGCGAGCGTGTCGAACGGCATCGCGCGTAACGAATCGGGCGCCGGGCGCGCCTTGCTGGGAATCGGCCCCAGTGCGACGCGGCCGATGGTGTCGTAGACGGCGCGCACGATGCGCTCGGTGTTCGCCGCCATGGAGAGCGCGCGACGAACTCGCACGTCGCCGAGCACCGGATGCGGGTCCCGATCCGAACCCTGACGACGCAGGTTGAAGGTCAGCAGCTGGTAGCGCAGCGACGGATAGCGCACGAGGCGCGCAGTCGACGACGCGGCGACGTCGGGCAACGATTGCGCGAGCAGCGGTGCCACGAAGTCCGTCTCGCCACTCGCCAGTCGAACGAGCGCAGGACCCGTCTGCTGGAAGAGTTCGTAGACGACGCGATCGAGCGTCGGGCGTCCGCGAAAGTTCGCGGTGTCCGCGATCAGCTCGATGCGTCCATCGGTTGACCAGCGTACGAATCGAAATCGTCCGGTCCCGATGGGCGCGCGTGAGAGGGGGGACGTGGCCAGCTCCGCGGGTTCGATATCGCGCAGAAGATGCGCCGGCACGATGAACATGTGGTGCACCGCATCATAGAACTGCTGCGGCGTGCGTCGGCGAAACCAGAAGGTGGCCGTGGCCGCATCCGGCGTGGTGACCGAGTCGATGTTGCCAAGCAGATTGGCAACGTACGAGCCAACCTCCGGATTCGTATACAACGCATACGTGAGGGCGACATCGTCGCTGGTCACCGGCCGGCCGTCGTGCCAACGCGCCCGCGCATCGAGCGTGAAGCGGATCGACATCGAATCACTCGCCCACGTCCAGCTGCTTGCGAGACGCGGTGTGAAGCCACGATCATTTTCGACGTCGAGGCTGGGCGCGATCTCGGCCAACCGATCGTGCAGCACCTCCATGACCGCCTGCTCGTGCTCGCTGGCGCTGAGTGGGGGCAACAGCGTCTTCGGCTCACCGATGAGCCCGATGAGCACCGTGCCGCCGGTGGCGCCTTGAACATTCGCATCGGGCGGTGCGGACTCGCCGCCGCAGGCCGCGGCGAACGCCAGCGCCAGCAGCCGCACGCTCCCCGACTTCAGTCTGCTCCGCCGCGCCATCGATGAAGGCCTCTCGGCGGGCGAGCGCGCGATGGCGGTGCAGTGCGGCATCCGGCGATGGGGGCGGAGCATCGGGCAAGCGGGCGAGGGAAGCGCCGTGCGATGGGGCACGACGCACGAACAGGGAACAGCAGATCGCGCGTACGATGCGCGCGTGGAGCTAGCGACGCCAGAGCCACGACGGGGATGCCACGCTCGCGCGGTGACGCGCCACGTCCAATGTGACGGGTACGTCGCGATTGTCGACTTCGCTGGCTTCCGAACGGTGTGCTCCCTCGCACAGGCGAAACGCCGTCAGCAGCGCCTCCCGTCCGCGTTCGCGCCAGAACGCCATCGTCTCCTGCGGCACGGCGCCGCCCCGGTTCGATGCAGCCAATCCGTTCGCCTCGAGCTCCGTCAGCGCCGCACCGATCGACACGGAGGGCGCGTCGTCCGCGCCAGCTCGGCGATACGCGTCCAGTCGCCGCTGCGTGTCGCGCAACAGGATGCTCCCGTGCTGCAGGTACGCGGTCGGGGTCCGCCACACGGCGCTGCCGACCAACTTTCGGCCGTTCACCACGATCTCGCCCGCCGCGGGCGCGGCAAAGCAGGCCGCCCCCTCAGGCCGCAGCGGCGGCGCGTCCGAGACGATCGTGGCGGCGACCCCCATCGCCCGGATCGCCTCGAGCAGCCGACGGTTCACCGCGTCGTACGCCTCGAGCCAGCCAACGTGCCGCGAGAGCGGAAGCGCCACCGCGTAGGTCAGATCCGCCCCGTGCAGGAGGGCGCGACCACCTGTCGGGCGACGCACGACGGACAGGCCGGCCGCCTGCATCGCGGACACGTCCCAGCCCGTCTCAACGCGCTCATTGCGCCCGAAGCTCACCGTCTCGCCGTCCCAGGCATAGGTCCGCAGCGTGGCGACGCCGGTCCGCGCGGCGAGATCCAGGAGCGCGAGATCGATCGCCATGTTGGTCGCGCCGTCGGCGGCGCCGTCGTCCTGCTGCCGCCACTGTTCCGGCCACCACGACGGACCGCGGGTCGGGGGTGGCGCGACAGTGTCGGTCGCTGTCGGGGCAGCCGGCAGCGCTTCGCGGAAGGGACGGTTCGGGGACGGCACGATTGTTAAGTTAGATCCGTTGACCCGCCGTTCGCCGCGCCTCGCGTGGCTCCGGCGAGCAACCGCCTGCTCGTTTGATGGCGCTGTGGTCCCTGCGTCGTTCTCGCCTCGTCCCGTTCAGCCGGCCGCGCCGGCGTTCTGCTTCCGACATGGTTACCCGCACTCGCCCCGCCCTGCAGTTCGACGCCGACGCCTTCGCGCCGCGCCACAACGGTCCAACCCCGGCCGAGCAGCAGCTCATGCTCGATGCGCTGGGCTACCCGTCGCTCGACGCGTTCATCGACGCCGTCGTGCCCGAGGCGATTCGCTTTCGCGGCACGCTCTCGGCTGGTGCGCCCCGCAGTGAAGCGCAGGTCCTCGCCGATCTGAAGACACTCGCCTCGCGCAATCAGCTGTGGCGCTCCTATCTCGGCCTTGGCTATCACGATACCATCACGCCGCCCGTCATTCTGCGGAACGTGATGGAAAACCCGGCGTGGTACACGGCGTACACGCCGTATCAGGCGGAAATCGCGCAGGGGCGCCTCGAGGCGCTGCTCAACTATCAGACGGTCATTGCCGATCTCACCGGCCTCGAGATCGCGAACGCGTCGCTGCTCGACGAGGGTACCGCTGCCGCCGAAGCGATGGCCATGGCGCTCGCGGCGCGCGGAAGCGCAGACAAGCAGACGTTCTTCATCGCCCACGATTGCCATCCGCAGACGATCGAAGTCGTGCGCGCGCGCGCCGAAGCGCGCGGCGTCACGGTGGTGGTCGGTGACGCGCTCACGACGACGTTCGACGCGTCGGTCTTCGGCGTGCTGCTCCAGTATCCGAGCACTGACGGTGCGGTACACGACTATCGCGCCGCGTGCGAGCGGGCGCACGCGGTGAATGCGCTCGTCACGGCCGCGACCGATCTCCTCGCGCTCACGCTGCTCACCCCGCCTGGCGAATGGGGCGCCGACGTCGCCGTCGGCAGTGCACAGCGCTTCGGTGTGCCGCTCGGCTACGGCGGCCCGCACGCGGCGTTCTTCGCGACGCGCGACGAATTCAAGCGACAGATCCCCGGGCGCATCATCGGTGTCTCGCGTGACGCGGACGGCAAGCCGGCGCTGCGCATGGCGCTGCAGACGCGCGAGCAGCACATCCGTCGCGAGAAGGCCACGAGCAATGTGTGCACCGCGCAGGTGCTGTTGGCGGTGATGGCCGGCTGCTACGCCGTGTATCACGGGCCGGAGGGGCTGCGCCGCATCGCCGAGCGTGTGCATGGTCTCGCGGTCGTCCTCGCCGCCGGCCTCGAGCGCCTCGGCCTGCACGTCACGCACGAGCAGTATTTCGACACGCTGCGTGTGGAAGTGGGCGCGCATGGGCAGGAGGACATTCTGGCGACGGCCGCCGCGCATCGCATCAACCTGCGCGTGCTCGAACTCGGCACGCTCGGTGTGGCGCTCGACGAAACGGTCACCCCCGAGGACATCGTCACGCTGTGGACGGTGTTCAACACCGGTACGCCCGTCGATTTCACGATTGATGACGTCGCCGCTGACGTCGATCCGCGCTTTGATGAGCGCTTCGCGCGCACGTCGTCCTATCTCACGCATCCGGTCTTTTCGCGCTACCACAGCGAGACCGAAATGCTGCGGTACCTGCACTCGCTGCAGGCGAAGGACTTCTCGCTCGTCCACGGCATGATCCCGCTCGGCTCGTGCACGATGAAGCTCAACGCGACGGCCGAGATGATCCCGGTGACGTGGCCCGAGTTCGGCAAGCTGCACCCGATGGCGCCGGCCGAGCAGGCGCAGGGGTACGCCGCGATGTTTGCGGAACTCGAGCGCGATCTCGCCGACATCACGGGCTTTGCCGCCGTCTCGCTGCAGCCGAACGCGGGTTCGCAGGGCGAGTACGCCGGTCTGCTGGTCATTCGCGCGTACCACCACGCGCGCGGTGAGGCGCACCGTGATGTCTGTCTGATTCCACAGTCGGCGCACGGCACGAATCCGGCGAGTGCCGTGATGGCCGGCATGCGCGTGGTCGTGGTGAAGACCGATGCGAACGGCAACGTCGACGTGGACGATCTGCAGCAGAAGGCGGTGCAGCACAGCCACGAGCTGGCGGCCCTGATGGTGACGTATCCGAGCACGCATGGCGTGTTCGAGACGCGCATCAAGGACATCTGCGCCATCGTGCACGAGCACGGCGGCCAGGTCTACATGGACGGCGCGAACATGAACGCGATGGTGGGTGTCTCGCGTCCCGGAGACCTCGGGGCCGACGTGTGTCACCTCAACCTGCACAAGACGTTCTGCATTCCGCACGGCGGTGGCGGTCCGGGCATGGGACCGATCGGCGTTGCGCCGCAGCTCGCGCCGTTCCTGCCGGGCCACCCGCTCATCCACACGGGCGGCGCTCAGGCGATCGGGCCGGTGTCGGCGGCCCCGTGGGGGAGTGCGAGCATCCTGCCGATCTCGTACGTCTACATCAAGCTGATGGGCGGTGCGGGACTCGCCGAGGCGACGAAGCTCGCGATTCTGAACGCGAACTACATCGCGAAGCGGCTTGAAGCGCACTATCCGGTGCTCTACCGCGGCCAGCACGGTCTGGTCGCGCACGAGTGCATCCTCGACACGCGCGGCTTCAAGCAGAGCGCCGGTGTGGAAGTCGAGGATATCGCGAAGCGCCTCATGGACTACGGCTTCCACGCACCGACGATGTCGTTCCCGGTGGCCGGCACGGTGATGGTCGAGCCGACGGAGAGCGAGTCACTGGCCGAGCTCGATCGTTTCGTCGAGGCAATGATCGGCATTCGTGAAGAGATTGCGCAGGTCGAGCGGGGCGAGCAGCCGCGTGAGGGCAACGTGCTCAAGCACGCGCCACACACGGCGGCGCTCGTCACGGCCGATGTCTGGGAGCGCCCCTACACCCGCACGCAGGCGGCGTGGCCCACGGCGCACACGCGTGACCGCAAGTTCTGGCCGTCGGTGGCGCGCGTCGAGAGTGCGTACGGTGATCGCAATCTCGTGTGTTCGTGCCTGCCGATCGAGGAGTACTCCGCCACGGCGTGACGCGGGACACGGCGTGGCAGCGGCACACACCGCTGCCACGCTCGCGCCGTCGCGTCTTCGCGCCTTCGCGTTCCGCCGTTCTCTCGGCCCCGGGATCGAACAACCGAGCCGCTGGAAGACAAACCCAAGAAGGACCCAAGACAGACGAAGAAGAGCAACTCACCGATGCGGCGAGCTGGTCGCCCCGAGATGAGTTGCTCTTCTTCGTCCGTCTTCAGTTTTTCTTGGGTTTGTCTTCCAGCGGCTCGGTTGTATCGGTCGACACCGCAAACTGCGGGACGCGAAGGCGCGAAGACGCGAAGACGCGAGGTGACCGCGGGGAGTTACCCCACCAGGGCCTGATACTCCGAGGCGCTCATGAGGCCCGCGTCGCCGCCGGCGTCGAGCTTGACCTTGATCATCCAGCCGCCGCCGTACGGGTCGTTGTTGACGAGCGCGGGCTCGCCGTCGAGCGCGGCGTTGATCTCGACCACTTCTCCGGTGACCGGCATGAAGAGTTCGGAGACGGCCTTCACGGCTTCGACCGTGCCGAAGACGTCGTGGGCGTTGAAGCGAGCGCCGGGCTTGGGCAGGTCGACGTAGACGATGTCGCCGAGTTCACCCTGCGCGTAGTCGGTGATGCCCACGAGCACGACGCCGTCCTCGGCGGTGGACTTCACGTACTCGTGTTCCTTGGTGTAGCGCAGGTCGGCGGGGATGTTCGACACGGGTGGTGCTCCGTCGGGAGAAATGGGATCAGGCCGGTCGCGTGCCAGGAGGGCGCGCCACACGTCGTGCACCTGCTGCGCCAGCGCCTCGCGGGTTCCGTCGTTCCGGATGACCCACGTGGCGCGGGCGCGTTTGGGCGCGGCGTCGGCCTGTGCCGTCATCATCGCCCGTGCGTCGGCTTCAGGCAAGCCACGATCGTGCATCAGCCGCGCCCTACGGACCGATTCGTCGGCGTCCACGAACACGATGGCGTCGAACTGATCGGCCAGCCCGGCCTCGAAGAGCAGCGGAATCTCGTCGATCAGGACCGTCACCCCGTCGGCGGCGGCCTGCGCCGCGCGGGCGGCACGCAGCCGGCCCACTTCCGGGTGCACGATCGCGTTCAGGTCGGCGCGGGCCGCCGCGTCGTGAAACACGATGCCGCGCAGGGCCGCGCGGTCGAGCGTGCCGTCCGGCTGCAGCACCGCGTCGCCGAATCGCGCGACAATGGCGGCCAGCGCGCTCGTCCCCGGGGCTACCGCTTCGCGGGCGAGCACGTCGGCGTCAACCACGCGGGCGCCCAGCTCGGCAAAAAGCCGAGCGACACTCGATTTCCCGCTCGCGATGTTTCCGGTGAGGCCGATGCGCCGCATGCCGAAAAGTAGACGCGGGGCTGCCGGCATGCGCCGACAGCCCCGCTGGACAAGGTCCGATGACCGGAAGGCTCACGCCGCCGCGGCTTCGTCCTCGTCGTGTTCACCGATCAGCGCATCACGACGCCGATCGCGCGTGACGAGCAGCTCCTGAATCACCCAGGCCGCACCGCCCTTGAGGCGAATCTGATGCGGCGTGCAACCGAGGTAGCGCTGACACGTGTTGCGGAACGCGCTGCCCGAGGGGAAGTCGAGCGCGCTCGCCACACCGTCGGCGCTGCGCGAGCCATCTTCGAGCATGCTCGCGGCGACCACGAGGCGACCCCACGTGAGCAGCTGGTGCGGCGGCGGGAGCTGCGCGCCTTCGAGGCGCTTCGAGAGCAGGCGCCGCGAGACGGCGATCATGCGCGCGAGACTGTCCGGCGTCAGCCGTTCGTGGGCGCGCGTCACCGAGAGCATCACCGCATCGCGCACGACCGAGCGGAAGCCGGCGAGATGCGGACGCAGCAGACTCGACACACTGCGCGCTTCGGCCTGATCGAGCAGGGCCGTGAGTTGCGCGGGGGAGTCGGTCTCTTCGGCGACGATGAGTACGTCGATACCGCACCGACCGGCGTCGAACATGTCGCGCGCCCGTTCACGATTGAGGTCGACGTAGGCGACGAGGGCGGCGCGCGGTACGCGCACACGCAGCTGACGGACACGCTCGAAGTCGGCGCGCCCGTCGACGTAGAGGTCGAAGACGACCACGTTGATCGGTCCGCGCTCGCAGGCGCGTGTCAGCGAGGTCCAGTCCTCGCACGGCACGAACCGGTAGCGGTCGCGGGCCGCCTGACGCAGGCGCGCGAGACGCGTCTCGTGCGCGAGCAGTGTTGCAATCACACCCATGGCACAGACCGGAAGGTCGGAGGGAACGGGAACAGCATCGCCCTCAAGACGCCGGAACGGCCGCGCGCGTAACGCGCTGTCACAATATTCGCGTCCGCGCCCACTCGATCCTCGTCGAGCGAACGACGCACAATCCGATCAGACCGTCACAGCCCCGGCATACGCGTCACATGCGTACCGCCTAGAAGAGACGTCCTTGGGCGGCGTCCGCGCGGGGGACGATGTGGCAAGCACGGCAGCGTGCCTCGTAGGCATCGGCCGCCCCGACCATGATCGTGGGCGACTCGTACGGCGCGGGTCGCCCGTCGATGAGCCGCTGGTTCCGACTTGCTGCACTACCGCACAAGACACAGATCGCGTGCAGTTTGTCGACGAGTTCGGCGACCGCCATCAGTTGCGGCATCGCGCCAAACGGTTCGCCGCGAAAGTCCGTGTCGGTGCCCGCGAGAATCACACGCCGACCGCGCTCCGCGAGGGCCGTCGCCACCGCAACAATCCCGGCGTCGAGAAACTGCGCTTCATCGATGGCGATCACATGCGCGGTCGGATCGACGCGCTGCGCGATCTGTGCCGATGAATCGACCGGCACCGCCTCGAGCGATCTCCGATCATGGCTCGAAATCGCCCAGAGGCCCGCGTAGCGATCGTCCAGGTGCGACTTGAACACCTGGACGCGCTTGCGGGCGATGGTCGCGCGGCGCACGCGACGCATCAGCTCCTCTGACTTCCCACTGAACATCACACCGGCAATCACCTCGATCCAGCCGCCGGAGGCGTGAAAGCCGGTCCCCATCACGCGTCGCGTCCTCCGTCGCGCTGGAACGGCAGACCACCACGGCGATCCCGCGGCGCCGGACGCTGTGCACGCGAGAGCTGCTCACCGCGTGAGGCCCACTCGCGACGCGGCTCCGTTCGTTCCGACGGCGCCCGATCACCGAAGGCACGACGCGCTTCATCACCGCGCACGCCGCGTGCTCCTCCGAACCCGCCGCGCTCGCGGTCGCCGAAGCTGCGTTCACCACCGCCGCGATTGCCGCCGAAGCTGCGCTCGCCACGATCTCGGTTACCGCCGAAGCTGCGTTCGCCACGGTCGCGGTTGCCGCCGAAGCTGCGTTCGCCACGGTCGCGGTTGCCGCCAAAGCTGCGCTCGCCACCGGTACGTTCACTGCCACTCCGCTCGGCACCGCCACCAAAGCTGCGCTCGCCACCGCTCCGTTCCGCGCCAGTGCGGCCGCCGCCGAAACCGCTGCGCGGCGCGCCGCGATCTTCCCACCCGCGACCGTCCCGGGCGGCGCCACGATCGCCGCCGCGCTCGCGAGGCGGACCACTCCGCGGGCCCCGGTCGCCGCCACGTCCTCCGCGATCGAAGCTGCGACCACCGCGCTCCGGACGCTCGCTGCGACCGCCAGCAAAGCCGGCGTGGCCACCCACACCGCGCTCGTCGCGCCGCACATGCAACTGGCGTCCACGGACCGTCACGCCGGTCAGGCGCGAGATGATCGTGTCCGCTGCGTCCGACGCCACGTCAACGAGCGTATGTGATTCGAACACGTCGATGTTGCCGATCTTGTCACCCGGCAGACCGGACTCGCCAGCAATCGCGCCCAGCAGATCGCCAGGCCGCACGTTGTCACGCTTACCGACGTTGAAGAAGAGGCGCGTCTTGCTGCTGTCCGCTGAGGCATCGGCTCCACCGAGGGCGGCGATGGCCGCGACGTGGGCCGGCGCCGCAAAGATCGCGCGCGACCCCGAAGCGGTGGCGCGCGCCACGTGCAGGGCGCGACGCGCTTCGTCGAACAGATGCACCGCCGCGGCGGCGACCTCCAGCGCGTCGTGGTCGTCGAGCAGCGGCGCGACGAGTGCGAGATCTGCCGCGCTCACGCCAGGCGCCGCAAGCCGCGCGCGAAGTGCCGCGTGTACCGCATCGGCCGCCGCGGTGCTGCGCACGAGTGTGACGTCGAGCGTCAGCGGCCGTGCGGCACCACCGCTGACGGCCGTCATGGCCGGCACGTCGGTGGCGTCGAGCAGGAACAGGACGTGCACGGGTTCGACCGACATCGCAGCCGTCAGCGCGTCGCTGGAGGACGGTGCGCCCCAGCCGATCACCGCGGCCGTGTGTTGCGCGGGCTCGCGGCGTACCACCTGCACGCGCTGCCCATCGACCGGTACACCCAGCGCCGCCAGCGCTTCGCGTGCGTCCGCCTCGGCCACCGGCGTCGGCGCCACGATGGCGAGCGACGGCGGGTCACGCTCGTCGAGGAACGCCCGGAGCGCGGCTACACGCGTGTTCGGCGCGCACACGAGGTAATGCGGCGTGATCGAGAAGCTGACGGTGGACGGCTTGACCAGTGGCGTCACGTGGCGCGCCTTGCGCAAGTGACGCTCGAGGAACGCCTCGACGGTGCTGTCGTCGTCGGTCGAGATCGACGCCACGCGCACGGCGCTCGTGGGCGCATCGGCCAGTGCCGACTCGATGGCGTTCGTGGTGTCTTCGCCGCCGAGCATGTCATCGAGACCGAGCAGGACGACCGACTGCACATCGCTCACCGAGATCGCGCCGGCGCGTCGCAGCGCGGCGAGGTCCGACGGGGTCGCCACGGCCACCGCGACCGGCCCCATGGCGAGCACGCGCCTGGCACGATCAATGGCCGACACGGGCACCACGCGCAGCGAGGCATCGTCGAGCAACGCGCGCGCTTCCTGCGTTGCTTGCGTGACCGCGGCAGCCGAGGGCGCGAGCACCAGACAGGCCGGAGCCGAGGCGGCACCGCCCTGGCGACTGCGCTCCACACCGGGGCGCAACGCCGCCTGCATCGTTCGCGGCTCCAGGCCGCCCAACACCACCACCTGCTGGCTGCGCGTGCCGCCAGCCGCGCCGGAATCTCCGTCCGGCGTCAGTCCCACCCGTTCGTCGCTCACGTCCTGCTCCCGTCAGTTGTAAAGCAGCAGTTGCTGCCAGCAACACCGTCGCCCAGCGGCGGTGCGGAGCGTCAAGGCGCTCCCCATTGGCGTCCGCGTGGCGGCGCCAAGTAAGTTGTGCGCGACCCACTCGGGGCCCGTGCACCAAGTGGAACCTAGCGGATCAGGACGGCAATCACCAACGCCGCGGCCGATTCCCCTCCGACCTCGTCCTTCGCTCGCCGACATGTCGCGTCCGTTCACGCCATCGCCCAACATCGTTCGACTCAAGGAATCCGCGACCCTCGCCGTGGCCGCGCGGGCGCGTGCGCTCCGAGCACAAGGCATTCCGGTCATCGATCTCGGCGCCGGTGAACCCGACTTCGACACGCCCGCGTTCATCCGCCATGCCGCGGCCGCCGCTGTCGAAGCGGGCGCGACGCGGTACACGGCAACCGAGGGGATTCCGCCGCTGCGCGAGGCGATCGCGGCTGAGGCCAATCGATGGCTGCCCGCTGGAGCGACGCCATTCACCGCGGCCGAGGTCGTGGTGTCGAACGGCAGCAAGCAGTCGCTCTACAACGCGTGTGTCGCACTCTTCGGCCCCGGCGATGAGGTCCTCGTGCCGACGCCGAGTTGGACGAGCTATTACGAGATGCTCGAGCTCGCGCGCGCCACGGCGGTGCCCGTCTTTGGCCAGCCCGCCAACGGGCTCAAGGTGACGGTGGAGGAGCTCGAGCGCGCGGCCACCCCGCGTACGCGCGGTCTCATGCTCAACTCGCCGTGCAATCCCACCGGTGCCGTGTACTCGCGAGCCGAACTCGAGGGCATTCTGGCGCTCGCCGATCGTCATGGCTGGTGGGTCATCAGTGATGAGATCTATCGCCGGATCGCGTACGACGGAGAGGCGCTGTCGATCTCGCAACTCGACGCACCACGTGATCGCCTCGTCCTCATCAACGGCGTCGCCAAGGCGTACGCGATGACCGGCTGGCGCATCGGATGGTCGATCGCGCCGGTCGCGCTGAGCAAGGCGATGACCGCCGTGCAGTCGCACGCGACATCGAATCCGGCGGCTGTGTCCCAGCACGCCGCGCTGGCCGCGTTGACACGACTCGACGAGTCCGATGCGGCGGTCGATACGATGGTCGCCGCGTTTCGTGCGCGACGTGACGCGGTGCTCGACGCGCTGGGAGCGCTGGCGCCGCACGCCGTGCATCCGGCCGGGGCGTTCTACCTGTATCTCGACGTGTCGTCGGTGGGCGGTGACGACCCGGGCGCGGCCTTCACCGCAGCGCTGCTCGACCGCTATCAGGTGGCCGTCGTACCCGGCAGCGGCTTCTACACGCCCGGCTGGATCCGGGCCTCCTACGCCACGGCACAGGCCACTGCCGTCGAAGGCGTCCAGCGCATCGTGCGCCTGCTCACCGAAGGCCTCTGATACCGGAGAACTCCATGATCACGACGCTCGTGCTCGTTCAGGCGGATCCCAAGCGGATTCGCGAGTGTGCCGAAACGCTCGCCGGCATCGACGGGGTGCCCGAGGTCTACTCGGTGTCGGGTGCGTGGGATCTTGTTGCCATCCTGCGTGTTCCCGACCTCGATCGTGTCGCGGAAATCGTGACGCACGAGTTTGCGAATGTGCCCGGCATCGAGCGCACGCAGACACTCACGGCGTTCCGCACGTACAGCAAAGGCGATCTCGCGCAGGCGTGGGACATCGGCGTCGAATGACGCCATTCTGCAGCGCGTCGTGAGGCGCGTCAGAACACGCAGCGATTGCCGTTGAAGCGATACGTCTCGCGCCAGGAATCGTTCTGGTAGCGCAGCACGCTCGTGTAGGCCACGAACGGTCCGGGATCCTCGAGACCGAAGAGCAGCTCCGGTGTGCCGTCGTCATCGACATCGAGATAGTCGAGGAAGACCTGCTTGCGCGGCGACCGGAGCGAGCCGATCGTCGAGAAGGAGAACGTCGGTCGGACGCCGAAGTTGCCGCGGTCGAGCACCACGATGAACTGTCGCGGACGTTCGCCGAACGCCGGGATCGAGTCGGGAAGCGGTGTGGGGTCGTTGTACTCCACCACCAGGGTGTTCCCGCCGTTGATGCCGGTCGGTACCTGCGTGACGCGACGGTTGTAACGCGCGAGCTGACCCGGTGGAATGCCCGATGACGGTGCGACGAGCGTCCCGATGTTGGAGAGGGCGCGTTCGATTTCGTCGGACGTCATGAGGCGATCCGACGTGAGTGGTGGGCGGGGGCCATTGGTGGCGAACGCCCCCAGCGCTTCGCTCGCGAGGCCCGTCTTGAGCGCGCGGCCCACGGGCACCACCACCGGACATGACAACGAGTCAAGGGGCGCCGCGCCCGGTTGCCACATGCCGCGGAACATGCGCATCGAATCGACCACGCGACTTCCGCGCAGGACCGCGAGCGATTGCCCCGACTGCATGTACGTGCGATCGACCTGCCGCCACGCTTGTGCCGACAGACTCAATCCCGAGATGCCGTTGGCGCCAATGGCCGCGATCGGAATGGTCAGCGCGCCGCTTGCGTCCGGCACCACACGGAACAACAGCGTGGGCTGCGTGGCGAGAAACGCGCTGTCGCGCTCCCAGCGTGACGGGCCGGGATCGCCGCCGAAGAGCTGAGGTCGACCGCCCTCACCGCAGGCGGTCGCGAGCAACAGCGCACCGAGCGACGCGGAGAGGCGAGCGGCGAACGTGGATCTGGGTGAACGCAGGGGCAAGGGCAAGACTCAGGCGAAAGGACCGTCGGGCAAACACCGGCGCAGCAACAAGATCGGCATGACCGGGCGGGAACGCCACGCCGGCGCGCCGAGGAGACCGCTCGACAGGTTGCACACCAGCGAGACGACCGACGACCGCTGCTGGGCACGGTGTGGCGCCAGCCACCCCCGATCGGCCGTCGGGAACGCTAGGTTACCCCTCCGTCGCTCTCCCTTCGCATGCGCCTGATTCACCTCTCCGACCTGCACCTCGGCTACCGACAGTACGCGCGCCAGACCCCCACCGGGGTCAACCAGCGCGAAGCGGACGTCGCCGCCACCTGTGCTCGCGCCATCGAGGCGATCATCGCTCGGCGTCCGGACGTGGTGCTCGTGGGCGGCGATGTGTTCCACTCGGTGCGCCCGCCCAACACGGCCATCCTCGATGCCTTCCGTCTCTTCGGGCGCCTCCGCAGCGCGTTGCCCGATACCGACGTGATCATGATCGCCGGCAATCACGATGTGCCGCGCTCGAGCGACGCTGGGTGCATCCTGCAGCTGTTCGAAGAGCTGGGCGTGCACGTCGTCTTCAGGGCGCCGCAGCGCATCGTGCTGCCGCGCCACGATGCCGCCGTGCTCGCGGTACCGTTCGCGGCGCCCGGCAACGCACCCGCCTCGCGTGAGTACGCGAGCGATCCCGCACATCGTTGGAATCTTCTGCTCGTGCACGACGAAGTCACCGGATTGCTCGGTGCATCACCGGAGAGCCGGGCCGTGGCACCGGTCGATCCCGACGTGTTCGGTCGCGCCTCGTGGGACTACGTGGCGCTCGGACACTATCACGTGTATCGCGAGGTCCCGGTCGTCGAACAGGGCACGGGTCGTCGCATTCCGGCGTACTACAGCGGCTCACTCGACTACACGAGCACCAACCCGTGGGCGGACGTGCGCGAGGAGCTTTTTCGGCACGGGGCGTCAACGGGGCAGGGGAAGGGCTTCATCGAGCACGACCTCGCCTCGGGAACGCACACCTTCCATCCCGTAGTCAGCGCGCGACGCCTGCTCGACCTTGCGCGCATTGACGCGGCAGGCTGCACGGCTCCCGAGCTCGACGATCGGATCGCGAACGCCATCGGTGAAGCAGGGCGTGCGATCGACGATGCGATCGTACGTCTCGTCATCACGAACGCGTCGCGCCACGTGGTGCGGACGCTGGACTACACCATGCTTCGCGACGTGCGTCGCCGCGCGCTGCATTTTCAACTCGATGCGCGCCGTCCCGTGGTGACGAACCACGCCGGCAGTGCCGCGCCGGGCCGACGCATCACGCTACGCGATCGGCTCACCGAGCGACTGCGTGCGCGTCCGTTGGCACCCGGCCTCGATCGCGAGCGTCTCGTCACCCTCGGCGTCGGCTATCTGGAGCGCGCCAACGAGGTCGCCGTGGCGTCGATGCCCGTGACGGAGAGCTGACCGTGCGCCTGCACGCACTGCGCTTGCGGCACTTTCGCCAGCACGTCGAGACGGACATCCGGTTCGCACCGGGGCTCACTGGCATCATCGGACCGAACGGTGCCGGCAAGTCCACGATCCTCGAAGCGATCGCGTGGGCGCTCTACGGCAACAGTGCGGCGCGCGGCACGCGGGACTCGATTCGTCACGCGCGCTCGCCTGATGCGACGGTACGCGTCGAACTCGAGTTCGAGCTCGGACCGCATCGCTATCGCGTGGAGCGCACCCTCAAGAGTGCCGAGCTGCATCAGGACGGCGTCGCGGTCGCCAGTGGCATCAAGGCCACCAATGAGCTGCTGCAACGTCGGCTCGGCATGTCGCGCGGTGAGTTCTTCAACACGTACTTCACCGGTCAGAAAGAACTCGACGTGATGGCGGCCCTCGGGCCGACTGATCGAGCACGTTTCCTTGCCCGTGTCCTCGGCTACGATCGACTCACCGGTGCACAGGAACTGTTGCGCGACAAACGGCGGGAACTGGTCGCCGAACTCAACGGCCTGCGCAGCGGGATGCCTGATCCGGACGCCGTCGCGGCACGCGAGCGCGAGGCGGGTGTCGCGCTCCGGGAGGCGCGGTCGGCGCTCGCCGCACGCGAGGCGGCCTGGCGCGACGCGGTCGCTCGGCGCGACGCACTCGCGCCCACGTGGGATGCGAGCGAAGCGGCGCGCGAGCGCGCGCGTGGGCTTGAAGCCGAGCGTCAGCTCGCCGAGCAGGCGTTGGCGGCCGCGACGCACGACCTCGCGCGGCTGCAGGACGAGGTCGCGATGGTGGAGGCCGCACGCCGCGAGCTGGAGCCGCTGCTGCCGCAGCTTGGAACCCGCGATGCACAGCGTGCCGCACTCGACGCGCTCGACGGACTCGCGGCGCAGGACGCTGAACGTCGGGCCGTGGCCTCACGTGGCGAGACACTACGCGACGAGGCGGCGCGCCTCGATGAACGGCTGGAGAAGCTGGAATCCGCGCCGGCGTTCGATCGGGAAGCTCGGCCGGCGCTCGAGGCGCTCCGGGCGCAGGTGCACGACTCGGATCGCCTCGTCAGCGACGCGCGCACGCTGTGGGCGCGTGATCGTCAGGAGGCGGAAACACGACTCGACGCGCTGCGGACGCAGCTCGAGGAACTCACGGCGCAGCGCGCAACACTCGAGGGATTGGGTGAGGACAGCCCCTGCCCGACGTGCAATCGACCACTCGGCGCGGCCTTCCGCGAGGTGCTCACGCTGGTGACGGAGCAGTGCGAGAGCATCCAGGCGGACGCGGCGTACTTCGGCGATCGTGCGCGACAGCTCGCGCAGCCGACCGCTCGCGTGCTCGAACTGGAGGCCCAACGCGCGCACGCGCAGCAGGAGCTCGCGCAGGCAGAGCGGCGGTACGCTCGCATTCAGGCCGCGCTGCAGGAGCGCGAGCAGCTGCGCCCGCAGCGCGACGCACTGACCGAGCGTCTCCGGGAGGTGGAAGGCAAACTCGCTCAACTGCCGCCGGGCTATGACGCCGACGCGCATCGTGCCGTGCGCGCCGAGGTGCGACGGCTCGACGAAGTCGCCACGCGCGTGGCCCGCCTGCAGACGGTGGTGGATCGTGGGGCCGCGCTCGGGGCACGGCAACGCGAACTCGACGAGCAGCGTCGGCAGGTCACGGCGCGCCTGACGGCGCTGCAGGACGCCCTGCGCACACTCGCGTTCGATGGCGAGGCCCACGAGCGCTTGCGCGCCCACGTGTTGCAGGCCACGCATGAAGCGCACGAGGCCGATGTCGCGCGCACCGAAGCCGAGGGGCTGTTGCGGCGGGCCGAGCAACTCGGCGAGACCGCACGCCGCGCGCGCACCGAGCTGCTCACGCTGCAACAGCGGGCGGCCGCGCTCGAGGCGGAGCGCTCGCTGCACGATGAGCTCGACGATGAGTTCACCGCACTGCGTACCGAACTGAACGATCGACTGCGTCCGGAGCTCTCGGAACTCGCGAGCGGCTTCCTCGAGACGCTCACCGATGGTCGGTACAGCGAGCTGCAGCTGGACGACGACTACGCCGTGCGCGTGCTCGAGGACGGTCTCCCGAAGGCGGTGTTGTCGGGTGGCGAAGAGGACATCTGCAATCTCGTGCTTCGCCTCGCGATCTCGCAGATGATCGCCGAGCGCGCCGGTCAGTCGTTCTCGCTGCTCATTCTGGACGAAGTCTTCGGTTCCCTCGATGAATCACGGCGTGAGAACGTGGTGTCGCTGCTGCGCCGTCTGCACGATCGCTTCGAGCAGGTAATGGTGATCACGCACATCGAGGATGTACGGGAGGGACTCGATCGGGTGTTGCGGGTATCGTACGATGCGGAGCGCGGCACAAGTCGCGTCGAGGAAACGGCGGGCGGTGCCGAGGGCGCCGAGGCCGCAGCGTGGGCCGTGGAGGCTCTGACATGACGTTGTTGACACGCACTCCGGTGCCGTCGCGGCCTCCTCGTGGCCCCGACGTGCTCACCGAGGCCGACATTCCGGCGCTCAATCCGCTCTTCTCCGATGCGTTCAGCGATCGCTATCGTCGCGACGGCATGTCGGGGGTTCGCGTGCCCCCGCTCAATCCGGCCATCTGGCGCTATGCGCTCGCCGGTGCCGGCGATGGCGCGCTGGGCTGGCGCGATGAACGCGGACAGCTCGTCGCCTTCAACATCGCGCATCGGTCCGGAAGCGAAGGCTGGATGGGTCCGCTGTGCGTGCGCCCCGATGCGCAGGGTGCGGGTCTCGGCACGACGATCGTGCGTGCCGGCCTGTCGTGGCTGCGGCGCCAAGGCGCGCGTGTCATCGGACTCGAGACCATGCCGCGGACGGTCGACAACATCGGCTTCTACTCCACGCTCGGCTTCGTGCCCGGTGCGTTGACCATCACGCTCACGCTCGACGCGGCAGCCGATCGCGAACCACCGCGGCTGCTTTCGGCGCTGCAGGGGCTCGAACGGGAGGGCGCGATCGCCGGCTGTCGCGCGCTCACCGCGGAACTGCTCCCCGGGTATGACTACACGCGTGAGATGCTGCTCACCGATCGATTCGCACTCGGCGACACTGTGCTGCTCGGCCCGATCGATGCGCCCACGGGCTACGCGATCTGCCACTCCGTGCCGCTCGTGGAGGGGCGTGCGCGCGATGAACTGCGCGTCCTCAAGCTCGTGCTCGCGCGACGCGGCGATGTGCCGGTGATGGTGCGTGCGCTCGCGGAGTATGCGCGACGCGCAGGCACGGCACGCGTCGCACTCCGCGTGCAGGGCGACTATGCCGATGCGTATCGCGTCCTCATTGCGCTTGGCGCACGCGTGCGCTGGACCGACCTGCGCATGAGCGTACACGGCTGGGAGGAGCAGCCGCCCGCGTCCGGGCTCGTCCTGTCGAACTGGGAAATCTGATGTTCGTCGCGCGTGCGGCAGCTACTTGGTACGCGGCGGGTCATGCGGTTCTGGCGTACCGCGTACGACGATGCGCCAGATCACGATAAAGACACCCGCCGTGAGCAGCAGATGAATCCAGCCGGGCGCGGTGGTCGTGAACGTGATCCCTGCCCACGCGGCCAGCATCACGATCGCGCCGAGCATCCAGAAGTCCATGGGCGAGTGGTGGTGACGGGGCGAACCCTGGTGAGATTGCGCGACGGCGTGTCCGTCGTCTAGCTTCCGGAAGTTAGTCGACGCGGCCCGATGGCGTCGACGGTGTTGGTCGGGACGGAGAGAATCACTTCTTGAGCCGATAAGCTCCTGGAGCAGGCCTGACAAATCCGGTGGACGACATGCCCCAGTGCGGGGAAGTCGGAAACGGGGTGAGGGTCTCATTGTTTCCTGAGGGCTTCAAGAACCCCTCTTCGCTCCCGGTTTTGTCGGCAACGGCTCCGCCTCGGCGGGGCCGTTGTCGTTTGTGGCGCTCGGGTAGGCCGGTCGCGTGGTGAGTTCACGCCGCCGTCGGGAACGCCGAGTGCGGATTGGGGGTTTTCATGGGCGTGGGCCGTCACCGGCCGGCTCACGGTCGGCGTGGTTGCGCATTGTGGAGGCGAACCATCGACCGACCGGCTCGCGGCGCCTGCCGATGGGCGCCATGTTCACCAGGCCGGACCAGACGTCATGCCCATTGTCACCGTGACCCGGCGGCTGCGTTTCAACGCGGCGCACCGGGTGCACAACCCCGCCCTCTCCGACGAGGAGAACACGCGGCTCTTCGGCAAGTGCAACAACCGCAACTGGCACGGGCACAACTACGTGCTCGAGGTGTCGGTGCGCGGCGAAATCGATCCGATCACGGGGTATGTGATCGACCTCGGTGCGGTGCGCGATGTCGTGGAGCGCGAGGTGATCGAGAAGACCGATCACCGCAATCTCAATCTCGAAGTGGATTATCTGGCTGGGATCAACCCGACCTCGGAGAACATCGTGGTGGCCATGTGGAACGTGCTCGCGCCGGCGTTGGCGCCGGCGCAGCTGCAGCGCCTCCGTCTCTGGGAGACCGAGAACAACTATGTCGAATACGACGGGGAGTGACCGCATGATCCGGCCGAGCCGCGATCTCATCGATCCCGCGCTGCTGCGCGCTGCCACGGAGCTCGACAGCGATGAGCTGTCGACGCACACGGATCACATGCGCGAGTTCGAACAGGTCGTGCGTCGTCAGCTCGAGCTGATCGGCGAGGACCCGGAGCGCGAAGGGCTGCAGAAGACGCCGAGCCGCGTGGCGAAGGCGTTGTCGTGGCTCACGCGCGGGTACGAACTCGACCCGGCCGAGGTGATCGGCGATGCGCTGTTCGCGGAGAACCACGAGAACATGGTGATGGTGCGCGACATCGAGCTGTACTCGATGTGCGAGCATCACATGCTGCCGTTCTTCGGCCGCGCGCACGTGGCGTACATCCCTGACGGCAAGATCGTCGGGCTCTCGAAGATCCCGCGCGTGGTGGAGGTGTTCGCGCGTCGTCTGCAGGTGCAGGAGCGTCTCGGCGAGCAGGTGGCCGATGCGCTCGAAGACGTGCTCAAGCCCAAGGGCGTGGGCGTCGTCATCGAGGCGGTGCACCTCTGCATGATGATGCGCGGCGTCGAGAAGCAGAACTCGCGCACGATCACGTCGTCGCTGCGCGGCGTGTTCAAGGACGATGCGCGCACGCGCAGCGAGTTCCTGCGACTCGCGCATCCGAACGGGGCGGGGTATTGAGCCACCCCGCTCCTTCGGGCGGCACGGCGGCCGGCGGCGCATTCGCGCTCGCCGGCCGTTCGGCTGTCGTGACCGGTGCGTCGCGCGGCATCGGCTTCGCCGTGGCCGCGGCACTGACGGCCGCCGGTGTGCGCACGTGGATGGTGGCGCGTGATCCGGCCCGGTTGCACGAGGCGGCGCGATCCCTGGGCAGCCTCGCGTTCACGGTGCCCTGCGACGTGTCCGACGCGGAAGCGGTGGCGCGTGCCGCGTCGGTGATCGGCGAGTCGCTCGGTGGCGCGCCCGACCTCCTCGTGAACAACGCGGGGCTCTTCCCGCTCGCCAGCATCGAGGCCACGAGCCCGGAAGTGTTCGCCGACACGATGAACGTGAATGTCGTGGCCCCGTTTCGCTTCGTCCGGGCGTTTCTCGGCGACATGCGCGCGCGCGGTTCGGGGCACATCGTCACGCTCGGCTCGGTGAGTGACCGGCTCGCCTTCCCCGAGAACGGCGCCTACGCGGCGAGCAAGAACGCGCAGCGCGCGTTTCACGAAGTGCTGCGACTCGAAGTGCGCGGCAGCGGCGTGCGCACCACGCTCGTGAGCCCCGGCCCGACGGACACCGACATCTGGGATCCGGTGGACCCGGACAACCGCGAGGGGTTTCCGCCGCGGGCGCTCATGCTGCGCGCAGAGGACGTGGCAGACGCCGTGCTCTGGGCGGTGTCACGGCCGGGGCACGTCAACATCGAGGAGTTGCGGCTGGCGCGGAGTTGAGCCGGCGTTCGATCGAAGGGCCGGCCCTTGCGGTCACGACACGTTTCGTGCTTGCGTGAAGGATGCATCTCGATCTGGTCGAGTCGCTTCGATGCCCCAATGCGCACGATGACGGGTGGCTGGTTGCCATGCCGGATGTCGTGCGCGAACGCGTGGTGTGGACGGGTGAGATCGGGTGCCCGGCGTGCAAGGCGTCGTGGCGCGTGCGCGATGGTGTCCTCGAGCTCGCTCCCGGCACTGGGACCTCGGTCGCGATCGAACGCGCGAACGATGATCGCCGGGGTGACGCAGCCGACCACGCTGCGCCCGACGAACGCGCCGAAGCGATGCGCACCGCCGCGCTGCTGCATCTGGCGTCACCCGGCGGGGTCGTGTTGCTCGCTGGCGTGCACGCGCTGCACGCGGCCGCGCTGGCGACGCTGGTGCCCGATGTGCTCGTGTTGACGCTCAATGCGCCAGCGCACGTCCCCGTGGTTCACGGCCAGCTGCGTGCCCAGGCACCGTTGCCACTTGGCGTCGGTACACTGCGTGGCGCACGTCTCGACGATGCGCACGCCTCGCCCGACTGGCTCGTCAGCGTACACCGTGCCGTCACGCGGGAAGGACGCGTGGTCGCGCCGACGCGCACGGCGCTTCCTCAGGGCGCACAGGAACTGGCCCGTGACGAGTCGGAGTGGGTCGCCGAGGTGCGCGTCGCCGCGAGCGGACTGGTGCCGCTCCGACGCGGTGGGGACCCGCTCACTCGGTAGCGTCTCGGTCCGTCACTTTCGCCGCATCGCAAACACCCGAATCAGCGGCCGCCCGTCTTCGTCCTCCATCGCGACCGCCACACGGTCGGCGCCCCACGCGGTCGGTGCAAACATCGGCGCCGACCACTCGGTGCGCGGCAGACGGACTTCATCCCGCCACACCCGATCGGGACCGAACAGGTCGAACCGCTGCTCCGTGGTGTCGCTCGTGATCCGATAGACCCACGTCGAGCCGTCGGCACCCATGCGGAAGTACTCGAACGCCGGACGCACGTCCGGGATCTTGCCCACGTCCATGCTGGCCGCGATGGCCGATTCCGACAGGGGAAACTCTACCCCAGGTTCGCGCATGCTCGCGAGCCGCACCTCACGCAATCGCTGCTTCTCCGCTGCGTCCACGCGCTCGGGGGTGAACGGCCGCCCGAACAGGGCCGTGGTATCGCTGCCGTTCGACGAGACCCGCAACAGGTACCCGCCTGTCCATGAGGTCACGAAGCCACCCTGCGGATCGGCCTGCTGCACATCCTGAGGCGCGTACGGGACCGGAATCGCCATCAGGTACCGCCCCTCCTCGCCGATGCGCCACACCTGCGCGTCGCGATCGGTGCGACGCTGCCACACGAATACCGTGTCGGCCGCTGTTCCGGCAAAGGGCGCGCGTACGTACGCCTCCGCCGGGCCGCGCGACGTGTCGCTCGGCGAGTGGTTGGCCGGCAAGACGGCACGACCCGCTCCATCGACGCCCAGCGGCGACCAGTAGCAGCATGTCGTCGGGCGCGAGCCGATGAACTGCCCGTCACTGATGCGAAACGTGCTCGCGCGCGCGACCTGCGGATCCTGCACGAGCAGGGTGTCGCCGCGGACGGCGAGGAATGCCACACGAAACTCGCCCGGACCTTCACCGGCGCGCCCGATGCGACGCAGGAAGCGACCGCTGGCATCGAACACCTTCACGTGGGCGTCGCTGCCACCTTCGCTCACCAGGATCGTGCCGTCGTCGGCGAGCGCGACGTCCTGCGGTTCACCGAGTTCGGCCGAATCGCCTTCAGGTGGCTGGACGTCGAGCAGGCGATCGAGCGACCATCGGCCGGCTTCTGTCGGAGCGGACGAGATGGTACGCACTGCGCCATTGGGAAGGGTATCGACGGTCACCGGCGCCGCGTTGGGCGATGACGCATCACCGCAGGCCGTCACCGCCAGCGCAACGAGCGCAAGGGTCGCGGTGCGTCGCGTCCTGACTGCCGCACACCATGCGACGACCGGTGCAGACCGTACCGAGATGTCGGACATCACCGAGAGGAATCAGGGGTCGCGACGCGTGAGCGTGTATACGAGCACCGCCGGCCGACCATCCTCGTCCTCAACCACCACGGCGACTCGCTCGTTCCCCAACGAAAGCGCGCCGAAGTCTCGCGACCAGCCGTTGGTCGGGATGCGCAACACGTCCAGCCAGCGGCGATCACGATCGAACAGGTCCCACTCCACCACCGTCGTGTCGGCGAGCGAGCGCTGGACCCACGTACGACCAGCCGCGTCGGTGCGGACGGTGATGTACGCCGGCCGCTCATTCGGAATGGCCTCGGGGTTGAACGACTTGCGCAGCGTGGTCGCCGAGGGGCCACCGGACGATGCCGTCATTCGTGCGATCAACTGCTCCACCAGCGCCTGCTTCTCCCCCGACGACACAGGTGACGCCGTGAACGGGCGGCCGAACGCGATCGTCGTGTCGCGACCCGTGCCCGAGGCCAGCAACTCATAGCGTCCGCTCCACCCCACGAGAAAACCACCCGCCGCGTCCACCGTGACCATCGGCTGTGGCGAGAGCGGTACGTTCAACATCATCATCACCGCGTCGCCATCACCCACCGTCCACATCGCCTGCTCGCCCGCTGATGGGAAAAAGACCACACTCGTATCGACGCGAAGCGCGGCGTTCACGCGCACAAAGGTGCGCGTGCGATTCGCCAGAGAATCCGGGCCACCGCCCATGGCAGGCAACACCACCGATCCCTGCGCGTCGAACCCGATGGGAGACCAATAGCAACACGCGGACGGCACGCTGGCGAGGTATGCGCCATCATCGACTCGGAAGAGCGAGAGCCGACCGACCTGCGGATCCTGCACCCAGAGCGTGTCTCCGCGCTCGGCGAGAAACGCCACGCGGAACTCGCCCGGGCCTTCGCCCACTCGCGCGAAGCGGCGCACGAACCGCCCTGATGCATCGAACAGTTTGAGATGCGCATCCGACCCACTCTCGGACACGATCACTCGTCCGTCGGACGTGAGCACAAGATCCTGCGGCGCAAGCAGCTCGCCGCTGTCGCCTTCGGCGGGCTGAATCGTGCGCTCGAGGGTGAGCGTCCACCGGCCGCTATCGGCCGGTGCACTCGACACAACGCGCGGAATGTTGCCGGGCAGCGTGTCGATCACCGACGTCGCGATCGGCGCTGAATCACCGCCGCCGCAACCGGCCAACGCCACCACACCAATGCACCGCACCGCAAGCCGCGCCAGCGCGCGACGCGAAGGCCATGGCGTCACACGCGCTACTCCGCGTACAAGCTGTCGATCAGCGCTGCGTTCGTCTTCTCCACCACGCGCCGCTTCACGCTCAGCTTCGGCGTCAACTCGCCGCGTTCGATGCTGAAGTCGTGCTCGAGCAGCCCCACCTTCTTGGGCGTTTCGTAGCTCGCGAGTCCGGTCAGCTCCCCCTTCACTTCCTTTTCCATCTTGGCCTGAATCGTGGGCATCTTGAGCAGCTCGGCGCGGCTCGTCCACACGATGTTCTGCTCGGCTGCCCACTTCTCCAGCGGATCCCAATCCGGCACGATGAGCACGATCGGAAACTTGCGCTTGTCACCGATCATCACGGCCTGGCTCACGTACTTGTTGGTCTTGAGCCGATTCTCGATGGGCTGCGGCGCGATGTTCTTGCCGCCCGCCGTGACGATGATGTCCTTCTTGCGATCGGTGATGCGCAGGAACCCGTCTTCGATTTCGCCGATGTCACCGGTATGGAACCACCCTTCCCGATCGATCGCCTCAGCCGTCGCTTCGGGGTTGCGATAGTACCCCTTCATGACGTGCGGGCCGCGCGTGAGAATCTCGCCGTCGGGCGCAATCTTCACTTCAACACCAGGAATGGGCTTGCCCACGCTGCCGATGCGGAAGTGATGCCGTGTGTTCGCCGAAATCACGGGCGACGTTTCGGTCAGCCCGTATCCCTCGAGAATCGTGAGCCCCGCCGAATAGAAGAACTTGTTGATCTGGGGCGACAGCGGTGCACCGCCGGAGATGAAGAAGCGCAGGCGTCCGCCCGTCCGCTCCTTGAGCTTGCTGAACACCAGCTTCTGTGCGAGCCCGTACTGGAAGCCGAGCAATCCGCCCGGCTCACGGCCCGCGAGCTTCTCATCGGACCAACGGTCGCCAACACTGCGTGCCCAGAAGAAGATGCGCGCCTTGAGACCGCCTGCCGCGACGGCGTTTTCCAGCACGCGCGCGTAGATCTTCTCGTACAAGCGCGGCACCGACATCATGAGCGTGGGCCGCACTTCCTGCATGTTGATCGGCACCGTGTCCATCGACTCGGCGTACGCAATCGTGACACCGTTCGAGAACAGGTAGTAGTCACCCATGCGTTCGAAGATGTGACTCAGCGGCAGGAAGCTGAGCGCCACATCACCGCCCTCGAGCGGAATGGCGTTCACCGTCGCTACACAGTTCGAGTACACGTTGTCATGCGTGAGCATGACCCCCTTCGGATTGCCCGTCGTCCCCGACGTGTAGATGAGCGTGAGCAGATCGTCGGGCTGCACGGAGAGCGCATCCTGCTTGAACTGCGCGGCGGCGTCAGCGCTGTCCTGCTTCGCCCCGAGCGCTTCGAGCTCGGCGAGCGTCATGTCGCACCCGTCGGCCTTCGTGCCGTCGAAGCCGATCACCCACTGCAGTCCGGGCACGTCGGCGCGCACACTCGCGATCTTCTGCGCCTGAATAGCGGTCGACACGAAGATCGCCTTCGCGCCCGAGTCGTTCAGGATGAACGGAATCTGCTCGGCGGGCAGCGTGGGGTAGACGGGGACATCCACGACGCCGGAACAGATGCAGCCGTAATCGGCCAGCGCCCACTCCGGGCGATTCTCCGATAGCAGTCCCACGCGATCACCGCGCACGATGCCAAGCTGCCGCAGACCGAGTGCGAGATGTCGCACGCGCTCCAGCACCGTGGCGTGCGACATCGGCTTCCAGGTGCCGTCGATCTTGCGCACGAACGCGTTCGGCAGTCCGAAGCGCTCGATCGCCTGAAAGAACAGCGCATTGACGATGCCGGGGGCTTCGTTCCGTGGCCCACCGCTCGCGTACACACGCGGCGACGGGACGGACGACATGGTGTTCGCGAGCTGAGAAAATGGGTGACCGGCGGGAGCGGACATCGGCTCCTCCAGGAGATGAGGCAAACCGGGGACGCTGCGCGGAGCGCGCGCGTTGATCAGGGAATACTGCGCCGTGGTGCGACCCGGCGGGAGGGTCGCCGTCGTGCTTCCCGGCGACGGGACGCCGCCGAGATACCAGCCGCGCCTAGGGACGCCGCACCGGGATGCGAATCCGCACGGGAGCCCCGGGCACCGCCTCGCCACGGCGCATCACCGCCGCCTCGACCACGACGGTATCCTCGACGAGCCCCGGTCGCGGGAACAGATCGGGCCGAACGCGGATGCGCCGCGACGCGAGTCCCGTGCTGGCCGTCGTATCCAGCGCTGACGGCCGCGCATTGTCCTCGCGAATCAAGAACACCGCCGCCGTCGTGTCGTTCCGCAGGTTGGCGGGTGAGACGACGGCGAAGCGCACGAGCCAGTGCTCGACGTTCACACGCGTGCCGCTTCGATCACGCCCTTGTACCCGCACACTGAACGCCACGCTGTTGCGGTCAATCGCGGTCTGGCCGATCGCATCCGGCGACGTGACGAGCGAGGCGGTGTCCGTGCGCGAGACCGTATCGGGACCGCGCGTCGTGGGCAGTCGTCCCGCGACCTGCAGCGACGACGCAAAACGTGCGATGAGGTTGATCTGGCCGGGCGACAGCGAGGTGTCGGGCACGAGATGCCCCGTGATCGTATCGACCACGACCAGCGACTCGCGCGCGGCGTACCGCAGCGGCGCCTCCGTGATCTCCGCACCGCCCAGCGTCCGCGCAATCGCACGGATGGGGCGCGCCGCGCCGGTCGTATCGCGCAGCGAATCACCGATCTCCACCGACGGAAACGCGAACGGCTCGAACTCGAGACTCGCCGCGTCCGTCGGACCGTCTGCCAGATCGGCGCACGCGACGACACCGAGTGCGCCGACGCCAAGCAGAGCACGACCCCAGCGCGTCATCCGCCGAGTCGCTCCGCAAGCTGCGTCGCGAGATTCACGTACGCCTGCGCTGCCGGATCGGCCGGCGTGCGCGTCACAACCGGTTGACCCGCCGCGAACGCGTCGGCTGTGGCCGGCGTCCGTGGAATACGCGTCGGGAAGACGAGGTGCGCCGGCAGGTGCTCGCGCACGTAGTGCACCACCCGTTCGGTGGCCGGACTGCCCGCTTCGTACATCGTGAGCAGCAGCCCTTCGAGCACGAGCTCTCCGTTCTGATGCACAATGTCCTGAATCGCGCGCAGAATCTGGGGGGTCGTCTGCAGCGCGAGCGGTTCACATTGCAGCGGTACCAGCACATGCTGGCTGGCCGCGAGTACGCGACGCGTGATCGCACCGAGTCCCGGCGGGGTATCCACGACCACCACGTGACAGCGCTCCCGCGCGGTCGCCAGCAACTCGCCGAGTACTTCGGAATGCGCGACGCGCTCCTGGAAGGCGCTGTGATCGGCGAGATCACTCACCGAACCGGCCAGAATCACACGCAGCCACGGCAGGGCCGTGGGCAGGATGACTTCCCGCAGCGGCACCTCGCCTCGCACATAGTCGTCGAAGCCGATCGTGGGGTGACCGCGGCGCAATCCGACACCGTAACGCACCGCTCCCTGCGGATCGGTGTCGATCAGCAGCGTCTTCAGCCCTCGACGCGCGAACGCAGCGGCGAGGTTCACGGCCGTGGTGGTCTTGCCGACTCCGCCCTTCTGGCTGACGATGGAGAGGACGCGCCCCACGTTACCGTCCGGGGCCCGGCCCAGCCGGCCCCGCGTCTACCGCCCCCGACCAGCCGTCGTCGTCACCTTCCGGCATCCAGCCGCGTTCACCGCTCCCCGGCAGGTCGTCCGGCCCCGGCGCTTCACCCGTCAGCGACTGCAACGTCCGCTCGGCGTGGGCGATGAACGCCGCAGACTCCGCATCGCGCCGCGACGTGCGCAGGAAGGCCTCGAGGTGCGCCGCGCAGCCCGCCGTGTCCTGACGCTTCAACAGCAGGAACGCGAGCCCATAATGCGCACCGGCGAGCGACGGTTCGATCTCGAGCGCGCGTCGATAGTGGCGAATCGCCTCTTCGGGCTGCCCGGTCTTGCTGAACGCAATGGCGATGTTCTGGAGGACCTTCGGATCGTCCGGTCGTTCACGTAACGCAAGGCGGTACGAGGTGAGCGCGTTGGCATAGTCGCCACGTGCTTCGAGCTCGATCGCTTCGTTGAGGTAGTTGGGGGCGCGGGATGAACCGTCGCGCCCGGAGTTGCCGCCGGTCAGGCGGTGCCACCAGGACATGCGCGCAGGCGGAAGTCGGGGAGTCGAAAGATCCGGGTCGCCACGAGCGACGATCGGAGGCGAACGGCTCGGAGCGAGCCTTGGAAAAGCTAGCCCCGCGCTCCGGGTGCTACAAGGCAACTGGCCGCCATCGCATCGCGGCAGTACACTCCGCACATGGCGCGTCGCGGCGCTCCTCCACCTCGTGCCCGGAGCGGTGCATGACCCAGATCACTTATCGTCCCGATCCGTCGCGCGGGGTGCTCGTCGTCGATTGGCCGTTCTTCGGCGAGCTCTCACGGGCCCTCGCGCTCAAAGTGGCGCGCGCGTATGAACCGGATCTCGTCGTCGGTGTCGCCACGGCGGGCGTCGTGCCTGGCGCGGCCATCGCGGCCATTCTCGATCGCCCGTTCTACTCGATCCTCGTGAGCCGCCGCTTCAGCGCCGATCGCGTCCGCGAGACGCCGGCCGTCTTCGGTGCCGCGCCGCCCGAGGTGCGTGGCAAGCGCGCACTCATTGTGGACGAAACGTGCGGCTCGGGCGACACGCTCCGACTTGCGGTGGGCGCACTCGTCAACGCGGGCGCACGCGAGGTGCGCACCGCCGTCTCCTTCAAGACCGGCACGTACACACCCGATTTCCACGGACTCGCGACCGAAGCCGCGATCGTGCTGCCGTGGGACCGCGAGGTGCTTGTGGGACGCGACCTGGTCCCCAATCCCAAATACGCCGGGCTGCTACCCGACTAGCGAACGGTCAGTCCGCCGCCGCACTCGCGGCGGCCGACGCGTAGGCAACACCGCGCGACATCGCGTCGTAGACGTACTGCATCACATCCACGCTGCCCACGAGAAAGCGGCAGTGGGAGGCGCCCATCGAGCGGCATTCGACCTCGAGCACCGAGAGCGGCGCGTTCGCGACCTTCCCGAGGAAGCCGGCGAGCAGTCCCGTTCCCACATGGCAGCTCGGACTCACGGCGCCGCTTTCCGGCGTGGCCTCGGCCCACTCGGTCGTGTCGATGGCCATGACGGCATCGCTGATGGCCGCGATGCGCACCGTGCCCCAGCCGGCGGCCGCGAGAAACTCTCCGAGGAGCGGTCCGAAGCGATCATCGGGCAGGTACTCGGCCGGGACATCGCCGCGCGCCTCGAGCCACTGTCCGAAGCTCTCGTAGAGCCCTTCGCCCGCGGTGAAACCGGCGTCGCGCAGCATGGCGACGTTCGAGGCGTCGAGGCCACTCGGCAGACGAAGCGCCGCGAAGAACTCGGCCGGCACCGCGACCGTACGCGGCGTGAGGTAGGGCAGGGAACTGGTCATGGCGCGCGAACGTGGCGGCAGACAGAAGGACGAGGACCACGAAGGCCCGGGTGATCAACAGGGGGACGCGCGCAGCGCGCCGGAGTCACGGCAATCTAGGCGCGGAGTGCCGGCTGCGTGACAGTCTTCGCCGTCAGCGTGTCGGCCGTCACCCCGCCACGCGGTGGCGCAACTCCGCTTCGTCGATCACCTCGACGCCGAGCGCGACGGCCTTTTCGAGCTTGCTGCCGGCCTCCGCGCCCGCCACCACGAACGTGGTCTTCTTCGACACCGAACCGGTCACCCGGCCACCGGCGCGCTCCACGAGTTCGGTCGCGTCACCGCGCGACAGCGTCGGGAGCGTACCCGTGATCACGACCGTGGCCCCCTCGAGTGTGGCGCTGGCCTGCTGCGCCTCGGGCTCGTCGAACGTGAGGCCCGCCGCGCGCAACCGCTCGATCAATGCCCGCGTGGATGCATCGTCGAAGAACGCGCGCACCGACTGCGCAATGACATCGCCGATACCGCGCACCGCCGTGATCTCCTCGAGGCTGGCGTTGGCGAGCGCATCGAGCGTGCCGAAGCGTCGCGCGAGCAACTGCGCCGCCTGCGCACCAACGTGGCGAATGCCGAGTGCGAAGAGCAGACGCGAGAGCGGTTGCGCGCGTGACGCCGCGATCGCCGCGACCAGATTCTCGGCGCTCTTCTCGGCGAAACGTTCGAGGGTGACGAGCTGCTCGACCGTGAGTGCGAACAGATCCGCCGCATCACGCAGAAGCCCCGCCTCGAGCAACTGTGCGATGCGCTGATACGACAGCCCCTCGATATCGAGACAATCGCGCGACGCGAAGTGCACGAGCCCCTCGAGCTGTCGTCCGGGGCAGGCCACATTCGGGCAGTACACGGCAACGCCGTCCTCATCCTGCGCCACCACGCTCTGGCACGACGGACAGTGTGTCGGACGCCGCCACGGCTGCTGTGTGCCGTCGCGCTTGTCGGGCACGGGACCGATGACCTGCGGAATGACGTCACCGGCGCGCTTGATCTGCACGATGTCCCCTTCGCGCAGATCCTTGCTCGCGATCAGATCGGCGTTGTGCAACGTGGCGTAGGTGACCGTGGTCCCGCCCACGAACACGGGCTCGAGCACGGCGTACGGCGTGAGCACACCCGTGCGACCGGTATTGACCCTGATGTGAAGCAATCGCGTTTCGGCAATGTCGGCGGCGAACTTGCGCGCCGTTGCCCACCGCGGTTCGCGTCCACCCACGATGCCGAGATCCTGCTGCACGCGCACGCGGTCCACCTTCACCACGCCACCGTCGATCGCGAAGTTGAGCTGCGCCCGCACGACGTGTTCGACGTCGTGCGCCCACGCGTTGACATCCGCGATGCCGGCACACCGTGCGCGATGTGGCGCCACCGGCACGCCCCACGCCGCAAGTTGTTCGAGCAGCGCCCACTGCGAATCGGCCGGTGGCAATCCGTCCGGCAGCACGGCGGTGTAGCCGAAGAAGCGCAGCGGACGTTGCGCCGTGATGTTCGGATCGAGTTGGCGCAGCGCGCCGGCCGCGGCGTTGCGCGGGTTGGCGAACACCGGTTCGCCCTCGCGCACGCGCGCTTCGTTCATCTGTTCGAACTTGTCGAAGGGCAGATAGATCTCGCCGCGAATTTCGAGCCGGGGCGGGGCATCGCCGCGCAAGCGCAACGGCACATCGCGCACCGTGCGAATGTTCGCCGTGATGTCTTCGCCGGTCGTGCCATCGCCGCGCGTGGCGCCGGTGACGAGCACACCGTGCTCGTAGGTCAGCGCGACCGCAGCGCCGTCGATCTTGAGCTCCACCGTGTAGCCGCTGTCCGTGACATCGCGTCCGGCCATGCGCACCAGGCGGGCTTCCCACTCGATGAGTTCGTCGGCGGAGAACGTGTTGCCGAGCGAGAGCATCGGCACCAGGTGCGCATGACGCGCAAATCCGCTCTGCACGGGTGCGCCGACGCGCAGCGTGGGCGAGTCGGCCGTGCGCAACGCAGGCCATGCCGTCTCGAGACCCTGCAGTTCGCGGAACCGCGTATCGTACTCGGCATCACTCAGTGAGGGCCGATCGAGCACATAGTATTCGTACGACGCGCGGGTCAGCAGATCGTGCAGTTCGCTGGCCCGCTGACGTGCCGCGGCGGGCACGCTGGCGGAGGCATCCGGGCTTGGCTCGGTGGCGTCGATCACGGGAACGGGGCTGGTGCGGGACGGCGGGAGGCACTTTGCGCCCTGCGTGGGGTACAAGGTCGCTCGGAAGTTGCTACACGTTAACTTTGAGGTGCGTCGAGATGCGATGCCGCACGGTGCGGAATCACCCGCAACCCGTGGCGTGCCTCGACGCCCCACTTCACGGAGGAGGCCCCATGTTCGAGACATTCCGTCGTGACCGGCAGCACGAAACCGAGAAGCTGCAGATTCTGGGGATCGGCCTGCTGGTTGGTGCCGTGCTCGGTGCGGCGTCTGCGCTGCTGCTGGCCCCGGCCTCGGGTGAGGAGACCCGCCGCGCCATCGCGAAGAAGGCGCGCAAGACCTACGCCGATGGCAGCGAGCTTGTCGAGGACACCTGGCACGACGCCGAACGCGCGGCGCGGCGCGCGGCCCGTGCCGGTCTCAAGCGCGCGCGGCGCGAAGCATCGCGGCTGCGTGATCTCGGGGAAGAAACGCTCGAGAACGGGCGCGCTCGACTCCGGATCTGATCGCGCGGTCGCCGGAATGACCAACGGGTGCGCACCGGCGCACCCGTTTGTTCGTTCCCGGCGTCGCGCGAACGACGTTCAGCGCAGCGCGCGCAGATCGCGCTCGGCCTCGCGCTTGTACACGTCGTCGTTCGGGTCCTTGAGCGGCGCGCGCACCGCCGCCTCGAGCGCGCGGCGGGCTGCGACCTTGTCACCGGCGTCGCGATACACCTGTCCGAGCGCGAGCAGGTGAATCGTGCGATTCGGCTCCTGATCGCAGGCGCCTTCGAGCAGGCGCACCGCTTCTGCCCAGCTCGCCTGATCGAACACTCGACCGCCGAGGAACGTCTTGGCCATCGACCGCATGAATCCGTTCAGTCGCATGATCTCTGCGTGCCACCGGCCCAGCACGTGCTGCGCGCCGGCGTGATCGGGATCGATCGCCAGCGCGCGCATGGCCGTCTCGCGGATCTCCACGGCGTACTTCGTGCGCTGGCGCGGCGCCACCGACAGCGCGACGCGTCCGAGCGCCCGCGATTGGTGAAAATGCCCCTCCGCGTCCGACGGATTCGCCTTGACGGCACGTGCGGCCAGTTCGTTGGCGCGTGCGAAGGCCGCGCGACGCTTCGTCTCGTTCGCTTCGGCCTCGCCGACATCGATCAGCGTGCGTGCCGTACGCCAGAGCACGTCGTATCGTTCGGGGGCGAGCGCGAGCGCCTGCTCGTAGCGGGTGAGCGCGTCGGCCGCGCGTCGTGCATCGAACGCCCGGTCGCCTTCGGCGAGCAACTCGGCCACGGTTGGTGCACGCGACGCGAGCGAACGCTCCGCGAGCGCCACGGTGGTGGTCGCCGGCGACTGCTGCGCAACGACGGTCACGGGCCACGCAACCGCGAGCAGCAGCGTGTATCGGGCGGCGAACGGCAGGCGTCTCTTCACGTACGGCATTGCTCCCTCTCTCCCTATGCTGCGGGCGTTCACCGCCCGTCCACCTGCGCATGACACCATTGCTTGCCCGCCCGCTCATCGAAACGAAGCGCGACGGGGGTCGCCTGGGTCCCACCGACTGGCGGCGCCTCATGGCCGCCTACGCCGCCGGTGAGGTGCCCGACTACCAGATGGCCGCGCTCGCCATGGCCATCTACTTCCGCGGCCTCGATCGGGATGAGACCCACGCCCTTACAGACGCGATGCTGCGCTCCGGCGCAACGCTCGATCTCACCCACCTGGGCCGACCACGCATCGACAAGCACAGCACCGGCGGCGTGGGCGACAAAGTCTCCCTCGTACTTGCTCCACTTATCGCCTCCCTCGGCGTGGCCGTGCCCATGATGTCCGGTCGTGGATTGGGTCACACCGGTGGTACCCTCGACAAGCTGGAAGCGATCCCGGGGTTCCGCACCGGGCTTTCCCTGACAGCGGCCACGCGGCAGCTCGAACGACTCGACTGCGCCCTCATCGGGCAGACGGGCGAAATCGCGCCGGCCGATCGCAAGCTGTACGCGCTGCGCGACGCGACGGGTACCGTCGAGTCCATCCCGCTCATTTCCGCGAGCATCATGAGCAAGAAGCTCGCGGAGGGGCTGACCGGGCTCGTACTCGACGTCAAGTACGGTTCGGGGGCGTTCCTTCCCGAACGTGACCGTGGGCTTGAACTGGCGCGCACCATGATCGAACTCGGGGCCGATCACGGGTGCCCAGTGATCGCGCTACTCACCGCCATGGACCGCCCGCTCGGTCGCGCCTGTGGCAACGCCGTCGAGGTCGAGGAGTCCATCATGGCGTTGCGCGGCGAAGGGCCACCCGACCTCATGCGGGTGACCTACGCCCTGGGCGCCGAGATGCTGCTGCTCGCGGGCACGGTCCGCGATCGTGACGAGGCGCGTCGCCGTATGGAGGTGGCCATTTCCAGCGGGCGTGCGGCCGAGCGATTCGCGCGGATCATCGAGGCGCAGGGGGGCGACCCACGGGTGGTCGACGATCCGGGGCTGCTCCCCGAGGCGGCCGAGTGCGAGGTGTATCAGGCGCCCCGGGCGGGTGTGATCGCCGAGGTGCGCCCTCGTGAGATCGGGCACGGCATCATCGCCCTCGGCGGGGGACGGACGCGGGTGGAGGACGTGGTCGACCCGTCGGTGGGCTTCGTGATCACGGCGCGTCCCGGCGATGTCGTGCGGGCGGGGGAGCCGCTGGCCACGATCTACGCGCGGGACGAGGCGGGGGTCGCCGCGGGGCGGGCGGCGCTGGCGGCCGCGATCCGGGTGGCCGACGAGGCCCCGCCGCCGCTTCCGCTGATCGCCCATCGGATCACGGAGGCGGGCGTCGAGGAGTACGACGAGGGGTGACCCCCGCCGCTGTCCAACGGAACCCCGCGCCCGGGTTCCGTCTTGATTCCGCAGTGGTTAACGTCTGTCTCGTCGTACGTTCGGCCTGCGCCGAACCGCACCGTCGCCCTTCACCACGCTTCGCATGTCGACTGGCACTCTGCGCCTGCTCAGCACCGTCTTCCTGATCGCCGCCGTGCCGCTGCTCGGCCTGTACGGCCTGCTGCTCATGATCTCGACGCCGAATGCGACCGGTGGCATGGAGCCCATCGTGGCCACGGTGTGCTACACGGCGTTCACCTGCATCTTCGGTGTGCTCACTTTTGTGGTGATCAACTTCTCGCGGCAGCTGAGCCGCGAGGCGAAGGGCGAGTACACGACACCGTAAGGCGTCGGCGGTGTGACACGTGAAACGGGCGGGACTCGCGGAGAGTCCCGCCCGCTTTGTTTCGGCGTGGGACGCGCCGCGTCACACGATCCTGTACAGTGTCCGATCGTCACGAAATGGCGCGTCGTCGTACACGTGACGCAGCCCACCCTCGCGCATGAGCTGCAGCGCCCAGTGCGTGGCGGTCTCACGCGAAACCTGTCGGGCACGCGCAATCCAGCTCACGATCGCCGCGCCGGTCGCGCACTCACGGTGTCGCAGCACGCCGCGCGAGTGCTCCTGCACGATGGACGGTCGTGCCGCGCGCAAGGCGGCGCGCAGGCCATTCGCCGATGGTCCCGTCACCAGACTCGCGCCTCGCGGTGTCGCAAGCTCGTAGAAAAGCTCGGCATCTTCGAAATCGTGCTCCTGCAGCACGTGCGAGAGCAGCCCAAGCGCCGAGAGGCGTTGGCCCATGCGCACAGCGTCATCGCGTGAGACGCGGTAGTGCTGCACCATCCAGTCCACTGCCTCCCGGCCCACGAAACACTGTGGGTACGTGCGGAGGCGGTACATCCGGTCCCGAATGTCGAGACCTCCTGGTGTGCGCATCGCATTCCACAGCTGCTGCGCAGCGGGGTCGGGCATGATCTGGGCGTCACTCGAGCGAAGCAGCGACGCGTGGGCGGGTCGGGACGCGGCCACGTCGTCGGCGAGCCACTCGGTAAACGCACCGATCGGCATGGGGCGGCCCATCAGAAAGCCCTGGCCGCATCTCACACCACGAGCGACCAGATAATCCCACTGCGCCTGCGTCTCGATCCCTTCGGCAATCGCCGGGATACGCAGGCGGTCGGCCAGTTGGATGATGGCGTCAAGCACGGGACGATTCACGGTCGCGTCGCTGATCGATGCAACGAACGCGCGGTCGATCTTGAGGCGATCGATCGGCAGCTGCTCGAGCGACGCAAGGCTGCTGTGCCCCGTACCGAAGTCATCGATGGCCACGCGCCAGCCGGCCTCATGCAGCGCACGTACGCTGCCGAGGGCCAGTGGATCGACGAACTCACGTTCCGTGACCTCGAGCAGCACGCGGTCCCGCGGGATCGTGTCGGGGCGAAAGATCTCCGCCAGCCGCGTCGGGAGGTGCGGAAGTGCGAGCTGCTGCGGGGTCAGATTGAACGAGAAGTACAACGTCGGATGCTGCGCCGCGACCCGCGCGAGTCGATGCGCGGCGCGCGTCATGATGAGATCCGTCATGCCGACGATGAGTCCGGTCCGCTCCGCTTCTTCGATGAACTCGGCGGGACCAAGCATGCCGCGCTGCGGGTGCGCCCACCGCATGAGCACTTCGACGCCCGCGCAACGGCCCGTCTGGAGATTCATGATCGGCTGCACGAACGGCTCGAACTCACGGCGGCGAAGTCCGTGCGCGATGCGATGGTAGAGACGCGCACGGAAGATGGCGCGCCGCCACGCGAACGCCACACACGCCGCCATGAGCAGCCACGTCAACAGCAGCACGGTCGGCATGAATGCGCGCAGGGCGTGCGCGTAGGCGTCCCGTTCGAGCGTCGTGGTCACCGAGACGGGTTGCACGCGCGAGCGCAGTTGCAGGCGACGCAGCGGCAGCGATGTCGAACCGGATGGTGTCGTCTGCAACTCCGTCAGCGGCTCGCCATTCTCCGAGAGCAGCCAGAGTGGCAAGGCGGACTCGTAGCTCGGGCTCGCCGGATCTGCGGGCTGGGGACGGAAGGCGCGCGGATCGAGGACCGCCGCGATCACGTGCCCATTCCCGTCAACGCGCAGCGTCGCAGTCGGACGCGCGAGGATCTCGCGGGTCGAGGTCAGCGAGAGACGTGCACCGGCTGCATGCTCGTAGAGCGGTGCGACGGCGCGTCCTTCGGGACGGCACGAGCCATCGTAGCCGTCCATGCTGACTTCGTACCACTGGACCAGATCTGATGCGATACTCGCTCGCGCCAGCAGCGCCGCGAGCGACGGCTGGCAACTCGACCACATCGGATCGCGCGCCGCCTGCGCGGCGAGCTGACGCATGTCGGCCTCGATCGTCGCCAGGCGCGCTTCCACGAAGTGCAAGGCGCGAGTCGCGTCTCGTCGGGCCGCTGCTTCGAGCGTCACGAATGTGACGCCCGCCGCGGCCGCGATGCTCAGGCACGTTGCCAGCGTGGTGAACAGAAGCACGCGGGGGACGTGCAGACTCAGATCACGGTCGCGATCCGGCGAATGCGGTCCGCGGTCACCGCCCGTTGAAGCGTGCGCGCTGCGGCGCCACGCCAACGCGGTCGACCATGCGGACGGAGCTGCCGCGCGAGGCAACGGTCGTGCTGGACGGTCCGACGTCGGCGCGCCGCCCAGCATCCCCGGTGGTCGGGAGACGACGGGCGCGTCGTCGCGCCACTCGCGTGCATCTGAGGTGGGATGGTCCATGAACTGGGCCCGCGGAAATCGAGCGCATGGATCAGCGCGCTGACTTCAGACGAACCCGTCTATGGACGGTCACGTCCTGCGCAACCGCTAGCCGCCCGCTGGCGGAATGACGACCTCAGCCATCGGCACGTTGAAGGGATCGCACCAGATGATGATGCGGGTGTAGCGAACGCCCGCTGGCACGAGGAATGAGTACGACTGTGCGCCGCGCGCGCTTCGCAGGGCGCCGATTCGGAGCGGCGCGCCGCCGTTGGGATTGCTCTGCGTGTTGAGATAGAGCGTCGGACCGGGTGCCTGCCCGATGCTGAAATCCGACGACAGGTCGAGCCGAGCCGTCGTGCCTGCAAGGCTGAGGCTGGCGGTGCCGGTCACGGCATAGCCGGTGCGGACCCATCGCCCGGTCACGGTTGGTGCCGCTGGCATACTCGGACCGGGATCGACCGGTACGGCGTCGGGGGCGGCGGGCGGCGTGGCGTCGTTGCACGCCACCGCGAACAGCAGACTGAGCAGAACGGACGCACGAGGATGTCGCATGCGAAAGCTGGGAGAAAGGGGCGGCGAAGGGCTTGACCCCATTTACCCGATTTTCTGCGCGACCGGCTCACGGTCCTCGCGCTCTTCTCGGTCACGGCGAGGATCGCCGTTACCGCTCCGGCTCCAACCGCACGATCGTCCCCGGCCCGCCGTCCCGATCGAGCGCGAGATAGATGAACCCATCCGGCCCCTGCCGCACATCACGAATGCGTCCGATGGCACCGCGCAGCAGCGTCTCCTCACCGGTCTTGCGCACGCCGTCCACACTGACGCGCGCCAGCTGTTCGCCCGCGAGCCCACCAACGAACAGACTGCCGCGCCAGGCGGGGAAGGCGTCGCCGGTGTAGAGCAGCAACCCCGACGTGGCGATGCTCGGCACCCAGTAGGTCACAGGCTGCTCCATCCCCGCGCGCTCACGCTCCGACGTGATGCTCGTGCCGCTGTAGTTGCGGCCATACGTGATCACGGGCCACCCGTAGTTCGCGCCAGCGCGCACGACGTTGAGCTCGTCACCACCGCGAGGGCCGTGTTCGGTCTCCCACAGCGTACCACTCACGGCATCGTACACGAGTCCCTGAGGATTGCGATGGCCATACGACCAGATCTCCGGTCGTGCGTCGGGCGTGGCCACGAACGGATTGTCCGGCGGCACCTCACCATCAAGCGTGAGGCGCACGATGGTGCCCTGATGATTCGACAGGTCCTGCGCTGGATGCGTCTCGAGATCACCACTCGGTGAGGCACCACGATCGCCGATGGACAGAAACAGATGCCCCGCGCCATCGAAGGCGAGACGACCACCGAAGTGCTGTCCGGCGCGACTGTCGGTGCGGGCCACGAACAGCTCGCGCACGTCGCGCAGCGTGTCGCCAACGAGCGTCCCGCGTGCGAGCGCCGTCGTCGCGCGTCCATCGGTGGTGGCCTTTGCGTACGCGACGTACACGACACCGTTGGACACAAAATCGGGGTGCAGTGCGACCTCGTGCAGACCGCCTTGTCCACCGCTGTAGACGCTTGGCACACCAGCAATCGGCGCCGACACCACGCCGTCGCGCACCCGACGCAGCGTGCCGAACTTCTCGGCCACGAGCAACGAGCTGTCGGGAAGGAACGCCATCGACAGCGGATAGCGCACACCATCCGCCACCGGCACGACGCGGAACGACGCAGTCGTGGTGTTCGCAGACAGGGACTCCCCGCGCTCGAGTGAGCGCGAGGAGGACCCGGAGCACGCCGCGCACATGATCACGACGAACGACGAGGTGGCAAGCCACCTCGCCCAGCGTGACACGCCGCCGGCGATACGGTGTGGCATCACGGGAAGATGCCGCGCTCGTTGTACGCCGTCGCCACCTTCTGAATCGACGTGGCCAGCGCCGCGCTGCGGAAGTCGGCGTTCTTCGCCTTCGCGAGTTCGCGCATCTGGTGGAAGCCCGACACCATCGTGTCCTCGAGCCCGGAGTTCACGATGTCGACTTCGCTCGCGCCCACCGCCACCTGCTCGAACACGCGCTGGTTGAACCGACTGCCGGTCAGTTCCTCGACGGCCCGCAGCAGGCGCGCGTTGCTCGACGCCTCGAAGCGCTGCTCCATGCGGCCGAAGCGCACGTGCGAAAGGTTCTTGAGCCACTCGAAGTAGCTCACCGTGACGCCGCCCGAGTTGAGGAAGAGATCAGGGAGCACCATGATGCCGCGCTGATTGAGCACTTCGCCGCCGTCGGCCGTGGTCGGGCCATTGGCACCTTCGGCCACGATCTTCGCCTGGATGCGCGCGGCGTTCTCGGCGGTGATCACATTCTCCACCGCGGCCGGCACCAGAATGTCGCACGGCCACGTGAGGCCCTCGAGACCGTCCGTGCCCGTGAGCTTCTGCTCGGCTGGCAGGTCGAGCAGCGAGCCGCCGCCGGCGCGATGCGAATACGCGGCCTCGACATCGATGCCACGGGCATCGTAGATCGCGCCTTCACGTTCAATGATGCCCACGATGCGCGCGCCGTCTTCGGCGAGGAACTTCGCGCTGAAGTATCCCACGTTTCCAAGGCCTTGCACAACGACGGTCTTGCCTTCGAGGCCCGCGCTCAGTCCGAGGCGCGCCATGTCGTCGGCCTGCGCCACGGCCTCACGCACGCCGAAGTGCACACCACGCCCCGTTGCCTCGAGGCGACCGCGCACACCGCCAAGCGCGATCGGCTTGCCCGTGATGCAACCGGCCGCCGACACCTCCGAACCGCCCTTGAGCGCGATGTACGTGTCGGCAATCCACGCGACTTCGCGCGGCCCGACGCCCATGTCCGGGCCCGGCACATCCACGCCAGGGCCGATGCAGTTGCGCTGCACGAGTTCGAAGGTGTAGCGGCGCACGATGCGCTCGAGTTCACCGTCGGAGTACTTGCTCTTGTCCACGCGAATCGCGCCCTTGGCGCCGCCGAACGGCACGTCGACGAGTGCACACTTGTACGTCATCAGCGCGGCGAGCGCGGTGACTTCGTCCTCGTTGGCGTTCGCGGCGAGACGAATGCCGCCCTTCACCGGCAGGCGGTGCTGCGAGTGGTGCGCGCGCCAGCCGTGAATCACTTCGATCGTGCCGTCGTCGCGCCGAAGCGGGAAGCTCACGTGGTAGACGGCGTTGCACGCCTTGATCTGCTGCAGCAGCCCATCGGGGAGCGCGAGCAGCGTGGCGGCTCGATCGACGTACTTGTTGACCTGTTCGAAGAACTTCGGGTGGGTCGACATGGGGGAGTGGGACGTGGTGGTGGTGAGTGACGCTCTGTCGCGTCACTCCCTGAATGTCGGCAGGGTACCACCCCGCCGCCACATACCCCCCTTGACTCGGCGGCCCGCTCGGCGTTGTTCTCGGCAGGGGCTGCAGATGACGGTCGGATGACGCGACGGCATATCCTGCAGCCATGCCTCGTTCACGCCTGCGCCGGACGGTGTCCATGACCGCACCAACAGCCCGCCCCATGACGGCGGAAGAACTGCTCTCGTACCCCGCGCGAAACAAGCGCACGGAGCTGGTTCGCGGTCGCCTGATGGTGCGGGAACCGGCCGGCTACGAGCATGGGCGGGTGGCCGCCGCCATGCTGGTCCGTATCGCGAGCCACGTACAGGCGCACGCGTTGGGCACCGTGCTTGCCGCCGAAACTGGCTTCACGCTCGAACGGGGGCCCGATACCGTTCGCGCGCCCGACGTGGCGTTCATCCGGACCGCGCGCGCACCCTCCCGTGGGACCCGCGGCTTTCCCGAGATGGCGCCCGACCTTGCGGTCGAGGTCCGTTCTCCGGGCGATCGCAACGCCGAGGTCGCTGACAAGGTGACGGACTGGCTGGCCGCCGGCACGGCGCTCGTGTGGGTGGTGAATCCGGCCGCTCGAACCGTGGTCGTGCACGAGCCGGGCGCCGCCGCGCGCACGCTGACTGCGCACGACACACTCGATGGCGGTGAGGTGCTGCCCGGGTTTGCCGCGCGCGTGGACGAGCTCTTCGCGTAGCGCCGCACCGGGCACCGCCGGAAACACGATGGCCGCCGACGCCCGAGGTCCGGGCACCGGCGGCCGTCTGCACATCGCGCCGCGTCAGATATCGAGGTTCGACACGAAGCGGGCGTTGCTCTCGATGAACAACCGACGCGGCTCGACGTCGTCGCCCATCAGCATCTGGAACGTCTGATCGGCGAGCACCGCGTCTTCCATCGTCACGCGGAACATGCTGCGCGTCTCCGGGTCCATCGTGGTCTTCCAGAGCTGCTCGGGGTTCATCTCACCGAGTCCCTTGTAGCGCTGCACGTTGATGTTCGCGCGCCCTTCGCCACCAAGGCGCTCGCTGATCGCATCGCGTTCCTTGTCGCTGTAGGCGTAGTACTCCTCCTTGCCCTTGGCGACGCGGTAGAGCGGCGGTTGCGCGATGTACATGTAGCCGGCGTCGATGAGCTCGGGCATCTGCCGGAAGAAGAACGTGAGCAGCAGCGTCCGGATGTGCGCGCCGTCCACGTCGGCGTCGGTCATGATGATGATCTTGTGGTAGCGCGCCTTGCTCAGATCGAACTCGTCCTTGATGCCCGTGCCGATCGCGGTGATGATCGTCCGGATTTCCTCGTTGCTCAGCACCTTGTCGATGCGCGCCTTCTCCACGTTGATGATCTTGCCGCGCAGCGGCAGGATCGCCTGGAAGTCGCGCTTGCGCCCCTGCTTGGCCGAACCGCCGGCCGAGTCACCCTCCACCAGGTAGACCTCGCAGAGCGACGGGTCGGAGAGCGAGCAGTCGGCCAGCTTGCCGGGCAGGTTGCCCACGTCGAGCGCCGACTTCTTGCGCGTGAGGTCACGCGCCTTGCGCGCTGCCTCTCGCGCACGCGCCGCCGACACCGCCTTCTCGATGATGGCGTTGGCCGTGCGCGGGTGCTCATCGAGGTACGTGGTGAGCAAATCGTTCACCACGCTGCGGACCGCGCCTTCGGCCTCGGAGTTGCCGAGCTTGGTCTTGGTCTGCCCCTCGAACTGCGGCTCGCGCACCTTGACCGAGAGCACGGCCACGATGCCTTCGCGCACGTCGTCGCCGCTCAGGCGAATGTCCTTGTCCTTCTTGGTAAGGACGTTGGACTTCTCGATGTACTTGTTGATGACCGACGTGAGCGCGCTCTTGAAGCCGGTGAGGTGCGTGCCGCCTTCGTGCGTGTTGATGTTGTTCACGAACGAAAAGACGGTATCGCTGTAGCCGTCGTTGTACTGCAGCGCGAGGTCGATCGCGATGTCGTCCTTTTCCGTCTCGATGAAGACGACGTCCTGGTGCAGCACCTTGCGGCTCTGGTTCAGGAAGCGCACGAACCCGGCGATGCCATCCTGCGCGTGGAACGTCTGCGTCTGCTGCTCGCCTTCGCGCTCGTCGGTGAGCGTGATGGAGATGCCCTTGTTGAGGAACGCGAGCTCGCGCAGGCGCGACGCAAGCGTCGTCCAGTCGTAGCGGAGCGTCTCGGTGAAGATCTGCCCGTCGGGCTTGAACCACACCTTCGTGCCGGTCTCCTTCTTCGGCACCTCGCGCAACACGGTGAGCTTGGTGGTGGTGTCGCCGCGCAGGAAGTCCATGTAGTGCTCCTTCCCGTCGCGCTTGATCCACACCTTGAGATTGGTGGACAGCGCGTTCACCACCGACACACCCACGCCGTGCAGACCGCCTGACACCTTGTACGTGTTCTTGTCGAACTTGCCGCCGGCGTGGAGCACCGTCATGGCCAGTTCCACCCCGGGCTTCTTCTCCGTGGGGTGCACGTCCACCGGAATGCCGCGCCCGTCGTCTTCCACGGTGATGGAATCGTCGGGGTGGATCGTGACGCTGACCTTGGTCGCGTAGCCCGCGAGTGCTTCGTCGATGGAGTTGTCGACGACTTCGTACACGAGATGGTGCAGGCCGCGCGCGGAGGTCGAACCGATGTACATGCCGGGACGCATGCGCACCGCCTCGAGGCCCTTGAGCACCTGGATGCTGCCGGCGCCGTAACCGCCGTTGTCCGGCGTGAGATCTTCAGTGGCCATGTCAGGAAGGGCGGGGGAACAGGTCGTCGCACGTCGTCGCCGTCGACGCGCGCGCCCACCGCTCGGCGCCGGATCGCTGGTTCGCAATCACGGATCGCCCGGCAACGGGGGAACCCCGAAAAATAACCGGGGCAGGGTGCCAGACGCAACTCGCGGGCTCCGGCGCAAGTTGTTGTCGGGCAACAACTTGGCGGCGGTCGCTCAGGGCGTGCGCCGCAACACCAGTCGAAGTCGTGCGATCGGCGGTCGCGTCGAATCGGCGTTCAGCGTGCGCAGCAACTCCGGTTCGAGCATCGACAGTTCGGTCATCCACGCGTGTGTGCGCACGGCGACCACGAGCGTTCCGTCGCGCTGCAGCGCGACGGGTTCGGTGACCGCCGCGATCTGCGCGCCCACGAGTCGCGGCCACTCGGGGATCACCCCCGCCTGCGCCATGCGCTCGGTGAGTCCGGCGCGCTCGAGCACGGCCGCGAGCACGTCACTCACCTTTTCCGGCTTGCGCTTCCGGTCGTCGCTCATGACAGCACGCCATCGCGCATCGTGCGCCGCGGCAGTCGCGTGAACGCGGCCGGGATGTCTTCGGCACGCGGCACCGCCAGCAGGACCTGCCCGATCCCTTCGGCGTCGAGCAGCGAGAGGATCGCCTGCGCCCGTTTGAGATCGAGTTCGGCGAACGGATCATCGAGCAGCAGCAGCGGGGGGGCACCGAGGAACGCGCGCACCGTCGCACACTCGCGCATGCGCAGCGCGATCGCGGCGGTCCGCTGCTGACCGGCCGACCCGAACGTGCGCAGCTCCCGGCCGCCGAGCAGCAGTTGCAGTTCATCGCGGTGTGGGCCGACGAGCGTGACGCCGCGACGCAGCTCCGTGGCGCGCTGCGCCTCGAACGCCGTGAGCAACGCGTCGCGCATCGCGCCGAGATCGTCTGACGTGACCTGCTCGGCCGGCCCCTGGTAGCGCAGCGAGACACTGTTGGCTTCGCCGATCGCGGCGCAGAGTGCACCGAACGGCTCCGCATGCTCGCGCACCCACGCTCGACGCGCCTGCACGAGTGTCGCACCGTGCTCGGCCAACGCGGGCTCCCACACCGCGACGCGTGCGGTCGCGTCGTGAACGCCACGCGGCTGGCGTTGCAGCTCACGGAGCGCCGCGTTGCGTCGAGCCAGCGCGCCACGATACACCTGCAGCGCGTGCAGGTATGCCTCGTTCGTGAGCGCGAGCGCGACATCGAGAAAACGTCGCCGTTCCCCTGGACCGCCCGCCACGAGGGCGACATCGGCCGGCGAGAAACACACCGAGGGCAATGCGCCCAACGCGTCACTCAAGCGCGATTGCTCCACGCCGTCGAGCAGCGCGCGTTTGCGACGCGTCGCGCGTTCGAAGCCGAGGGCCGCCGTGTGCACGCGTGCGGGCGACTGCAGCGTCGCGCGGACATGAAACCCCGCGGCCCCGAAGCGCACCACGTCGGCGTCGCGCGCCCCGCGCCACGAGCGCAACAGCCGCAGGTACGCGACGGCCTCCAGCAGGTTCGTCTTGCCGTGTCCGTTGTCGCCCACGATGGCGACTCCCGCCGCATCGACGGTGAGATCGAGCGCGGCGAGATTGCGAAAATCGCGCACGACGAGCGTGTGCAGCACCGGCGAATTCCGTCGTGGTTCGTCGTGCGCGCGTGCGCTCAGCGTCCCGTGAACGTTGCAGGTCGCTTCTCGAGGAACGCCTGCATCCCCTCGCGCATGTCGGCCGTGGCCGAGAGCACCCCGAACAGGTCGCTCTCGATGCGACATCCTTCTTCGAGCGACGTATCGAGTCCGCGCTGCACCGCATCGATGCAGCCGGCGAGCGCGAGCGGCCCGTTGGCGAGCATCGTCGCCGCGAGGGCACGCGTCCGCTCGGTGAGCGCATCGGCCGGCACAATCTCATCGGCCAACCCGAGTCGATGCGCCTCGGCGGCGTCGATCATGTCGCCGGTGAGCAGCAGCTTGAGCGCTGCGCCGCGCCCCACCAGGCGCGGCAGCCGCTGCGATCCACCGAATCCGGGCACGATGCCGAGCTTCGCTTCGGGCTGGCCGAACTTCGCCTTCTCACTCGCCACGCGCACGTGGCAGCTCATCGCCAGTTCGCAGCCCCCGCCGAGTGCGAAGCCATTGACCGCCGCGATGGTGGGCTTGGGGCTCGTCTCGAAGCGACGGAACACCGCCTGGCCCGCACGCGCACGCTGCTGCGCAACCTGTGGCGTCTGGCTGGCGAGCTCACTGATGTCCGCCCCCGCCACGAAGGCGCGCCCCGCGCCGGTCAGGATGACCGCACGGACCATCGGGTCCGCAACCGCCGCGTCGATCGCGAGGCCCAACTCGGCGATCGTCGCATCGTTGAGCGCGTTGAGCTTGTCCGGGCGATTGACCGTGATGGTGGCGATCCGGTCGGAGACGTCGTACGTGAGATTGGTGTAAGACATGAGGCGGATTGGTTCTGGGTGGCTGTCGCAATCTACACAGCCGCTCCCACCCCGTGCCGAGTGTGCGATCGGCGGCTACACTCATTGACATGCTGACTCTCGCGCCCCCTGCCCCCGTCGTGTCCTGGGGCGATCCTGAGCATCGCTCCGTCCGGCTGCTCGACCAGCGGGCGCTGCCGTCGGAGGAGTGCTACGTCACCGTGCACATGCTCGACGCACTGGTGGACGCGATTCACACGCTGACCGTGCGCGGCGCGCCCGCCATCGGCGTCGCAGCGGCCATGGGGCTCGCGGCCGTCGCATCGCACGAGCAGGGGCTCACACACGAGCGTCTCGCGCAGCTCGCCGAGTCGCTCGCGAACGCACGCCCCACCGCCGTCAATCTCCGCTGGGCCGTGAACCGACTGCTCGCGCGTGCCGCCGCCGAGCCTGTCACGG
>ERZ1066122.322-NODE-322-length-51656-cov-8.094669_pt1 | contig 51656 bp, 38 predicted proteins | sample MGYA00382769_ERZ1066122 | MGnify/ENA primary metagenome ERZ1066122 (study PRJEB33369, sample SAMEA5778352) | biofilm metagenome | biome: Industrial cooling water; feature: Water cooling tower basin; material: Biofilm | place: United Arab Emirates | collected... | reverse complement strand
TTGCAGGTCGGGCGGTCGACGAAAATCTCGACCACTTCGGGCAACGCGCCGAAACGCATGTGCGCCTGCAGTAGCGCATCGGCCTCGGCATGGCTCAAAAATTCGGCGTCGCCCAGATCGGCCTCTGGAAGATCGCTTTTCAGCCCTGCCTGGCGCAGCCGCTCGAACAGCTTGCGCCGTGCTTCGATGCTCTGGGGATAGTTTTCGGGCTGAAGCCCGGAGTTGGTGCCGCGGAACCGCTCGCCGTTCATGCGGATTTCGGCAACCGTCCCCGTGGTCTTGTCGCCCTGCACATAGTCCGGAAGCCCCGCCTCTTTGCGGAAGCGAGCAATATCCTGTGTGATCGCATTGATTTCATCCTGCGAGCGCAGCAGGGGAATCGGATCGGTGAAGAACGGGTCGGCATGAGTGGCAAGCCGGAAACCCTGATCGTGAATCTCGGTCACGTTATACATGTGCGCCGCGCCAGTCGCGTCACTCACGAAGGTGATGTTGTCGCCGTCGGCTGCACTGATCGTGCCACGGCCCAGCGCCGGATCGGAATGGACGACGCGCAAGCCGGGCTTGAACTGGCTGAAATTGGCGATTTCGGCGCCGATACCTGCGCCCGCCGCTGGCGGCGTCTTCACCTCGGGCCGTAACGGGGTGACGACATGCGCCCTGCCATGCAGGAACTGCTTCAGCGCAGCCCTTTCGGTCAGCACCTTGACGCGCGTTGCCTCGATTGTCGCGAACAGGGGCAGGATCGATGGATCATTGCCTGCCTTCACCCGGGCCTGCAGTCGCTGGCGGACATATTTGTCGAAATGCAGGGCGGTATTGCCCGACGCTTTGCTGCCTGTGCCGCGCATGAAGCCTGCATGCAGTTCGCGAAACAATGCCTTGTCATGCTGCCACAAGGCAAGGGCGACGGGCGATTCCTGGACCCAGCGGCGCTGTTTGCTGGTCAATCCATCGAACACGCTGTCGTCCAGCCCCGCCAATCGCAGCTGATGGGAAATTTCCACCTGCAGCCGCGCGCCGCCACGAATGCGCACATATTCAAGGCTGCGCATATGCCGCAGCGCAATGGCAGGCTCTACGCCGCGATCGAGCAACGCCTGATGGAAATCCTGTGCCAGCTTCTGTGCAACGACGCCATCAGGTTCGAGCAGCACCCGCATGATGAGTGGGTGATCGATTTCCAGCAATTTGGTCATCAGCACACCGGTCTCGTCGCCCGACTTGCTCGCGCGGGCGCGCAAATTGGCAATTGCCGCGTCGCCGACGGCCTTGGCGTCGGCGTGACCCAGCGCAGCCAGCCGCTGCGCCAGCGTGATCGGTGCCGTTGTCGCCGTTTCGGCTACGCCTTTGGTGGCAGGGACAACGGCATCGGCCTCCGGTGCATCAATGCTGCGCATCACCGCGCCCATCTCGCCATCGGCGGCTGCTGACGCGGCTTTCAGCATGTGTTGCGCATTCAGAATGTCGGCTAGTGTCTGGGAGCGGACAGCAGCCTGATCGGTGACGCCGCCGCGAAACTGCACGCCGCTCGTCATCGGCCCGCCAAGATCACCGAAGATGATGTCGGGCCGTGCCAGCGGGCCGCCCAAACTTTCGAGGAAAGCGTTGAAAATCTTGCCGCGCATTTCGGAATCGAGATACGCAAAGGGGAATGGCTGTAACGGGTCCAGACCGCGCATGATTTCAGGATTGCGCAGTGTCTCCATGCTCAGCCTGAGCATCCTGCGGATCTCGCGATTTTCGGGCGCAGTCAGGAAGCGCTCCCACGCCGCACGGTGCCTGCCGCCGGTGCTGACATCGACCACCGTGCCGAGATCGCGCCCGCGTATGACATAGGGAATGACCGCGCCATTGGTGTCGCTGTTCACCCCCGCCTTGCCATTGGCATATACCATTGCGCTTTCGAGATGCTGGGTGAAATACAGCCCTTCGCCGAAATCGTCGCCGATGCCACCGGGCTTGCGCGCCATCGAAATGCCGTTTTCGGTCATATCGCGCGCCCGCGCCTGCGTTGCCCCGTGGAAAAGCATGACCAGCGGTTCGCCGGGCTCCAGCTGCCCCGTTTCCACCATATGCCGCTGCGTCGCGGCAAGAGTGATGTCGGAAATCAGCGTGCGAACCGACACGGGAATATTAGGGTCATTGATGATGTTATACAGCCGGATCATCGAGTCCGGTTTGCCAACCAGCCCCATCGCCTTGACCCTGGCATGGGCATCCTCCAGCGCGGCGGCGCGGCCCAGATGCGGGTCAAGTTCACCACGGGCGCGCAATCCCTGCACTTGCGCGTCAAAATCGGCATGCATTGACATGCGCCCGGCGACAAAGTCGATATCCGAACGGATTGTCGGCGGAATGGCGTCGCCATGTGCCACAGAGGGCCGTGCCGTACGCGCGGGATCAACCGTCAGCACCGCATCAGCGGCAGGCTTGCTGATATCGACCCCGGTGGTTTTCAGGACATGCGCCTCATATTCGGCGAGGTTCTGGAAAGCATGCCGCTCCAGCGCATAGCCATTTTTGGGATTGTGGAACTCGACCCAGATCGCCCGGTCGGCTCCCTGTCCGATAACACCGAATTTGGTCTGGTAAACGGTGATATTGCCCGCTGCGTCGGCAATCTGGATATCGATCACCGACGTTCGTGAAATGACCATTCCCGCAGGGGCACGGGCGACCATCGCGTCCACCTCCAGCGCGACCGTGTTGATGTCACCGGGCTTGCCGCTGGGAATGCTGCGGACCAGCGCGGCATTCAGATCGTCGGTCAGGATGCGGGGGTGCGAGTGTTGCAGCACATTCCAGTCGCCCGCCGGCACAATCACCCGGCCCGGCCCGCCTTGCACGACCATGTACATGCCAGTGACGCGGTCCTGGATCAGCAGCACTTCGCGGTTGGTATCATGCACGCGCAGTTTGTGATAATTGTGCAGCGCAGCGTCCAGATCATGCGGATTGCTGGCCATGATCCGGCTGTTTTCGGGCATATGGCCCAGCCGCGTCAGATGGCGGTCGGTCAGGTCGACCGTATCGTAGATCCGCCGCCCGATGGCAGCATCATAAGACTCGATATGTTGGTCGAGCGTACGCGGGGCGAGCTTCTGTTGCTCGGCGTACATCGTGTCGAGGTCTTTCTGGGTGATTGCGGGCGTCCCGTCGACGGGCGTTTTGTCGGGATCATATGTCCTGACCACGCGATCGGGATCGAGGTCGGAATCGCGCCGCAGCAGCATTGCCGCCGTCTCCGCGTCGTCGGTGATCACGGAGCGCGCGGTAAAATTGGGTTCTGCCTCGGTATCGGGCGGGGGAAGTCGCGAGACGACATTGCCGTCCGCATCGAGATCGGCGGGCAGTGGCCTTGTGGCAGTGGCCGGATCATTGTCGTTTGCAGCCTCCGGCGCGCGTTGCCGCGCTTCAGCCTCGGCAGCGTCCAGCGCAGCCTCGGCCGCGCGAATGCGTGCCAGATTGCGCGCCTCGATTGCCTGCGCTTTTTCGACGGGATTGGCAGAGCGAAGCGCGCGATCGGCGTCCGCCTGTGACTGTTGTGCGCGCCGCATTTCCGTCTCGTTGCCGCCCGTTGGCAGACGCTGGCCATAGGCGGCCCAAATGCGGTTCATTTCCGGGTTGCTATTGTCGTTGGCCGCAGGGCGTCGATGGATGACCGTGTCGGCACCTTCGCGCACGATGAAAGCGTCGATATAGCGGCGTTGCAGGTTTCCGGCACGGGTGCTGTTCTGCATGGCATGTTCGGCGCTGCCTTCGCCATAGCTCTGGATCGCATTTTGCAGGCCGGCTGCAAAAATCTCGTCCATCGCCTGTGCTCGTGTTCCGGCATAGCGGCCCCGGCTGCGATCATATTCGATCTCGATATAGCGGCTCGCCGCCCCGCCCAAGCCGCCGCCAATCGTGCGGCTCGCCTGTGACAGGGCAAAGCTGCCTGCAAATTGCTGCCCGCGCCGCACAGCCTCGCGCGCTGCCGCCATCCCGGTCAGCCCGCGCGCGGTGGCGTCGCGCAGGCCAGCCAAGCGGCCAAGCGGCCTTGCGAGCGCCTGGGCGCCTGCGGTCAGCCCTGCGGTTATGCCACCTGCCGCTCCGCCGCTCAGCCCGCCCTTCAGGAAGCCATGGCCGATACCGCTCAGCCAGTCCCCCCGATCCCATGCTGCATCGTCGAACAGCGCATTGCCCGCGCCGCCAAATGCGCCTGTTGCAGCGCCGATGCCTATTTGCGTCAACAGGCTGGGGGCTTTGGTCGCGCCGAGCACGACCATTCGCGAGGTAAGCGCCGCCGACAATGCTGCCTTGCCGCCAACCGCCGCGATGTTCAGCCCCGATGCCAGCCCGGCGGTTGCCGCCTGCACGATGGTCATGCCCAGATCGCGGAACGCATCTTCATAGCCATAGCGCCCGCCCTTCAGCGTCGCATTGACTGCCATGGCCGACAAGCCACCGGCGAGCGCGATGCCAACCGGTATCCATATCGAAGCAGCCCCGCCAAAGGTAACGGCGGTCGTAATGATGGCTGTAACGACGATGATCGCGGTGGTAATGGTGCTGGCGATATTGTCGACCGCGACTTTATAGGCCTCGACATTTGCCTGATTGGTATTGAGCGCAGCTGCAAAGGCAAGGCTGTCATAAATTGCGCCGGGTCGGGCATTGCCTGCACTGTCACGCGCCACAGGGGCAAAGCTGCCGTCCGAATTCCATCGCCCCAAATAGCGTCCGTCGTGGCGGATCAATCTGCCGAACCGGTCGAAATCGGCATTGGTAACGCCTGCCGTCTTCATGATTTCGGCGTGCGATTGATCCATGCGGCGCGATTCATCACCCGCGAACAGGCTGCCGGTTGAATACCAGCGGTCGCGTGCCTGCCGGTGCAGATGCGATGTCATACGCGAGCGTTCGAACCGTTCGCGATCGTTGCGCGCCCGGCCCATCGCCAGCACCTGGATGTCGATGGCATCGTCGCCGGACAATTCGGGGAAATCGAGCAGGCCTTGCGCTTCGCCAAAAATCCCGAGCCGCTCATAAAGACCGGGTGGGCCATAATGGCTGTCATAATATTCGACTGCTGCCGTCACTTGCTCGGGCGACATCCGGCCGAACGTGTCTTTCAGCATCTGCTCATTGGTGCCTGCCCCGTTGACGGCATGGTAAAATGCCAGGGCAGCGGTAGCAGGGTCGTTCAGACCATGGACGACCTGACGATATAGCAGATCGCCTGCCGTGCCTCCCCCGGCCCGTGCCGAAAGTATCAGACCAAGTTCACGCTTTATATGCTCGACAGGGCGACGCGGCGTGTCGGCAATCGTCGTCTCATCATTGATGTTGCGTTTGAAACAGTCGTAATAGTGATAGAGATCGGCTTCGCGCTGCGCTGCTGCGGCCAGTTGCTCGCGCTGTTGCGCGGTCATGGGAGTGTCCGGGTTGAACAGTCCGGCATTGCCCAGATCGTCCTGCAAGGCTGTTCCGACACGCGTCAGATTGGGGCCACCGGTGCGCGTTTCTTCTACAATCATCCGGCGCGCACGCACGCGCGGGTGGTCGGCACCATATTGCGCCATGTCCATGATCAGATTGACCTGTTCGGGGCGGATGCTGATGTCGACCTCATAACTGCCGCCGTCGCCATCCGAGCGGGTTTCGGTCCGCCGCCGCGTCAATGTGCTGCGCAGCCAGTCGAGCCCGGCAGGCGTGCCGTCGGTCGGCAACGTGCCGTCGGTGCCGAGCCGCGCGACGGTCATATTCCAGCTGTTGGCTGTCCTTGCGTTACGCTCTGCCGATGTTTCGAACCGGTAATCGTCGCGCAGCGGTGCCGGATCGCCGGGTCTTGATACCGCATCAGAACCGGTGCGCATTTCCGGACCCAGCACCAGGCCATATTGCGCATAAACATCGCCGCTTTCCAGGGTTGATCGTCCGGCCTGTCCATGCGCCGCTGCCATGTGGTCGGCTGCGGCGTCGGCACCTGTATCGAGACCACGATCGAGGTCGCTGGTGACCGTTCCGGTTAGCAGAACCGAACGCGCCGCTGCGACTTTCTCGGCAGCGTTGGCCGGGGTGACCTCACGCAGCAGATTGAAAGCCCGCTCCTGATTGCCGCCCAGATCGCGCGCCACACCGTCCAATATCGCGCCCGACCCTTCAATGTTGCGCAGCGCTGACATGTCGGCGGGTGTCAACGCCATCATCGCGGCCTGCGCCTGTTCGTCATTGTTGCTGTAATTGGCGGCAGCCTGCACTTCCCAAAGCGCACCTGCTGCGCGGTTGCCGCTGAGATAATTGTAGAATGCATTAATATAATATTCGTAAGTCGACACGGCCATCGTCAGATTGCCGATATTGAGATACCAGTAGCCATCGTCGAGCAGGCTGGCCCCGCCATTGCGCGCCGCGTAGAATTTGCTGACGGCTGCGCCTTGCAGCGCGGTCAGGCCGCGCACCGCTGCCATGGTGGCTACCGGATCATTATATTTGTTCATCTGCCCTTCGACGGCAGCACCCTTGGTTTCGACCTTGTTGCGAACCTCGCCTGCGATATGCGCAGTCAACCCAGTCAACTGCTGTTCGGTTTCGGGCGATGCAGCGAGACTGGTTGAAAGCTCGACAAATTCGTGCGGCAGCTGCCCAGTTCCCGGGGGTGGCCCCTCGCTGGTTGCTTCACCGCTTTCCTCGCCCGGAGGACCGCCGCCGAAATAGGCCTGGTTTGCCTGCCGCTGTGCAAGCCCCAGCGCATCCCAAAGTGCGACCTCCATGGCATCGAGTTCCGCGGTGGCCGGAATGGTATAATTGTCGACAGATTTCGCAATCGGTTCCGCGCTTTGGCGCAGGGTTGCTTCCTGACGCAGCACATTTTCCAGCATCGATTGCGCAGCCTGCCGCGCCAGCGCTTCAATCTGCGCCGCTAGCTTTTCGCTCGCGCCCTGCTGCGCCTTGTTTGCCAGCGCTGCGCGCAAGCTGATGCCGCCGCGCGTTCGGATCGCGGTCGTTGCCAGCAAGGCGAGGCGCTGGTTTGCCATTCTGCCTGCCATCGATGCCGTGCGCTGAGATGCCTGAATGGCGAATTTGGCAAAGGCCTCGGGCTGTTGCGTCCGCTGCCCTGCGATTTGTTGCTTCAGCGCCAGAATGGCCTGTGATTGTGCGCTGGCAAGTCCTGCATAACTGCGCCACTGGCCGATGGCATTGCGTTCCATCCCGCGAGCCTGACCCGCCATATTGGCCTGCGCCTGTGCCAACGTCTGCGCGCGCGCCGTCTTGTGTCTTTCGACAAGCGCAATGTCCGATGTATTGCGGTTTTCCTGGATCGTGCGTTTTGCGCGTTTTTCCATCCGGTCGATGGTTTTCAACGCATCCTTGCGCATCTTGGCGACCTGCTGCGGGGCAGTTGTGCCTAGCATGGTGACATAGGATTGGAAGGGCGCGAGCGCATTTGTCTTGCCCTGATCGAACTGGGTCATCGCGGTGGTCATCCGCGCGCCGAAAACCCGCGCCCCATTGGTGAAAGCCTCTGCCCGGTTGGCGGCGCGGGCGACAATTACATTGTCCATTGGCGGCGATTCATTCATCGCGCGCGTCATCTGCGGCTCATAGCGTGTGTCGCTGTTCTCGCCCGGACGAACCCTTGCAAGCGCCGGATCGCTAGACAGCCGGGTGAAGGCGGCACTTGCCTGCGCGCCGGTTCGGGCAATGCTCGCCTGATAACCGACCAGCCGATATTCGATGCTCGCAATCTCGCTTTCGGCGTCGACCATACGGGCGCGGATGACCCCTTTTCGTACAGACAGCGTGCCAAGCACGCGCGAGGCAGCGAGCCGCACCAAAAGGCGCGCGGTATCGGCAATCAGTTCCAGCCGGTGGATGGCATCGCTCTCGCCCTGCGCCAGCCGCTTGCGCTCGCCCGCCAGCTCTTCATCAAGCATCGCATTGTTGCGATCTAGCTCGGTCTGCGCGTCGCTGCGCACCTCGTCCAGTTGTCTCGCTGCCAGCGCTGTCTGCTCGCGTCCTTCGGCGAGGATTTGCCCGTACAATGTACGCGCAGTCCCGGCAGCATTGGCAAATTGCTGCTCATAATCGGCATATTGCTTTGGAATTTTCTGCTTGTCGCCGATGGGCGTGACTTCCAGCTGGCTTGGCGCCGTCCACCCCGGACCCGATGAGGGGACCTGAATATATAATGGGTAAAGCCGCCGGTCGCCTGTTTCAGCCTCAGGCACTTTTAGCGGCGTGAAGGGAACGGCAAGCGCGAGATCCTCCTGCCGTTCCTGAAACTTGCGCTCGCGCTCTTGCGCTGCGCTTGGTCCGCGCTCGCGGACACGGGTCTCGCTGCCTTCTGCGCCGCCCGCACCGCCAGCGCCGCTCGTTGCGGAGCCACCACTTCCCGATGCGCCGGGTGCGGAGGTCTCGCCTTCTGGTCTGCTCTCGGCAGGCGGCATTTCCGAGCCATCGGGCGCGGGGCAGCTCATGTTAGATGGATCGCAGCTCAACCCTTCGGCGGTGCTGGGCGGCATGATCGACATATTGGGTTCGGGCGGCGGACCCCAGTTGGCACCTTCACGATAGCGCCGCCGTGCTGCGGCAGGATCGGCTGGCACATCGGGGGGCCGAACGATACGGCGATCGGAGGCAGTTGCCGCCGCGCCTGTGTGCCGCCGGGGATCGGGGCGCGCAGGAGTCGAGACGGCGGGTGTCGGGCTGGCGAGATAACTGGGCGTGGCCGAGGAGACAGGCGTGAACGAGACCGGCGCAGATGACATGCCAAATTCATCGTCCATGCTGCTGCTGAGCGGCTCAGGCCCGCAACTTAGCGGCGCTGCACTTGAATATTCGCCGTCGCTCATATCACCGGCTCATCGCGCAAATTCGGGTGGCGGCCGCCCGAGCTTGGCATATTCCTCGCGCACCGCTTCGCTTATGTCCTCGATCATGATCGGGCGATCGCGCAGCTTGGCGCGCACAGCAGCGGCGAGCACGATGTTGCGGACATGGCCGCCCGACAATTCGACATGTGCGGCAATTTCGCCAAGTTCAGTATGGGCAATGCCGTGCCGCTCGCTGAGATGCAGTTGCCAAAGCCGCAGTCGCGCGGCGGCATCGGGCATGGGGAATGGAACGATGCAATCGATCCGGCGGACAAAGGCGGGGTCGAAACGTTCGCGGCTGTTGGTCGCCATGATCACCACACCTTCATAATCCTCGATCCGCTGCAGCAGGTAATTGGTTTGCGCATTGGCATGCCGGTCATGCGCATCGCTGACATCGGTGCGCGCGCCGAACAGCGCATCGGCCTCATCAAAGAAAAGCAGCACATCGGCATTTTGCGCGGCATCGAGCACGGCAGACAGGTTCTTTTCGGTCTCTCCGATCCATTTGCTGGTCAGCACTGCCTGGTCGACACGGTAGAGCGGAAGACCGCTTTGCGCCGAAAGCCAATGGGCGGCCAGTGTCTTGCCAGTGCCGGATTCGCCGCTGAACAGCGCACGCACGCCGGGCGAATAGCGCCGTGCAACCCCGGGGCCCAGCTGTTCGGCCAGCCGGTTGCGCTGGCGGATCCGCGCGACAAGCATGTCAAGTTCGGCAAGGGCCTCGGTCGGCAGGATCAGTTCGCCGCGCTCCACCTCTGCAAAGCTGCGGCGGGCAAAACCGTCCAGTTCCGACCGGGACGTGCGCACCGTACGTGTCAGCTGTGCCCATCCGTTTTCGCCTGCGCTGCCCACAGCCGAGGCCCGTGCAAGTTCGGCAATCCGGGACGGGCCCTGCCGATAGGCCGCAGCGGCTTTGGCTGCGCTTTCCGGCGCAGCACCATGGGCAAGCCATAGTGCCATGCGCGCATCCTCATTGGGCGTCAAACAGCGGATTTCGTGCGACGGAGCGGACGATTGCACCCGCCCTTCCATCCCGGCGCACAATAGGACCGGCCCCCTGTAGGGCATAAAATCCGGCAGGCGGATGCGCTCGCCCGGCCCGGCTTCGCTGCGGATGACAGGCAAGGCGTTGGCCGCCATCAGCCATGCGGCATTGGCCGCCAGCCGCTCGCTTTCCAGTGCCACTGGCCGACAGCCGAGTTTCTGCGCAACGATTCCCACAATAGCCGCGCCGTCGCCGTCTGACATGCTGCGTATGACGATCAGATGTGTCCCGCGCTCGGCTTCTGCCTTTTGCAATGCCTCGTCGATGACGGCCAGATGCGCTTCGGGAAGCGGTATGTCGGGTGAGGGGAACGGCATGACGCCGGGCGGTGGCAGAAAATGGCCGGACAGCGCCGCTGCCAGCCCTGGGGCGAGGATCATCGTACGCTCAGGCAACGCCACCCGTTCCTCACCAATCGCCAGGATTCTCTGCGCAACCAGCGCGCCGTGCGCCAGCGCCAGCGGAGTTGCACCAAATTCGCGGAATAATGTCGACATCAGGCCGACGACGGGCCGCGATCCGCCCACCGGGTCCTGCGCCCGTGCCATCATCCGCGCGGCCAGCGGATCGTCTTCGACCGCGAGGCACAGGGCAAAAGAAAGCAGCTCAAAGTTTTCAAGACCAAGTCGGTTGGCGAAGCCGATCATTGCGGCTTCGGCGGGATGCGGTTTTTGCCGGAATGCGGCGATCCGTTCGGCAAGCCCAGGATGCGCCGGGGCCGCAATGTCCTGTCCGGCTGCATCGACGCGGTCTTTCAGGCAGCGCACCGCCAGCGTGCGCAGGTCGGCAAAATCAGCCGGGCGTTGCGCAGTCATGGGAAGTTTCCGCCCGTATCTGACCGGTCACCGAAATGAAAGCGGATCGACAGTCCAGCCCAGTCTACCCAGCCGGGATCGCGATCGAGCGCCATCCTCCGCAGCCGCATGTCGATGCCCTGCAGGGGGAAACGCACAGCCAGCTGGTCATCCTGCCATTGCATCCAGCCCTGCCTCTTTATGAGAGAGGCAATGTTCATCCGCAGCCTTCGCCGGAGCCATTTATCGACTGCCTGACGCCAAAAGCCGAGAGACTCTGCATCTACTGGCGGCTGGTCGCACAATCGTTCGTCCAGAAAGGCGAAAACGGGATCGCGTGGGTTTGCGCGATGATGCCGGGCGGCGTGGCGCAATAGCTGTGCGGTGGGTTGGCAGGCCAACAGTTCGGGCCGGTGGCTCAGCCAGCCGGGCCAATCGAGGATACGCAGGATGTTGACGATGTAGAACAGACCAGCCGCTGCGCTGCGCTGTTCGGTAGGCATGGTGCCGGGCGATGCGGCGTCGCTTTGCGTTTCGCGCGATGGCCATGCCCCGGGTTCATTGTCTATTGGCAGTGAGGCGATTGCGGGCGTCTCGACTGAGTTGCGATTTATTTGGGGGACGCGCATTTTTGCACCGGCCAAGCTCTTTGTCCTCCTGGCCATCGAGGGCATAACTGCACTTACCGGTTGTTTACTCGGCGGTTCTGTCAGCCTTTTTTGGAGAGGTGAAGATAGCGAGCCATCCAATATTTGCTGCGCAGCATTTTGCAGCATTTGGGGATGCAGTCGTAGCTCCGGCGACGCTGTTACAATCAATCTTGTCGTCAGACTAACCAGCGCTGTGCGCCCTGACGGCTGCCGGTATAGACGCTGAAGAATGATGAGCAGATTAGTCGGCAAGGCCGATTGCAACCGCGCCAGTGAATCTGGTTTGAGCCTGTCGGTGACGGGACTTGGTGCCGATACCATTTCTGCCGGATCATTGCTCCCTGACATCCGTTGGCCATCTTGATGCCGGTGATTTGCACCGCGAAACACGGGCAGTTCATTGCCGCTTTGCCGTTGCAGATAGAGCTTAATGGCCTCTTCCACGGTTTCGATACGGTTTTGCGCCAGCAACCGATGCAGCAGCATGATCGACCCGTTTGCCTGCGCGTCCGGCGGGTCGGCGGCAAGCTCGTCGGCAACCCATTGTGCCAGGGGCTGGCACCGCCACAAATTTACCGCCAATTTCCAATACCAGCCATCGACCGATTGCCCCCTGGCCAAACGGGAAAGCAAAATGGCCTTGGCTTCGGCAAGGTCGTGAAACCAGACGCTGTTGGCGCCTGCCGCACTGTCGCTGCCGCCATGGCACGCCCCGGCGAGGGTCCGGGCCCAGCTGGTGGCGACCCGGCTTGCAACCATATGCCGACAGTCATAACTGGTGCAATCCTGCCCACCCGTCGGTAACAAATTGAGCGTCCGGACCAGCACCAGACGCTTTTCCGAAGAGATCTGCGTATTGAGCGCATCCTCGATCAGAAAGGCATCATGGTGCGGCGCGTCGCATGCCCCGCGCAACGTCAATCGGTTGACAGCCACATTCATCCGGGTTTTGCCATCCGCAATATCTGCGAGCTTAGCTCGACGCGCATATCGGCAAAGATCGTGGTGATTTGCGGCGCGACATGAACGATCCTTGCGGATGCGCGACCGTCGATCATGTCCTCGATTACTGCCCGGCTGACGATCCGGTTCTGCCGGTCGCGGATGATCGTCGCCATTCCCTTGCGGATGTTGCGGATATCGACATCGAGCATCAGCCGGGTGCCGATGCGTGCCGGATTCTCGCCGATCAAGCGCGCCGGGATCAGGCGTCGGACGGGCGCGTGCGCGGCAAGCAGCAATGTGATCCGCACCAGATTGGAAATCAATGCGAGTGCTTTGGGATTCTGCCGGTCGACTCCCCGGTAAAGCCAGTTGGTCAGCGATTGCAGCCGTTTGCGCTGGTCGCGATCGATTGCGCCCCAGCGCGGCAGCGAGGCGAGCGACTGCAGATCGACATCGCCGTCGAATTGCGACAATGTTTCCGCCCATTCAAGCCGGATTGCCGCAGGGGTCTCGGCAAATTCAGCATGGAGGCAGGCAGCAACGCCGGACAAATCGGCAAGAAGCGTCGTTGCCATCTGCACCAGTTGCGGAGCATTGTGCGTTGCATCGGCAGCATCGGCGAGCGTTGCATGCTCGCCAAATTCCTGATGCACCTGAATCAGCGAAAGGCGCGGAATTGCGGCGACATCAAACGCCGTCATCCGTATCCGCCGCGCCACCAGCGCCTGTTTCTGTGCGACATGCATTTTTTGCGCATTTTGCAGGAACAGCGGCAGCATCGAGATCATCTGCATCTGCTGCGCCTGAAACTGCATTTCGGCGGCTTGCCGCGCCTGTTCGAGCAACGCCTGCTGGCGCGCGCGTTCGAGGGCCTTTGCAGCGGCCTCTGCGCGGTCGATGCGTTTCACCTCGGCAGCGATGCGCGGAAAATATTTAACCGGAGCATCGCGGAACAGCGCAACATAGTCGGATACCTCGCTAGGCGTATCGGGATGCTCGCGTCGGCAGGCGGCCATCGCGCTTTCCTCCAGTCCCGAACCCAGTTTCAATGTCGGCGCAAAGCGGCGATGGTCGGTTTCACGGACACGGCGATAGGCGATCATTGTGACATTATTGGCCAGGATCGCCTTGCGCCACGCGTTGAGTTCGAAGATGCGCGTCGTCTCTTCCTCGAACAGCGACTGCGCTGTCGCCAGATCATGCCGTGCCTCCTCGACTTCTGTGTCGATCAGCCGCAAATGCGCTGCCGCCTCGGCCATATTGGCATAGACGACCGACTGCACTTCGCGCACTTCCTCGAGCAGTCGTTCGAACAGGGTCACGCGGTCCTCGACCAGTCGCATCAGTGCGATAGCATTGTCGATGGCTTGCACAGCAGCGGTGAAATAGTCCGATTCATGTTTCGTCGTCTGCGATTTCAGCTTTTCGCGAACATCGTCGGCATCAACGAAAAGACCGGTTTTCTTGACCAGATCGTCGATCAGCTGGTCGATGGTTGGTGGCGGCTTATCAAGATCGATTTCGTTGGTAGTGCCTTTCTTAAAACCATAGCCGGGCACAAAAATGCCATCCAGCGCGACGCCATTGGGGCGGCCGTTGTTCAATTGCCGCAATCCGCGCAGCGTCTGAATGACCGCAGCCTTGCTCGCGATGGCATATTCCAACGCCTGCACAGACGGCGGCGGGGTCAGACGTTCGGCAACGCTCAATGTGCGTTCGACAAGCCCAGGCGCGGGGCGCTGCCCCCTTATGTCCCGTGTCGCAAAGTCCGACAGCATCGGCGTGAATTGCGTTAAGTTCAGTGTCTGCGGCAACGTCACCCCGCGCAGCAGACCCAGCGAAGCAATCGGCGCTTCGGGTTGCATCATTCGGAGGCCGCTTGTCGCGATCGCGATCGGTGCGGCAGGCTGGCTTTCCACAATAGGACTCACCGGAGCCGTGGGAGCAGGGGCAGCAGCAGCGACCCCTTTAACGGCAGAGGCGGTCACCATTTCACCGGTTCCCCTAAACGTGCCGGTAATCGGCATCAGGTTCATCGTTGCGCCCGACAGCATCATCGTGTGCATGGGTATGGCCGTTGCTACCATGGTTACCGGCATCACATTGATTTCAGCTTTGACCGCGTTGAAATTGTCGCGGTTTGTCGTCGGCGCGGCTTGTGAAATGGGCTTTGCCGTCGTTGTGAAGGTGAACTCGCCCGTTGTTTCCAGCTTCGATTTTTTGATGAACTCGCTGATCCCGACGCTGGTGACACGCGCCCCTTCATCACGGCGGGCGAGGTCTGCGAGCGCGGGCGACGTTACCAGCCGCGAGGCAGAATCCGCGCCAAGCATAAACTGGCGGACGCGATAAATGTCGGATCGCGCGCGAACGAAACCGACGTCGATGGCGTCGTTGGTGGCCTTCAGCCGTGCCTGCAAATCATTGATATAGGCGGCAAGGCCAAACTCATCGAGCCTGTTGATATCGGCGGCGAGAAAGCTTTCTTTCGACCATTCAGCCCGGAATGCCTCGATCGCGGCAATGCTCATCGCGTTGGCGATAGTCTGTGTGCCAAATTCGGGCATGGGGTCGGGGATGCGGTCAGGTACGGGGGCCCAGGCCCAGCCTCCCGCCGCTGCATTACCGCTGCTGGTGCCGTGGCGGTAGGTGGCGGCGGCGCGGGCATGGTCGCCGATCCAGACAATGGTCTGGCCATTGGCATCGGTCTTGCCCATCGGACCATATTCGACATCGCCGCCCTTTTGGGCAAATTCGACCCCAGCGATCTGCAAACCCGCCGCGCCATCGCCGGGAACGGTCCATGGCCGGTCAACCGGGACCTCTAGCTTGATCCAGCCTGCATCTTTCGGCAATTCCGCTACTTTGCGTTCGGGCAGGCCTTTTTGGGTGATGGCTGTGATATCCATGCCATCGGGCTTTCCCCAATAAACGCCGTGGCTGTAGGTGGTGATGCCCAGATCATTGGGCGGGCCGGCGAGGCGCAGCGAAAGGCCATCGGGCGCGCTGTGCAGCCGTACCCAGAACCAGATAGTGTCGCCCGACGCCGCAGGCAGCGTTGCCTTGGTCTCGACCATATGCACCTTGCTGCTGCCGACAGCGGCATAACGCCGCGTTTGCGTCACCGAAAGCGGCGGTACGAGACTGCCGGGCGCACAAAATTCGGCATCGGGCATGCCAAGCGATGGCCATGACATGGCAATGCCCGACACGCTTTCGCGCAGCCGATCATAGCGGCGGCGGATGATCTCGCGGTTGACCAGCCAGCGGTTGCGGTCGGTGCGGAACTGATCGATCTTGGACTCGAAACTGCCGTCGATCCTCTCGTCGTCAAGCAGGCCAGGGTCGTAAAGCTCGTCGGGGACAGGCACCAGCATCTCGACCCGATCAGCAACCGACAGGTTGAACGGGATCAGCCCCGACGCTTCCTTGATCGCAAGTTCCAGGCTGCTTTTCGGTACGGGTATCGCGTTCGTGCCAAAGCCGCTGGGGAAAAACGCCTGCTTGCCTGCGGGATCGAATGTTGCGGCAGGCAGGACGCAGGCTGGCGGCACACGCTGGAAAGTTGCCCGCAAAGTTGCGGCCTCCAGATCGGGCAGGCTCCCCAGATGCTCGATCATCTGGTTGATGCGCGCCTGCCACAATCCTTCCTCACCGCTCAGCGGAACCATGGCCGTGCGCTTTCGCGGCTGGCCGCCCGGGCGCACCACCGATGCGCGGTCGACGAAATCGAGGCTCCAGTCATCGCGAAAGCCGATCAGCGCCAGCGGCACGCCCCAGCTTTCCCAGGGATGCATTTCCTCGCCCTGAAAGGTGCGCTCCATGTCGAAAACGCGATAGGCAAGCTGGTTGCGCCGCAGCGAGGTGATCGGGGGCAGCGCATAATCGGGCCCGCTGATGCGCCCGGTCATTTCCTGTGGCCACATCACGAGCAAGAGCCGCGTACCGTCGATACGCTGCAGGTCGGAATAAGGGTCATCGCGCGGATCGGGCGGGCAATCGGCATTTTTGCGCCCAAGGATCATGGCATCGATCGGCTGCGCAACCAGAACAGCAGCGCGCGGCATCAGCCCTTTCTGTTTGCTTTCAAGCAGCTTTGACAGCCTCCCGGCAATCGTACGCGGCGGGTCGGGTTGCAGCCGCTGCGCCATCGGCAGCCCTTCGCGAGCGTGCGGCAGCGATATGGCGCGCAGTTTCGGGAGGATCGCGACGCGGCCCGCGCCGCCTGACAGTATTGGCCGGGCCATGCGCGCGACAACCGGGTTGATCGCCGGTGCCGTCTCGGTAGCGGGCCCGGCTTCGTTCGATGGCTTTGCAGCAAGCGCATTGGCGATGTCGACGGGAATGACGACCGGGATGTCGCCAATCGCAAATTGCCTGGTGGTGCCAATGCTCACATCCTCGCCGCTGCGCGCAATGCCTATCCCTGCAAAAAGCTGAAGCCGCGCCTTGTCAGGTGCCGCGCCAATAGCGCCGATCTCGGGCATGACCGCCAGCCCATCGACCACGCCGGCTGTCATCGAAAGTCCGTGCAGCCGTTGCTGTCCGGCGCGCATATCCTGCTCCGCCGTCAGCGCCTTTTCCGACACTGCCCGCCCGGTAAAGGCATTGATCCGCCGCCTCCAGACACCCGGCTGATCGGGCTTCATCGGCGGGTCGATGGCAATGACATGCTCGTCCTGCAATGACGGGTTGATCGTCTGGATAACCTCCATCTGCCTTGCTCCTACCGGGCCTAGCCGCCTGCCTTGGTGAGAATGTCGCGAATGGCCGCTACGTCCTTTTTCTTTACCGCTTCGGCGAGAGCCTTGGCGAGCTCCTGCACCTGCTCAGGCTTCATGCGCTGGAAGGCGGCATCAATGGGCAGCGCAAGGCTGGCATCACCGAGGAACAGCGCTTGCTTTTGATCGGGCCAATCCTTGCCCAATACCGATTCCACGGCGGCTATGCCTTCGCCCAGCCGGTTGCCGCCATAGTCGCTGGCAAGATCGAGTACTTCATTCTCGCTGAGGCCCAATTTGGTGTCGGTGCGCACTGCCGTGGACCGCCCGGCGATGGTTGCCTCGGCGATCCGGACGGCTCCGCTGCGCTGGTTGTCGAACGGCACACGTCCTGTGGCGGCGTTCAGGATGTTGAGGTTCATAGTCGCCGGACTGGCGGTGCCACGCGTTAAAACGGGTTGCGGAAGCACCGTTTCGATTGTGCCAGCCGCCACCTTTTCCAGATCGCCGATTATCGAGGCGGTAAACAGATCGGATGCCGCAATGCGCGGTGCGCTGAGCAATGCTGCGATCCGCGCATTGGCTTCCGGTGTGGCTTTCGCCGACAACTCGCTCAGCCGCTTTTGCAACCCCAGATTGCTGACATTCTCATTGACGATAGCCGCCGATGCCACGTCGTCGCCGCTGACCTTGATAGCCAATCCCTCGACCTGGCTGCGATAGGCGATTGAGCGGCGGCGGATGTACCAGAGCAGTTTTGTTCCCCCTTCGGGTGTGGGAATATTGGCGGTGGCTTCGGTCAGGCAATTTTGCCAGTTGCGGATTTCCTGTTCGAAGGCCTTTCGCGCTTCGGCATTTTCCGCATTCTCCGCCGCAATCTCGGCCTGTTTCTGTCGCCGCATCAACAGCGCATCGAGCATTTCGATGGCGGAGCCCGGCTTGGCCAATACCGGGTCGGCACGCGTCGCCATGGTCGTGCTGGTCAGGATCGTATGGAAATTCTGATAACGCTGGCGGCTGACGGGAACGAGGATGACAACACCGGTCGCATCCAGCTCCTCTGCCTTGCCATCCAGATCGATGGGCGGCAGCGAAAGCGATTCCTCGACCAGCGCAACAATTTCGTCTGAGGGTACAAAAGCGATATCGACATCGACCGAAGGCGGGAAATAAAATTGCTGCAGACCCTGGTCATCGGCACGGACTGCTGAAACCGGCAATTGCCCGGCCGGCGGCAGCAGGCTGAAAAACTGGCTGGCGGCAAAGGCCGGGGTTGCATCATCAGTGCGAAGGTCGCTCAGTACATCCTGCAGGTGCGCGCGATGTTGCACGACATGCGCTTCGGCCAGTGCCCGGGGACGACCGCTGATTGCTACCTGAATGCCCGAATCCGCGCCAAGTTCACGCCGGACCATTGCGACGTCGATCCATTGGATGACGCCGCGATCCAGCGCAACCATCGCCAGCGGCAGAATATTATGCGAGATGCCGCCACCGCGGCCGAGGAAAATTTGTCGCGCAACGGCGCGTCGCGCTTCGGACAAGGTTGCAGCTCCGCTCTCGTCGGGAAAGGGAACGAGGGTGACGGCGGTTGCCTCGATTATGTCACCATCCTGGATGCTCGCTCTGCCGGTGATCGAGCGCGGATAGGCCGCAATTGGATTTGCGGTGAATTCAACTGCGCGGAGGCCCAGGATGAATAGACCGCTTCGCCGAGTCAGCGGGATGCGCGGGTCGGATGACAGGCCCATTGCAGCATCGAGTTGCCGCGCGACGGGCAGATCGAGCAGCGCCACCTGTCGGTCGCTTGCCAGCATGACCAGATCGCCCGATGGTGTGATGCCGTGCCCTGCCCTGATCTCGACACTTTCGCCCTGTGCGACGTCAAAGTCGATGACCTCGAGCCCCGATGCGACACCCGCGCCCGCCGAGCGGGCAATATCGGCCTGCCGCTGGCGGATATAGTCCTGATCGCGGGTCAAATCGGCTCCGGTCAGGAAACGGCCGTCAAAATAGCGCGGGCGACGGCGCAGGCCATCGAGATAAAGCGTACCGCCGCCCAGCATTTTTTCCAGCGCTCCATGCAAGGCGATTTCGCCGCCTTTGCCGCTTTGCAGCATTTGCGCCAGTTCGGGCGTGTCGGCGACGGTGATGTCGACACGGTCGTCCGCATGGTTCAGGCTGGGCATGGTGGGTCTCCTAAGTCAGCTAAGCGCCTGTCCGAACCATTTGCCGGGCAGGTAGATGAAGGGGCGGATGCTGTTGTCGATCAGCACTGGCTTGGTGGTATCAAGGCGTGTGGTAACGTCATTGTTGGCATCGGTTTCCGAGGTCACCGGAATTGCAATCCGGGCGAGCAGCAGCGCGCTATAATCGCGGCCCTGCACATGTTCGGTCAGCGGCTTCAGATTTTCGTTCGCCAGATCGGCGATGCCGCGATCCCAGCTGCCCATGACAGCATCGAGCTGCGCTTTCGCATCGGCGCCAGCCTTGGGCCAGAAATTCGCCGGTTGCGGAATCGGGGCGGGCCCGCCTTCGCTGCGCAGAACCAGCTCGATTTTGGCATTCTCGGCGACGCGCGATGCTACCAGCGCGTCGAGGGCATCGAACGGCCCTGATGCAAAGGACGGCGTCTTTCCCCGACCGCAGCCATGGGCAGACAGGAAGACGTCGGCGACAACGGCCTTGTCCAGCGCGATGCGCGGCTTGGCATGCGTCGAGATGCGAAGCTGTGCTTGCTGCTGGGCAGCGAACCATCGGGCGAGTTCGATGCATTGGGGTTGGCGGATTTCGATCATCCTGCCGTAGCGATCGACCGCAACGCCGGGCTGAACGCGGATTTCGATCAGATTATTTTCGGGCGGAGGTGCCAGCACCTTTAGTCCGGCCAGCGTCCCAAAGCCCATCAAATGGCGGATAAGCTGCGCCAAACGGCTGCGATGATAGGTTTGTTCGGCCTGAAAATCGTCGGCCTGCAACATGACGCCGGTTGCATAATTGACCCGTTCGGGCGTGTAGTCGCCGGTCAGCGGGTCGGCATATTCGTTGTCAGCCAATGTCGCCATTGGGGCATCCTTTCGATGGGCATGGGGGAAGGGGCCGTTTCATCCGCCGGGCCTCGTGATGCGGCCGGGACGCAATATGGCAGGATTGACGACCGGCTCGGCAACCGGCCGCCGGATGACATCGGGGCGCAAGACAAGGTCGGGGCGGATGCGAATGTCGTCCACAATCGGGCCAGTCACCTTTGGGTTGACCGTCACCACCAGATCGGCAGGCGCGCTTTCATTCTTTGCCTGGTCAACCACCACCAGCCGGAACCGGTATTTGCCGGGATCGAGCTTGTTCTCCACCATGATCTGCGGATCGGCGGTGCGGTGTGGCTGGTTGATGGCAAGCATGACCATGATCAGGCTTGGCCAAGCAAGGTGAACTGATATTCGACGATCTTGCCCGGAGCGGTATCTTTCGAATTCACGCCAGTCAGAATGAAGCTGCTACCGAACGGAACGCTGGGATCAATGGCCCTGCCGCTCGAATCGACCATTTGCAACACAGCGGTCGGCTTGTCGGTATCGCGCACGATCACGTTCAGAAATGCTGGCTCTGACGGGTTGCCGGCATCGTCGATTACGACAAGCTGAAAGCGGTTCAGGCCGAGGGGAAGCGGCGACGCCGTGCTTACATCGACCTTTACCGTATGCCCCGTCTGGTTGACGGGCTTGTTCACATTGAAGACTGGCATTTTTCCTTCCTTTCCGCGTCAACGGGCGTCATTTTTCCCAGGTCCAGATATATTGGCTGATCCGGCGACCATCCCGCGCCTTCGATTGCATGGCGCTCAGCACAAAGGGTGCGCCGCGCCACACGGTTGCGGGGCCATCCGCCCGTGCCAGCGGCCCGCGCTGCGTCGGGCCATCGGCGCGGTCGTCGAGCCAGCCTTCGTTCCTGATCTGATCCCCGCTGCCGATGATCGACCTGTTTAGTTGCACACGCTCTGTTTCTGGCTCGGTGGTCAGGAATGTATCGACGCCCACCAAAGAGGCTGCGCCGATAATCAGCGGTGTGCTTGCCGCGAAAAGCTGCGGCTCGACATGCGCGGGCACATGTTCTGCCGCAACGTCGGACAGGCGCCGCATCTCTGCAGGGTCGCGGCCGTTGCGGATGAGGATCAGCACCCGATGCGCCAGCTTTGCAAAGAAAGCGCGAATGGCGGCCTGGTCGTCTGCCGCGAAATCGCTGTCGGCGCGATAGAGCGCCGCCAGTTCGGGCCGTGCCACTTCGCCCAGCATCAATGTGTCGCCGACAAAGCTGTTGCCCGACACCGCCAGTCCCAGCGTTAGCGGGTCGTCTTCATCGGCAAGGTCGGCGCCCAGGATAGTCGCGAATGTCCTGCGCAGACGAAATCCTTCGACAACGACAATTTCGCCGCGCGTTACCGCCCCTCCGCTCAGTATGACGCATTGGCCGTTGATGTCGGTGCCGATCAAAAGCGCGCGGACGGCGCGGTCGCCGATCCTTGCGATTACCAGGCTGCCGACATGGTCGGGCGGGTTGTCGGCATCGATGGTGCCTCCTGTAATCACGCGGCCGCCGGTTGCGATTTCCAGCGCGGACAATAGCCCGCCATAGGTGCCGTGCATCTGGTTCTGGTGCGGTGCGGCGAGGAGCGACTGGCGCAGCCTGTTGCCATCGCCACTGCTGTCGTCGCCGACGCCGATCCAGCTTGCGAGCCACGGCAATGCCTCATCGGGCGCTGTTGCGGGGTCGGTCACCCGCCAGCTGCCCGCAATGCGCCCCTCAATCTCGGTAAAGGGCCCTTCGAAAAGTGACAGATAGCGTTCGAGGAAATCGGGCGGGGTCGCAGGGCCAGCCTGCAACGCATCCTCTCCTGATAAAGTTTCTGTATAAAAATCAGGAAGATAGGCATCGCGGTAGGATAGTCGCCCGGCATAGATGCGGATGGCGGCCAGCTCGGGCGTATCGCGGCCATCGCCCTGCAGCGCGACATGGATCCAGCCATAGCGTCCGGTGATCCGGCGTACCTTGCTGTCACTATGCTGCAACAGCACCGTGAACAGCCCCGACCGGCCGGGTTCAGCGGGACAGCCGAGCAGGCTTGGCGCACCGGCAATCTCGCTCGGCGCATCGCACCATGCGCCCTTTGGCAGCGGTGGCCCGTCATAGGGCATATTGCCAAAGCGGTGCGGCGCCCATCCGGCAGCCTTTGGCTTTCCTGGAGCAATGGGAACGGCGCGGCTGTCGCTGGCAAACAGGCTCAACGTCATGCCGCAGCCGCCACGCAGCGAGGCATCACAATATAGCCGGTGCCAGACCGCGCCTTCCGAACCTGCGTCGATTGGCCCGATCAGCACTTCGCCTTGCCCGGCATAGCTGTCGCCCGATAGTGCGATCAGGCGCCTGACGATCTGGGGCTGGTCGCCAATCGCTGGCTGGCCGATATCGGGGCTGGCCAGATAGAGCGCATTTTCGTCAAGCCCGTTGCAGAAGCCTCCCGGCCAGATGTTTTTCAGGAAATGCAGCTTGCCCACAGGCAGCATGTCACCGCCCGGGACCTGCACCTCGTCGACCGGATAGCAGAATGCCTGCTGCGCCGGTTTCTTGCCATCGCTCGCCAATATAGCCAGCCGGTTCTCCCCCTGCCACGACAGCGACCATGGGAAGCGTACACCCTTGGTCCGGCCAAGCAGTTTGAACCTATTATCCTGCAGCACGAAAATTGCCGCATCGGATTCCAGCTCCCAGGCAAGCAGTGCGAGCTGGCCATTGACCGAAGTCGCGACGGCAACAGCCTCATATTTCGCATCGATCGTTGCTCTGGCCAGCATACGGATTTGCGGCGGATTGGCGTTCAGTTCCTTGGGCTGGAATTCGGCCGGATTGCGGTACAAAAGGGCCGCCGGACGCAAGGGCAAGCCGCTGAGCACGCCCAGCTTGCGTTGCGCCCGGTCAAACACATAGGCTCCGCCGCCGCCAATCGGCGCAAGCATGTCAGCCGAAAAGCCTTTGGCGGCCACAGGCGTGATGGGATAGCGACCGCGCAGATCGACCATCTCCACCCGCCCATTGCGCGCCAGCAGCAGGATCTGATCGTCGCCCAGCGCCATGTCGCTTGGCTGGATGATGGCATCGCCGGGCTGCGGCGGCGCATCGATGTCTGTCGCGCCCTCGGCAAAGCCCGATGCCTTGATCGATTTGGCATTGCTATCCCACCAGGCAAAGGTGCGGGCTGCATCGCATACAGGGGAAGGCTGCGACAGCATCAGCCGGGCAAAGCCTTCATCCTCGGCAATTGCCGGTGATTGCTGCTGACTGGCGAGGCGCAGATAGCCCCTGGCCGGGTCCCAGTGAATGTTTTGCGGCTGGCTTCGCGCCCGTTGTGCTTCATCGAGGCCAAAGCCCCCGGCGCCGGTGAACAGCCACATCGGAAGGCCATTGACGTCCATTAGCAGACCTCCGGCACGACGGGTACGGCAAGATCGCCTTCATCGCTGCCCGATCCGGTCCCGCCGGTGCCGGACTCTGCGCCCAGCCGCGATGCGGCTTCGCTGCCAATGCCGACCTCAAGCATCGCAAGTTCGGGAAGCTGCCAGTTTTCGAGGCCCATGCGCGCGCGGCCCGAAGCATCCTCGGCGATGTTCAGCCAGCTGCGGCCATTGCCCGACCGGCGGAACAGCTTGACAGGTGCCACGCTGCGCACACCGGACACGCGGGCAATCGCGGTTTCGATCAGCCGGTCATCGACATCGCGGCCCAGCACCCAGCCGCTGCCATCGCTGCCGCCGGGGGCAAGAGGCCAGAGATGTAGCCGGATGACCTCCGACACCGCCGCCAGCACATCGTCGCGCTGCGCCGGATCGACGAGCTCGACGGCAGCCGACACGCCCATCGGCACATATTCGGGCGCAATGACATATAGTTCGGTGCCCAGCGGGCGGCGCAGATCGAGCCAGCCATAGACATTTTCCAAAAGGTTGCGGTCGGCGCGTGGCGCAGGTGCTGCCGTGCCGAAGCGCTGCGGGATGACCATCACCGAAATCACTCCCGGCATCCCCGTCTGGCGCTGGTGCGGTTTGAACCGCTCGAGCACCTCGACCCGTCCGATGGCGGCGCCGGGGGTGCGCATCGCCAATTCTTTCCAGTCGGCGCGGGTGACGGCGCGGTCGGCATGGCGCAACAGGGCAGGGATGCGTTGTTCTGCCTCGGGCAAGGATTCTGCATCGACCCCGCCTGCCATCGCCAGCGGTTGCACGACCTTCAACTTTGGCGCGCCAGCGGGCGGCGTGATCGCTTTCAGCGTACCCGCCTGCACATTGCCTTCGCTGCCGCCCCCGGTGCGGGCGTGCGCGACATGGATCGCGCGTCCGCTTGCCGGGACGCTGCCGCGCATGCCATCGCCAAAGCGGATAAGGCCTTCTTCGGCATCGAGTGCATAGACCCGCTCACCCGGCCCCGCCATCTGCACATCGGCTATTTGCCGCCAGGGGATCAGGCCCTCTTCTTCCTCGACCTCGATGGCGAGCGAGCTTGCCTCCACTTTGGGTAGGGCGAGGTTGACGATTTGGTTCGACTGGCCGTTGCCCATCGCGACATGCTGCCGCCCGACCGTTTTACGCCCCTCTACCTGCACGGCATTGATACCAAGCCAGCTAAGGCGCATCGTGCCCGGCTGGATCCGCGCCCGTGGCTTGATCCTGAGCCATGTGACCAGCCGCGCTGCCAATGCGGGATCGTCAAGCCGCGGTGGCACGGTGCCGACACCAGCCTTGATATTGCTGGCAACATCGTTGGTCGGCGCGCCAAAATCGTCGCCGCCGGGGAGCAGCAGGCGGAGCGTGCCTTTACGCGCCAGCCCCGATGTGCGGTCGGCGAGCACCTCTAGCGGGATCATTCCGCCGCGCTCGCCCGGCCCCGAAATCTCCCAGACATGATCGATTGGCGCACGTACCGATACGGGCTCAAGCGCATCAGGAATATCGACAAAGGGTGCATAGCCGATACTGATGGCCGCGCGCTGCCCGGACGCTCCGCCCGCAAGCGCTGTTTTCGCGGCGGTTAGCGACTGGGTCGTCGGCATGCTCGCGAACAGGCCAATCCAGATGGAGCGGTCGATGGTGCTCGCCGCAGGGTCGAAGCCAGCATGATCGGGCGCGCCATCGGGAAAGAGTGACGAGGTGATATAGGGTTTGGGCTGCGAAGCGAGGCCGTAAAGTTCCTGCAAATCGGGAAGCAGCTCATCAAATTGCGCCGCCTCGACAGGCGTGGGCACGCGTTTGATGAAGCATCGCCCTTCGACCGGCAGGACCGTCATTTCTTCGAGCGTTTCGAAATGCACCGGGGTGGTGATCGGATAGCGTGGGGGCAGAGTGGTGGCTGCAGTTGCTGCCTTGTCATCGACGACAATCTGCACCAGCCCGCTGGCCGCCGTCGCTGGCCGCATCCCGGTGCCGAGCAGGCGCAGGAACGCCAGCCGCTGCCGTTCGGGGATCAGGTTGGCGCGATAGAGGATGGTATCGCCCAGCCATGCGAACAGGTCGATCAGCGTCCGGCCGGGGTCGCCTGCACGCGGATCGGTCCATTCGGGAGTATGCGCCGGAATGCGGCGGACGAGATCGGCGACGAGATCGTCAAAACCGCGATCGTCTAGCGCTGGGGGCCGGATGGGCATCAGGCGCCTCCCACAGGAACGCTGACCGACAGCTGCGCGGGCGCACCGGTATTGCGCAGGCGATAGGCAATCGAGATGATCAGTTCGCGCCCGTCATGGCTGCTGTCGACCGCGAGATTATCGAGCAGCATGCGCGGCTCCCAGGCGGGGAGGATGGCACTCAGCTGCGCCTGCAATGCCATGCGCAGCTGGTTGGTATTGGGCTGGTGCAACAGCTTTTCCAGCCCTGCGCCAAATTCGGGCAGCATCAGTTGCTCGCCCGGCGCGGTGCGCAATATCACCTCGATCCGCTGTTTGACCGATGTTGCAAGGTCGGGCCAGCGGAGGCGACCATCGGCCTCCGGCACGGCGAACAGCGGCCAGCCAATGGGCAGCGTCGCAGGCTGCGGTCGGGTAGAGGAAAGGACGGGTCCGGACATGCTGATCCCTCCTATTTGGATTTCGGTATCGGGATGCAGATCTTGATCCAGAGCATCCAGCGGAAGATGAAGTCGAGCAGCGAGAGGAAGATGTGCAGCACGATGAAGGCGCACAAAGTGATGATCGGGATGGAAAAGCTGCAAAGCCAGCCAATCTCCATGCCCTTGCCGGGGTCTTCGCCCTTGCCGAGTTTTTTCATGTCGCCCTGCAATATGGCGGAGATCGATGGCGGCACTTCGAAAGTCACATTGGGCTTCATCTTGCGCAGCTGGTCCATCGCGGGCAGCGCAATCTTCGTTCCCGGTCCATCACCCTCCCACCATTCGAGGATGCGGAACGGCTCGCTATAGCCTGTCCAGGTCAGATGGTCGGGGCAGTCGCCATGGCCGCGAACGCGGACGAAGGCCTTGATCGCATAGCGCGCATTTTTGCGGTCGAACTTGCCCAAGGGGGTGCGCTGCGCGGCAAATTGTTCGGACAGGCAATCGAGCGCGGCATTGGTCAGCCTGTTGCCGGTAATCTGGTCGATATGCGGCCATTCGAGCGGCATGATGACATCGGCATTGTCCGCCCCCTCCAGCAATATGGCCTTTGCCTGTGTGACGAAATCGAGCGCCGTGATGCTGGCGATCGTCTGGCCGCTCTGCGACTTCTGCGTCGGCAGGGTGATTTGCGCCAGCAGGTTGCGCAGCGCCAGTGCCTTTGGCCCCTTGCCGAACGCGTCCAGTTCGCTGCTCAGCTGGTGGAGGAATATGCCGAATGCGCGCAGCCGGTCGGTTTCCACTGTCATCGGATCGGGATTGGCGGGGTCGGGGGAGGGGAAGACCGACAGCGTCAGCACATTCCAGTCGCGATGCAGCAACTGGCCAGCGCGCGGCATCGGCAGGGCCGAGCGCGGCTTCAGATAAGAGGACAAATGCCCGACCATGTCCGCCCGGTCGCCCTGGTCGAGCGTGGCGTAGTTGATTGTTGGCGGCAGTTCGTCCTCAACCTCGTTGCTGGCAACGGGGATCATCCCGAACAATATCGTCTTGCCGCGCGCTTCGCACACACGCGGCGGCGCGACGTGGAGCGGGAATATCGCTTCCGAGGTCTGGTCGCCAAAGGGCTTGGACTTGGCAATGGCCGCACGGATCGCGGCATTGGCCTTGTGGCAATTGCGCCGCTGGCTGGCGTCAGGATCATAGCTCTCCCGCTCATCGGCGCTCTTCCAGCCGAGCCGACGGCCGTCGAGCGTGAGCCAGCTTTGGTAGCTGCCCGCGACCTGCGGATGCTGGCGGCGCAGGACCATGCCCGAGCCGGTGATCATCCGCGCGTCCAATCGCGGTGTGCCGGGGCGTTTGCAGACCACTTCGAACAGCGCGATCTGATAGCGTTTGTGCGTCGGCAGGTGCAGTTCCAGCAGCCCGGTCTGGCCGTTCGACCGCCGCTCGCCGCGCATCGCCCGGATCTTGGCTTGCCAGTCGGGAGCTTCCAGATCAGCGAGCAGCGTCTTGGTCCATGTGTCGGACCGGCTTGTGTGGATGACATCGGCAAAGCCGCCATGGGGCGCGCCGCCCATCAACCGGCTGCCGAGCGGGCGCAGGATCACCTCATGCGTGGCCGGTTCGGGCGTCGTCGCTGCCAATCGCCGCCGCTGGGCGGGGTGCAGTTTTTCGGCGAGCATTACCATATATTGCCTGCTCCCGGTGTGTAGCTGCCCGATTTGACGCTTGGCGTAGAAAGCGAAAGGCAGCTGACCGTGCCACTGAAGTCGGACGATCCGGATGTGACCGTCACCGACCCGGCGGTCATGCTGATGGAGGAGGCATCGACCGAAAATTCGCCGCTGGTTTCTATGGAAACACCTGCGCTGCCCATGGTGATGGTGTGCGAGGACACGGTCAGCGTGATTTCGCCGCCATTGCCGTCGGTCAGCGTTGCCTTCGCCCCGCCCGGAGTTTCGATCTCGACCATTTCCTGACCGCTTTCCTCGACAATGGCGATGCGCGTGCCTGCCTTTCCGGTGAGGGTCCAGCGGTCGACGCGGTCGCCGCCCAGCGTTTCGGGGAGGCTATGGCTGCCGTTCCACAAGGAGCCGACGACCACCGGATAGCGGGCATCGCCGCCGAGGAAGAGAACCATCACTTCTTCATCGACATCGGGGATCAGGAACGCGCCATAATCGCTTCCGGCAAAGGGTGTGCTGACCCGCGCCCAGACCAAAGCAGAGCCATCAGGGTCGGCACCGTAAAGCTGAATCTGCACGCGGCCGAGGCTCTGCGGGTCCTGCACCGATTTGACGACCGCGAGCTGCGCGCCGGCCATCCACCAGGCCGGGGTAGCGATGCTGGTGACCCCGCTCATGCCGCTTCCCCCAGATAGGCGCATTCGGCGATGAAGTCGGTGCGGTAGCCGTCGGCATTGCTGAATCGATGCGTGCAGTCGGAGACGGCATAGACATTGGCGAATTGCGGATTGACGCCCTCCAGCGTCACCCAGCTGCCGACGCGCAGTTCGGATGTGCCAATGGCTGTGCCCGTCGCGGTCACCAGCGTGCGCGCGCGGCGATCATATTCGGCTTGCGCGACCTTTGTTGCCTCATCCTGCGTCATCGGCCCGTGGCGGCCGAGCGGGAGGGGGATTGCGGCAAAATCGCTGTTCAATATGTCGGTGCCGGTCCGGCCGCTACCGGGGCCGCAGCCCTGCGGATCGGCCGCTCCCTTCACGCTTTCGCCCGTCGCGGGGTCGAAGCTCGCGAGCGTGGCCCCCGTCACCTGGTTCGCCATGTCAGCGCAGATGCGCGCGCGCAGCAGCGTCGAACCTGCGGTCAGCGTTACCGCGCTGCGCTGATCGACGCTGATCTTGCCAACCTGAAGCTTTGCACCGACAATCTGCACATCGGCATCGAAACGCGCAAGGATGCGGCGCAGGAAGGCGAGGTCGCTTTCATCCTGCTGCACCCAGTCGGAGATGGGCGCGTCCAGCCCGGCGCGGATTTCGGGCTCCAAATTGTGATCGGTGGCGATCTGCTCTGCAATCTGGGCGGGGGATTTCTGTTCAAGGATACGGCTCTGCCGCTTGCGACGGGCGGAAAACAGCCGGTCTTCGGCAATCACGGTCAACAGCGGCGGACCATCGCTCGATATTTCCGCCTCAATTGCAATAATCTGCCCGTCGAAAATCTCGCCTGCATGGACGGCAGCAGCGCCCATGAAGATGCGAAGACCAGCGCCCAGTATCAGCGGTGAGCCTGCATCACCGCCGAAACCGGCGCTCCCGTCATTACGGGCGATCCAGTCCGCGACCGTCAGTTCGGCAACCGACAATCCGCCGAGCGACTCCTGGCAGCGGACCATCTGGATATTGGCGTTGAGCATGGGATAATCCATCCCGCCAATTTCGACCACAGGCCGGGTGGAATAGACTGCCGGGGGATCGTCAAGCGCCATCGTCAATCCACCTGCAATCGGGCTTTACGCTGGGCATCGCGCAGAAATTCGAAGCGCAGATCCTCCATCGTTGGCGGCGGTGCGCCTTGGGCGACGGGGCGATCGCGCGGTTCGGGCTGGGCGGGCCGTGCCTGCACCGGTTCGGTCACAATCTGGTCGATGATTACCGCCATGCGCTTCTCCTGATCCTCACATCACACGCACCGACCCGCCGCTGGTGCGGGTGGTCGTGCCGTCAAAGCCGGTTGTCTGGGTGGAATAGCTGGTCGCAACGACGGTGCTGCCGTCATTGGTCAGCTTTCCGGTGACATCGAATTGCGCCGATGCGCCCATGGGGACGGGCATTGCAGGCGGCATCAGTTTCGCGATGTCCATGCCGGTGTTGCCGCCGATCATCTTCGAGGAACCCAGTCCGGCAAAGGCCCCTGCCGAAGCCGAGACACCGGCGCTGGCCGAGCCTTTGACGCCGACCGAAGCCGACGCACCGGCGCTGAATCCCGCACCTGCTCCTGCGCTGAAACCGGCTCCAGCGCTCGCCCCGATACCAATGCCGCCGCCGATCCCGGCCCCTGCACCAGCGCCTATTGCCGCACCTCCCGACAGGCCGATGCCTGCAGATGCGCCGAGCCCTGCACCCGCGCTTGCGCCAGCGCTGGCCCCAAGCCCAAAGCCCAGCGATGCCCCGGCACCTGCGCCCGCGCTGATCCCGCCAGAGGCCTTGAACGATGCCGCAGCCCCCAATTTCACACCGGCACTGACCGACACAGCTGCCGAAGCCGAGGCAGATGCGCCTGCGGACGCCGAAGCAGAAGCACCGGCAAAGGCACCTGCGCTGGCCGACGCTGTCGCCGAAGCGCCGACAGACGCCGTTGCAAAGGCAGAGGCACCGGCGCGCATGCTCTCCATGCCATTTTGCGCAGCCACCGTACGGCCCGCGCGGCTGTTGCCTGCCTTTGCGGCAACATCGGTCGCGCCCTTTGGCGACGGCTGCGGGACCAATATCGTCGCCGTGTTGTCCAGCGCCGCGCTGATCGCGATCGTTGTCGCTTCACGGACGGCATTGGCGAATATCTTTTCCGTGCGTGTATGCAGCGTTTCCTTCATTGAAAGCTGCACTGTGGCGCGCAGCGGGACACCGTCGTGCGACCAGTAATCGATCGTATTGGTCAGGGATTCAACGACACCTTCGAACAGCTGGATCACCCACCAGAATTGCATTACCTTCACGCGACCGCTGGGGTTGGTGCTTTCTTCCTCCGCGCTTGACCGGGTGAATTGCTCGAGCTTGTTTAGATAGCTGTAGACAGACTGGCCGCTATCGGTGGTGTCGAAGATCAGCTCGACATCGAGCTTCGCCGCCGTCACCCGCGCATGGCTGTTGGGCGGATCGTCGCCAAACTGGTTGGTATAGGTGATGCGCAATGTGGATGGGTTGAATTGAAAGCCGAAATCCTGGTTTTCGACCCCCTTTTCTTTCAGAAAGGCGCGGACCGGGTTAGCCAAGGGCTGTCCCCTTCGGCATCGGTGCAGGCTCGCCTGCCATTGCGGGGCCCGACGGTATATCGAGATGCAGGCCTTCATGGATGACATGCAATTCCTCGACGGCGACATCGGTGCCCTTGGCATTGAAGTCGCCGATCTTGAACTTTACCGGCATTACGCGGTCGAGACGCCATGCGACATGATGGTTGCTATATTCGCGGACAATCTCTCCGGTCGCAGGATCGCGGGTGCTGACGCTGCGCTGCTCCGGATTTGCGAGTGTCCGGCGCGTCAGGCCTATTATCATCGTGCAGCGATTAAGGTCGCTGGGTACCGCGTCATTGGCACCATTGGCGCCTGCGAACATCGACCACCATTGCCAGAGAAATTGCGCGCTCACGATGCCGCGTTTCAGGATTACCGTGGCAAAGGTCGTCTGGCCCGCGCGCATGACGGTGCCGTAATTGCGTCCACCTTCCTTGATGGGTTTATGCTCCATCGAGGCCTCGAGGCCCGATATTTCGGAAAAGCCACCCCAGGCCTCATTGGTGAACAGCCCCGGATTTCGCCCGCTCTGGCAAGGCGAAAAATTCACGTGAAAGGCAAAATTGCCAAAGGGAATGCGCGTGTCTTCGGCAGTCGAGTGAACGAAGCTCATCAGGCGGCCCTTTGCTGCTGGGCCGCCGTTGCCGGTTGCGTCAATGCGAGGGACACGGTGATGCGTTCGACGGGATAGGCAGGGCTGAAGCTAATCTGTGCAATGATGCGGCCATTATCGATGTCGTTGCGGCTCATTGTCGTGCGGTCGCAGCGGACGTCGTAGCAATCGGCAGGGGTCAGGCCTGCGAAGGCATTTTTCTGCCTCAGCCCCTCCATGAACCCGCGAAATGTCTCCTCAAGCCGCGCCCAGATGTGCGGCCCCGATGGTTCGAACATCAGATCCTGTCCCAGATGCCGTGCACCGCGCAGGATGATGCCCATCAGCCGTGATACGCCGCCGACCTGCCATGCGCGGCTGTTGGCGGTGGTGGCATCGCTCAACAAAGTGAGGTCGCCATAGCGCCGCCCGATGATCGACAGACGGTCACCCAGCCAGCTATCGCGCGCACCCTGCGACCCGTTTGAAAGTTCGCCACTGGTCAATTCGGGCAAAAGGCCATTGACGCTGACCGGCCTTTGCCCGGCACAGCTGTGGAACGCGCCATGCTGCATCGCCATACGCGCCAGCATGCCTGCCAGCACGCCTTCGGGCGACTGGATTGTTTCGGGCTGATCGAGCGATTGCGTTGTTGACGCCCACGGATAGGCAAGCTGCAGCCGCGCGCTACCGGCGAGGCTGTCGTCGAGCAGCGACTGCTTGTCGATTGCGGCTCCATTGCGCTCGAGCAGCTGGAGCGGGTTGCGCTCCTCGCCCTTGTCATACCCGCTTTCGGATGATGGCAGCGGTGCTGCCCCCACAAGCATCACGTCGCGGCGGTGACCGGGGCCGGTGGGACGACCCAGCATATCAAGCGCATGGCGCGTTGCCCGCGCCCATAGCGCATAACCCTCTTTGTCGAGCCGGGGGGCGCGCCATTGCGGGCGGGCAGGCCGCGTCGGCGGGACCGCGGCAGGAAGGGCAGGGGCGCAATCCTTGAACTGTTCCTCAGGTCCCGGCGGTTCGGGTATCTCTGCCACCGGCGCAGGCGCGCCAGCGCACAATTCGATCAGGTCGGGCAAGAGCAGCATGGCTGCATCCTCAATCCCGAAAATCGCCGCCATACCCGCCCAGCTTTCGCGAAGGCCGGGATCGGGCTGGTTCGCAAAATTGGCAAAGCCCGGAAGTAACGGCAGGCGGCTGCCTGCATCGGCAGGCGCGTCGGCATCGCGCCAGTCGAGCAAAGCCCTTTTGCGTGCCCGAAAGGTGGTAGCTTCATCGCCGAGATCGACGAGCGGAAATGGATCGCCGGTCCGGACGATATAGGCGCGGCGACCGCCCTCTGCAAAAAAGCTGCTGACGGCAAGGCCAAGCGGACAGGCGATCCGGTCCGGGCTGCCCTCCTCAACCGGCTTGCTGCGCAGAACGAACAGCTCTTCAAAGGTGGACCAGCTTTCGATTGCGACAGGGATACCCAGCAAGGCGTCTTCGCGCGCCAGCCTTTCCGCTGCCTTCGCTTCGCTTTCGCCCGGCAAAAGCGCGGATTGGCCAATCCACCCCTGACGCACCAGTTCGGCGCGCTGCGCGGGCGGAAGGGGATTGCCGGTCCGCGCCACTAGGCCCGCGAACATGGCGATGTCCGCACGGCTTCCCGGCCCCGCAATCGGAGCGGACGGGGAAATGAAACGGATGCCGGGCACGGTCATGATGCTGTAATCTCACCCTGTTCGATTGCTTTCGGGCTGGCTTTAGGCACCCGCCTCGACCTCCAGACCTTCGCTGGCGAGCACCAGCTCCTCCATTGCGACATCGCTGCCGCCTTTGGCTGCCAGAGTCGGGCCGGTCCATTTCATCGGGCGTACATTGATCAGCCGCCATTTGACGATATTGGTCCCGACCTCGTCCTTCAGCGTGATGGAAACATTGCGCTTGTGCGTTGGATCGACGCGGGTGACCGAAATCCACTGCCAGAATGTCTCGGTCCCCATCAGTCCGCGTTTCAGCGTGACGTCGCTGGTCTTGTTCAGCGCAGGGATTTTGCGGACGCGGTTTTCCTTGTCGTTGCCCTGGCGATATTCCATCAGGGTAATCTCGGTGCCGATCCCCGAAACGTCGGAAAATCCGCCGAGCAGCGAGTTTGCGTCATTGCCGTCAAACTCCACCAGGAAATTATAGGCGGCATAGGGTGTGTCACGTGTTGGCATGGTCTATCTCCTCAACCACGGGCATCGGCCGTTTTCTGGCCGATCTTGAAGATGACGAATTCTGCGGGCTTGATCGCGGCGACGCCGATCAGGCAGACAAGCCGCCCATTATCGAGGTCGTTCTGCGTCATCGTCGAGCGGTCGCAGCGAACGAAAAAGGCTTCCTTGGCGCTGCTGCCCAGCAGCGCACCGTTCACCCATTCATTGTAGAGGAAATCCGAAATCGTCGTGCGGACATTTGCCCACAAAGCTTCGCCATTGGGCTCGAACACTGCCCATTGCGTGCCCCTGTCGATCGAGCTTTCGAGGTAGAGGAAATAGCGCCGGACATTGACATATTTCCACTCGGGATCCGAACTGATTGTCCGTGCGCCCCAGACGCGGATGCCCCGGTTGGGAAGCGCGCGGATGCAGTTTATGCCCAATGGATTGAGCGTCTCCTGCTCGCCAAAGGAAATGGCGCGTTCCAGACCGAGTGCCCCGGTAACGGTTTCATTGGCAGGCGCTTTCCACACCCCCCGCTGCACATCGGTGCGGGCATAGACGCCGCACACAAAGCCCGACGGCGGCAAGTCAATTTCCGTGGTCTGCAACGGATCGGTGGCCGCAAGCGGATTGGAAACGCGGACCCAGGGATAGTAGAGCGCGGCATATTTGCTGTCGATCTTGCCTTTGAGCGCCTGCACATCCTGCGGCACTTTTTCCTTTGGCGTATCGAGCACGGCGATGCGGTACGAACGGCGCGCTTCGGCATGGCCAATCAGCGCCTGGTTGACTGCAGCTGCGACTGTATCGCCAAAGGCGGAAAGCCCGGGCGCAGCGACAATCGAAATGTCCTCCATGGCCAGCAATTGCGCCAGTGCATCCTCATAGCCCGGAGGGGCAGAGGCATTGGCCTTTTTGGCTGGCGGGGCGCCTGTTCCGTCCGAGCCGCCAACCAGATTGACAACGCGCACTGTCTCATTGGCAGCGGGCGCAAGCGCGGCGATGATTTCGACAGGTGTCATGCCGCCCGCTATCTCGACCCGCACCGGATTGGTCAGGGCATCGCGGGTCTGCGGCGGTTTTGGCCCCATGATTGTCGTAATGTTGCGCGGCGAACTGGGATGCACGCCAAGGCCCGATGCCTCATAGACGAGGCCGGTTGAGTCATGAACCTCGACCGATACCGTCTGGATGATGCACGGATCGTCGCTGTCGGCTATCGTATCGACACCGACAAATTCGTGCGTCGCATTGTTCGCGCCCGACCGCACCAATGTGCCGGGCATCTGCTTGCGCGCCAGTTTCTTGGTGGTGGCAAGATTGACGAGGGCAAAGACGACACGGAAATTGGTCGTGCTGTTCATAATTTGCGAGCCGCCGGGCGTGCGCGCATGCAGGATTATCTTCTTCGCAGCGGCACTGCCGGCAATCTCGGCGCGGGCCGACGCGGCTCCGGCTCCCAGCACGCGCGCCACATAGAGCCGGCCTCCGCCATTGGCGAAAAAGGCATTGGCGGCCTGCGCCATGTAATTGGGCATCGGCCCGGTGGTGAGCCTCAGATCATCGAGGCCGCCATAATAACGCTCAAATTCTGCGTAGGATGTGAGCAACGGCGGCAAGGGATCGGCGACGCCGCCGGTCGTCGGGCCGCGCGCGGTCATGCCGACAAAGGCGCATGTGCTCGTGCCGACGCCTTCGATCGATTTGGCACGGAAACTGGTTTCTTCGACAAAAACGCCTGGAGCAAGATATTCAGGCATGGTTTCCTCCTGTCTTGGGCCGGAAGGGGCCGGATGGGTTGGGGTTTGCGATTGGCGGTACGATCATGGCGGGTTCCATTCGATCTTCACGCTTTCCACCCTGCGGGTTGAAAGGCGAATGGCAGTGCCGCCCGGCGGCGCAGCGAACTGGCTCGCGAGCTTATCGGGGTCGATCGGTGATGGCAGCGATCCTGCCTGCAGGATGGTCGCCAGATCGGCAGGATCGGTTAGCAGGACATTTGCGGGATCGGCGACCGCTGTCACCGTTGCAGCCAGCGAATCCTCGACCGTTGCGCCGCCCGTCGTGAAGGAGATCGGGAAAGCAGGGACGATGACCAGCGCCTCACCTGTTACATCGGTAAGGCCAGTCGCTGCGAATTTGCCATTCGCCGATTTCACCCGGACCAATGCGCCCCCAACCAGTTTCTTGTTGGTTTTGTGAACCACCGTCACGCGCACTGCGGCGGCCGTGGCGGGGATGGGGGCAGCGGTTGCCGGATGGATCATGATCCGCAGCGGCTGGAACAGGCTTTCGGGCTTGCCCCTGTCAGCAGGATCGGCAGTGCGCGGCAGCCTTATTTCCGCCAGCCGCGACATGTGCACGGGATTGGCAATCCGGATTGCAAACGGCAGGGTCTTGGCCGCCAAGGCAGGCGCGGATGCGAAGGACGCCGTGTAGCTTTCAAACCCGGCAGCCTCGAGCAGGGCATAGCGTCCGCCACCTTTGGCGAAGAAACGCATGCCATTACCCGACAGCTCGGCGGGCGCGGCGACAGGCTTTCCGGCATAATCTGTAAGCTCAATCAGCGCGAGTGCGCGCCGGTCAAGCAGGTCGGGCGACAGCATCTGCATCAGGCGAACTCGCTCGCGGTTGTAACGTCGCCATGCGCAAAGCTGAGCCGCGATGCGACCACAGGCGGCGCATCGGCAACAGGGCCGTAACCCAGCCGGACAACGCGCACGCGGAACAGCGCGCTGAGGCGATGTTTCATTTTGAGTGCGTCCCACAGCCTGAAAATCTGTTCGGGCGCGGCGTTGTCGGGCACGATTTGCAGGCTCTCGTCGCGGTCCCAGCTATCGGGTTCGATCAGCATGCCGCGGTCGAGCGTGGGATAGCGGCTCAGTTCCAGCATCGCCCAGCTGATATGGGCTGCCTCCACCGCCGCATTGCTGCTCCAGCTGCTGAGCAGGTAGCAAAGCTCCAGCGAAATGCCGTGCGTTGTGGCAACGTCGCGGCTCGCCATGCGCGCAGGGGTATGTTCCGAATAGCCGATATGGTAGCAGGTCAGCGCAATGCCTGCTGTAGGAGCAGTGCCGCTCAGCTTCGACAGATCGATCTGCAATATCGTTTCTGCCGCAGGGATCGGACCAAGCCGGTTTTCGGCCGCCAATATGCCACGGCGGTTGCGCAGCAGCTGCACGATGCTTTCGCCGATATTGTGGATTGCCGACAGGCTAGCCATCGCCTTTGCCCTCCGTGCCAAGGGCTACTGCGCTACCTTCATCAGAGGGTATGGAGCCGAAGCGGGTCTCATAGTGGCTGATTGTCGCGCAAATTTCCTGCCCCATCCGGCGCAGATGCACGGGGCTGGTGACGAGCCGGCATTGCTGGCGGATATGGTCGCTGTCGGCAAATGCCTGACCGAAATCGATCCGGACCTCTGACAGGGTGAAATTGAGGCCGATATGGTTGACATAATGACGCGCAGCATCGGCAGTGCTGCCTGCTGCATTCTGGTTGAGCGGCTTTTCCGCTTCGGTCATCCGTCCTTCTTCCCCACTTTCCGCAAGGATATCTGCAAAGGCGATGCCAATTCACATCATATTGAATTATTGGGAGAAAATTTGGAAGTGTAACAGCTAATGTTACAGCCTGCTGTAACAGCGGTGTCTATGGGGCGTTACAGCAGGGGCAGGCGATCAGGCCACGGACGCCGCGATGGTGGCCGCATCCAGCCCGGCGCGTTCGAGCCGCCGGTAAAGCGTCATCCGCGAACAATTAAGGCTGCGGGCAACATCCGACTTCCTTCCCGAATGCCGGATCAAAGCGGCAATCAGCATTTCGCGCTCGCTTTGCCCTGCTTGACTGCCAGCGCGCTCGAAAAGGACCGGACTGTCATGCCGGATATGCGGCGGCAGGTCGTCGACATCGAGCCTTGCGGGATCGGCCGCCGTGACAAAGGCATGTTCCAGGGCATTGCGCAATTCACGGACATTGCCGGGCCAGTCATGCTGCTCCAGCGCCCTGACCATCGCCAGCGACATGGTGGGGGAGGCGCTTTCGGAGTCTTGCGCGATCTGTTGCAACAAATGTGTCGCTATCGCTGCAATGTCGCTCCTTCGCTCTGCCAGTGTGGGCAGGTTCAGCCGCACAACCGCCAGCCGGTAGTAAAGATCGGCGCGGAACCGCCCTTCGCGTACCGCTTGCTCCAGATTGTTATTTGTCGCGGCGATGATCCGCACATCGACATCGACGGCATTGTCCGCGCCAAGCGCGCATACCTGGCGCGATTCAATGACTCGCAATATCTTGGCCTGGGCGGCAAGGCTCAGTTCGCCGACTTCATCGAGAAACAGCGTGCCTTTATGCGCCAGCCGGAATTTGCCGTCATAGGATCGTATCGCGCCAGTGAACGCGCCTTTGCGATACCCCATCAATTCGCCCTCGACCAACGCATCGGGGATTGCGGCGCAGTTCATCGTTACCAGCGGTCCCGACACGCGATTGCTCAATTTGTGCAACGCAAGCGCGACCACATCCTTGCCGACGCCCGTCTGCCCTTCGATCAAGACAGTGCTGCGGCTGGGCGCGACTTTGGCGGTCGTTGTCCAGATCCGTTGTGCCTCAGCGCTGGTGCCGATCCAGCCATGCTGGCTTGCCGACTGGCTTGCACCGAAATAACTGCACTCGCTGCGCGACGCAGCGAACAGCTTTGCCAGCCTGTCGATGATTTCGGCATCGCAGCGCCGGTCGCACAGATAATCGTCGGCTCCGGCACGGATCGCATCCATTGCGGCGATCTGGCTGTCGTCGCTGCCGATCACGGCAACCAGCGCCTGCGGGGCGAGTGCCTTCATCGGCGACAGCGTCGAACGGGATGTCGGCGCCGAAACGACAATCAGGGCCAATGGGAACGCATTTCCCGAATCGCGATATTCGGCTAGATCGAGCAGGCGGACATGGAACTGCATTCCGTCCAGCAATTGCTGGAAACGGTCACGCTCCGCTGTGCCAAAACCGGACACTCCCACAAGATAAGGCTGAATCGCCAAAGCCATCCCCTCACGCCAGCATGGAAATCTGAACATGGTACCCGCGCATTTTTTGCGTGCGGTGTGACGACCTGAAGTATGCTTTAAAAGTGCATCACCGACTCCGGATGAGTCAAGCGATGATTAGCCATCGGGTTAACGGGCCATGCACCACAGCGAAAATATTTGACCGCCATCTCGTCCGGTTTCGCTTGAAATCCGTAGCGTTCGACACGATATTGCGCACAAGCGGCTATGGGGCCGCGCATTTGAGGAGACGTTTGAAATGGCTGAATGGTTTGATCCGCGGGTAACCCCGACCCAAGCGGGCGTTACCATTAACGGCGAGGCAATGGGCCAGGTCGCTATCGACCAGGGCCTGCGCTCGCACATGCTGAAGGTTTACAATTACATGGCATCGGGCGTGCTGTTGACCGGCATTATTGCGCTAGTGCTGCAGGACACTGCCTTTGCCCAGAGCGTTGCTTCAGGCCCGCTGTTCTGGGTTGTGCTGTTTGCGCCGCTGGCGTTGGGTATGGTGATGGGCATCGGCTTAAACCGGTTTTCGCAAAGCACCTTGCAAGCGATGTTTTTCGGCTATGCAGCCTTGATGGGGCTGTGGTTCGCGATGGTCCTGATGCGGTTCACTGGCGAATCTGTCGCTCAAACCTTTTTCGTCACCTCAGTGGCCTTTCTTTCGCTCAGCCTGTGGGGCTATTCGACAAAGAAGGATTTGACGGGCTGGGGTAGCTTCCTGCTAATGGGAATGGTGGGAATTTTGCTTGCGATTGTCGTCAACTGGTTCCTAAAATCACCGACCCTTCACTACGCGATTAGTGCCATTGGCGTGCTGATTTTTGCTGGCCTGACTGCTTACGATACCCAGCGAATCAAGAGCGAATATATCCACCTGCGGGGGCATGAATCTCTCGGTAAGCTCGCGATCTGGGGTGCGTTTATGCTTTATCTGGACTTTGTAAACATGTTCCAGTTCCTGCTGAGCTTCCTTGGCAATCGCGAATAATCAGCCTGCATTCAGCTAGGGTGAACAATAAAGGCCCGGCGCGCAATCGCCGGGCCTTTTCATTTGGCAGCAAAAGGCCTGCGCACCGCCGATTGCCCTCTTTATTTTGGCAGCCGGTTGTGGTGAAGGGTCAGGCAGCCGGTTCGGCAAGGTCTAGGGTTTTAAAGGGTTTGAGGGACTAAAATGCATCGTTTCGGTATCAAACTGGCATGTGTTTTCGCGCTGGGCACGGTTGCTGCCTGCGCGCCAAAGCCAGTGGTTGCCCCAACACCTGTACCCACTCCGGCGCCCGTCGTCGTTCTCCCTCCCCCGCCGCCTCCCGCCATGCCGCTTCCCCCCGGCGGTGCTGCGGCCTCTACGGTTCTGCCTGCCTATGGCCCTGATGGCGTGCGCATTACACCAAATCGCGGTCTGTCGCGCGACGAAGCCATATGGAATTTCCGCGCTGCGCTGAATGTTGCGGCGCTTAATTGCCAGGGTCCGGTCTGGGGTGTCATCGCACAGAATTACAACCGCATGATCGTGGTCCACAAGGCGCAACTGACGCGGACCAACACGGCGGTTGATACCGAATATCGCAAACGCTTTGCCGGGCAGAATGCGCTTCGCGTGCGCGACACCCGCACTACCGAGCTTTATAATTATTTCGCGCTGCCGCCGGTCAGGGAGACTTTCTGCAACCTGGCGTTGCAGAAATCGAACGAGGTGCTCGCGGTGCCGATTGCGGGATTTGCCGATTATTCGATTGCCGGGCTTGGCGATATCGACAATATTTTCCTCGGCTTTTACGATGCCTATGCGCAATATCAGCGCGACCTTGCCGACTGGAATCTGAAATATGGACCGCAGCCGGTTCCCGCAACGGACAGCGTCCCGACGCCAGTCACCGGCTGATCGGTCAGCCTGTAGCGGCCACTGGTTGGTTTGAATAATCGACGTGGCGGTCGCGCCCGTCGGCCTTCGCCCGATAAAGCGCAATGTCAGCTGCGCGATAGAGGATGATCCAGTCCTGTTCCTCGCAAATTGCGCGTCGCGCGACGCCGATACTGGCGGTGATGCGATAATTCCCCGGCATCTCGGTGTCCCGTATGGCACGCAAGAGAGCATCGGGGTCTGCAACCGGTCCGGCGTTGCCGCAAGTCGGCGTTGCAATCGCAAATTCTTCGCCGCCCAGCCTGGCAACCAAAGCGTCCTCTGCGCAGCCATCCTTAAGGGCATCCGCAACCCTTACGAGCACAGCGTCGCCATCGACATGCCCCAGCGTATCGTTGACGCGTTTGAAATGGTCGATGTCGACCAGCACCAACTGCCATTCACGCGGCTCATCGAGCAATTTACGAACGAAGGCACGGCGGTTGAGCAAGCCGGTGAGCGAGTCGCGGTCAGCGAGCGCGCGGGCGATTTCGGCGCTTTGTTGCGCGCCATCGCGCTCACGTGCGATACGCCGGACACGCTGGCCGATTGCCATCGAGCTGATCATCGCCTCCACTGCCATCGCGATCAGCGAGCTGTTGTCGAGCAGGAAACTGTACGGCAGCCAGCCAAAGCCGTTAAGGCTTCGCGCAACCGCAACCGCGACCGGTCCGCTCCACGCCAGCAAAAGGTAAAGCGTATATTGGCTCCTGCCTCGCCAGCTGTAAAACAATGCAAGCGAGAAAATGATCGGCAAGGGCAGGAAGCCGATGAAATAGGCAATATCGAGTATCGAGATCCAGCGCGGTGCAAGGATTGCAAAGGCCGATGCTGCTGCCATGACGGCGCTGGCCTGAAACCAGCAAAGCCGGATCAGCCAGCGGGGCAATATGTGCGGTTCGACAAAATGCCGCAGGAATATCAGCGCAGTCGCGGCGGCGCTTGCCAGAAATATATAGTTGAGCCGCAGCCGTTCATGATTTTCGATGCCGGGAAACATGTAAGCGGCAGTGCCCGACGAGGTGAAGGCATAGGCAAGCAGCGCAACGACCATCGCGCCATAGGCAAGCTGGAACGGGCTGCGCATCCCCCGCCATAGGGCGAGATTGTATACCAGCAGCGCAATGCACAGCCCGGCAAAGGCCGCATACAGCGCCGCTAGGTTGCGCTCGTCGCGCGCGCTCTTGCTGGTGGTAATCAGTTCAGGCGCAAGAAACATCCCGCGTATATTGGGCGAGTTACCGACCCGCACGATAATCTGGTCGATAGGCTGGTCGCTAATTGCCAGCGGAAATTCCAGCCTTGCGCCCAGCATGATGTAATCGCCTGTGCGATGCGCGGGGACGATCAGGCGATGATGGTCGCCATTGGCATAAAAGATATGGATATCGTGGCTATCGACCCAAAGGCTTGCGGTGCGCAATCGTAGCGGATCGGAAATGCTACCAGCCATTCCGTTCGCATCCATACGCACCCAATAGTCGCCGGTTGGCAAGGTTCGCTGAACGCTAGTGCAATCGAAACCACGTGGCTCCGCAGCGATTTGTTCGACCGTATCGCCGGGTGCGACGCTTCGGACACAGGGACTCAGCACCATCTGATCCGCGGCGGCGATTGCCTGGTCAGGCACAGTGATGCAGCCAAAAAGCAGCATAGCCAGGGCACGCAGCATTGCGGCCGTGAAGGTAGTGCGAGACGTCACAGTCTCGCGCCTAATCAAACAGGGTAAATATCCCTTTAACCCTGCATGGCGTTTGCCATGCGCAGCGCGTTTTGATCAGGCCATCTGGATATAGTCGCGCATGGCCGCAGCTTCGGCCTCGATGCGCTCGATCCGGTGTTTGACGAGATCGCCGATGGAAACGAACCCTTTGAGATTGCTGCCGTCGGTGACGGGAAGGTGGCGAATGCGGCGGCGTGTCATCAGCGACAGGGCGGACAAAATCGGGGTGTCTTCGGTCACGGTAATTGCGGGCGCGGTCATCACCTCGCGCACCGCCATTTCGAGCAACGCAGGGCCGTGCGCTGCAAGCCCATAAATGACGTCGCGCTCCGAAAATATGCCAATGACGCTGCCATTTTCCACTACCGGCAGGGCGCCGATGCGTTTTTCGGCAAGACGCGCTGCAATATCCTTTACCGGTTCATCGGGTGCGGCTGTAAAAATGTCGCTGCCATGGCCGCGCAAAATTTCGGCGATAGTCATAATCTATGTTCCTCCGCTTGCTCCCGCTTGCAGATATAGCATAAATTGGCCCAAGGAAAAAACATGACTCGCAAATCTCCCCTCGATGACCCGGATTATTCACGTTTCGCCTGGAAACGATTTCGCCGCCTCATGTGGTGGATGTTCGGCTTCACGCTGATCGTCACCGCCATTGCTTTGGCCACATTCTGGTGGATCAACGGTTTCGTCTCGATCCACTTCTTCATCGCGACTGCAGGTGCGATCATAGCCTCGATCATGCTGATGGCGGGGCTGATGGGTCTGGTTTTCCTGTCGAGCGGTTCCGGTCATGACGAGGCAATAGACGATCCCTTTGAGGGCGAAGCCGACCGATGACGGATATTGAGCATAAGGAGCGTAACGATCCGATCCTCCGCGTTGCGCCGCGACCGGCCGATATCAACAGCAATGGCCATATTTTCGGCGGCTGGGTGCTTGCCCAGATGGACATTGCCGGTGGCATTATCGCGAGCAAAATCTGTCAAGGGCCATGTGCGACGGTCGCCATTGAAAAAATGGAGTTTATCGCGCCGATCCTGCTCCGCGACATCGTCTCGGTCTATGGCTGGCTCGAACGGCGCGGACGGACCTCGATGGGGATAAGGCTGGAGGTGATTGCCACGCGCGATCGTGGTGATCAGCAGGTGAAGGTGACCGAAGGCCTCTTCACCTTCGTCGCGCTCGACGATAACCACAGGCCAAGGCCCTTACCCCCGGTTTGAGCGGTGACTATAGCGCCCGCAACGCAGCAGCCATGGCTTCAATTTCTGCCTGCGGCTGATCCCAGCTGACCACCAGCCGTACCACGCCGTCGGTCCAGTCGTAAAAGCCGAAACCCTTGGCGCGCAATGCGGCGGCCTCGCTGGCACTGAGCTTCAGGAAAAGCTCATTGGCCTGTACCGGCGCGAACAAGCGCGCCCCGGCAGCTTGGCCAAGCACCATGGCACCGGCATTGGCCGCGCGGGCATTGGCGAGCCAGCGATCCTCGTCCAGCAAAGCCAGCAATTGCGCAGCGGCGAAGCGGCCTTTCGATTGCAGATGCCCGGCCCTTTTGCGCATCGCAGCAAAGGCCCTTGCTTGCTCAGGCTTGAAGAAAATCAGCGCCTCGGCGTTCATTCCGCCATTTTTGACAAAGCCGAACGACAGGATATCGACCCCGGCTCGCCAGGTCAGTTCGGCAGGATGTACATCCAACGAGGCCACCGCATTGGCGAAGCGCGCGCCATCAAGATGCAAACCCCAGCCTCGCTCGCGGCAAAGCGCCCCGATGGCTGCTGTTTCCTGCGGCGAATAGGCGCAGCCATATTCGGTCGCATTGGTGATCGATAAGGCATGCGGCTGCGCCCAATGGACGTCATTTGGCACGCTATCCGCCAGCGCCGAAATTGCCTCTGGCGTCAGCTTTGCATCTTCGCCGCCTGCCAGCAGCAGTTTGGCACCATGGGTATAAAATTCGGGCGCGCCGCATTCGTCATTCTGGATATGCGCCTCTTCATGGCAGATTATGCTGCCATAGGGCGGGCACAGGCTGGCAAGCGCCAGGCTGTTCGCGGCAGTGCCCGTTGCGACCCAATATGCCGCAACCTCGGTTTTGAACAGTTCGGAAAAGCGGGCATTCAGGCTCTTGCTGAGCCGGTCATTGTCATAACCGGCATCGGGTGCATTGGCCGCTACGACAGCTTCCAGAACAGCGGGATGTACCGAGGCGACATTGTCGGAAAGGAAGTTCAAATCGGCGGCTCCAATTGTCGTTGGCTCAATCTCAGGGCCAATAAATACAGCAATTGCAAGCGGAAATGGATTTGCAAATTCCACAGTCTTCGCTTGCCACAAATGCGCAGCAGCGCGATAGCAGGTCGGCATGACAGCACGCATACTTCTGCTCGGTGCGACCGGAACGATCGGCCGGGCCGTGCTGCGAACCTTGCAGCGGCGCGGGCATGATGTTGTGGCGCTGGTCCGCGCCGAGCCTGCAGATGATCTCGGCGTGCCTTTGCTGAAGTCCAAGTTAGATGATGCCGATGATCTGTCGCGGCTGATCGAGACCGCTGCGCCGTTCGACGTCGTCCTTTCCTGCATGGCTTCGCGTAGCGGTGTCGCCGCCGATGCATGGGCCGTGGATTATCAAGCGCATATGAACATGCTGCAGGCAGCGGAGCGCGCTGAAATCGGACATTTTATCTTGCTGTCTTCAATTTGCGTCCAACGACCGCTGCTGGCTTTTCAACAGGCAAAGCTGGCGTTTGAAAACGCGCTACGTGCCTCTGGACTGCGCTATTCGATTATCCGTCCGACGGCCTATTATAAATCGCTGTCGGGGCAGGTCGGGCGCGTGCAGGCGGGGAAGCCGTTTTTGCTCTTCGGCAATGGCGAATTGACCGCGTGCAAGCCGATTTCGGGCAATGATCTTGCCGACTATATCGCCGATTGTATCTCCGACCAAAGTCGGCACGACCGGATTTTGCCGATTGGCGGTCCGGAAAAGGCGATTACACCGAAGCAGCAAGGCGAGATGCTCTTCGCAATGCTTCAAAAGCCACCGCGCTTCCGGCATGTGCCGCTGGCTCTGTTCGACATTATGGGCGGCGCGCTGAGCTTGGCCGCACTGCTGTCGCGCCATGCCGCTGCGAAGGCCGAGCTTGCACGTATCGGGCGCTATTATGCCAGTGAGTCGATGCTATGGCTCGATCCGGAGACGGGACGTTACGACGCCGAAGCAACGCCATCGACCGGACGCGAAACGCTGGTCGATCATTATGCGCGCATGATCGCGGGCGACATACAAGTCGAGCGCGGCGACCATGCGCTGTTTTGATCGTTCAAGCTGCGCGCGCTTCGTTCAGCCAAGCTGCACTTCGGCAACCTTGTCCTGATAATCCTTCTTCGGATCGACGCCCATCAGCATTTTGACACCGGCGAGCAGGCTGGAGGCGTTCTCCCAGATTTCCGCGCGTTCGGCATCGAAGCGGAACAGTGCGAGATTGGGATCGTCTTTGCCATGTTCATACCAGGCAGCAACGAAGCGGTTCCATAGGCGATCGATGACGACAGGGTCATTATCGATCTGAAGCGTTCCATGAAGTGTCGCGAATATCTCATGGTTTTTTGACACAAAATTGCCGATTGCGCGGCTGCTGCCGTTGACCGATTTCGCAAGCTCGCTGTCCATCGCGCCGAAAAACCAGATCGGGCCTCTTTCATTTTCGGTCTGCGCCGTCATCGGCCGCGCATGCGCCTCGTCCGAGTCTAGCAGACCGAGCATCATCGTCCGGTCGGAATCCAGTGCGGCCCAGAATTTCGTTTCGAGTTCCTGTGGTGTTGTCATGGAGATAGCTCTTTCCAAAATCGTTTATTATTAGATAGTTACTGCATCGTCGGCTGCGGATCGATGGGATCGGCAGGCGAAGGAGGCGAAGGCGCCGGTGGCGTGGGGGCGGGGGGTGCCGGATAGGTTTCCGGCCCCGGTGGAGGGGTGGGCGGCGACGGCACAGGTGCTGGCGGATCGGCAGGTCCGGGCTGGGGCGCTTCCTCCTCACCGGCAGCGATAGCCAGCAATGCGGAGAAGCGCTGCTGCTGCAGGTTGCACCAATAGGTCGAAAAGGGAACCGACGCAGCCAAAGGCACCGCCATGCTGTTGGTCAGACCGGTCACGGGCATTCATCCTTTATTTGCGGTCTGTAACCGCATCGACGAAGGTAAAACGCATATTGCGTTGCAGTTGTTCCGAGGCGCGCTCCGCGCTACCGATCAGGCGGCGTCTATTGCAAACCAGCGGTCGTCATTGGCGCTTGGCAGCGGATGATCCTGCCGGAGCAGCGGAATGCGCAGCTCGACATGCAGCCCGTCAGGATTCCAGTGATAATCGACCTTGCCGCCCGGCCGTTCGAGCGCAAAAGTTTCGATGACGTCGGTGCCAAAACCTTTGCGCGTGGGCGGTGCGACCTGCGGGCCGCCGCTTTCGCGCCAATGCAGGGTGACGATTATATGGCCGCTCGCGTTGCTGTCGCTGCTCCAGCTGACATCCAGCCTGCCGTGCGCGCTCGACAGGGCGCCATATTTGGCGGCATTGGTGGCAAGCTCATGCAGCACCAGTGTCAGTGACTGCGCCGTGCCAGGGTCGAAAAATACATCGTCCCCGGTGAGGATTATGCGGCGGTTCTGGGCATCGTCATAGGGGCCGAGCTCGTCGGTCAGAATCTGCCGCAGCCCTGCGCCACGCCAGTCGGCGGCGGCGATTGCGCCGTTTGTACGCGCCAGTGCGCGGATGCGATTGGCGAGCGCGGCCTTGAAATCCTGCAATGTTTCTGCCGAAGTCAGATGGACAAGGCCCTGCACCACCGCAAGCAGGTTGCGTGAGCGATGCTCAACCTCACGCACCAGCATCCGTTCGCGCGCTTCCGATTTCCTTATGTCGGTAATGTCCACCGACACACCGGCAATGCCGGTCAGCTGCCCCTCGGCATCATATATCGGCGCCTTTGTCGAACGGAAAATCCGTGTGCTGCCGTCGGGTGCGGTTACGGGCTCTTCGCAGATCAACGTTTCTCCGGTCGCAACGACATGGGCGTCATTTCTCAAAATCGCGTCATGTTCATCGCGCTCGGTGTAAAAAGTGTCGGCAGTCTCGCCAAGTACCTCCGCTGTACTGGAAGCACCCAGTGCGTTCAGCGTCGCGCGGTTTGCATAGGTCAGACGGCTTTCCAGATCCTTGGCAAAAATCAGGTCGGGGCTGGCATCGCCTATGGCGGAAAGCAGGCTGGCGGTCTTGTTGGCCTTGGCTTCGCTCAACGCCAGGCTTTCGGAGCGCTCGATGACCCGGTCTTCCAGCGTCTGGTTGGCAAGAAACAACCGCTTCATCGCCAGCCGCATTTCCTCTGCCATCGCCCCCATCAACAATGCGGTCGCTGTCGCCACCAAGAGGAAAAGTTGGAGCCCCGCATGGCTGTATCCGGCATAGACCGAATGCAGCGCAAAGGGGCTTACCCTGGCAACGGTGAATAGCGCGGTCGAAAGCATCAGCGCCGATGACGAGACGATCGCGCCAACAGCCCTGAACCGCAGCGCCGCCCAAAGCAGCGGCGGTATCATCAGAAATGCGAAAGGAACGAGGCCGCCAAGCGATATCGACGCCAGAACCACGAACACGATAGTCAAAATGACCAGCTCGATCCAGCGCGAGCGGTTAAGGCGTAGTGGGGCAGCAGCCCCGCCGAACAGCAGCATGGCGAGAGGTGCCGCCACAACGGCTCCTGTTGCGTCGCCAAGCATAATACGCGACCAGGCCGCGAAGGGCGGATTTCCATAGGACCATGCCAGCGCCAGACTGCCAATCGTTGCGCTGATCAACGGCACGATAGATGCCGCGGTGCCGAGGAAGATAGCTGTCGATTTGATCGAAGCAAAAATATAGCGGCCGGGGATCAAACGGCGGATTATAAGCGCACCAATCGTAGCAGCCACAAGGTTACCGGCAGCGAAAAGCATCGCAGGCGGCGCTTCATGACCGTACCAGAAAATATTGCCGGTCAGTTCCGCCGATACCGCTGCGGCCATCCACCATGGCCAAGCGCCGGGTTTCGCCACGGTCAGCGCAGCAAGCAGAAAGCCTGCCGGAAGCCAGAGCGACAGCCCAGTGCCGGGAAGCGTGCTCATCCATTCGGTCAATGCCGCCGCAAGCAGGCAGAGCGCGTAAAAGGCCACCGCCTTCAACGCCTGTGATCGCCAATCATTAAATACTGCGATCAATATGCCACTCCCATCCCTCTAGAAGGATATGCTGGGGCAGCGTTTTACATGTGGATAAACCAATATGCCATAGAGCATTTACATTTAAGCAGCGTGCGAAAAATATGTCCCCGATGACGCCGTCTTTTGGACGAGAAGGAGGTGCGGCATCACCGGGGACGGCTTCCGCCAAACATGTTTAGCGGAAGCTTTGACTACGCTTAATATGTAGTGGTCGTTCCGCCTGCCGGGCTGTTCTGCAGGCCATGCTTCAGGTCACGCATCTGATCGTGCCCCTGCCGTACAGAGGAATAGCATTCGCGCACGATGGACAGCGTTTCGGGCGACAGGTCCTGATCGTTCAAAGCGGTTTCGAAGCGTTCCTTGATCAGGTCTTCGCCGCGCTCAACCTCTTCGATGATCGCGGTGTCGTCGGCCCCGGTAATCGCGTCGCGCAGGCCCATGAAAGCGCGATGCGCGCCTGCCGCGACCGAGCCGCTGTCAACAGGGTTTCCGCCAAGTTCGCGGACATAGGCCTGCAGCCGGTCGGCCACTTCCTCGCGCTCTTGCGCGCGCTGAAAAAAGATCGACTGATACTGGCCGCTGTCGGCATCCTCGCCAGCGGCGCGATAGCCATCGACGCTGTCGATCGTGGTTTTGATGAGGCCGTTGACGGTGTCGATATCATAGGTTCCGTTGTGCATGATTACTTCCTTGTCATGGTGTGAGGGGAGGGTTCGGATCAGGCTGTGCCGGGGTTGAACGAGGGCGGGTCGCTTGCCGGAAAGGACGCATCGGCCATATCGTCGACATCGTCCCAATCGTCGCCGGGATGATCGCGCATCGAGCCCGTGCCGGCATTGCGGGTCTGATCGAAATTGTCATAATCGGTTTCATCGTCAGCATGCGCGCGCGAAAAATTGTCGCGCCAGTCGCCCGATTGCGGCATCCACTGACGCCGCGTCGCATATAGGCCCGCGCCGACGGCAACACCTACGCCGACAACCGACATCACGGTTGCCAGCCAGCCGGGCACTTCGGGAAGATTTGCGGCGCGATTGCTGATGCTGCGGCGCAGGTTGCCGCGATTATTGTTGCTGGAGCCGCGGCCATTGGTCGATGCGCTTTTGCGCTGACCGGTCTTGCGGTTCTTGGCGGTGCTGGCAGCCTTTGTGGCTGCTTTGGTCGCGGATTTGCCGTTGCTGCTGCCGCTGCCATTTTCATCGCTATTCTTGGATGCATTGGCGGTTGCCATTGATCGTCTCCTGTCTCTGTCGAAATTCGAATGGGGAGCCTTTGAAACGACGCATGGCTTCCAATGTTCCTGAACCGATCAGGTCTGGGGATGGAACGCCATCATGGTGCGCTATGTGGATGTGTCGGCGCTGCCAGGCCCGCACGGAAGGAGCCGCTTAAACGCTCCCGCCGGAACAAAAGCGCAGGCCGCTGGTTTTCCCCGGTATCCCAAGGGGAGAAAATATCATGAACTTAATTATCATTCTAATCGTCGGCGGTTTGCTTGGCTGGCTTGCCAGCATGGTCATGCGCACCGATGCCGAACAGGGCATTTTCCTGAATGTTGTCGTGGGCATCGTCGGCGCATTTCTGGCAGGCTTCATCATCACGCCGTTGATCGGTGGAGCGCCGATCACCGAAGGCGCTTTCGATATCCGCTCGCTGATCGCTTCCTTCCTGGGCGCGGTTGTCTTGCTTGCTATCGTCAACCTCTTCCGCCGCGGGCGGGTTCGTTAACAGGAGAAAAATGTCATGAAAAAATCGTTTCTTGCTATTGCCGCTACGGCGTCGCTGATGGCGCTGGCCGCGTGCGACACGCCTGCTGAAAATGCCAATGAGGCAGAGGCGGATCAGATGGAAGAACAGGCCGATGCCGTCCGTGAAAATGCCGATGCAACCGCTGACGCCATGGAAGACAAGGCCGACACGCTCGACAAGACCGTTGACGGTGTCGATTCCAATGCAGAGCAGAAAATGGAAAATGACGCTCAAGCTGTCCGCGACAAGGCCGAGGTGAAAGCCGACGCCATGGAAGATAAGGCGGATGCCAAGGAATAATTTCCCTGACCTCCTCGAAAACCCGCTGCTTTGCAGCGGGTTTTTTTTGTTGTCCGCATGACGCAGCAGGACGCCCGCAACTGGTATCATGTAACCGCGCTGATTGTGGCGACGGGGCTGGTCCTGCTTGCCTGTTACTGGATGATCCGGCCATTCATGGGGCCGCTGATCACCGCGCTTGCCCTGGCGGTTCTGCTCGTTCCGTTGCAGCGCGCGCTTGAGCAGCGCAATGTAGCGCCGTCGCTGGCGTCGGCTGTCTCGGTATTCACCGGCATTGTCGTCATATTGCTTCCGCTGCTCTTTGTCGGGGAACGCCTGCTCGTTGAAATCACCAACGCCTCTGCCGCCTTTAACGAATTTCTGGCGGGCAATGCCTGGCGGGAAAGCCTGTCGCGTTTCGATGCCGGCCGCAGGATCGTCGATTGGGTGCAGAGCGAATCCGGTTTTGCCGAAATCGGTTCGACCGTCGCGGCTAACCTGACAGGCTTTGTTGCCGGGATCGCGCAGGCATCGGGGGAGCAGATCATTGCGACGATGATCAGCTTTTACCTGCTGTTTTTCATGCTGCGCGACCGGCGGACGATCATCACCTTTTTTGCTCAATTAATCCCCATCGAACGGCTTGAGCTGACAGCGCTCAATGCCCGCATCGCCGAAACGATCCGCGCGACGATCTTTGGAACCGTGCTGATTGCGATCATTCAGGGCATGCTCGGCGGGCTGATGTTCTGGTGGCTGGGGCTGCCTGCGCCGCTCATCTGGGCCTTTGTGATGGGCATCGCCGCGATGGTGCCGATGCTGGGGACCTTCATTGTGT
>ERZ1066122.321-NODE-321-length-51763-cov-13.989499_pt1 | contig 51763 bp, 53 predicted proteins | sample MGYA00382769_ERZ1066122 | MGnify/ENA primary metagenome ERZ1066122 (study PRJEB33369, sample SAMEA5778352) | biofilm metagenome | biome: Industrial cooling water; feature: Water cooling tower basin; material: Biofilm | place: United Arab Emirates | collected... | reverse complement strand
ACCCCCGCCACATCCAGCACCGCGTGCAGCAGCACATCCGTCCCCGCCTTCGCCCATTCCGGGCTGATCTTCTCCGCCTCGTTGTGGCTCAGGCCCCCCTCGCAGGGGCACATGATCATCACGGTGGGGCAGACGCGCGCGGTCCAGCAGGCATCGTGGCCCGCGCCGGAGACGATGTCGCGGTGGCTGTGGCCGAGGCGTTCGGCGGCGGAGCGGACCACCGTCACCAGCCCCGGATCGAAGGTCACGGGGTCGAAGTGGCCGACGTCCTCGATCGACGCGCCGAGGCCCAGCTCGGTGGCGACCGCCTGGACGGCGCGTTCGACCTCTGCCTTCATCGCGTCGAGCTTGCCCTGCTCGGGGCTGCGGATGTCGATGGTGAACACCGCCCGCCCCGGGATCACGTTGCGGCTGTTGGGGTGGAGGACGGCCTGCCCGACGGCCCCCACGGCGTCGGGCTGGTGGCTCATCGCGATCTGGTGGACCCGCTCGATGATGCGGGCCATGCCGAGGCCGGCGTTGACGCGCATCCCCATCGGCGTGCTGCCCGTATGCGCCTCGCGCCCCGTCAGCGTCACCTCCAGCCACCAGAGGCCCTGGCCGTGCGTGACGACGCCGATGGTCTTGCCTTCCGCCTCGAGGATCGGGCCCTGCTCGATGTGCAATTCCAGCATGGCGTGGAAGCGGCGCTTGCCCACGGGCTCGTCCCCGACCCAGCCGATGCGCGCGAGCTCGTCGCCGAAGCGCTTTCCTTCGGAGTCGCGGCGGTCGTAGGCGTAGTCCTGGCTGTGGATGCCCGCGTAGACGCCGCTGGCGAGCATCGCGGGGGCGAAGCGTGCGCCCTCCTCGTTCGTCCAGTTGACGACCGTGATCGGCCGCTTCGTGCGGATGCCCGCGTCGTTCAGCGTGCGCACGACCTCCAGCGCGCCCAGGACGCCCAGCACCCCGTCGTAGCGCCCCCCCGTGGGCTGCGTGTCGAGGTGGCTGCCCATGGCCACGGGCAGCGCGTCCGGGTCGGTGCCGGGGCGCGTGGCGAACATCGTGCCCATGGCGTCGAGGCCCATCGTCATCCCCGCCGCCTCGCACCACGCCTGGAACAGGCGTCGGCCCTCGGCGTCGGCGTCGGTCAGGGTCTGGCGGTTGCACCCCCCGGCCACGCCGGGGCCGACCTGCGCCATGGCGTCGAGGCTGTCCCAGAGCCGGCCGCCGTCCACCGACAGGTTCGCGCCGTGAGCCGTCATCCGCCAACCCCCCGCCGGGGTCTTCGCGCCCCGGTCCGATTCCGTGCTGACCGTCCGGTCAAGGATGAAGCGACCACAGGGGCGGGGTCAGGTCAATGCCGCAGTTGGCGGGTCGCCGCGCAGGCCGGCGATCGAGGCGGAATTTCCGGCGGACGGGCTGGAACGCAAGCGCGCCGTGCCTATCTGCCGGGGACAGGCCAACGGAAGGGAACGCCTCATGTTCAAGGGATTGACCCGCTCGCTCGTCATCGTCGCAGGGCTGATCGTCGTCCTGCCCTACGCCATGATGATGGCCGTCCAGTGACGCCGCGGGGGCCGGCGCGGGCCGGCCGCCGCCCGGATCAGCCGAGCCGCCCCAGCACCTCGGCCAGCGTGCCGATCAGGTGGTCGATCTGCGCCCGGTCGATGATCAGCGGCGGGCTCATCGCGATGATGTCGCCGGTGGTGCGGATCAGGATGCCCCGCTCGTAGGCGTCGAGGAAGGCCTGGAAGGCGCGCTTCGTGGGCTGGCCGTCGATGGGCTGCAGCTCCACCGCGCCGATGAGGCCGAGGTTGCGGACGTCGATGACGTGCGGCAGGCCGCGCAGGGAATGGATCGCCTCCTCCCAGTAGGGGGCGATGGCGGCGGCGCGCTCGAACAGACCCTCCTCGCGGTAGGTGTCGAGCGTGGCGATCGCCGCCGCGCAGGCGATCGGGTTGCCGGAGTAGGTGTAGCCGTGGAACAGCTCGATGATGTGCTCGGGCCCCTGCATGAACACGTCGTGGACGGCGGAGGTGGTGAGGACGGCCCCCATCGGGATCACGCCGTTGGTCAGGCCCTTGGCGGTGGTCATCAGGTCGGGCGTCACGCCGAAGTGCTGGGCCGCGAAGGGCGCGCCGAGCCGGCCGAAGCCGGTGATGACCTCGTCGAAGATCAGCAGGATCCCGTGCTTCGCGGTGATCGCGCGCAGCTTCTCGAGATAGCCCTTCGGCGGGATCAGGACGCCGGTCGACCCTGCGACAGGCTCCACGATGACGGCGGCGATGGTCTCGGCCCCGTGCAGCGCCACGATCCGCTCCAGTTCGTCGGCGAGGTTGGCGCCATGCTCGGGCTGGCCCCTGGCATGGGCGTTCTGCGCGGGCAGGTGGGTGTGCGGCAGGTGGTCCACGCCGCCCAGAAGCGTGCCGAAGACCTTGCGGTTGTTGACAATCCCGCCGACCGAGATGCCGCCGAAGTTGACGCCGTGATAGCCCCGCTCGCGCCCGATCAGCCGCGTGCGCGCACCCTCGCCCCGCGCGCGGTGGTAGGCGATGGCGAGCTTGAGCGCGGTCTCCACGCTCTCGCTGCCCGAGTTGGTGTAGAAGACGTGCTCCATCCCCTCGGGCGCGATGCCGATCAGGCGGTTCGCGAGTTCGAAGGCCGCGGGGTGGCCCATCTGGAAGGCGGGCGCGTAATCCATCTCGGCCGCCTGGCGCTGGATCGCCTCGGTGATCCTCGGGCGGCAGTGGCCCGCGTTGCAGCACCACAGGCCCGCGGTCCCGTCCAGCACCTGCCGCCCGTCGCTGGTCGTGTAGTGCATGTCGCGCGCGCCCACGAACATCCGCGGGTTCTTCTTGAACTGCCGGTTCGCGGTGAAGGGCATCCAGAAGGCGTTGAGGTCGTTCGGGGTCGGCTTGCGGTCGAGCGCCATGGGCGTGTCCTTCGCGGGCGTGATTGCGCGGGAAAGCCTAGCAGGGCGCGCCGCACCCCACAACGGCCCTGACCCGCCGGGGCTGTTGCGTCGGGGTCCGATTTCCGGCAAGGGTCGGCTCCCGACCGGGAGCCTTGCGATGACCAGCCCGACCACCGCCCGCCCGCGGACCCGCATCCAGGCGAAGAACTCCGAGACGATCCTCGAGGCGGCGCTGGAGGTCTTCGCGCGCCACGGGTTCCGGGGCGCCACGCTGGACCAGATCGCCGAGACGGCCGGCCTGTCGAAGCCGAACCTGCTCTACTACTTCCCCTCGAAGGAGGCGATCCACCGGGCGCTGCTCACCCGGCTTCTGGACATGTGGCTCGACCCCCTCCGGGCGCTCGATCCGGCCGGCGACCCGGTCACGGAGATCCTCGCCTACGTCCGCCGCAAGCTGGAGATGAGCCGCGACTTTCCGCGCGAGAGCCGGCTCTTCGCCAACGAGATCCTGCAGGGCGCCCCGCGGATGGGCGGCACGATCGAGGCCGACCTCAGGCGGCTGGTCGACCAGAAGGCCGAGGTGCTGCGGCAGTGGATGCGCGAGGGGCGGATCGGGCGGGTCCACCCCGTGCACCTCATCTTCTCCATCTGGGCGCTGACGCAGCACTATGCGGACTTCGACGTGCAGGTGCGCGCGGTGCTCGGACCCGGCGAGGACCCCTACCCCGAGGCCGCCGGCTATCTCGAAACGCTGTTCCGCCGGTTGCTTGCGGCGTGAGGCGCGCCAGATGATGCCGCACGCCGCGCGACCCCGGCGAGCCAGGCAGGATCCGCGATGACCCCAGCAGACGCCGAAGCCGCCGCGCCGGACGCGGGCCGCGAGGCGGACCAGCCCCACCGGCCGCAGAACCTGTGGGTCGCCACGCTGGGCGCGGTGGGCGTCGTCTACGGCGACATCGGCACCAGCCCGCTCTACGCGATGCGCGAGGCGCTTCACGCCGCCGGCCGCGACGGGCTGGACCGGGACGACGTGCTGGGCGTGATCTCGCTGCTCGTCTGGACGCTGATCCTGCTCGTCGCGGTCAAGTACGTGATCCTGATCCTGCGCGCCGACAACAAGGGCGAGGGGGGCACGCTGTCGCTCGTCGCGCTCGTGCAGGAGGGGCTGGGGCACAGGCCGGGCTGGCTGCTGGCGCTGGGGGTGCTCGGCATCTCGCTGTTCTTCGGGGACGCGATCATCACGCCCGCCATGTCGGTCCTGTCCGCGGTGGAGGGGATGTCGCTCGTCACCCCCGCCTTCACGCCCTTCGTCGTGCCGGCGACGCTGGGGATCATCGTCGGGCTGTTCCTGTTCCAGTCGCAGGGCACGCAGACCGTGTCGATCCTCTTCGGGCCGGTGATGACGGTCTGGTTCCTCGTGATGGCGGGGCTGGGGCTCTGGCACATCGGGGACGATCCCTCGATCCTCGCGGCGCTGAACCCCGCCCACGCGGCGGGCTTCCTCGCCGAGAACGGGCTCGCCTCGCTGATCGTGCTGGGCTCGGTGTTCCTCGCCGTGACGGGGGGCGAGGCGCTCTACGCCGACATGGGGCACTTCGGCCGCCGCCCGATCCGCCTCGCCTGGGGGGTGCTGGTCTTCCCGGCGCTGACGCTCTCGTACCTCGGGCAGGGGGCGCTCGTGCTGGCCGACCGCGAGGCCGCGGACAACCCCTTCTTCCTGATGGCGCCGGCCTGGGCGCTGCCGATCCTCGTGGCGCTCGCCACCGCCGCGACCGTCATCGCGAGCCAGGCGGTGATCTCGGGGGCCTTCTCGATGATGCGGCAGGCGACGCGGATGGGTCTCCTGCCACGGCTGGAGATCACCCACACCTCCGAGGCGCAGGAGGGGCAGGTCTACCTGCCGGGCGTCAACGCCATCCTCGCGGTGGGCGTGATCGTGCTGGTCGTGGCCTTCGGCAGTTCCAGCGACCTCGCCGCCGCCTACGGCATCGCGGTGTCGGGCGACATGGTGATCACCTCGATCCTCGCCTTCGTGCTGTTCTGGCGGGCCTGGCGCTGGCCGCTCGCCGGGGCGCTGCTGGTGATGGCGCCGATCCTTGCGCTGGAGACGCTGTTCCTCGGCGCGAACGCCCTCAAGGTGCTCGACGGGGGCTACGTGCCGCTTCTGATCGCGGGGGCGATGGGCTTTCTCATCTGGACCTGGGTGCGGGGCACCACGCATGTCCAGGCGCTGAGCCGCAGGGGCGGCACCTCGATGCAGGGGCTGATCGAGACGATCACGCGGTCGGGACGGCTGACGACCGTGCCCGGCACCGCCGTCTTCCTGACCTCGGATCCCGACAGCGCGCCGGCCGCGCTCCTGCACAACGTCAAGCACAACCACGTCCTGCACGAGCGCAACCTGATCGTCACCGTCGTGGTGGCCAACCGTCCCTACGTGCCCGAATCCGAACGGGTCCGCCTGCGCCCGCTCGCCCCCCGCTTCACCGGGGTCGACATGACCTTCGGCTACATGGAGGAGCCGAACGTGCCCCGTGCGCTGATGATCGCCCGCCGCATGGGCGAGAGATTCGACATCATGGCGACCTCGTTCTTCGTCAACCGCCGCACCTTCCGGTCGAGCCGCGCGCAGGGGCTGCCCGGCTGGCAGGAACGGCTGTTCATCGCCATGACGAGGTCGGCGGCGGACGTCACCAGCTTCTACCGCCTGCCCACCAACCGCGTGGTCGAGATGGGCCAGCAGATGAACATCTGAGCTATTCCGCCGCCATGGCGCCGGGGTTGTTCGGGTGCGTCGTCCAGTTGGCGTAGTCGCCCACCCGCGTGCCGGTCCGCGGATCGACCGCGCCCTTCGGCAGCTCCACCATGGTGATGCAGTCCTCCACCGGGCAGACGTTGACGCAGAGGTTGCAGGCCACGCACTCCTCGTCCTTCACGGTGAAGACGCGGTCGGGCGACATGGCGATGGCCTGGTGGCTCGTGTCCTCGCAGGCGGCGTAGCAGCGGCCGCAGCTGATGCACAGGTCCTGGTCGATCCGCGCCTTGGTCACGTAGCTCAGGTTGAGGTACTGCCAGTCGGTCACGTTCGGCACGGCGCGGCCGACGATCTGGCGCGTCTCGGTGAAGCCCTTGCGGTCCATGTAGTCCGAGAGGCCCGAGATCATCTCCTGCACGATCCTGAAGCCGTAGGTCATGGCCGCCGTGCAGACCTGCACGTTGCCCGCGCCGAGCGTCATGAACTCCGCCGCGTCGCGCCAGGTGGTGACGCCGCCGATGCCGCTGATGGGCAGGCCGCGTGTCGCGGGGTCGCGCGCGATCTCGGCCACCATGTTCAGCGCGATGGGCTTCACCGCCGGGCCGCAGTAGCCGCCGTGCGTGCCCTTGCCGTCGATCGTGGGCTCCGGCGCGAAGTCGTCGAGGTCGACCCCGGTGATCGAGTTGATCGTGTTGATGAGGCTGACCGCGTCCGCGCCGCCGCGCTTCGCCGCCTCGGCGGGCTTGCGGATGTCGGCGATGTTGGGCGTCAGCTTGACGATGCAGGGCATCCGGCTGTGGGCCTTCACCCAGCGCGTGACCATCTCGATGTATTCGGGCACCTGCCCCACGGCGCTGCCCATGCCGCGCTCGGCCATGCCGTGCGGGCAGCCGAAGTTCAGCTCCACCCCGTCGGCCCCGGTGTCCTCGATCCGGTGGAGGATGTCGCGCCATGAGTCCTCGTCGCAGGGGACCATCAGGCTGATGACCAGCGCCCGGTCGGGGTAGTCGCGCTTCACGGCCTTGATCTCGCGCAGGTTCACCTCGAGCGGGCGGTCGGTGATGAGCTCGATGTTGTTCAGCCCCAGCAGGCGGCGGTCGGCCCCCCAGACCGCGCCGTAGCGGGGGCCGTTCACGTTGACGACGGGCGGGCCTTCGGCCCCCAGCGTCTTCCAGACGACCCCGCCCCAGCCCGCCCTGAAGGCGCGGCGCACGTTCACCTCCTTGTCGGTCGGCGGCGCCGAGGCGAGCCAGAAGGGGTTCGGGGACTTGATGCCGATGAAGGTGGTGGTCAGGTCAGCCATGGCGGGCTCCGGTACGGGGGAGGGATGTCAGCCGGTCAGCAGGCGCCAGAGCCAGCCGATGCCCTGCCCCACCACCTCGCCGAAGGCGGGGGTGACATAGGCCCAGGCCAGGCTGCCCGCGATGTTGACCGGCGCGAACTGCCAGAACGGCAGGCGCGCGATGCCCGCCATCACGAAGACCACGGCGCGCAGCGGGCCGAAGAAATGCCCGATCAGCACCGCGAACACGCCCCAGCGCAGGAAGGCGTCCTTGCCCTTCGCGACGAGCTCCGGCCGGTCGCGCAGCGGCCATATGCCCAGCATCCAGTCGCCGTAGCGCCACCCCAGCCAGTAGGAGAAGAACGATCCCAGCAGCGCCCCGACCGAGGCCCCCGCCCAGATCGGCAGCAGCGACAGCTCGCCCGTCGCGACCAGCGCGCCCACGCCGAGCAGGATCGCGGTCGAGGGAATGGCGATCGAGATGAAGGCCGTGTTCTCGCCCAGCGCGAACAGCAGGGCGATCCAGAAGGCCCATCCGTTGTTCGCCCTGACGAAAGCCAGAATACCGTCGATCCATCCGTCCATCGTCCGCTCCGCAGGGGTCCGCGCCGCAGACTGATCGCTGGCCGCGCCGGGCGCAAGCCACGGTCATCGCGCGCGCGCCATCAGGGCGGCATGGATGTCCTCGGCCGCGTCGCGCCCCTCGGCCACGGCGGTCACGGTCAGGTCCTCGCCCCCCGCCGCGCAGTCGCCCCCCGCCCAGACTCCGGGGATCGACGTCCGCCCCGCGGCATCCACGTCGATCTTGCCGCCCCTGAGGGCCAGCCCGCCCGGCGCGCCGGCAAGCGTCTGGCCGATCGCCTTGAACACCTGGTCGGCGCGCAGGCGGAACGTCTCGGGCAGAAGGGTCAGGCCGTCGGGGCCTTCGGCGGTGTAGGCGAACTCCACCTCGCGCACGGCGCCGTTACCGTGGACCGCGACGGGGGCCGCGTTGCAGACGATGCGGACGCCCGCGCTCGTCGCGTGCTCCTGCTCGTCGAGGGAGGCGCCCATGCGGTCGCGGCTGCGTCGGTAGACGATCGTGACCGTTTCCGCCCCCAGGAGCTTAGACTGGACAGCGGCGTCCACCGCCGTCATCCCGCCGCCGATCACGACCACGTCGCGGCCGATGGGCAGCGCCGCCTTGTCCGCCGCCTGCCGCAGGTGCGCGATGAAGTCGACCGCCGGCACGACCGCGTCCCGTTCCTCGCCCGGGGCGCGCAGGGCGTTGACGCCGGCAAGGCCCATCCCGAGGAACACCGCGTCGTGGCTCTCGCGCAGCCCCTCCAGCGTGATGTCGCGCCCGAGCGCCACGCCCTGGTGCAGCGCGATGCCGCCGATCTTGAGCAGCCAGTCGACCTCGGCCTGCGCGAAGTCGTGCGGGGCCTTGTAGCTCGCGATGCCGAACTCGTTCAGCCCGCCGGGCTTGGGCCGCGCGTCGTAGACATCGACGTCGTTGCCCTTCATCGCCAGCCGGTGCGCGCAGGCCAGCCCCGCCGGCCCCGCCCCCACAACGGCGATCCGCCGCCCCGTGGGGGCCGCACGCGCGAAAGGATGCACCCCTGCCGCCATCAGCGTGTCGGTCGCGTGCCGCTGGAGCCGACCGATCTCCACCGGCTTGCCCTCGGCGGCCTCGCGCACGCAGGCCTCCTCGCACAGCGTCTCGGTCGGGCAGACGCGGGCGCACATGCCGCCCATGATGTTGGCCGAAAGGATCGTCCTCGCCGCCGCCTCGGGCGTCCCCGTGGCGATCTGCCGGATGAAGAGCGGGATGTCGATGCCGGTGGGGCAGGCGGTGACGCAGGGCGCGTCGTGGCAGAAGTAGCAGCGGTCGGCTGCGACCTGCGCTTCGTGCCGGTCGAAGGGCGGCACATGGTCGTCGAAGTTCGCGGCGTAGGCTTCGGCTGGCAGGCGCCCCGGCACGATGCCGGGCGTCAGCGGGCTGTTGGACAAGGCGATCCTCCCGGTGGGGCTCCGTTCCTGGGCGTTGCGGAAGGCTGCCACGGCCCGTCGTTTTTATCAAACGGTAAATTTCCCGGGCGGCACGCGGGGCCCGCACCCGCGTCGCGCAGGCCCCAAGTCGTGCTTTTCAGCCCCCGAGGGCGCCTGTATAAGCGCCCGGCGCAGGGCGGCGGCCACCCCGGGCCGCCCGCCAGGACACCGGACGGCAGAGCCGGGCAATCGCGGAACCAGAGGACGGCATGAGCAAGCAGCACACCGAAGCGGACGTGGCCTTCATCCAGGCGCTGGCCGAGCTTCTGAACCGCAACGACCTGACCGAGCTTTCGGTGAAGCGCGAGTACGGCCCCGACGACCGGCTGGACGTGAAGGTGTCCAAGCACGCGGCCGTGGTCCAGGTGGCGCAGGCCCCCGCCGCGCCCTTCGCCCCGGCCCCGCAGGCCGCGCCGGCCGCGGCCACCGCCGCCGCGGCCGAGGACCCGGCCCAGCATCCGGGCGCGGTCACCTCGCCGATGGTCGGCACCGCCTATCTCGCGGCGGAACCGGGGGCCGCGCCCTTCGTGACGCTGGGGGCCACGGTGGCCGAGGGCCAGACCGTCCTCATCATCGAGGCGATGAAGACGATGAACCAGATCCCCGCCCCCCGCGCGGGCACGGTGAAGCGGATCCTCGTCGCCGACGGCAACCCGGTCGAGTACGGCGCGCCGCTGATGATCATCGAATGACGGCCGATCCGATGACGCCGATCTTCGACAAGATCCTGATCGCCAACCGGGGCGAGATCGCGCTGCGCGTCGTGCGCGCGTGCCGCGAGATGGGCATCCGCTCGGTCGCCGTCCATTCCACCGCGGACGCCGACGCGATGCACGTCCGCATGGCCGACGAGAGCGTCTGCATCGGCCCCGCGCCATCGACCGACAGCTACCTTTCCAAGGCCGCCATCATCTCGGCCTGCGAGATCACCGGGGCGCAGGCGGTCCACCCCGGCTACGGCTTCCTCAGCGAGAACGCGGGCTTCGCGCAGGCGCTGGCCGACCACGACATCACCTTCATCGGGCCGACGGCGGAGCACATCCGCATCATGGGCGACAAGATCACCGCGAAGGAGACGGCGAAGGCGCTGGGCATCCCCGTCGTGCCCGGATCGGACGGCGGCGTGCCGGACTACGAGACCGCGCAGACCGTGGCCGCCTTCATCGGCTACCCCGTCATCATCAAGGCCACGGCCGGCGGCGGCGGTCGCGGCATGAAGGTCGCGGCCGACCCCCGCTCGCTCGAGACGGCGTTCCGCACCGCGCGGGCGGAGGCCAAGGCCGCCTTCGGCAACGACGAGGTCTACATCGAGAAGTACCTCCAGAAGCCCCGCCACATCGAGGTGCAGGTCTTCGGCGACGGCAAGGGCAACGCGGTCCACCTGGGGGAGCGCGACTGCTCGCTCCAGCGCCGCCACCAGAAGGTGCTCGAGGAAGCGCCCGGCCCCGCGATCACGCCCGAGCTGCGCGCGCGGATCGGCGGCATCTGCGCCAACGCCATGGCCAAGCTGAACTACATCGGCGCGGGCACGGTCGAGTTCCTCTACGAGGACGGCGAGTTCTACTTCATCGAGATGAACACCCGCCTCCAGGTCGAGCATCCGGTGACGGAGGCGATCTTCGGCGTCGATCTCGTGCGCGAGCAGATCCGCGTCGCGGGCGGCCTGCCGCTGTCGTTCTCGCAGGACGACCTCATGATCGACGGCCATGCGATCGAGGTCCGGATCAACGCCGAGCGCCTGCCGAACTTCGCCCCCTGCCCCGGCCGGGTGCGGATGTTCCACGCGCCCGGCGGCCTCGGGGTCCGCGTCGACAGCGCGCTCTACTCGGGCTATTCGATCCCGCCCTACTACGACAGCCTGATCGGCAAGCTGATCGTCCAGGGCCGCGACCGGCCCGAGGCGCTGGCGCGCCTGCGCCGCGCGCTGGGCGAGCTCATCATCGACGGCATCGACACGACCGTGCCGCTGTTCGACGCGCTTCTCGACGAGCCGGCGATCCAGACGGGCGACTACACGATCCACTGGCTGGAGACCTGGCTCGCGGACTCCTTCCAGCGCGCCTGAGGTGGAGGGGGCCGTCACCCCCGCGACGCTGCTTCGCGCCTACGCGGCGGGCGTCTTCCCGATGGCCGAGGGCCGCGACGACCCCAGGGTCCACTGGGTCGACCCGCGCCGGCGCGGCGTCCTGCCGATGGAGGGTCCGCGCATCTCGCGCAGCCTTGCGCGGCGCATCCGGCGGGGCGGGTTCGAGGTCGCGGCCGACCGCGACTTCGCGGGCGTCCTCGACGCCTGCGCGGCGCGGGACGAGACCTGGATCAACGCGCCGATCCGCGACCTCTACCTCGAGCTGCACCGGATGGGGCACGCCCATTCGGTCGAGGTGCGGCGCGGCGACGCGCTGATCGGCGGCATCTACGGCGTGGCGCTGGGGGCGGCGTTCTTCGGCGAGAGCATGGTGTCGGGGGCGGCCGACGGCTCGAAGCTCGCGCTCGTGTTCCTGATGCAGCGCCTGCGGGCGGGGGGGTTCACGCTTTTCGACACGCAGTTCCTGACGCCGCACCTCGCGAGCCTCGGCGCGGTGGAGATCCCGCGGGCCGACTATCGGCGACGGCTCGCCGCCGCGCTCGAACGGGCCGCCACCTTCGACCCGCCGGGCTGGGTGCCCGACTATTCGGTCGCGCCGTCCCCGGCGGGAGGGACGGGCGCGGCCTCGGCCGGCAGCACGCAGCGCAGCGGCCAGACGTCGTAGCGCGGATGGTCGAGCGCCGACAGGGCCGGGCTCGCCGCGACCATCCAGCCCGAAAAGACCGGCGTCGCCTGCCGGGCGTCCATGACCGTCAGATGGACGTAGGCGTTCGACGAGGGGTTTTCGGCCGGGTACCGGCATTCGTTCATCTGGATCGTCAGCTGGCCGCTGACCGCCGACTGCCCGCGCGCCAGCTCGATGTCGGCCGTCTCGCCGGTGATCTTGTCAAGCCAGCGCAGGATGGCGGCGGGGCTTTCCACCATCAGCCCCTCCTGCGCCGCGGCGGGGAACGCCGCCAGCGCGGCGAGGATCGCGGCGCGGATCGCGGCGCGGATCACGGCGCGCCGGCCGGCGCGGCGGCATCGCCGGACTGCCCGCCCACGAACTGCAGAAGCAGCGCCAGAAGGCTCACCGCGCCCTGCGTGTCCTCGATCTCCGCGCCCGGCTCGAGATTGGTAGGGGATCCGCCGGGCAGGAGCTCCACGTAGCTGCCGCCCAGAAGCCCCTCGGACGCGATCATGACCCCGGTGTCGTCGGGCAGCGCCAGGTCCTCGCGCACCGTGATCCGGGCATCGGCGAAGAAGGTCTGGGGGTTGAGGTCGAGCGCCGTCACCGTGCCGACCTTGACCCCGGCCAGCCGCACGTCGGTCCCGACCGATACGCCCTCCACCGACCGGAAGCTCGCGGTCAGGTCGTATCCGCCCGGCGCGGGGCCGAGGCCGGCCCCCTGCCCCGCGTAGATCAGGAACCCCACCGCGGCGGCGAGCACGACGCCGCCCGCCACGACCTCTGTCGCGTTCTCGGCCATCAGTCGGGCCGCCAGGCTTCGTAGTCGCGCCGGACCACCGGCTGCGCGTTGCGGATCGATCCCGGCGGGGCATAGGCGGCGTCCGTGCCGGTGACGTTCTCCTGATGCGGCTTCTGCCAGGCCTTCGCGGGCAGCGGCGCCTCGGTCGGGGGCCGGTCGAAGGTGTGGTGGAGCCAGCCGAACCAGTCGGGCGGCACCCGGCTCGCCTCGGCCTCGCCGTTGTAGATGACCCAGCGGCGGCTGGTGCCCGGCTGTTCGTAGTAGATGTTGCCCTGCTCGTCGGTGCCGACCCGCCTGCCCTTGCGCCAGGTGAAGAACTGGGTGCCCAGCGTCTGGCCGTTCCACCAGGTCACGGCGCGTTTCAGGAAGGACAACATCGGGCGGGCCTCCGGCGGTTCGCGACGGATATGGCCCAAGGCGTGCCAAAGGTCCAGCGGCAAGGGGGGCGGTCCCGGCCTCGATCCGCGGCCGCCCGGCCCCGGACGCCGACGGCACGAGACGGGAGCGGCGCGGGGACCGCCCCCCCGCGCCGTTCCGGACCCCGGTCGGGTCCGCCTCACCCCGCGTTCGCCGCTTCCTTCTTCTTCGGCTCGGCATGGACGAGCAGCGGCTTCGCGCCGTTGTTCACGGCCTCTTCCTTCACCACCACCTCGGTCACGTTCTCGAGCCCCGGCAGCTCGAACATGGTGTCCAGAAGGATATCCTCCATGATCGAACGCAGGCCCCGCGCGCCGGTCTTGCGCCGGATCGCGCGCTTGGCGATCGCGGTCAGCGCGTCGGCGGTGAAGGTCAGCGTCACGCCCTCGATCTCGAACAGGCGCTGGTACTGCTTCACGAGCGCGTTCTTCGGCTCGGTCAGGATCGTGACCAGCGCCGCCTCGTCGAGGTCGGTCAGCGTGGCGATGACCGGCAGGCGGCCGACGAACTCGGGGATCAGGCCGAACTTCAGCAGGTCCTCCGGCTCCAGCTCCTTGAACAGCTCGCCCACGCCGCGCTCCTCGGGGCCCCGGACGGCTGCGCCGAAGCCGATGGCGCTGCCCTTGTTGCGCTGCGCGATGATCTTCTCCAGCCCCGCGAAGGCGCCGCCGCAGATGAAGAGGATGTTCGTCGTGTCGACCTGCAGGAACTCCTGCTGCGGGTGCTTGCGGCCGCCCTGGGGGGGCACGGAGGCGACGGTGCCCTCCATGATCTTCAGAAGCGCCTGCTGAACGCCCTCGCCCGAGACGTCGCGCGTGATGCTGGGGTTGTCGGACTTGCGCGTGATCTTGTCGACCTCGTCGATGTAGACTATCCCGCGCTGCGCGCGTTCCACGTTGTATTCGCTGGCCTGCAGCAGCTTGAGGATGATGTTCTCCACGTCCTCGCCGACGTAGCCCGCCTCGGTCAGGGTGGTGGCGTCGGCCATCGTGAAGGGCACGTCGAGGATGCGCGCGAGCGTCTGCGCCAGAAGCGTCTTGCCGCAGCCCGTCGGGCCGATCAGCAGGATGTTCGACTTCGACAGCTCGATGTCGGACTTCGACGAATGGTTGAGCCGCTTGTAGTGGTTGTGGACGGCGACCGACAGCACGCGCTTGGCGTGGACCTGCCCGATCACGTAGTCGTCGAGCACCTTGCAGATGTCGCGCGGCGTCGGCACCCCGTCGGCGGACTTGAGCCCCGAGGACTTCGTCTCCTCGCGGATGATGTCCATGCAGAGCTCGACGCATTCGTCGCAGATGAAGACGGTGGGGCCGGCGATCAGCTTCCGGACCTCGTGCTGGCTTTTCCCGCAGAACGAGCAATAGAGCGTGTTCTTGCTGTCGCTGCCCGAGTTGTTCGCCATCGTCGTCCTCAATGATTGCGCGCCGGATGGGGCGGAAGCGTCGCGATGGCGGAGTCTAGGCCAGACCCCCGACCGCCACAATGTCAAAAAGCCCGCGCCGGGCGAACCCGCCGGGACGTCCCGTCAGGCCCCCTTGCCCGGGTCGTCCGCCTTGCCGCGGCTTTCCAGGATCTCGTCGATCAGGCCCCAGTCCTTGGCCTCCTGCGCGGACATGAAGTTGTCGCGCTCCAGCGCCGCCTCGACCGTCTCGTAGCTCTGGCCGGTGTGGCGCACGTAGATCTCGTTGAGCCGGCGCTTCAGCTTCCGCGTGTGCTCGGCGTGGATCATGATGTCCGTGGCCTGCCCCTGGTAGCCGCCCGAGGGCTGGTGGACCATCACCTCGGCGTTGGGCAGGGCGAAGCGCATCCCCTTCTCGCCCCCCGTCAGCAGCAGGCTGCCCATCGACGCCGCCTGCCCGATCACCAGCGTGGAGATCTTGGGCCGGATGTACTGCATCGTGTCGTAGATCGAGAGGCCTGACGTCACCACGCCGCCGGGGCTGTTGATGTACATCGCGATTTCCTTCGTCGGGTTCTCCGCCTCGAGGAACAGGAGCTGCGCGCAGATCAGGCTCGACATGCCGTCGTGCACCGGGCCTCCGAGGAAGATGATCCGCTCCTTCAGCATGCGGCTGAAGATGTCGTAGGCCCGCTCGCCCCGGCTGGTCTGCTCGACCACCATGGGAACGAGCGTGTTCATGTAGTGGTCGACCGGGTCTCTCATCGCGCCTGCGCCTTCCTGCTCTCGGATCGCGGTGATGCGCGCCCCTCGGACCCGAGTCTTAGTGTCGCGCCGGGGGGGGTGCAAGGGCGGCCGCCGCGGCGGGCCTGCCCGGCCGGTCCCGGACGCATCGGCCGTGCGGGAGGCGGAACGTCGTCACGCCCCTTCGCGGGATGCCCTCGGATCGGGCTTCCGCGGCGCGGGCAGAAGGGGATCGGCCATCAGATCCTCGATCAGGAGCGACACCAGCGCCGGCCGGCCGGAGACGCCCGCCTTGCGGTAGATCGCGTTCAGGTGCGCCTTGATCGTGCCTTCCGCCGAGCCGCGCAGGCGGGCGATCTCGGCGATGCCGCTCCCCTTGATGGTGAAGCGCGCGACATCCGCCTCCGCAGGGGTCAGGCGCCAGGTGGCGAACATCTCCTCCATCAGGTCGTTCAGGCCGCGAGCGGCGGCCGACAGGCTGCGGACCATGTGCGCCTCGCGCCGAAGGAGGCGCACCAGCACGTTCGCCTCGACGCCAATGGCGACGACGAGCGACAGCGTCGCCACAAGCTCGGCCAGCGAATGCAGGCTGACCGGCTGCGCACCGGCAACTGCCGCGTCGCCCAGCCAGTCGGCCACGAAGAACGCGGCGCTCGCGCCCTGCACCGCGATCAGGACGGCAAGGCCGGTGGCCTGCGTCGGTCTGGCCTTGCGAGGATTCATCTGTGCAGCGTGCTGTCCACGGGAACGTCCTTGTAACCCGTGATCATCGCCAGCGGAAGGTTGACGCGTGTGCGGCGGCTTTCCCAGATGACCGCCGCCACGTGGATGACGACCGAGATCTCGGTCCAGGTCGCGGCGACCTCGTGCACGGTCTTGACCCAGCGCAGGCCGAAGAAGGTCGCGGTCGTCATGGCGTAGCCCGATGCCGCGATCACGGCGAGCGCGATCAGGAGGTTGTAGATCATGAGCGCGCCGAGCGGGGTATGGCCCAGGTGGACCGTCCTGCGGCCGGTGGCGATCTCGGCGGCCTGCATCGTCGCCGCACCCAGGTCGGGGGGGAACGTCGCGAAGCGGGCATAGCCCCGACCGACCACGCCCCAGACGAGCCGGACGGCGATCAGTCCGGCGATCGCATAGCCGAGCACCAGATGCAGCGTGGACGATGTCGCCACGAACAGGGCATTTGCCGCGAACGATGCAGCCAGCGACCAGTGGAAGATCCGAACAAGCGGATCCCAGACCTTGTATGTCATGAAGGTTCCTCCGGTGATCCGCGCGCCGCCGCGACCGGGCGGCGCGCGACAGGCTCAGGCGGCCTTGAGCGTGACGATGCAGAGCGACTGGTCGAGGAACACCTCGAAGGCGGTGCCGCCCATCAGCGCGTAGACCTCGTAGTTCCGGTCGAGAGTGCCGACCGAGCGGACCTCATCGAAGCCGAGCTTCGTCATGGCCGCGCGGATCTCGGCCTCCTTCGCCGGGTCGTCCAGCGGCACGTCGCTCGCCACGGCGGCTCCCGCGGCGAGGGCGACCGCCCCGGCCAGCGCTGCCGCGAACAGATTTGACGTCATGGTTCAGGTCTCTCCGTGTGCCTGTCCGGCCGGGATGGCCGGACCTCGTGGTCGAAGGATGCAGGCCCGTGCGGCGCGGGTGAATCGGCCGGCAGTTGGCTCGTGCCCGGGTCGTAGGCGGACAACCGCGCCTAGGTTCCGGGTTTAGGCGGGCATGCGGGCGTCGCCCGCCGGACTGCCGGCCGACCGGACACCCTGCGCCGTCCGGCCCTTCCTCGGCCCCGCCACGGGAATCGGCAGGGGGCCGCGATTGATCGGCGCGCGGTCCGCGCTACCTGCCGCCCCGGTCCCGGGGGTGACGATGCTCGAGCGGATTCCGTCCTTCACGCCGACCCGCGACGCGGGTCTTCGGCGTCTGGCCGACTTCCTGCCGCGTGCCGGGCGCGGCTACGCGGCGCGGCGCAACGTCGACGACCCCGACGATCCGAGCGTCTCGGGCCTGTCGCCCTGGCTGCGCCACCGCCTGATCACCGAGGCGGAGGTGCTGGATGCGGTGGCGCCGCTCGGCCCCGAGGCCGACCGCTTCCGCTCCGAGGTATGGTGGCGCATCTACTGGAAGGGTTGGCTCGAGATGCGGCCGGGCGTCTGGGCCGACTACCGGCAGGGCGTGCGAGCGGGACTGAACCGCGTCGCGACGGAGGCGGGCCTTCGCGCGCAGGTGGAGGCGGCCTGCCGGGGTGAGACCGGGATCGACGCCTTCGACCACTGGGCGCGCAGCCTCGCGGCGCGTGGGTGGCTTCACAACCACGCGCGGATGTCCTTTGCCTCGATCTGGATCTTCACGCTGCGCCTGCCCTGGGAACTCGGGGCGGACTTCTTCCTGCGGCACCTGATCGACGGCGATCCGGCGTCGAACACGCTGTCCTGGCGCTGGGTCGCGGGGATCCAGACGGTCGGCAAGCCCTATGTCGTGACGCCCGAGGCGGTGGAGGCCTGCACCGCGGGCCGGTTCCGCCCCGGGGGCCTCGCCGTGGCGGCAGACCCCCTGCCCGCCCGGCCGCTGCCCGCCCTGCGCCCGGTGCCGCAGGGGGACGCGCTCGACCCCGCGGACCCTGCGGCGCTCCTGCTGCACGAGGACGACCTTTCGCCCGATGTCCTGCACCGCGCCGGGCTCCGGCCGCTGGGGACCGCATTCCTCGACACGACCGGGGACCGCAGTCCCCTCGCGGTGTCGGGCACGGTGGCGGCCTTCGCGGCCGGGGCGATGCGGGACACGGCCGCGCGGCTCGGCGACGGGCTGGGCGCGCCGGGCCCGACCGCGTCGGGGGCCGGTGCGGCCGACGCGCTCGCGCGGTGGGCCGCGGGAACCGGCGCGCTCCGGATCGTCACGCCCTACGCGCCGGTGGGCCCCGCCGCGGCGACGCTCCGCGCGCTGGAGTCGCGGCTTCACGCGCAGGGCCAGCGGCTGGTGCGCGTGCTGCGCGACGATGACGCGGCGCTGTGGCCGCTGGCCACGCACGGCTACCACCGGTTCCGCGAGGCGCTGCTGCGGCGGCGCTGACGGTCAGTTCTGGAAGACGCGCCAAGCCAGCGCCATCCGCGCACCGGCGGTGACGAGGCAAAGAAGCCCGAAGATCCAGGCCAGCGGCGCGAACCAGCCGGGAACGAAGGCGAGCAGCACGAAGAGCAAGATCGTCTCGGTCCCCTCGAGCAGGCCCGCGGTGAAGTAGAGCGACTTCTCGCCGCGCCCGTCAGTCTCCATCCCGGCGCGCTCGGCAAGGATGGCATAGCCGAGGAACGTCGCGCCGTTGACGTAGAAGGCAAGCAGCAGGAAGGCCCCCGCGACCGCGTTGGCGGCCGGGTCGGCGACCACGAAGGCGAAGGGAATCGCGCCGTAGAAGGCGAAGTCGCTGACGATGTCGAGGTAGCCGCCGAAGTCGGTCTTCTGGCTCGCCCGCGCGACCGCGCCGTCGAGCCCGTCGGCAAGCCGCCCCAGCACCAGCGGCGCCAGAACGAGAAGCCCGCTCTGGCCCAGCGCCACCATCAGCGCCGCGAAGAGGCCGAAGCCCAGCCCGACGAGGGTGATGACATCGGCCTCCACCCCCCGCGCGGCGAGCCATCCGCCGGCCCGGTTCAACCCAGGGTCGATGTAGCGCCGGATCGCGCCGTCGAGCATCCTGCCACCGTTCGCGCCGATTTGCGCCCAAGTCCCGACATCTTGCTGGCTGATCCTTGCTCATGACGCAAGGGCCGGCGACCGGCCGGTCGCGCGCCGGTTGACCGCCGGTTCCGCGCAGGGAAAGACAAACCGCAACTGGTGCAGAAATGCACCGCGCCACGGGGGAGGGGCAATCCATGACGGACGACGAGGGTGATCGCGCGCGGGGTCGGGCATCACGGGCACTGCTGCGGCGCCTGCGCCGGCTGGCCGCCGGACCGGCGGCCCTCTTCCTGTCGGCCTGCGTGGTGCCGGTGCCCCTGCCGGCACCGCAGCCGGCGGCCCCTGCCCAGACCTTCCTGTCCACCCAGGGCGCGGGGACGCCGATCCTCGCCAGCACGGGCCCGGCCCGGGGCTGCGCCCTTCCCGCGCGCGGCCAGGGGCAGGTCGCCGAGGTCGTGGCGCGGGTGAACGCGCAGCGACAGGCCGCGGGGCTGCCGCCCCTGCGCGCCTCGCGCACGCTCGCGCGCGTGGCCCAGGCCCATGCCTGCGACAACGCCGCCCGCGGCGTCTACAGCCATGTCGGGTCGGACGGCTCCGACCTCGGCACGCGGCTGCAGCGGGGCGGCTACGCGCTGCGCGTCGCGGCCGAGAACACGGGGCTGGGGTTCGACGAGGCGGATCGGGCGGTGGCCTTCTGGATGCAGTCGCCCAAGCACCGCGCCAACATCCTGAACGCCCGCGTGACCGAGATCGGCGTGGGCCTCGCCCAGGGCGCGCGGCCGAGCTGGGTCATGGTCATGGCGGCCGGCCTCTAGCCCGGACCCGGCGGCGGCCCGCCGTCGCCCACCGCCCGCGCCAGCACCAGCTCGGCCTTCAGCCCGCCCAGCGCGGCGCTCTCGCCGAGGCGCAGCGCCCCGCCGTGGCTGCGCGCGATGTCGGCCGCGATCGCAAGGCCCAGGCCGACGCCGCCGCCGCGGTTCGGGTCGCGGGCCTCGTCGAGCCGCGCGAAGGGCATCATCGCCTCGTCGCGCCGGTCCTTCGGGATGCCCGGGCCGTCGTCCTCCACGGCGATGCGCACCACGCGGTCGGTCACTGTCAGGGCGACCGCGGCTCGGCTTGCGTGGCGCGCGGCGTTTCCCAGCAGGTTGTCCAGCGCGCGCGCCACCGCCATGGGCCGGAGGGACGCGAAGGCCGCGCCCTCCACCGGGCCCAGCGCGACCGCCTGGCCCGCGCGCGCCGCGTTCTCCACCGCGCGCCGGACCAGCGCCCGGACGTCGACGACCTCGTGCGCCTCCATCGCGTCGCCCCGCGCGAACGACAGGAACTCGTCGACCAGCCGCTCCATGTCCGCGACGTCGGCCAGGAGCGCCCGGGTCTCGTCGTCCTCGGGCAGCATCGAGAGGCCCAGACGCAGCCGCGTGAGCGGCGTGCGCAGGTCGTGGCTGACCCCCGACAGCATCAGCGTCCGCTGCTCGATCTGCCGCTCGATCCGCGCGCGCATGTCGAGGAACGCGCGCCCCGCCGCCCGCACCTCCAGCGCGCCCGAGGGCCGGTAGGGGATGTGCCGGCCCTTGCCGAAGGCCTCGGCCGCGACCGCCAGCCGCTGGATCGGACGCACCTGGTTGCGCAGGAACAGGAAGGCGATCAGCGTCATCAGGACCGAGGTCACGATCATGAGCACCAGAAGCTGATGGGGGTTCGTGGCCGACATGCGCCGCCGCTCGACGACCAGCCCGACCGGCCCGCCGCGGGCCGCCACGGCCATGCGCACGACGTCGCGGTCCGTGGCGAGGTCGACGGCGCGAAGGCCCGGCACCTCGGCGCGAAGCGTCGCGATCACGGTCTTGCCCGACAGGTCCCACCAGGGCCGCCGGTCGGCCGCCGGCAGGTCCGCGGGCCCCGTCAGGTCGATCTCGAGCCCGCGCGCGAGGCATTCGCCCTGGCCGTCCGACGCGCCGTCCAGCGCGGCGAGCACCTGCCGGACCTCGATCGCGACGCTCCGCGTCATCTGCTGGGTCACGCGCTCGAAATGGCGCTGGATGAAGGCCACCGACACGACGAGCTGGATCGCGACCACCGGCACGATCAGGATCAGCGCCGCCCGCCCGTAGAGGCTGCGCGGCAGGAACGCGTTGGGGTTCGCCATCGCCCGCAGCCTAGACCGGGGACGCGCCCGCGGAAAGGGCCGGGCGCGGCCCCGCCCGGCGCGGCACGCGTCTCGGAAGGGAGAAAGGCCCGGGCGCCCCGGCCCCCCGCGCCCCAGCCCCCCGCCCCGAATTGCCGCTGGACGCCCCCCCGCACCCTTGTTATAGACGCCCCCGTGTTCCGGCGTAGCTCAGCGGTAGAGCAGTTGACTGTTAATCAATTGGTCGTAGGTTCGATCCCTACCGCCGGAGCCACAGCCGACGGCCGCCGCCGCTAGCCCGTCGCGCGATCCCGACAGCCCCGTCCCGACCCTTCCGCCTGCAGCCGTCCGCCGGTTCGGTCCGGGCTTGCCTGCGGTCGGGCGCGCAGGGGCGGCGCGCCGGTGGCCGGAATCGCGCCGGCCGGCTGGTCATGGTGCGCTTCCGCGCTACACTGCCCGCCACGGGTGCGTGGATAGGGCCGGCGGCGGGAACCCGGGCGGCGGGCCGGTGCGTTCAGTCGCCGGATGACCGCTCGTCGGGCCGACAAGGGAAGATCGAACATGAACAACCGGATAGCGACCTCGGGACTGACCATCCGGGAGGATCGGCCGGCGCCGGCCCGGTCCGAGCCCGCGAGGCCGCCATCCAGCCGGACCGCCGCCGGCACGCCGCGTCTCGCCTACATCACAGGGTTCGAGGGCACGCAGATCTTCGGCCACGGCACGGACGTCCTCGACACGACCGAGCACAGCGTCCGCTATCCGCAGGACCTGCGGCTTCTGGTGGCGGACGGGATCACCACCTTCCGCTGCTGCATCCCCTGGCACAAGATCGAGCGGGTGCGCGGCGTCTACGACTGGGCCTGGACCGACCGCTACATGGGCACGATCCGGCGGCTGGGGCTCAACCCGATCGTCGACCCGGTCCACCACACGAGCTTCCCGCAGTGGATGGAGCACGGCTTCGCCAACCCCGACTTTCCGACCGTCTACCGCGACTTCATCCGGGCCTTCGCGCGCCGCTACCCCTGGGTGACGGACTACACGATCATCAACGAGCCGCTGGCCACCGCGGTCCTGTCGGGCTTCATGGGCGAATGGTACCCCCACTGGCGCGACCGGGCGGGGGTCGTGCCCATCATCCTGGGGAAGGCCCGGGCGATCAGCCTGATCACCCCGATGCTCGAGGCGATGGTCCCCGGCCTCCGCATCGTCCACGTCGACACCTGCGAGCGGCATCACGCGCTCGACGAGCCCTCGCGCGAGCACGCGGACTTCGCCAACCACCTGCGCTTCGTCGTGCTCGACCTGATCCGGGGGCGCGTGGACGAGAGGCATGCCCTGTGGGACACGCTGACCGAGCACGGCCTGACCGCGGACGATGCCGCGGGGTTCCGCGAACGGCCCGCGCGGATCGACGTGCTGGGCCTCGACTACTACGCGCACAGCGAGATGGGCTGGACCGTGGCGGGCCAGAGCGACGCCTTCCTGCCGTGGGGGTTCCGCCGCGTGGCGCTCGAGTATGCCGACCGCTGCCCCGACCTGCCGCTCATGCTGACCGAGACCAACGTCCGCGGGCGGATCGAGGATCGGATCACCTGGCTGAAGTACATGGTCGGCGAGTGCGAGGCGCTGGTGCCCGAGCTCGAGTCGCGCGGCGGGCGGTTCGAGGGCTTCTGCTGGTATCCCTACATCGATTCGACCGACTGGGCGTCGCTTTGCCGCGAGCCGAACCGGATGATCGACCCGCAGGGGATCTATTACCTGAGCGACCGGTTCAACCGGATGGAGTCGGAGCTGTCGCATCTCTACGCCCGGCTCGCGCGCGGCGAGATCGGCGCGGCCGAGCTGCCCGCCTACCGGATGGAGGAGCCGGTCCTGGTCGACCGCCGCGTGGGCAAGTACCTGCCCTACATGGAGGGCTGGGACTGGCGCGAGGGAGAGCCGAGCATCCCGCAACGGCCGGGACCCGGCGGGCCGGACTGACGGGCCGGACGGACGGGGTGGCGGGAGGCGGGGCTTTACAGGCAGGGATCTTCCGCCGATATCCGGGCGATCCCCTCGGCAAGGCCGCCCCGATGTCCCTCGTCCCGAACGACGCGCTGATCGTGGCCCACGGCTCGCCCGCCGACCCGGGGCCGCAGGAGGCGGCGCTGATGGCGCTCGCGGTGCGGGTGGCGCTCTGGCTGCCGGGCTGGCGGGTGCGGGGCGCGACCCTCGCCGCCCCCGGCGCGCTCGAGCGGGCGCTGCGCGGGCTGGACCGTCCGCTCGTCTACCCCTTCTTCATGGCCGAAGGCTGGTTCACGCGCACCACGCTGCCCGGGCGGCTGGAGGCGGCGGGCGCGGGGGACCTCGTGCGGCTTGCGGCCTTCGGCACCGATCCGCGCCTGCCCGCGCTGATGGCGCGGCAGGCGCTCGACGCGGCCCGCGCCGCGGGAATGGACCCCGGCCGGTCGACCCTGCTGGTCGCCGCGCACGGCAGCCAGGTCTCGCGCGCCTCGTCGACGATCACCGAGGCCGTGGCGGCGACGCTGCGCCGGACCACGCCCTTCGCGCGCGTCGCGACGGGCTACGTCGAGGAACCGCCCTTCCTGCACGAGGCGGCGTCGGCGCCCGGACCCGCGCTGTGCCTGCCGTTCTTCGCGCTGCGCGCGGGCCATGTCGCGGGCGACGTGCCCGAGGCGCTGGCCCGCGCCGGGTTCGCCGGCCCGCTGCTTCCGGCGGTGGGCGAAGCGCCCGAGGTCGCGCGGATGGTTGCGGCCACGCTCGCTGCGGCGCAGGCCGCGCCGGCACCCCGGGTCACGGTCGCCTGATGGACGCGAGGGCCATGCGCGCACCGATCCGCGCCATCGCCGCCGTCTGTGCGGCGCTGGTGCTCGGGGGCCTCCGGCCGGTCATGGCCGAGCCCGTCCGCGTCTTCGCGGCGGCAAGCCTGCGGACCGCGCTCGACGTCGTGGCGGCGGACTGGACCGCGGCGGGCAACCCCTCGGTCTCGCTGACCTACGCGGGCAGCGCCGCGCTCGCGCGCCAGATCATCGAAGGCGCGCCGGCCGACGTCTTCCTGACCGCGAGTCCCGAGTGGATGGACGCGGTGGAGGCGGCGGGGCTGCTCGTCCCCGGCACCCGGCGCGACCTTCTGGGCAACACGCTGGTGCTGATCGGACAGGGGGCGGAGGGGCCTGCGGTCACGCTGGACCCGTCGCTCGACCTCGCCGCGCTTCTGGGGGACGGGCGGCTTGCCATGGGCATGGTCGACAGCGTGCCGGCCGGGGTCTACGGGCGCGAGGCGCTGTCGGCGCTGGGCCTTTGGGACGAGGCGGAACCGCGCGTCGCGCAGGCGGCGGACGTCCGAGCGGCCCTGGCGCTGGTGGCTGCGGGCGAGGTGCCCTACGGCATCGCCTATCTCTCGGACGCGCGCGCGGCGCGCGAGGCGGGCGAGGCCGTGCACGTCGCCGCGACCTTTCCGCCCGGGACGTACGGCCCGGTCACCTATCCCGTGGCGCTGGTCCGCGACACGGCCGGTGCGCGCGCCTTCCTCGACACCCTCGCCTCGCCCGGGGCAGCGGCGGTCTTCGCGGCGCAGGGCTTCCTGATGCGGCCTTGAGCGCGCCGTTCCTCAGCCCCGCGGAATGGCAGGCGGTCGCCCTTTCGCTGCGCGTGGCGACCGTCGCCACGCTGGCGAGCCTGCCGCTCGGCCTCGCGGTCGCCTGGGTTCTGGCGCGCCGGCGGTTCCCGGGGCACGCGCTGCTCAACGGCCTGGTCCATCTGCCGCTGATCCTGCCGCCCGTCGTCACGGGCTACCTGCTGCTCCTGACCTTCGGGCGGCGCGGCGCGGTGGGGGAATGGCTCGACGGGTTCGGCATCGTCTTCGCCTTCCGCTGGACAGGGGCGGCGCTCGCGGCCGCGGTCATGGCCTTCCCGCTGATGGTCCGCGCGATCCGCCTGTCGCTCGAGGCGGTCGACCCGCGGCTGGAGCAGGCGGCGGGCACGCTCGGGGCCTCGCCCGTCCGCGTCTTCCTGACGGTGACGCTGCCGCTGATCCTGCCGGGCATCCTGGCCGGGGCCATCCTCGCCTTCGCCAAGGCGATGGGCGAGTTCGGCGCGACGATCACCTTCGTCGCCAGCATCCCCGGCGAGACGCAGACGCTGCCGTCGGCGATCTACGCCCTCCTCCAGGTGCCGGGGGCCGAGGGGCGCGTGGCGCGGCTCGTGTGGATCGCGGTCGGCCTCTCCATGGTGGCGCTGATCCTGTCCGAGGCGCTGTCGCGCGCGGTGACGCGGCGCGTCCGGGGCCGGCGATGACGCTGCGGGTCGACATCGCGCACGCCTACCCGGGCCTGGCGCTGGAGGTGGCCTTCGACGCCCCCCCGGGTGTCACCGCCCTCTTCGGACCGTCCGGCGCGGGCAAGACCACGGTGGCCCATGCCGTCGCGGGCCTCCTGCGGCCCGACCGGGGGCTCGTGCGGCTGGGGGACACGGTGCTGACCGACACCGCGCGCCGCCTCCACGTGCCGCCGCACCGCCGCCGGATCGGCTGCGTCTTCCAGGACGCGCGGCTGTTTCCGCACCGGACCGTGCGCGGCAACCTCGCCTACGGCCAGCGCCGGGCCGACGCCGCCGCCTTCGACCGGATTGTGGCGCTTCTGGATCTGGCGCCGCTGCTGCCGCGCGGGATCGCCGGCCTGTCGGGCGGCGAGGCGGCACGCGTCGCCATCGGGCGCGCGCTGCTGTCCGATCCCCGGCTTCTCGTGATGGACGAGCCGCTCGCCAGCCTCGACGCGTCCCGCCGGATGGAGATCCTGCCCTGTCTCGAGCGGCTGCGGGACGAGGCGGGCACCCCGATCCTCTACGTCAGCCACGCGGTCGACGAGGTGGCCCGGCTGGCGACGACGCTGGTGATGATCGACCGCGGCCGCGTCCGGCGCGCCGGCCCGGCCGAGGCGCTCTTCGCCGACCCCGCGCTGATGCCGCTTTTCGGACCGCGCGGCGGCGCGCTGATCGCGGGCACGGTCGCGGGGCACCACCCCGACGGGCTGACCGAGGTCAGGGCGGCGGGCGGCACGCTCTGGCTGCCCGCCCTCGCGGCGGCGCCCGGGGCGGCGATCCGCCTGCGCATCCCCGCGCAGGACGTGATCCTCGCGCGCACGCGGCCCGAGGGGCTCTCGGCGCTCAACGTCCTGGCCGCGACGGTGACGGGCGTCCTCGCCGACGACGCGGGCGTGACGGTGGCGCTGGCGGCGGGCGGCCCGACGATCCTCGCGCGGATCACGGCGCGGTCGGCGGCGGCGCTGGCGCTGACCCCCGGCACGGCCTGCTTCGCCATCCTGAAGTCGGTTGCGCTGGCGCAGGGGGGCCCCGACTAGCCCCCCGGCCGGAACGCGCGGCAGACGGCCGGATCGGTCTCGATCCGCGCGGCCCCGATCAGGTCGAGGCAGTAGGGCACCGCCGGGAACACCGCGTCAAGACAGGTCGCGATGGCCTGCGGCTTGCCCGGCAGGGTGACGATCAGGCAGCGTCCCCGGATCCCCGCGCCCTGTCTTGACAGGATCGCGGTCGGCACCTCGGCCAGCGACGCCCCCCGCATCAGCTCGCCGAAGCCGGGCAGCGCCTTCTCCACCGCGTCGTCCATCGCCTCGGGCGTCTCGTCGCGCGGCGCCGGCCCGGTCCCGCCGGTGGCGAGGATCAGGTCGCAGCCCTCGCGGTCGGCCATGCGGCGGAAGGTGTCGGCCACCCCCGCGCGCCCGTCCGGGACGATCACCCGGTCGATCGCGATGGGCGAGACGATGGCGCGGCGCAGCCAGTCCTCGGCCGCGGGGCCGCCCTTGTCCTCGTACTCGCCCCGGCTCGCCCGGTCGGACACGGTGACGATGCCGATCCGCGCCGTCATGCGGCAGCCCGGAGACCGGCAAGCCAGGCGGGCACCGACGTCTCGGTCACGGAATCGGCCAGGTCGCCCGCGAAGGCCCGGAAGGCCGCCGCGTTCTTCGGGTGCAGGCCGAGGACGACCGGCATCCCCCGCTCCAGGGCCTCGGCGATCACGCCCCGGAAGCCGCGCCCCGCGCCCTCGTGCTTGCCGAACTTGTTCAGCACCAGCACGTCCGCCCCCGCCAGCCGCCCCGCCACGTCCGCGACCGCAAGCTCCAGCGCGCCCGCGTCGAGCCGGCAGCCCTCGGAACCCGCGCCGAGGGCCTGGCTGATCCGGTAGCGCCCCCCGCCGCGCAGCACGGCAAGGTCCATGTCGCAGGCGCCCCGGCCCGGCCGGTCGGTGTTGGCCTGCACCGCCCCGGCCACCACCAGCCCGCGCGCAGCGAGCCGTGCCGCGATCCGCGCCAGCGCGGCGTCGGTGGCGCCCGGGTCGGGCAGGGTCAGTGTGCCGATGCGCATGGCCGCAGGGTGGCAGCGACCGGCGCGGCCTTCAAGCCCCCGTCGCGCCCTCAGTCGCCCAGCACGATCAGGTCGCGCGCGGCGAAGCTGACCTCGGTGGCGTCGCCCACCGCCGGGGGCGGCGCGTCGGGGCGGTTGAAGGTGTCCATCGCCAGCACCGTGCCCGCCGCCTCGGCCCGCACGCGGATGACCGAGCCCATGAAATGCACCTCGGTCACGCGGGCGGGAAGCACCACGTCGCGCCCCGGCGCACGCCCCAGGTGCAGCGCCTCGGGCCGCAGCGCGAGCGCCAGCGGCCCCGTCCCCGCCGGCGCGCCCGCCGGCAGCGGCACCGCGACCTCGCCCAGCATCGCCGTGCCCGCCCCCGACCCGCGCGCCTCGAAGAGGTTGAGCGTGCCGACGAAGCCCGCCACGAAGCGCGTGGCCGGGCGGTTGTAGACCTCGAACGGCGTGTCGGCCTGCTCGGCCCGGCCCCCGTTCATCACCACGACGCGGTCCGACATCGACAGCGCCTCCTCCTGATCGTGGGTCACGAAGATCGTGGTGATGCCCAGCGTCCGCTGGATCGCGCGGATCTCGGTCCGCAGGGACACGCGGATCTTCGCGTCGAGCGCCGAGAGCGGCTCGTCGAGCAGCAGGACCCGCGGCTTCGGGGCCAGCGCGCGCGCGAGGGCCACGCGCTGCTGCTGGCCGCCCGACAGCTGGAACGGGTAGCGCCCGCCGAGGTCGGGCAGGCCGATCAGCGCCAGCATCTCCGTCACCCGCGCCTCGATCGCGGCGCGCGGGGTGCCGGCGATGCGCAGCCCGAAGCCCACGTTCCCCGCCACCGTCAGGTTCGGAAACAGCGCATAGGCCTGGAACACCATGCCCACCGCCCGCCGGTTGGGCGGCAGGCCGGTCACGTCCTGACCGTCGATGCGGATCGTCCCCGCCGTCGGCGTCTCGAACCCCGCGACCATGCGCAGCACCGTCGTCTTGCCGCATCCCGAGGGCCCGAGGAGCGAGACGAACTCGCCCCGCTCGACCGCCAGCGCGAAGTCCTTCACGACGCGGTTCGCGCCGAACGCCTTCTCGAGGTCGCGAAGGTCGAGATAGCTCATCGGGCCCCCGTCCGCAGGTGCCTCTGCGTCCGCGTGACGAGCGCGATCAGGCCCATGCAGCCCCAGGTGATCGCGAAGGCGATCACCGCCAGCGCGGAGGGCTCGTAGGCGCGGTCCTGCCCCAGGCGCTGCATGAAGGGCCCGAAGGCCGGCCGGTCCAGAAGGGCCGCCATGGTGAACTCTCCGATGACGATGGCGAAGGTGAGGAACGCGCCCGAGAGGACCGCGCCCAGCACGTTGGGAAGGATGACCCGGCCGAGGATCGTGCCCCAGCCCGCGCCCAACGACTGCGCCGCCTCGGTCAGGGTGGCCACGTCGATGGTGCGCAGGCCCGTGTCGACCGCGCGGTACATGTACGGCAGCGCCAGCACCGTGTAGCCCATCGCGAGCAGCAGGTTGGTCCCCGCGGCCGTCCCCGTCAGCGGCAGCCACGACCCGGTGTTGTAGAGCCGGATGTAGCCGAAGACGATCACGATGGCCGGGATCACGAGGGGCAGCAGGGTGACGAACTCGATCACGGGGCGCAGCTCGGGCATCCGCAGCCGCACCCAGAACGCGGTGGGCACCACGACCAGCACGCCCGTGGCGATCGTGACCAGCGCCATCGCGACCGAGAAGGCGAAGGTCCGCTGGAACTCCGCCTCGGCCAGGACCGAGGCGTAGGCGTCGAGCGAATAGCCTTCGCGCCGCATCGACAGCGAGAACTCGGCCATGCCGACCAGCGGCAGCACGAAGTAGAGCGCGCCAAGGAGGAAGGCGGCCCAGGCCAGCGCGCGCGTCACCGGAGCCACCGTTCCGACCGGGCGCGGAGCGTTATGTAGACCGCGTTCGCGGCGGCCGTGACGAGGATCATGCCGAGGGCCAGCGCGTAGCCGAGGTTGGGGTTGCCCAGCACGTCGCCCCGGATCTGCGCGTAGAGAAGGATCGGCGCGATGTTGAGCGCGGGCCCCGTCAGCGCGATCGCCGTGGCCACCGCCCCGAAGGCGTTGGCGAACAGCAGCGCCATGCACCCGAGCAGCGAGGGCAGGAGGATCGGCAGGGCGACCATCCGCCAGTACTGCGCCCCCGTCGCGCCCAGCACCGCCGCCGCCTCGCGCCATTCGCGCCGCAGCCCCTCGAGCGCGGGGGTGATGATCAGGATCATCAGCGGGATCTGGAAGAACAGGTAGGTCAGCACGAGGCCCGTCGTCGACAGGATCGTGAACCGCGGGAACCGCACCTGCCCGGGCAGCAGCCAGAGGAGTTGCTCGGGCACGTTCCACACCCCGGCCTGGAGCACGATCCCGAGGTCGGACCGCAGCCACAGGGTGATCAGGCCCGCCGGCCCGATCGTCGCGATGAAGGCGAAGGCGAGCGGCACGCCCGCGAAGTTCGAGGCGACCCCCGAGAACGTCAGCAGCGGCTGGCGCAGGGATCGCGGCAGCCCGCCCAGCACCACCGCCGCCGCCATCGCGAAGCCGATCAGGCAGCCCAGCAGCGCCGACCAGAAGCTGACCTTGATCGACACCCAGTAGGCGTTGAGGATCGACGGTTGCCTCAGCCCCAGCACGTTGTCGAAGGTGAAGCCCCCCGCCCCGTCGCGGAAGGCCCCGACCACGATGTAGAGCGCGGGCAGCAGCAGGAACAGCGTGGCGAAGGCGAAGAACGGCAGGACGCCCAGCCAGCGCGACAGCGCGCGTGCGCTTCGGTCGGGGGTTGCGGGCATCCTGCGCGTTCCGGTTGGGGTCGGTGGCCGGACCTAGGCCCGGCCGCCCGGTCCTGTCACTCGACCACGTCCGCGCCGACCACGGTGTCCCAGCCCGCGACGACCGCGTCGCGGTTGGCGTTCACCTGCTCGATGGTCGGGAACACGGCGCGGGCATAGGCCTCGGCCGGCGGCAGCCGGTCGAGCAGGTCCTGCGGGACCACGCCGCGCGCCACGAGGTCGTTGTAGCGGATCGGATGGCAGTAGCCCTTCAGCCACTCGATCTGGCCCTCGTCGGAATAGAGGTGCTCCATCCACAGCTTCGCCGCGTTGGGCTGCGGCGCGAAGGCTGAGATGGCCTGCACGTAGACCCCGGCCAGCGTCACGTCCGAGGGCACGACCACCTCCACCGGCGGGTTGCCGGCCAGCGTGTCGCGGGTCGACAGGGCGTTGTAGTCCCACTGGATCACGATCGGCGTGGTCCCCTGCGCCAGCGTGCCCGAACCCGCGATCACGGGCACGAAGTTGCCCGCGTCGTTGAGCTGCTTGAACCACTGGAGCCCGGCCTCGCCCGCGGCCTGCCCTGGCTCGGCGCCCGAGGCCATGCCGGCCGCCAGGACCGCGAGGATCGCCTGGTTCGACGCCCGCGGGTCGCCCGCCAGCGCCACCTGGCCCGCGTACTCGGGCTTCAGCAGGTCGGCGAAGCTTTGCGGCACGTTCTCCACGAGGTCGGTGTTCACGGCGAAGGCCATCACGCCGTAGTAGTCGCCGTACCAGTAGCCGTCCGGGTCCTTCGCGTCCTCGGGGATCGTGTCCCAGGTCGCGACCTTGTAGGGCTGGATCAGGCCTTCGTCCTTGGCCTGCGGGCCGAAGGCGAGGCCGACGTCGATCACGTCCGGCGCCTGGGGCCCGGCGTTGTCGCGGTTGGCGCGGATCGCCTCCAGCTCCTCGGCCGAGGACGCGTTGGGGTTCAGCTCGTTGATCTCGATCTCGGGATACTTGGCCTTGAACGTGTTGAACACGCCCTCGTAGTTGCACCAGTCGCGGGGCAGCGCGATGGTCGTCAGCCGGCCTTCGGCCTTGGCGGCCTGCTCGAGCGCGGCCAGGTCCTGCGCCAGCCCCGCGCCGGTCGTGGCCAGAAGCGCCGCGATCGCAAGCGACGCGGTTGTGGTCTTCAGCATCATCGGTGATCTCCCCTAGGGCCGGTCGGCCTGCCGTTGGCCCGCACTGCTTAGCGCCCGATTATGACAGTTCGGTGCAGCCGGTCAGGCGTCATGAAAGCCGGAAAACGGCCGCCCCGCAACGGTTTCGTCGCGGGGCCGCCAGACATCGTCAGGCCGCGCGCAGCATCCCGTCGCGCGTCAGCCCGTCGAGGCATTCGTCGAGCGACCGGGTGGCGCGCTCGATCAGCACGTCGATCTCGTCCGGCGTGATGACCAGCGGCGGGCTGATGATCATCCGGTCGCCGACGTGGCGCATCACCAGGTCGTTGGCGAAGCAGCGCTCGCGGCAGCGGTAGCCCACCGTGCCGGGCGCGCTCGCGAACGTCGCGCGGGTGGCCTTGTCGGGCGTGAGCGCGATGGAGCCCATCAGCCCGACGAGCTTCGCCTCGCCCACGAGCGGGTGGTCGGCGAGCGCCATCCAGCGCGCGGCCAGGTGCGGGTTCGCCACGTCGCGGACGTGCTCGATGATCCGCTCCTCCTCGAGGATGCGCAGGTTCTCCAGCGCCACCGCGGCGGCGACGGGGTGGCCGCTGTAGGTGTAGCCGTGGTTGAAGTCGTCGCCCGCGACCACCGAGGCGACGCGGTCCGACACGATCGACCCGCCGATGGGCTGGTAGCCCGAGGAGAGGCCCTTCGCGATCGTCATGATGTCGGGACGGATGCCGAAGGTCTCGCTGCCGAACCAGGCGCCGGTGCGCCCGAAGCCGGTGATCACCTCGTCGGCGATCAGCAGGATGCCGTATTTCTCGACGATCCGCTGGATCTCGGGCCAGTAGGTCGCGGGCGGGACGATCACGCCGCCCGCGCCCTGCACCGGCTCGCCGATGAAGGCGGCGACCGTGTCGGGGCCGAGCTCGAGGATCTTGGCCTCCAGTTCGCGGGCGCGCATCAGGCCGAAATCCTCGGGCGTCATGTCGCCCCCTTCGGCGTACCAGTGCGGCTGGCCGATGTGGTGGATGCCGTCGATCAGCCCGCCGTGCGCGTGGATGTAGGCCATGCCGCCCAGGCTGCCCCCGCCCATCGTGGAGCCGTGGTAGCCGTTCCTGCGGCTGATGATGTTGCGCTTGCCCGGATGGCCCAGCGCGTCCCAGTAGCGGCGGACGAGGCGGATGTTGGTGTCGTTCGCCTCGGACCCCGATCCCGCGAAGAACACGTGGTTCAGCTCGCCCGGCGCCAGTCCGGCGATCCTCGCGGCCAGCGCGATCGCGGGGACGTGGGTCGTCTGGAAGAACGTGTTGTAGTAGCTCAGCTCCTCGATCTGCGCGGCGGCGACCCGCGCGAGCTCGGGGCGCCCGTAGCCGATGTTCACGCACCAGAGGCCCGCCATGCCGTCGAGGATGCGGTGCCCGTCGCTGTCCGTGAGCCAGACGCCCCTGGCCCGGGTGATGACCCGCGCGCCCTTCCTCGCCAGCTCGTCCCCGCCGGTGAAGGGGTGCATGTGGTGCGCCGCATCGAGCGCCTGAAGCTCGGCGGTGGGCAGGTGGTTCGTGATCGCGTTCATGGCGGTCCCCTTCGCGGCGGCGGGGGTCGCGGAATCGGCCCCGTCGGGCCAGCATAGCGGCGTGCGCGCGCCCGCGCAATAATTTGATCAAATTTGGCCGGTCAGACCTCGCCGGCCGCGAGCGCGAGCCGCACCTGGTCCACGCCCTGCGCCACGTCGTCGCGGATCGCCCGGGCGAGCGCCGCCCCGTCGCCCGCGCGCATCGCGGCAAGCGCCTCGCCGTGGCGGTCGGGCAGGCCGCCGGTCCCGTACCGCGCGGCGACGACCCGCAGCGAGGGGCCGAACCGCAGCCACAGCGACCGCGCGATGTCCTCGAGCACGGGCGCCCCGGCCGCGTCGTAGAGCGTGAAGTGGAACCGGTGGTTGCCGGCGAGATAGGTCGGCACGTCGCCCGCCCGGATCGCGCCGTCGATGCGCGCGTCGAGGCGGGCGAGCCGCTCGATCCGCTCGGGCGTCAGCGTCGCGACCGCAAGCTCGGCCAGACGCGGCTCCACCGCGAGCCGGACGAAGGCCATCTGCTCCAGCGCGGGCGCGGTCAGGCGCGGCACGACCACGCGCCGGTTGCCCTGCAGCGTCAGCGCCCCCTCGGCGGTCAGGCGGCGGATCGCCTCGCGCACCGGGGTCATGCCCGCGTCGAGATCGCGGATCAGGCCCTGGATCGTCACCGGCTGGCCGGGCTCGAGCTGGCCGTAGAGCACCATGTCGCGCAGGCGTCCGTAGGTGACCTCGTGGGTCGGGATCTTGCGCGCCGCGCCGTCGTCCATGCTGCCTCGCCCCCCGGGACACTGCCGGGACCATATGCACCCGCCGTCGGCGCAGGCAAGCGGCTCAGTCCTCGGGCGCGGCCCCGCCCCGGGCGGCGGACCGGGCGATCCAGGGGGCCAGCCGCTCCGCCGCGCCCCCGGCCGAGGGCGGCGGCGCGAAGCGGTCGAGGACGCCGCGCCAGACGGCGGTCGCGCGCTGGTCGGCCGTCAGCGCCCCCGCCTCGGTCCAGCTGCCGTGGTTCGAGAGATCCGCGTTCAGCGGCGCATAGAACGCGGTCGCGTAGCGCTCCATCGTGTGCCGCGTGGCGAAGAAGTGCCCGCCGGGCGGCACCTCGGCCACCGCGTCGTAGCCGATCGCCGCCGCGTCGGCGGGCGCGGGATGCGCAAGCTCGGCGATGGTCTGCAACGCCTCGACGTCCTGGACGAACTTCTCGTAGCCGAAGGTCAGTCCCCCCTCCAGCCAGCCGGCTGCATGGATCGTCAGCGTCGCCTGCGCCAGCACCGCCCCCCACAGCGCCATCGTGTTCTCGGTCGCGGCCTGGCCGTCGGCCACGTTCGACGCGGCCCCCGCCGCCGACCGCCACGGCAGCCCGATCAGCCGCGCGAGCTGGCCCGACCCGAGGCTCGCGCGGATGTGCTCGGGCGTCCCGAACGCCGGGGCGCCGGACTTCATGTCGACGTTCGACGAGAACCCGCCGTAGGCCACCGGCGCGCCGGGCCTCGTCATCTGCGCCAGCGTGATCCCCGCCAGCGCCTCGGCATGCTGGAGCGCGAGCGCGCCGGACACCGTGACCGGCGCCATCGCCCCGGCAAGGCAGAAGGGCGTGATGATCGTCATCTGGCCCGCGCGCGCGAAGTCGATGATGCCCCGCGTCATCGGCACGTCGAGCTGGCGGGGCGAGTTGGTGTTGATCACGGTGCTGGCCCAGACCCCGTCGCCCCAGTCGTCGTCCGACAGGGCGAGACCCGTGCGGATCATCTCGAACGATTCCTCGGTCTGCGCGCGGCCGCGGGCGTAGACGAACATCGGCTTGTCGCCGTTCTCCATCTGCGCCTTCATCATGGCGTGGTGGCGCAGGGCGACGGGGACGTCCTGCGGCTCGGCCGAGGGGCCATGGACGTGGATCACGTCGAACGCCTGCTGAAGCCGGATCGTCTCCACGTAGCTCTCGAGGCTGCCGGGCCGGCGGCCCCGCGCGCGGTCGAAGACGTTGGGGCAGCCCGCCCCGGCCTCGAACAGCATCGCGCCCGGCGCGAAGTCCTGCTCGCGCAGCGGGTTCGCCGCGCGCAGGCGGATGCGGCGCGGCGCCGCGGCCAGCGCCGCCGCCACCATGTCGCGGCCGATGAAGACCATGCCGTCGCCGCCGAGCCGCGCGCCCGCCGCGCCGAGAAGCGCGCGCCCCTCCTCCAGCAGGACGCGGATCCCCAGCGTCTCGAGGATGGTCAGCGCCGTCTCGTGGATGGCCGCGATCGCGTCGTCGGAAAAGCCGCGCTGGGGCGCGAAGGGGTTCCGCAGGCGGATGTAGCGCGGCGCCGCGGGGGCCTGCCCTGCGGCCGACGTGCGCGGCGCGCGGCGGCGTGTCCTGGTCGCGTCGGGCGTCTCGAGCATGGCGGCGGGTCCCCGGTCCGGTCGCACCAGCCATACGCCGCGCAGCGGCGCCATCTGAGCCGTTCGCGCCATTCCGTGTCGCCCGTCGGCGATGCGGCGGCCCGATCACATCGCCGTGGGGGCCATGGGCAACCGCGCCGGAGCGGATAGGCTCGGGCCCGCACCCAACCCCGAAAGGCCCCCCCGTGATCCGAACCCTCGCCCTGATCGCCGCCGCCGCCGCCGCGGCCCCGTCCGCGCCCCGGGCGCAGGACATCGCCGCGCAGCCCTGGGACAGCATCGTCGCGCAGGCACGGGGCCAGACGGTCAACTGGTTCATGTGGGGCGGGTCGGACCAGATCAACGCCTATGTCGACAGCGTCGGCGACTCGGTCCTTGCCGACTACGGGATCACCCTGAACCGGGTGGCGGTCACCGACGCGGCCGAGGTCGTCAACCTCGTCCTCGCCGAGAAAGAGGCGGGCAACACCGACGAGGGGTCGGTCGACATGATCTGGATCAACGGCGAGAACTTCCGCGCGATGAAGCAGGCGGGGCTCGCCTGGTGCGGCTGGGTCGAGGCGCTGCCGAACAACCGGCTGATCGACTGGAACGACCCCTCCATCGCCAACGATTTCGGGGTGCCGGTCGAGGGCTGCGAGGCGCCCTGGAACCGGGTCCAGTTCGCCTTCGCCTACGACAGCGCGGTCTGGCCCGACCGGCCGCGCGACATGGCGGGGCTGCTGCAGTGGATCCGCGACCATCCCGGCCAGTTCACCTACCCCGCGCCGCCGGACTTCAACGGCTCGGCCTTCGTGCGCCACGTCTTCATCCACGCGGCGGGCGGGCCCGAAACGCTGCTCGGCCCCTTCGACCAGGCGAGGTTCGATGCCGTGGCCCCCAGGGCCTGGGCGATCCTCAACGAGCTCGAGCCGTCGCTGTGGCGGAAGGGAGCGACCTATCCGACCTCGATCACGCAGCTTCAGCAGCTTTTCGCGAACCGCGAGGTCGGGATCGTCTTCGACTACGACCCCGCCCAGTTCGGGCTGGCGGTCGAGGCGGGCACCTACCCCGACACGGTCCGGTCCTTCGCGCTGGAGGACGGGACGATCGGCAACACCAACTACGTGCTCATCCCCTTCAACTCGCCCCGCAAGGCGGCCGCGATGGTGCTCGCGAACGAGCTGATCTCGGGCGAGCAGCAGCTGCTGAAGGCCGATCCGGCGGTCTGGGGCGCCTCGCCCGCGATCGACGTGGCGCGCGCCGATCCCGTCGTCCGCGACGGATTCGCGGCCCTGCCGCGGCACCCGTCGGTGATCCCGGCGACCGAGCTTGCCAAAGCGGCCCTGCCCGAGCTTCAGGCCGACTGGCTGACGGCGATCGAGGCGGGCTGGAAGGCGAACGTCGGGCGTTGACGCCGCGCGGCCGTGCCGCAAGTCTGCGCGGATGCGACGACGCGCGACCCCCTGGCTGATGCTGGCACCGGCGCTCCTGGTGCTGGGCGGGCTGTTCCTCGGCGGGCTGGGGGTGGTCGTGGTGCGCAGCCTCGGTATCCAGCCTGCGGTCGGGCTGACCGAACCCACGCTCGATGCCTACCGCGCGGTGCTCGGGTCGCCCGACTTCCTCGGCAGCCTCGGCCTGTCCCTGTGGATCGCGGGGGCCTCGACGGCCCTGTCGGTCGCGCTGGGGATCGGTGCCGCGATGCTGCTGCAGGGCGCGGGCGCGGGCCGCGCGGCGGGGCGCTTCCTGTTCCAACTGAACCTGACCGTGCCGCATGTCGTCGGGGCGATCGGGATCGGCTGGCTGCTGGCGCAGTCGGGCCTCGTCGCGCGCGCCGCCCATGCGCTGGGGCTGATCGACGCGCCCGCCGATTTCCCCGCCCTGACGCAGGACCGCCGGGCGGTCGGCGTGATCCTCCTCTACGTCTGGAAGGAGGTGCCCTTCGTCGGGCTGCTGGTGCTGGCGCAGCTCTCGTCGCTGGGCCCCGACCCGGCGGCGGCGGCGCGCAGCCACGGGGCGACGCGCGGGCAGGCCTTCCGGCACGTCACGCTGCCCCTGATCCTGCCGGCGGCGGCGGCGGGCGGGGCGGTCACCTTCGCCTTCGCGCTGGGGGCCTACGAGGGGCCGCTGCTTCTGGGCCAGAGCTACCCGCAGGCGCTCGCCGTCCTCGCCTGGCGGCACGCCACCGCGGTCGACATCGCGACGCGGCCCGAGGCGGCGGCGATGGCGGTCGTGATCGCCGCCGTCGCCGGGGCGGCGGTGGCGGCGGCGGCGGCGCTCGCACGGCCGGGGGCGCTGCGGCGATGAGCGCGGGCACCGCGCTGCGCGCGGCGCTGATCGCGGCGCTGATGCTGCCGCTGGTGCCGATCCTCGTGTGGTCCGTCGCGCGCGGCTGGTTCTTCCCCGACCTCGTGCCCGCGCGCTGGAGCCTCGCGCCCTGGATCGCCGCGCTTCGCCCCGGCTCGGACGCGCTGGCCGCCGCGGGCGAGAGCCTGGCCGTCGCGGGCGCGGCCACGGCGATCGCGCTCGTCGTCGGCCTGCCCGCCGCCCGCGCGCTGGCGCTGCACCGCTTCAGGGGCCGGCGCGCGGTGCTGGCGCTGGTCGCGGCGCCGCTGCTCCTGCCGGGGATCGCGGTGGCGATGGGGCTTCATCCGGTCTTCCTCGCGCTCGGCCTCGGGCCGGGGCGGGCGGGCGTGATCCTCGTCCATCTCGTGCCGACGCTCCCCTACATGATCCTGTCGCTGATGGTCGTCTTCGCGGCCTACGACATCGGGTTCGAGGACCAGGCGCGCTCGCTGGGCGCCGGGCCGGTCGCGGCGTTCCGGCACGTGGCGCTGCCGATGCTGCTGCCCGGCATCCTCGCCGGGGCGGCCTTCGCCTTCCTCGTGTCGTGGGGGCAGTACCTGCTGACGCTGGTGATCGGCGGCGGGCGCGTGCAGACGCTGCCGCTGGCGCTCTACAGCTACGCGGCGGCCGGGCGGAACGACCTCGCGGCGGTGCTTGCGGTCCTGTCGGTCCTGCCGGGGGCGCTGATGCTCGCGGTGGCGGCGGGGCGGCTCCGCGGGCGGACGGCCCCCCTGCGATGACGGGGACCGCCGTCCGGCTCGACTCGCTGACGCGCCGCTTCGACGGCCGCGCCCCCGCGGTCGACGCGCTGACGCTCGATCTCGCGCCCGGGCGGATCACGGCGCTCCTCGGCCCCTCGGGCTGCGGCAAGACGACGACGCTCCGCATGGTCGCGGGGCTTCTCGAGCCGGACGGGGGCCGCGTCCTCTTCGACGGGGACGACGTGACGCGCACCCCGCCCGAGGCCCGGCGCGCGGTGATGGTGTTCCAGAACCAGATGCTGTTCCGGCACATGAGCGTGGCGCGCAACGTGGCCTTCGGCCTGCGGATGCGCGGCCTGCCCCGCGCCCGGATCGACGCCGAGGTCGCGCGGATGCTGGCGCTCGTGCAGCTCGACGGCGCGGGCGCGAAGGATCCCGCCACGCTCTCGGGCGGGCAGCAGCAGCGCGTGGCGCTGGCCCGGGCGCTGATCCTCGCGCCGCGGGTGCTTCTGCTCGACGAGCCGCTCTCGAGCCTCGATCCGCACCTGCGGGGCGAGATGCGCGACCTGATCCTGCGGCTTCAGGGCGAATCGGGCGTGACCACGCTCATCGTGACCCACGACCAGGAGGAGGCGGCCGAGCTTGCGCAGAGCATCGCGCTGATGCTGGGCGGGCGGCTGCGGCAGCACGCCGATGCGGCGACGCTTTACGCCCGCCCCGCGAGCCGCGCGGTCGCGGCCTTCTTCGGCGGCACGAACGCCGTCCCGGGCCGGGCGGACGGAGGGCGGTTCCTGTCGGCGCTGGGGCCGCTCGTCCTGCCCGGCGGGGTGGCGGAGGGTCCGGGCCTGCTGACCGTCCGGCCGGAGGCGATCCGGCTGCGCCCGCCCCCGGACGCGCCGAACCGGATCGAGGCCACCGTCCAGTCGGCGACCTTCCTCGGGCCGCGCGTGCGGGTCCTGCTGCGGGTGGGCGAGGTGGCGCTGACGCTGACCTGCGCGCCGGCCGAGGCGGCGGGCCTTGACGCGGGCATGGCGGTGGCCGTCACCCTGCCCCGCGACGCCCTCTGGGTGCTGCCCCCCGAACCGGAGCCCTTCCCGTGACCGACGCGCGCCCGCTGATCCTCGCCTGTCCCGCGCCCCGCAGCCTGCCGCTGCTCTTCGCGCCCGATCGCCTCGCGCAGTTGCGCGCGGCCTACGCGGTCGTGGAGACGACCGACGAGGCCCTGCCCCGCCTGCCCGTAGCCACCCTCGCGCGGGCGTGCTACATCGTCGGCCAGCCGCCGCTCGACGAGGCGCTTCTCGCCGCGATGCCCGCGCTGCGCTGCATCTTCAACGTCGAGTCGAACCTGCTTCCCAACATGCCCTACGGGGTCCTGTTCCGGCGCGGCATCCACGTCGTGACCACCGGCGCGGTGTTCGCCGAGCCGGTGGCCGAACTGGGGCTGGGCCTTGCGCTGTCGCTCGCGCGGGGGATCCCGCAGGCCGACGCGGCCTTCCGGGCGGGCACCGAGCGCTGGGGCGGCGACGGCAACGCGGGGGCGCGGCTCCTGTCGGGGTCGGACGTGGGGATCATCGGGTTCGGAGACCTCGGGCGCGCGCTGGCGCGGGTGCTGGCGGGCTTCCGCCCCAGGCTGCGCGCCCACGATCCCTGGGTGGCCCCTTCCGTCCTGCGGCAGGCCGGGGTCGGTCCCGCGACGCTCGACGAGGTCCTGGCGGAAAGCGACACGGTCTTCTGCGTGGCCGCCGCCACGACCGAGAACCGGGGCTTCCTCGATGCCGCCGCCTTCGCGCGGATGCGGCCGGGGGCCGCCTTCGTCCTGCTCAGCCGCGCGGCGGTCGTCGACTTCGACGCGCTCGCCGCCGCCGTCGCCTCGGGCCGCATCGCCGCCGCGACCGACGTCTACCCCGAGGAGCCGCTGCCGCAGGGCCACCCGCTGCGCGCGCTGCCCAGGCTGCTGCACTCCGCCCACCGCGCCGGCGCGCTGGACGTGGCCTTCAAGCGGATGGGCGAGATGGTGCTGGAGGACATGGCGCTGCTGGACCGCGGCCTGCCGCCCATGGTCTGCAAGCGCGCCGAGCGCGAGACGGTGGCGCGGATGCGGTCGGCCCCCGTCACCCGGAACTGACCCCGGCCCGACCTTGCACGTCCCGGCGCGATCCTCTAGGTAGGGCGCATCGCTGGCCACGGCGGGTGGGCAGGCAGGCTATGCACCGGATTGCAAATCCGAGTAGACCGGTTCGATTCCGGTACCCGCCTCCAGCGAACCGCCGATCCCGTCCGTCCCGGTCCGCGGGGCACCGCTGACCGCCCCTGCCCCGATCGACTCGACGCAAGCCTGCATCGCTGACGTTTGCCGTGTCGGCAGGCTCGACGTGACGATCGACGTCTCGATCCGGGGCGAGACGGGCAAGTTCAACGACGCCTTCGACCTGTGGTTCACCGACACCGCGAACGGCGGTGCCGCGTCGATCACGACCGAGCTGATGATCTGGACCCATGCGCCCGGATTCCCACCGGCGGGCGAGCCGGTCGCGACCTGGACATCGGGCGGCCGCACAGCGCAGGTCTACGCCGAGGACGACGTCAACCCGGGCGCGGGCGTGGAGGAGGTCCGGCGCTAGATCGCCCTGATCCGCGACGAGGCCGTCCTGCAAGGCACCGTCACGTCGACGGGCCGATCCGGTTCCTCACCGACCGCGGCCTCGTCCCGGGCGACGACGACATGGACGCGGTCGAGTCCGGGGCGGAGATCCTCGGCCGCAGCGACGGGATGACGCTGCGCTCGATCGACCTGCACCAGTCCGCCCAGGCCGTGACCGGAGGGGCCGACCGCCTGATCGGCCCGGCTCAGGCCGACCGGATCGACGGGCGCGGCGGTGCGGACGCGGGCCGCGCGGGCAACCGGGCCTTCGACGTGATCGGCAGCACCGCCTTCGGCGGCGCGGCGGGCGAGTTGCGCGCGATCCGGGTCGGCGACGACACGCTGGTCATGGCCGACACCAACGGTGACCGCCGGGCCGACCTCTGGCTGATCGCCGGGGACGCGACGCTGCGCGAGGACCATTTCCTTTTGCAGGGCTGGTCGGAGCAGAGGGATTCGAACCCCCGACCCTCTGGTCCCAAACCAGATGCGCTACCAGGCTGCGCCATGCTCCGCCACGGGCGTTCCTAGACCCGAACCGCCCCCCGGGGAAGGGTCATTCCGCGCAGGGCCAGACGGCCGCGGCCTGATCGAGACCGGGGTGGCGCGCCTCGGTCCCGGGCACGATGCCGAGACGCCGCGCAAGGCCGCCGTTGATCTCCAGCACCGCCGCCACCCCGGGGCCGCCGTCGATCGGCGTCTCGTCCAGCGGCACCGCGTTCTCGTGCACGCGGGTGACCCGCCCCGCCTCGTCCATGAAGATCATGTCGAGCGGGATCAGCGTGTTGCGCATCCAGAACGAGGCGCGCTGAGGTTCGGGGTAGAGAAAGAGCATCCCGGCCGAGGCCGGCAGCGAGAGGCGGTTCATCAGCCCCTGCGCCCGCTCCGCCGGATCGTCGGCCACCTCGACCGAGAAGCGCGCGGTCCCGCCGGGGCCGCGCAGGCTGATCGCGTCCGCGGGGCAGTCGGCCCCGGCCCACACGGGCCCGGCCGAGATGAGGATCGCCAGCGCCGCCCCTAGCCCGCCTGCCGCGCCGCCGATTCCCATGAGATCACCTGTACCGCCATCCGGCCGCGCTTTCCCTCGACGATCCGAAGGCCGACCGCTTCGCCCGCAGTCAAATCCGCAAATCCCGACGCGCGCAAGACCTCGATGTGGATGAAGACATCCTCGGCCCGGCCGAAGACGTTGGCGAAGCCGAATCCCTTGGCCTTGTCGAACCACTTGACGCGCGAGGGCTCCACCGGACGGGCGGCGATCTCGTCCGCGGTCGCGCCGCCCGTCTCCTCGCCGGGGGGGAGGGCGACGGCCGTCGGCACCTCGATGTTCAGCACCTCCACCGCCTGCACGCCGCGCTGCGTCTGCTGCACCGTCACGGTGATCGCCGTGCCGTCGGCGACCGAGCCCTGCCCGTAATTCCGAAGGACGTTGGCATGCAGCAGGATGTCCCCGCCGACGCCGTCGTCCGCGACGATGAAGCCGAATCCCTTGACGGGGTCGAACCACTTCACCCGGCCGTGCACCGTCTGCACGGCGACCTCTCCGTTGAACATGTTCAGAGCGGATCCCCCTCGAGCCCCTGCGTCCTTCGTCCGACAGGCCCGCGCGGGTTTCAACCCCCACGAGAAACTGCCATTACGTCACCCGGACCGCATCGGGCAAGGCTCAGGGGTTGAGCCGCTCGATCGTCCAGGGCCCGCCCGGTCGGGCGCGGGTCCACCGGAAGCGGTCGTGCAGCCGGAACGGGCCATCGGCCCAGAACTCGATCTCGACCGGGTGGATCCGGATACCGCCCCAGAACGCCGGTCGGCGGGGATGGGTTCCGAGGTCGCGCCCCAGGCGCACGACCTCGGCCTCAAGCTCCGCGCGCGACGCGAGGGGCTGCGACTGGCGCGAGGCCAGCGCGCCGATCCGGCTGCGCAGCGCGCGCGAGTCGAAGTAGGCGTCGGCCGCCGGCCCCTCCTCGCGCGAGGTGGTGCCGCGCACGCGGATCTGCCGGCGGAGCGACTTCCAGTGCAGGCAGAAGGCCGCCTTGCCCGTCGCCGCGATCTCCTGCCCCTTGCGGCTGCCGTAGTTGGTGAAGAAGACGAAGGCATCGTCCTCGATCAACTTCAGCAGGACCATGCGGACGTTGGGCATCCCCTCGGGGTCGACGGTCGCGAGCGCCACGGCGTCGGGGTCGTTCGGCTCCGCCTGTGCGGCCTCGGCCAGCCAGGCGCGCGCGATGGCGAAGGGGTCCTCGCCCGCGAAGATCCCGTCCCTGTCCATCCCCGTCCCCCTGCCGCCCGCGGTCGTGGCGGACCCTAGACCACGGCGTCGCGCGGCGGCAAGGGCCGGGCCGCGGGGCCGGCCGCCCTTGATGCCGCAGGGCGGATCGCCTAAGGCTTGGCCACGACAAGAAGAACGGCGGGACGGGGGGCGGGGATGCCATCGGGTTTGCTGGCCGGCAAGCGCGGCCTGATCATGGGCCTTGCGAACGACAGGTCGATCGCCTGGGGCATCGCGCGGGCCTGCGCCGCCGAGGGGGCCGAACTTGCCTTCTCCTATCAGGGCGACACCTTCCGCAAGCGGGCGGAGCCGCTCGTCGCCTCCATCGGCATGACCGAGATGGTCGACTGCGACGTGTCGGACGAGGCCTCGCTCGACGCGCTCTTCGCGCATCTGGAACGGGTCTGGGGCCGGCTCGACTTCGTGGTCCACGCGATCGGGTTCTCGGACAAGAACGAGCTGCGCGGGCGCTACGTCGACACGACCCCCGCGAACTTCCGCCTGACGATGGACGTGTCGGTCTATTCCTTCACCGCCGTCTGCCAGCGTGCCGCGAGGCTGATGCCCGAGGGCGGCAGCCTCCTCACCCTGACCTACTACGGCGCGGAGAAGGTGATGCCCCACTACAACGTGATGGGCGTGGCCAAGGCCGCGCTCGAGGCGTCGGTCAAATACCTTGCCGAGGATCTGGGCAAGGACCGCGTCCGCGTCAACGCGATCAGCGCGGGTCCGATCAAGACGCTGGCGGCGAGCGGGATCGGCGACTTCCGCCTGATCATGCGCTGGAACGAGCTGAACAGCCCCCTGCGCCGCAACGTGACGCAGGACGAGGTGGGGCAGTCGGCCCTGTACCTGCTGTCCGACATGGCCTCGGGCGTCACCGGCGAATGCCTGCACGTCGACGCGGGGTATCACGTGGTGGGCATGAAGGCCGTGGACGCGCCCGACATCGACCTCGTGACGGGGAAGAAGGAGGCCTGAGGTGGAGGCGATCACGCTGACCCAGATTGCCCTCTTCGCCGGCTCGATGACGCTGGCTATCCTGTCGCCCGGCCCCGCGATCATCGCCTGCATTCGCGCGGCGGCGGCGCATGGCGCACGGATGGCTCTGCCCTACGCGCTGGGCCTCGCGGTCGGGGCCTCGCTCTGGGCGGTGTTCGCTTTGGCGGGCCTGACGATCCTGTTCGAGCTCGTGCCCGTCCTCTACGTCGTGCTGCGGATCGGTGGAGGGCTTTACCTGCTGTGGTTCGCCTGGAAGCTCTGGCGGCATGCGCGTGACCCGTTGCCGCCCGGGGCCAAGGTCGGCGGCTTCTGGGCCGGGATGGCGCTGAATCTCTCGAACCCGAAGCCCGCGCTCTTCTATTCCTCGCTGATCGTCGCGATCTTCCCCGGCGCGCATGACCTCTGGCAGAACGCGGCCATCTACCTGACCGCCGTGTCGACCGAGGTGTTCTGGTACGTCGCGATGACCCTCGCGATGTCGCTGGCTCCATTCCGTTCGGCCTACCTGTCGGCCAAGACCTGGATCGACCGGATCGCAGGCGCGGCCCTCGCGGCGCTGGGCCTGCGCCTCATCCTCCGACCGCACGGGTAGCCATGACCGACCGCCTGCCGCACGAGAAGGGCTTCCACGTGTCCTGGGACCAGATCCACCGCGACGCGCGCGCGCTCGCCTGGCGGCTCGACAAGCGCGGCCCGGGCGAGGACGGGGCCTGGCGCGCGGTGGTCGGCATCACGCGCGGCGGCCTCGTCCCCGCGATGATCGTCGCGCGCGAACTGGACATCCGCGTGGTCGACACGATCAGCGTCCGGAGCTACAGCCACCAGTCCCAGGGGCAGGCGGTGGTCACCAAGGCGCCGCAGCCGGGGCTGATGGGCGACGGCGACGGCATCCTGATCGTCGACGACCTCGTGGACACGGGCCGCACGCTGGAACTGGTGCGCGCCCAGTATCCGAAGGCGCATTTCGCGACCGTCTACGCCAAGCCCTCGGGCCGCCCGATGGTCGACACCTACATCACCGAGGTCAGCCAGGACACCTGGATCTTCTTCCCCTGGGACATGGCGCTGCAGTACGTCCAGCCCTACCGCGGCGCCGACTGAGGTGCTGCTGAACCCCGCCATGGCCGCGACCGAGCCGCCCCCGGTGATGGAGGCGCGGCGCTGGATCGCGGGGCGGAGCTTCGCGCCCGACCGCCCGCTTCTGAACGTCAGCCAGGCCGCCCCGGTCGACCCGCCTCCGCTGGCGCTACGGCAGGCGATCGCGGACGCCGCCCTGCACGACGACGCGGCGCATCTCTACGGCCCGGTGCTGGGCCTGCCCGCCCTGCGCGAGGAGATCGCCGCGCAGTGGTCCGCGGCCTACGGCGGCGCGGTCAAGGCCGATCAGGTCGCGATCACGCAGGGCTGCAACCAGGCGTTCACCGCCGTCATGGCGACGCTGGCAGGCGCCGGCGACGCGGTGATCCTGCCGGTGCCGTGGTACTTCAACCACAAGATGTGGCTCGACATGCAGGGGGTGGAGGCGGTGCCCCTGCCGACGGGCGAGGGCCTGATCCCCGACGCGGGCCGCGCCGCGGCGCTGGTCGGGCCGCGCACCCGCGCGATCGTGCTCGTCAGCCCGAACAACCCGGGCGGCGTCGAGTATCCGGCGGGAACGCTCGCCGCCTTCCGCGACCTTGCCCGCGCGCGGGGCCTGGCGCTGGTGGTGGACGAGACCTACCGCGACTTCGACAGCCGGCATTCTCTGGAACAGGGGGGCCGGCCCCACGACCTGTTCGCCGACCCCGGCTGGGACGACACGCTGGTCCAGCTCTACAGCTTCTCCAAGGCCTACCGGCTGACGGGCCACCGCGTCGGCGCCATCGTTGCCAGCCCGGCGCGGCTCGCGGAGGTGGAGAAGTTCCTCGACACGGTCGCGATCTGCCCCGGCCAGCTCGGCCAGATCGCCGCGCTCTGGGGGATGCGGAACCTCGGCGGCTGGGTGGCGGGCGAGCGGGCGGAGATCCTCGCGCGCCGCACCGCGATGGTCGAGGGCTTCGCCGCCCTGCCGGACTGGCGGCTTCTGGGCTGCGGGGCCTACTTCGCCTACGCCCGCCACCCCTGGGGGGCGCCCTCGGACGCGGTGGCGAGGCGCCTCGTGGAGGATGCGGCGGTGCTGATGCTTCCCGGCACGATGTTCCGGCCGGCGGGCGATCCGGCCGGGGCGCGTGAGATGCGGATCGCCTTCGCCAACATCGACCGCGCCGGGATCGCCGACCTCTTCGCGCGGCTCGGCGCCCTGCCCCGCTGACCGCCGCGCGTCTTGCCCCACCGCGGCCTTCCGCATATGGAAGGCCAACCCGTTCCCACCGCGCAGGCATCCGATGGCGACCGCACCCGAGACGACCCCCCGCCGCAGGAAGGGCGCGTCGATCGTCGTCTGGATCCTGATGGCGCTGCTCATCGTCAGCCTGGGCGGCTTCGGCGTGACCAACTTCGGCGGCGGCGTGACGACCATCGGGGCGGTGGGCGACCGCGAGATCACGGCGACGCGCTACGCCCGCGCGCTCCAGCAGGAGCTGGCCGCGACCGGCGCGCAGATCGGCCAGCCGCTGACCCTCGCGCAGGCCCAGCAGTTCGGGCTCGACCAGCGCGTCCGCCAGCAGCTCATCACCGCCGCCGCGCTCGACGACGCCGCGGCGCGGATCCCGCTGTCGGTCGGGGACGCCCGCGTCGCGCAGGAGATCCGGGCGCAGCAGGCCTTCCAGGGCGGGTCGGGGCAGTTCGACCCCGAGGCCTACCGGTTCACGCTGGAGCGCAACAACCTGACCATCGCCGAGTTCGAGGCCGAAGTCCGCGCCGACCTGACGCGCGCCCTGCTGCAGGGCACGGTCGCGGGCGGCTTTGCCGCGCCCGCCGCGCTGACCGAGACCCTCTACGCCTATGTCGCGGAACGGCGAGGCTTCTCGCTGCTGCGCCTGGCCGAGGCGGACCTGCCCGCGCCGGTCGCGGCGCCGACCGAGAGCGAGCTGCAGGCCTTCTACGAGGCGAACATCGCCGACTTCACCCGGCCCGAGGCGAAGCGGATCACCTATGCCGCCCTGCTGCCCGAGGACCTGGCCGCGACCCTGCCCGTCGACGAGGCGGCGCTGCGCGAGGCCTACGAGGGGCGCCGCGCCGAGTTCGTCCAGCCCGAGCGCCGGCTCGTGGAGCGGCTGGTCTATCCGACCGAGGCCGAGGCGCAGGCCGCCCGTGCCCGGCTCGATGCCGGCGAGGCGACCTTCGACGCGCTGGTGGCGGAACGCGGCCTGACGCTCGCCGACGTGGACCTCGGCGACCCCGCGCGCGAGGATCTGGGCGAGGCCGGCGACGCGGTCTTCGCGCTGACCGGACCGGGCGTGGTCGGCCCCCTCCCGTCCGAGTTCGGGCCTGCGCTCTTCCGCATGAACGCGATCCTTTCGGCGCAGGAGACGACCTTCGAGGAGGCTCGTCCCGACCTGACGGTAAAGCTGCGCCAGGAGGCCGCGCGGCGCGCGATCGCCGGCCAGGTGGAGGCCATCGACGACCGCCTCGCGGGGGGCGCCACGCTCGAGGACCTGAATCGCGAGCTGGGCCTGACGCTGGGGACGATCGACTTCTCGGCCGACTCCGATGCCTCGGTGGCCGCCTACCCCGCGTTCCGCGAGGCGGCCACCGCGCTGGCCGAGGGCGACTTCCCCGAGGCGGTCCTGCTCGACGACGGGGGCGTCGCCGTGCTGCGGCTGGACGAGATCGTGCCCCCCACCCCCATCCCGCTCGACGAGGCGCGGGCGGACGTCGCCGCCGCCTGGCGCGCGGAGCGCGTGGCGGCCGCCCTGGCCGACCGGGCCGCCGCCATCCTCGCCGAGGTGCAGGGGGGCGCCGATCTCGCGTCGTTCGGTGCCGTGGCGCAGACCCCCGAGATCGCGCGCGACGGGTTCGTCGAGAATGCGCCGCAGGACTTCCTGTCCACGGTCTTCGCGATGCAGCCGGGCGAGGTGCGCGTTGTCGCGGGCGAGGGATTCGCCGGGGTCGTCCGGCTTGACGCGGTGACGCCGGCGGCGGCCGAGGGCGACGGGCCGGCGGCGCTGCGGGGCGCGATCGCCGCGCAGGCGGAACAGGGCATCGCGCAGGACGCCTTCGCGCTGTTCGGCGCGGCGCTCGCGGACGAGGCGGGAATCACGCTGGACCAGGCCGCGATCGACGCCGTCCACGCGCAGTTCCCCTGATGGCGCTGGCCCCCGACTTCGCCACCTTCGAGGCGGGCTGGGCGCGGGGCGAGAACCAGCTCGTCCATGCGCGGCTCGCGGCCGACCTCGACACGCCGGTCAGCCTGATGCTGAAGCTGGGCGAGGCGCGCGCCGACACCTTCATGCTGGAGTCCGTGACCGGCGGCGAGGTGCGCGGACGCTATTCGGTCGTGGGGCTGAAGCCCGACCTGATCTGGCGCTGCGACGGCGCGCGCGCCTCGGTCAACCGGCAGGCCCGCTTCGACGCGCAGGCCTTCGAGCCGCTGGCGGATCCTCCGCTCGACACGCTCCGCGCGCTTCTGGCCGAATGCCGGATCGCCATGCCCGAGGGGCTGCCCCCCGTGGCGGCGGGGCTCTTCGGCTATCTCGGCTACGACATGATCCGGCTGGTCGAGCACCTGCCCGACGTGAACCCCGACCCCCTCGGCCTGCCCGACGCCGTGCTGCTGCGCCCCTCGGTCGTCGCCGTGCTGGACGGGGTGAAGGGCGAGGTGACGGTGGTGGCCCCGGCCTGGGCCGCCTCGGGCCTGTCGGCGCGCGCGGCCTACGCGCAGGCGGCCGAGCGGGTGATGGACGCGCTGCGCGATCTGGACCGCGCGCCTCCGGCCCTGCGCGACTTCGGCGAGGCGGCGCCGGTGGGCGAGGCGCGGTCGAACTTCACCCCCCATGAATACCGCGCGGCAGTCGAGCGCGCCAAGGACTACATCCGCGCGGGCGACATCTTCCAGGTCGTCCCCAGCCAGCGCTGGGCGCAAAGCTTCGAGGCCCCGCCCTTCGCGCTCTACCGGTCGCTGCGGCGCACGAACCCCTCGCCCTTCATGTTCTTCTTCAACCTCGGCGGCTTCCAGATCGTCGGCGCGTCACCCGAGATCCTCGTGCGGCTGAGGGACGGCGAGGTCACGGTCCGCCCCATCGCCGGCACCCGCCCGCGCGGGGCCACGCCCGAGGAGGACCGCGCGCTCGAGACCGACCTGCTGGCCGACCCCAAGGAGCGGGCGGAGCATCTGATGCTTCTGGACCTCGGGCGCAACGACGTCGGCCGCGTGGCCGCGGTGGGCACGGTCCGGCCGACCGAGCAGTTCGTGATCGAGCGCTACAGCCACGTCATGCACATCGTCTCCAACGTCGTCGGGCGGATCGCGCCGGGGCAGGACGCGCTGTCGGCACTGCTCGCAGGCCTGCCGGCCGGCACCGTGTCGGGCGCGCCCAAGGTCCGCGCGATGCAGATCATCGACGAGCTGGAGCCGGAGAAGCGCGGGCTTTACGGCGGCGGCGTCGGCTACTTCGCGGCCAACGGCGAGATGGACTTCTGCATCGCGCTCCGCACCGCGGTGGTGAAGGACGGCACCCTTTACATCCAGGCGGGCGGCGGCGTCGTCTACGACAGCGACCCCGAGGCCGAATGGCAGGAGACGGTGAACAAGTCGCGCGCCCTGCGCCGCGCGGCCGAGGACGCGGGCCTCTTCGCGCGAGGCCGCGGCAACGGCTGATCAGACCGCGATCGTCCCCGCCGTCACCGCGACGCAGGGGCCGCCGATCGAGACGGAACCGGCCTCCACCCGAACCTCCATCCGGCTCGGCCGGCCCATGTCGACCCCCTGCGCCACGCGGAACGCGCGCACGGGCGTCTTCTCCGTCGCGGCGATCAGCGCGCAGGCGGCGGCCGTGGCGCTGCCCGTCGCCGGATCCTCCTCCACGCCGTCCCAGGGCGCGAACATCCGCGCGGTCAGGTCCGCGCCGCCGTCCCGCGCCTCGGTCTCGCGGCACCAGAGGTAGATCGCATCGGCCTCGCCCCCCATGGGCAGGTGCCGGGCGAAGGCCGCGCGGTCTGGCCGCGCGCGCGCCAGCGCCGCGCGCGCGGCCACTTCGGCCACGACGAACGGCAGGCCGACCGTGGCGACGCGGGGCGCATGGGTCGCCGTGGCGATGTCGCCCGCCGCCAGCGACGCGCAGGCCGCCACTGCAGCCGGATCGAAGGCCCGGCCCTGCGCCAGCGGCCGCGGCGCGGTCAGCCGGGCGCCGGTCGCCGCCCCGCCTTCGCGCAGGATCGCCACCCGCACGAGGCCCGCCTCCTCCTCGAAGGTCAGGGTCTCGGCTCGCGCCCACCGCGCCTCTCCGGCCAGGACGAAGGCCGTGCCCACGTTCGGGTGCCCGGCGAAGGGCACCTCGACCGTCGGCGTGAAGATGCGGACGCGGGCGTCGTGCGACGGATCGGCAGGACGCAGGACGAAGCTCGTCTCCGAATAGCCGAACTCCCGCGCGACGGCCTGCATCTCTGCCGTCGTCAAGCCGTCCGCCTCCAGCACCACGGCAAGCGGGTTGCCCCCGAACCGCACCGCCGTGAAGACGTCGACGGTGGCGAAGCGGAGCGCACCGGGCCGCATCACCCGGCCGGCCGCGTCACGACCGCCGACACCGGCGCGAGCGCCACCGCCGAGGCGCGGCCCTCGAGCGACCAGGCCAGCAGCGCCGGCACCAGGTCCGGACGGGCGTCGCCCACGACGATGACGCGCCCTTCCTGCGCCGCCTTGAAGGCCGCGCGGTCGAGGTTGCGCCGCATCGTGGGAACCGAGGCGTCCTCGGGGTCGAACCGGCGGAAGACCGTGCCGTAGGCCGCGCCGTCGCGCTGCGCGACCTGCGCGCCCGCGTTCAGCCCCTCGTCCCAGGTGATGACCGCACGCCCCTGCCCGGCGATCACGGGAACCACCTCGGTCGCGAGGCGGCGGTCGGCCTGGAACCCGCCGGTCTCGAGATCGAGGACGGCGACCGCCTGGGGCAAGGCGCGGGCATGGGCCTCGAACGTCACCTCGAGGTCGGCGGCGGTGGCGCCGGCCGGGATGCCGGTGGCGAGGATCGCCACCTCCTGCCCGGCCTCGCGGTAGGCGGCGGCGGCCTCGGCGGCCTGCGGCATCGTGGGGTCGAGCGCGAAGGTGACGGGGAAGGGCAATGCCGCCAGCCGCGCGCGATCGGCGGCCGGAAGGCCCCGGTCGATCAGCACGATGGCGAAGGCCGGGCGTCCCTCCGGGTTCTCGAAGGGGCGCGCATAGCGCGCGAGCGGCAGCGCCTCCCCCGCGTCGGCCGGGGTCGGTGCCGCCTCGGCCGCGACCGTGGGAAGCCGGCCCACCCGGACGGCCCCGGCATTGCCGTCAAGCCCCGGCTCGGGCGCGGGGCCGGGCCGGGCGGCCGGCTCCGGCGCAGCGGGGGGCAATTCGACCACGGCGGGCGGGGTCTCGGGGACGGGCAGGATCACGATCGGACCGGCGGGATCCGGACCGGCGGAATCCGGATCGGCCGGGCTGGCGGCCGGCGCGGCCGCCGGGTCGCTCGCGGGCGCGGGCGCGGGCGCAGGATCGGGCACGGGCCGGGGTTCGGCGGCGGCAACGGCCGGTTCGTCGGCGGGCACGTCGGCGGCGGGCTCGTCGGCGGCGGGTGCGGCC